>TBL_comb47_HYPODRAFT_10000170_pt1 | contig 83308 bp, 73 predicted proteins | sample TroBogypolimnion_40_FD_10682 | JGI IMG/M metagenome (IMG submission 10682) | reverse complement strand
AACAGTGTTCTTTTTTTCAAGAACAGTTACGTCATAGCCATCCTTATTAAGGAGATATGCTGCGGTTAATCCCGATACCCCGCCGCCAAGTATTACGACTTTGTTATTTATTAATTCTACATTCATTAAATTTAAACTGTCCTTGAATATTTTGCAGTATCTTCCTGTCTTTCAATATAACCATCAAAATTAATTGCAATATTTCTTATAAGGAGGCGGCCCATACCGTTGACAATTATTTTATCCTCAGTAATCTTAACAAGCTCATCAGATTCCATTTCCTTAAGGTTGTTAAGCCCCCAGGCAAAATAGGTTTTGAAGTTAATTTTGAATTTCTTTTCTATGGATTTTATATCAAGTTCAAAATCACACATGATTTTCATAATAACATGTCTTCGGATAATATCATCTTCGCTAAGTCTGTAGCCTTTTGCTACAGGGAGAATTTCATCATCCAAAGCTTTGTAATATTCTTTTTCTGTTTTATAATTCTGAGTATAGATATGTTCGAGCTGACTAATACCGGTAATTCCCATTGCATAAAGGTCGGCACCTGCATTTGTGCTATAGCCCTGGAAGTTTCTATAGAGTTTTTTATTTTTTAAGGCAACAGCAAGTTCATCATCCGGTTTTGCAAAATGATCCATACCAATAAATACATACCCGGCATCTGTTAATTTTTCGCCAGTCATCTTTAAGATATTTAGTTTCTCTTCAGGTTGAGGAATGTCCTCCGGTCTTATCAGTCCCATATGCTTTTTCAGCCATGGCACATGAGCATAATTAAATACTGCAATCCGGTCAGGGGAAATATCAATAACATGGTCAACAGTATTTGCAAATGTTTCAACAGTCTGGAAGGGAAGGCCGTACATAAGGTCAAGGTTGAAACTATGGAATTTCAGTTCTCTGATCCAATCGCATGCCTGACGGGTAATATCTTCCGGCTGGATTCGATTTACAGCCTTCTGGACTTTTTCATTGAAATCCTGAACGCCCATGCTTATTCTGTTGAAACCGTTAGAACGAAGTGCCTCAAGATGCTCTTTTGTTAATCCGCGGGGATCAATCTCGCAGCTGTTTTCAGAATTGGTATTAAAATTAAATGAATCTTTTATATATGAAGCAAGGTCTGCAATTTCATCCGGGTTAAGGTGGGTGGGTGTGCCGCCGCCCCAGTGCAATTGTGCAACATGTCTATCAACCAGAAGGTAACTTCTTAACATATCCATTTCTTTTTTAAGGTACTTCTGGTATTCTTTAACCCGGTCGCGGTTTCGTGTAATTATCATATTACAGCCGCAGAAATAGCAAAGCGTATCGCAGTAAGGCAGGTGGAAATATAAAGAGAGATCAGGCAGGTTTTGACCATAATTGGTTTTGATGATCTCATCCATATAATTTTCATGATTAAAGCTATCATTGAAATGCGGTGCTGTCGGATAGCTTGTATATCTAGGCCCCGGCTTATCATATTTTCTAAATTTTGCCAAATCAAGTTCGAACATTTTATTACTCCTTTAGAACATCAAATACTACAACTTAAACCGCGGGCTTTCTTCTTTCACAAAATTAACTAAAGCTTTCGCATTTTCAGGATCAACATCGGGTAATATCCCATGTCCCAGATTAAAAATGTGTCCGCTGCCACGGCCATAAGAGCTTAAAATCCTGATTACTTCTTCTTTAATTCTCTCTTTCGGCGCATATAACAGTGTTGGGTCCATATTACCCTGCACTGCTGTTTTTCCTTCAAGAACAGTTCTGGCGGCACTAATATCTGATGTCCAATCCAAGCCTAATACATCGGCGCCTGAAGAGGCAATTTTTCTCAAATCGTAATGAACTCCCTTTGCAAAATAGATTACAGGTTCGTTAGTTCTTTTAATCAAAGAAATTATTTTGGTTATATAGGGGAGTGAAAACTCTTCATAATCATGCGGGGAAAGAATTCCGCCCCAGGTATCAAATATTTGAACTGCATCCACACCGGCTTCAATTTTGGCTGAAAGATAATCAGCTACTGCGATTGATAATTTATCAAGAACTTCATGAGCCAGAGAGGGGTTTGTATAAATAAATTTTTTAATAACAGAAAAATTCTTTGAACCCTTTCCCTCAACCATATAAGTCAACAATGTCCATGGTGAACCGCTGAATCCTATTAGGGGCACCCTTCCACAAAGCTCTTTTTTTGTTAAAGATACTGCATCGAGTACATATTTCAAGTCTTTCCACGGGTCAATTTTTTTTAGTGCATTAGAATCTGCATTAGTTCTGATTGGATAGGGAAACATAGGGCCTTTACCCTCATGCATTTCAAAATGCATTCCCATCGCGTCAGGTATAACAAGAATATCCGAGAAAAGAATCGCAGCATCAACACCTATAATATCAACTGGCTGGATAGTAACCTCAGCAGCCAATTCAGGTGTTTTGCACATTGTAATAAAGTCGGCTTTTTCTCTAATAGCCCTATACTGGGGAAGATATCTTCCTGCTTGTCTCATAATCCAAATTGGAGTGCGTTCTGTTTTTTCTCTTCTGCATGCCCTCAAAAAAAGGTCGTTTTGTAAAGTGCTCAATTTTTCTCCTGGTTCATCTTGTAATAATTAACAATAGCTTTGGCAAGCCCCTCAATAGTATACTCTTCGGGCATAATATCAACTTTTAGATTTTTGGTCTCGATTGCAGATTTGGTTGTTGGACCTATAGCCGCGATAGATGATTTTTGAAAATAGCGACCTGGATCAGTTATCTTTAATATCTGTAGAAAATTCTCAAATGTAGAAGGGCTTGTAAATATAAAAAGATCGGGGCTGCTTTTTTCTAAGTTCTCAATATATGGTTGAACACATTCCATAGAAGGAACCGCAACATTATAAACCGGGATTGATTTAATAACAGCTCCAAGATCTGCCAGGTTATTAGGCAGTTCTTCCCTGCCTATTGCCGAACGTGGAATGAATATCACTTTCTTGTTCAAACGGAATTTAATTAGCTCGTAAACAACGCCCTCGCCGCTGAAGTCCTTAGGGATTATATTTATCGGGATTCCGTATTTTTCACAAACTGCAGCTGTTTTATTACCGACAGCAACAGTGATAATCTTTGAAAAATTCAGTTTACAATTAAGTTCTTCAAGTCTTCGGCTGAACATTTTAACAGAATGGACGGAAGTAAATACAATGAAATTTATTTTGTTTTTGCCAAGAATAAAATCATCGAATTGATCCCAATTATCGGGAGGAACTATATCCAAAGTAGGAAAGGTAATTACATCAGCACCAAGGTGCACAAATATTTCTGCAGATTCCTTAGATGTTTCGACCGCCCTGGTTACCACAATAGTTTTGTTTTTTAGAGGGAGATCATTGTTGTATTGAAATCCTGAAAATAAACCATGAAGGATATAATCATAGGTCTTTTCCCGTTCGGTTATTTTTTGGTCTTCATTTAGTTCTTTCACAATGCCCCGATGCACTGAACCATAGATGCTTCCCAAAACCAGATCAACTCCAAACTCGTCATCGATATCTCTGAAGATTCCTTCTTTCTTGCCTGTTCTTATTATTTCCCTTAATATTTCTTTTAAATTTTTTTCAAGCTCAATTAGTTCATTACATAAAATATAATCTGCGCTGAAAGATTCTTTTCTATACATCATGTAGAAATTCTGATATTTCATCATAAACATATAGAAGTGGACTATAAAAGAACGCAGCGAAACAAGCACATCCGTTTGTCCAGTTGTGCTTTCTTTGAGTGATGAATTAAGCTTTTCCATTCTTCCTTTCATAATGGAAAAATATAGCTCTTCCTTGGAATTGAAATAATTATAAACAGTTCCCTTGGCAATAGATGCAAGTTTAGCAACATCTTCCATCATCACTTCGTGATAACTTTTCCGGGAAAACAGAACCGACGCCGATTCTATAATTTTATTTCTTTTAATTTCTTTACTGTTTTGTTTTAGAATTTCAGGAGTTATCATCGTTTCTTATAATTTATTTTACATTCCAGTCATTCATCGAAAGTACAAGTCCAGTGTTTGCATCAATAATAATCATTTTTCCGTTACCTCTGAATCCCATTGAGCTTCCGGATGCCGAGTTAGTTGATAAAATATTCCATACATACTGGTTATATTTAGAATCCCAAATGAAACTTATTTTCCAATCCTTGATACCTTTTGGAAGACCGCTCTCTTTTGCAATTTTGATTGCGCTATCTTCATTAATACTAAAACTGCAATCAGAATTCTGGCAATCCGGAATTCCGGTTATATCTCTGTTTCCTACTATATTGCCGAGTGTATCTACAGAAAACGTTATTAATACATTTACATAAGATTTGTCTGACATAATAAATCTGTATACCATATTATAATATGGAGCCGAATATTTTGTTTTAATAAAGTCAGGTTTTATAAACCTTTCAAAAAAGTCTTTGCCGGTTCTTTGTATTATAAAATTATCTGTTTTGTCAAGAATCGCCTGTGGAACAACACCATTGTCTTGTTTTGAACATAAAAAACAACTGCATGAGTTCAATAAAATGCTAATGACAATAATAGATGCAAAGGCTAAAACCGATAAAATTTTCATTAACCTCTCACAGCGATATAAATTTCATCTAATATCTTACGGGCCCCGGCTTTAAGAAAATTTGAAGCAAGTTGATTGCCAAGCTTTTCAGGTTCTGATTTACTGCCGCGAATTGAACTTCTGAATGCAAGTGATCCGTCAATAGTTCCTACATATGCATCAAGATATAATCCGTTAGGTTTCACATTGGCCAGTGCACCAATTGGAACCTGACAGCCTCCCTCAAGAGTCCGAAGAAGAGCTCTCTCGGCAATCACAGCAGTATATGTGTTTTCATTATGTAAAGGCAAAAGCACTTCGCGTGCAATTTTATTTGTTTCCAGAACCTCTATACCCAGCGCCCCCTGACCAACTGCCGGTACTATTTGTTCAGAACTGATCACAGTTGATATAAATTTATTCAGTTTCAATCGCTCCACACCTGCACGTGCAAGTATAATTCCGTCCCAATTCGAAGCAAGAAATTTCTGGATTCTTGAGGGAACGTTTCCTCTAAGATCTTCAATTTGAATATCAGGGCGGAAATGAAGGATTTGTGATTTTCTTCGAAGTGAACCGGTAGCGATTATCGCCCTTTCATGAATATTTGCCAAAGTTGTACCTTTTTTCCGTGCAATCAACACATCTTCTACCGGGTGGCGTTTGGTTACAGCCCCGATTATAAGACCATCCGGCAGTTTAGTCTGCAGATCTTTTAGGCTATGGACAGCAATATCAATATTCTTGTTTTGAAGTTCGATCTCAAGTTCTTTTGTAAAAAGACTTTTATCACCAATTTGAGAGAGAGCAACATTAAGAATCTTATCTCCCTTGGTCTTGATTATTTTTAATTCAACAGTAATGCCCTTGTTGAGTTTTTCAATTTCTTTTTTAACATAATATGCCTGCCAAAGTGCTAGCTCACTTCCCCTTGAACCAATAATAATTTTAGTCTTTATCAAAACTATTCCTTTTAAGAGTTTATTCTTTTGTTTCTTTATTGCTGTTATTAATACCGAAGATATCCCGGATAACACCAACTTTCACAGCCGTTTCTTCGGCACTGCTGCGCTGATCATTTATTTTTTTCAATTCAACAGTCGGCTGATGCAGAATTTTATTTATTATCCGTTTGGTAATAATTTCTAGTTTTTCCTGGTCATCGGGAGAGAACCGGTTTTTGTTTTTTTCAACCTCATCAGCGCGGATAGTTTCGAAATAATCACGAAGGTCCTTTATTGTGGGAGCAACTTCAAGAGAATTAAACCAATTAATAAAACTATCAATCTCTTCGTTAATAATCTTTTCTACTTTTGGTATTTCAAACTTCCTCTTGGCAAGGTTTTGTTCAACAATAATATTAAGGGAGTCAATATCATGATAGAAAACATAATCTATGTTTTTACTTGCGGGATCAATATCCCGGGGAATTGCGATATCCATAAGCACCATCGATGAATAATTTCTCTTCTTCATCGCTGATTTAATTTCATCACTTGTAAGAATCAAGTCCTCTGCACTTGTAGCGCTTAGAATAATATCAAACTCATGCAGGTTTTCCTTAAAACCATTGAATGGAATTACATCAACAGAAAGAGAACGGGCAATCTTTTCGGCTTTTTCATGTGTTCTATTCGTTAAAACAAGTTTGCCTATTCCCTTATCAATTAAGTGCTTAGCTGCAAGTTCACCCGATTCACCCGTTCCTATAACAAGGGCAGATTTCTTCGATAAATTTGAAAATATTTTTTCTATAAGTTGAACTGCGGCATAACTAACAGTTACAGCTCCCTCGCTTATTTCGGTTTCGGAAATCGCCCGCTTACCGGTTTTAATTGCTGCATCAAATATCCGCTTCATTAAAAAGCCAGAGAACTGCATCTCTTCAGCAGTCTGAAAACTTTCTTTAACCTGATGATAGATTTGATTATCTCCTATCAGGAGTGAATCAATTCCAGATATAACTTTAAATAAATGTTTTATTGCTTCAGCTGAGGCGAAAGTTTGAAAATGATCAGGCCTCACATTTTTATTGTTTTTATGTGTGAAGATAAAATTCTGTATATCAAGTATGTCAAGTTTATGATCCTTGGGAATACCATATAGCTCAGTCCTATTGCAGGTAGATATTATAAGTCCTTCCGAAAATAGTTCTTCCTTTGCATGATGTATCAATTGCCTGATTTCATCCTCACTCAGATGAAGTGACTCTCTTAGTTCAACGGGTGCAGTATGGTGATTTATTGAGACGGCAAGTATATTCATATCAATAAAACGAATGAAAACTTAATGATAAAAAGTTGGTCATTATCGTCGAAATTATGGCAATAACAAAACCAATGATACAAAGAGTAACTACCTTTTTGCCTCTCCACTTTCCAAAGGCTTTTGATATAATTCCGATGCCATAAATTATCCACACCAAAAATGTTCCAACTAACTTAGGATCCAATAACCTGAAATTAGGAAAAGCACTGGGAAGCCATATAATTCCAATAGTAATTGCAAAAGTCAATAATACAAACCCGAGGATAGCAGAATAAAAACTTAGTGTCTCAAGTACCTCAAGATTTGGAAGTCTGTTGAATATTAGTCCGAATTTATTCAGCTTTATATCTTTATACAATGTTAAATATAAAAACCCATAAACGGCACTTATCGTAATTCCCGAATATCCAAGTAATGCGCTGAACACATGTATTCCCAATAAATTACTTCTTAAAACATCTTTTACATTGGGATTGTCTTTGATTAATATAGATGAGATTATCTGAAATACAATCGATATAATTATAATAAATGGCCCCGTACCCCTTATGTCTGTTATCAGTTCAAGAATGAAATATGAAAATGTTACGGCAAAAGCCAGAACTGTAAAAATCTCAAAAACGTTTGTTATTGGAGGATGATTAAATTCGATAGTCCTTGTTAAAAGATAAACGAGGTGAAGAAGCAGCGTTACAAAAAGGAAAACTCTTTTCGAATTTGTAAATCTCTTTTCCCCTCTCCAGAAATCAAAAGAATAAATCCCAAATGTAAATACATAGAAAAACGGCAGAAGGATGTTTATCGTATCAATTGTATTGTTCATTTTCTTCCTTATACTGACTGATGAGTACAAAAATATATAATTACTAGCATGTCGTCAACAGAAAACTGACTATTGGGTCAGCAATTATTTATCTCCTAATCAATAAAAATTAACTGAATAGCTTATCAATTTCTTGTTTTCATAGATAAATTTGGCACTGAAAAACTTATCCCCGGTTAACCAGGGAAGAAAAATCTGATCCCCCTCCCAGAGATTTAGAGAAAGCAGCTTATCATTTGGAATCCATTCAAGGTGTCCTTCATTTGAATTTATCAACTCTCCTTCATACTTATCCGCAGTAAACAGAAACACATACCAATCAAAAATTCCATCGAACTTGGGGAAAGTAATAAAACCTTTGAGTTTAGGGGATTTTATTGTCAGACCTGATTCTTCTTTGATTTCACGAATGACACATTCTTCCGGAGATTCAGTCGCCTCAAATTTACCGCCAAGGCCATTCCATTTCCCCTCATGAACATCATTTTCTTTTTTATTCCTGAACAGCATTAAAGTTGATTTGTTTTGCAAATCAGTTATGTAGCATAATGTAGCTAGTTTCATTATTTTATACGTTGAGTTTAATAATTGTCTTTGATTATTTGACTAAGATAATTAATATTAATTAAATAATTCTGAAAAAGAAGATATTGGCCGAAGTCATATGAAAAAAGATTATGAATTATTTATTTGGCACTTTGAAAAAAAATAGGAATATTTAGTATAGAATTTATTTATTCTTTGACTTCTTGCTATCACAATTTTTTAAGAATTCAATTTTATTTTGAAATAAAAAATCAGGAAAGGATTTTATGACTGAATTTTCTTCCGAAGAATATAATCCGGAATCTAAAGAAGAATTTTTTAATGAGGAACCCGAATTAAAACTTTATCTCTCTCCCAAAAAAAAGAACGATGATTTTGAGGATGATGATGATTTTGACGACGAAGATTTTGATGACGATGACACAGATGATGATCTCGCGGATGAGGACGAATACTACAAGCCGGAGGACGAAGAGGAAGTAGTAGATAAAGAACCGGCCGAAGAAGAATTCTACGAAGAAGACTTTGACTTCGAAGATGAAGAAGATGACGACATCATCGAAGAAGACGAAGAAGGATTCTAAAGATACTTATCTATCATTAAATAATTTTTTACATAGTCGGCTACGCCATCTTCAAGACTAAAAAGAGGCTGCGTGTAGCCGGCTTTTTTAATTTTAGATAGGTCTGCTTCAGTAAAATACTGGTATTTCCTTGCAAGCGCCGGGGGTAAATCCATATATTCAATATTCGCTGGTCTGCCCAGAGCCTTAAAAATTGCATTAACAAGATCATTCCACGTACGGGCTTTACCCGATCCCACATTATAAATGCCATTCTTATCCTTATTATTCAAAAGGTAAAGTGTCATATCTACGGCATCTTTAACATAGACGAAATCTCTCTTCTGCTCCCCGTCTTTGTAGTCAGGATGCTCTGACTTGAATAATTTTACCATTCCCGTAGAGCATATCTGATCATATGCTTTGCTTACAACACTCCTCATATCGCCCTTATGATATTCATTCGGACCATAAACATTGAAATACTTTATCCCTGCAATTTTTCCAGTAAGATTGTTCCTTTTAGCCCAAAGATCAAATAGTTGCTTGGAATACCCATACATATTCAGTGGACGGAGATTCTGTAATTCATCTTCATTATCAACAAAGCCAAAAGATCCATCACCATATGTCGCAGCTGATGACGCATACACAAACCGTATTCCGTTTTCAACCGAATATGACGCCAGCGATTTTGTATACTCGTAATTATTCTCAATAAGATGATCTGCATCCTTTTCCGTTGTAGAAGAATTTGCTCCCATATGAATTATGGATTCGATCTCAAAATCAAAACCGGATTCTATTTTCTCCAGGAACTCCCACTTGTTCATATAATCGGCAAATTTTAACGAGGTAAGTTTCTTCCACTTGTCGTCTAGTCCCAGTTCATCAACAATTAAAATATTATCTTGTCCAAGCTGGTTTAACCGCCATACAATTGCACTCCCTATAAATCCTGCGCCGCCGGTCACTACAATCATTTTATCTCTGGTCTTGTTGGTAAATATGAATTTTTAATGATTATCAATTTAATTATATTTAAAGTTCTTTACAATGTTTAACTAGAATGCGAAATATATGAATCAGGTTTTTCAACAGCTAAAAGCGATACTAAATAACAGAATCATGATAATTGATGGTGCCATGGGGACAATGATCCAAAGGCACAATCTTACTGAAAAGGATTTTAGGAGTGATAGGTTTAAAGACCATATTCATGATTTAAAGGGAGACAACGATGTACTCTCAATTACACAGCCTGAGATTATTAAAAATATTCACAGGCAATACCTTGAAGCAGGCGCTGATATTATTGAAACAAATACATTCAGCTCTACCGCAGTCGCTCAGGCAGATTATAAGCTGGAACACCTGGCATATGAACTTAATTTTGAATCAGCTAAAATAGCAAAAGAAGCAGCTTTGGAATATACAGCCAAAACTCCCGATAAGCCACGATTCGTAGCAGGGGCACTTGGACCAACAAATAAAAGCCTTTCCCTCTCACCCGACGTAAATGATCCCGGTTATAGAGCAGCTACTTTTGATGAAATATGTAATGCATATTATGATGAGGTTCGCGGATTAGTTGAAGGCGGTGCTGATATTCTCCTTATTGAAACAATCTTTGATACACTAAACAGCAAAGCCGCTATTTTCGCAGTCGAAAAATACTGCCAGGAAAAAAATCTTGAGATCCCTGTCATGATCTCAGGTACCATCGTCGATATGAGCGGAAGAACCTTGTCCGGACAGACAACTGAGGCCTTCTTAATATCAATATTACATACAAAAAACTTACTAAGTGTAGGATTAAACTGCGCGCTTGGCGCTAAGCAAATGCGCCCGTTTATAGAGGAACTTTCAGATAAGGCGCCCTATTTTGTCTCCGTATATCCCAACGCAGGACTTCCAAATGAAATGGGCGAATATGATGAAACTGCAAACTCTATGGCCGCTGTCATTAAAGAATTCGGCGAAAGCGGTTTCTTTAATATCGTAGGAGGATGCTGCGGCACTACCCCTGATCATATTAAAGCTATTGCTGAAACTGTAAAGAACTTTAAACCGCGTATGGCTCCGGAAATCGAACAGTTTTTAAGATTAAGCGGTATGGAACCCCTGGTAATAAGACCCGAAACCAATTTTGTAAATATCGGCGAACGGACAAATATAACCGGCTCAAAGAAATTTGAAAAGCTTATTATGTCAAATGATTATGAAGGTGCACTTTCTGTTGCAAGGCAGCAGGTTGAAGGCGGCGCTCAGGTTCTTGATATAAATATGGATGAAGGCCTGCTTGACTCTGAAGGAGCAATGGTTAAGTTTCTTAATCTTATAGCGGCCGAACCTGATATCGCAAAGCTTCCTATAATGATTGATTCCTCCAAATGGTCTGTAATTGAAGCAGGATTAAAATGCCTTCAGGGAAAAGGAATTGTAAATTCAATAAGCATGAAAGAAGGAGAAGAAGCATTTAAAGATCACGCCAGGAAAATACTAATGTATGGAGCCGCCGTTGTTGTTATGGCTTTTGATGAAGAAGGACAGGCGGTAACTTTTGAAAAAAGAATCAAAGTCTGTGAACGCGCTTATAAAATATTAACAATGGAAGTCGGTTTCCCCCCGCAGGATATTATATTTGATCCCAATATATTAACCGTGGCAACCGGGATTGAAGAGCACAATAACTACGCCCTTGATTATATTGAAACGGTTAAGTGGGTAAAAAAGAATCTGCCTCTGGCTAAAATAAGCGGGGGAGTAAGTAATATCTCCTTTTCATTCCGCGGCAATAATACCGTACGCGAAGCCATGCATTCCGCTTTCCTCTTCCATGCTATAAAAGCTGGAATGGATATGGGAATTGTTAATGCGGGTCAGCTTGAAATTTATGAGGAAATCCCAAAGGATCTTCGTGATCTAGTTGAAGATGTTCTTCTTAACAGAAGACCCGATGCAACTGAACGCCTTGTTGATTTTGCTGAAACTATTAAACAAAAAGGAAAGGAAGCCGTAAAGGTTGATGAATGGAGAAATCTTCCTGTAAAGGAAAGATTGAAACATGCTCTGATAAAGGGTATTGTGGATTTTATTGATGATGACACCGAAGAAGCCAGGAAACTGTTTAACCGCGCTATTGAGGTGATTGAAGGTCCTCTTATGGATGGAATGAGTGTAGTTGGTGATCTTTTTGGTTCAGGCAAAATGTTCCTGCCTCAGGTAGTAAAAAGCGCAAGAGTAATGAAGAAATCCGTTGCTTACCTTATCCCATTTATTGAACAGGAAAAAAAGGATTCCAACGATACCCGTGAAGCAGGAAAAGTTTTGATGGCTACTGTCAAAGGAGATGTTCATGATATTGGGAAGAATATCGTGGGCGTAGTTCTTGGCTGCAATAATTATAAGGTAATCGATCTTGGCGTAATGGTGCCGACAGATAAAATACTCCAGACTGCAATAGATGAGAACGTTGATGTAATCGGTTTAAGCGGACTTATCACTCCCTCTCTCGATGAAATGGTTCACGTTGCAAAAGAAATGGAAAGACGAGGATTCAAAATCCCCCTTATGATTGGCGGAGCTACTACATCAAGAATCCATACGGCAGTTAAAATTGCGCCAGGATACAACAGCCCCGTTGTGCATGTGCTCGATGCTTCCAGAAGTGTAGGCGTTGTAAGCAATCTCATAAATCCCGATGATTCAATTAAAAATAAGTTTGGCGCTGATATTAAAGAAGAATACAAAAAATTGCGTGAAGATCATTTCAAAAGAAAAGAAGAAAAGAATTATCTTAGCATCGCTGAAGCCCGTAGAAATAAACTTAAAACTGATTGGTCAAAAGCCGCCATTATTAAACCGGCATGCCTGGGCGTTACAGAATTATCTGATTTTCCCTTGACTACGTTAAGAGATTATATTGACTGGACCCCTTTCTTTATGACATGGGAATTGAAAGGAAAATATCCTTCAATATTTAAGGATGAAAAATATGGCTCCGAAGCAAAGAAACTTTTTGATGATGCTAATAAACTTCTGGATTATATTATAAAAGGAAATCTTCTTACTGCTAACGGTGTAGTGGGCCTCTTCCCCGCTAATACGGTTTCAGATGATGACATTGAAATTTATGCTGATAAATCAGGAAAGGGTGTAAAAGGTGTCCTTCATACTCTCCGCTCTCAGCTTATGAAATCTGACAATGTCCCTAATCTTGCTTTAGCCGATTATATTGCCCCAAAAGAATCGGGCATCAGAGATTATATCGGTGCTTTTGCTGTTACAACGGGCATCGGAATTGAAAAACTGATAGAGAAATTTAAAATCGAAAATGATGATTATAATGAGATTCTTACTAAAGCAATTGCCGACCGGCTCGCTGAAGCATTTGCTGAATATCTCCATTTGATGGTAAGGAAAAAATACTGGGGCTATGCGCCGGAAGAAGAATTGAAATACGAAGAGCTGTTAAAAGAAAATTATCAAGGAATACGCCCAGCCCCGGGATATCCCGCCCAGCCTGATCATACTGAAAAACCAATTATCTGGGATCTTCTTGATGTTGAAAAAAGAACTGGAATAAAATTAACTGAGAGTATGGCAATGTACCCGGCTTCCTCTGTCAGCGGTCTTTACTTTGCTCACCCTGAATCAAAATACTTTAATGTCGGCAAGATCAGCAAAGACCAGATTACTGACTACCATAAGAGAAAAGGTATGAGCGTTGATGAAATTGAACGCTGGTTAGGCCCAATCCTGAATTACGAAAAAGGCGAAAACTAGGAATTCCCCCTTTACAAAGGGGGGCGCCGTGGGGCGGGGTATGTTAGTTTTCCCTTCATCGAGGAATCATCGAGTCACCAAGCCGAGATCAAGCCGAGATGAACGAGAAACCGATAAGAAATGAACGACAAGCGGTCGAGAGAGAATGAACGGCAATATATTAAGGTTGAACGGTATTCAATATGGTTCATTTCATATCAAAACCACCTGTTTCCTCGTGTACATTGTACGAATATGAAAAACCCTCCCTTCGGAGCCGCCGTTTACATAATCTAAATCATAATTTCTTACTTTATTAACACCAGCTTTTTAACAGAATTATAATTTCCTGCTGTAAGTTTATATAGATAAACTCCTGATGGCAATCCCTTCGCATCAAATATAACCGAGTAATTCCCAGGCGACTTATTCTCATTCACTAATGTCTTTATTTCATTACCAAGAATGTCATAAACTTTAATTAATACATTCCCAGCTGCTGGAATCGAATATTTAATAACTGTAGACGGGTTAAATGGGTTTGGATAGTTCTGCTCAAGGTTAAAAGTCAGCGGAGTCGAATTATTCTGTTTTAACCCTGTAAGTAAAGCGCTGTATCTGGCCCTGGCATTAATAATAGCCGTTCTGACATTATCAACATTCAGATCGCATGCTAATGCAAATGCAACATCTATACTGTCCCCCGCAGCTATTGTGTAAGGACCTCCTGAGGTAATGTTTGCTATATCGCCTGGTCCTGCTGAGGTTGTTGTCAGCCCTGAAGACAAAGCGCTCCATTTACTCGGTACGTCATATACAAACGTACTGTTTGAAATTGCATAAAATCCGTAATTGGTGCCGGATAAAAGCCCTATGCCTATTGTTGTATCAGGATTTGAACCAATATGCTGTACCAATCCAAAACTACCTGCATTATCCCATCCGGTTGTATCATTCAGGCCTGATCCCTCTATCATATCCCAGTCAAAATACAGCCCCGCATATAATCCAGTCAAAGCCGCACCGGAAGTATTATTAATAGTATAACGTAAAATAATATAATTTTTATCTGCTGGATCAATATAGGAATACGACTGCAAGTGAACATTTACACCTAATTTATTGGAAGCCGCGCCATTATCATTGAATATTGTGGATCCTTGTATGTCGCTTAACGCACCGGGAATATTTATCTTGAATGGCTCTACTGCAATAAAATCCGCATCCTGAGTAGTCGTGCTTCTGGCGCAGTCAACAAAATTTATAGCAGATGTTCCAAGCATTAAAGCCCCCTCAAACATAAAATTAGGCCCGTCCTGGAAATGAAATCCATCCCCTTGCTGATCATCAGGTGAATCGTTGAATCCCAAATTTCCCTTAGCCGTTAACGTTAAAGTTATATCGTTTCCCGACTGTGTGGCAAAGTTGGGATTTCCAACTGCGCTTATCCATTGAAAATCACTATATGTCCCGTCACTGAAATTAAGAAGAAAATCAAGTGGAGTATTATTCGGAACTGACTGTGAAAGTGTAAATGTAAATGGGGCCGAACTGTTATCAATAGTCTGAAGAGTTCCTAAAGCCCCTGCGTTAAAAGCGCCATTAACTACTGTAGAATAAATGTTTTGACTTACCAGCGAAACCGAAAGTGAAGAAGAAGGCGCAAGATAATTTTCAAATTGTACCCTTACTGTAATTGTTTCTCCGGGTTCAAGTACACCATTATTATTTCCGCCCGGCGCTTCATCTGAAAAGGTTACATTCACTGCCCTGCTTGATTCAGAATTGGTATTGGTAACGGCCTTTAATGCATTTATTCTTCCTTTACCCAGCATATTAGTTTTACTGGGATTCTGCACAGAAATATCGTCGCAATTTACACGTACCTGCTCTCTTATCTGTTCTGCTGTATACTGTGGAAATTTTGATGCAACTAAAGCACATACTCCGGCCGCCAGTGGCGAAGCCATTGAAGTTCCCGTTGCATAAGCATAGGTATCCGGCTGCCATGTTGAGTATATGCCTGATCCTGGCGCGCATACTCCAATTCCATGACCAAAGTTCGAATAGCTTGCTAACTGATCATTAGTTTCGGTCGATGCCACAGAAAGAACTCCATTATAATCTGCCGGATAAAAAAGACCGGCACTGTTGCTGTTTCCTGCCGCGCAGCAAACAACAGCACCCTTGCTCAATGCATAATTAATTGTCTCCTGCCCCAGTAATGAATATCCGCCCCCGCCCCAGCTGCAATTAATAGCCCTCGCATGCATATCTGCTGCATATACAATTCCTTCAAAACCAAATGATATTAGCGCCCCTCCGTCAGTTGATCTTATATCATCTTCTGAAGTTTTAACAGGCAATATTTTACATTTATATCCTATAGATGCAATGCCCACACCATTGTTGGTAACAGCTGATGCAATCCCTGCCACATGAGTTCCGTGATCTGGGCGGTCCTCCATTGGATTGTTATCTGGCGTCCCTGTCAATCCGCCGAAATCCCATCCATGATAATCATCTACATATCCATTATGGTCAGCATCAATTGCTACACCAGGCGCCTCTCCCCAGTTACGGAAAATATTTGCCGCAAGGTCTGGATGCGGCCAGTCTACTCCAGTATCAACTATTCCGATTACTACAGATGTATCCCCTGTAGTATTATCCCAGGCTCCTGGAGCATTAATAGTGGCTAATGATGTCTGTATATTATAACTCGGATCGTTTGGAGTAACATCCACAGGATACATGAACTTTGGCTCTGCCCATTCTACCTCACCCGATAATTTCAATTGGTTGGCTACAAAGTATGGATCATTATTTGAATCATATTTCATAATAACTATTTTATCAAGCCCTGTACCCGTATTGTTTTTCAAAAGGAATGTCTTTACTGAATTAACCTTAAATACATTCATCGCCTTGCTCACACCGCTGGGAAGAGCTTCAATTTTACTTAAACCGGATGGCGGTACGCTTTTTAATTTCACTACTACTGTGTGACTCATATAAAAAGTATTGTTAATCTTAAGCACCTTCATACTGTTATTGTTAAAACCAAAGGTTATAATCGGAATCAACAACAGTAAAAAATACTTTGCCAGTTTATATGCTGTCCGGGTACTCATTTATTATCTCATTAATGATTATGTTATAAAACGAGAAAATATCAAAAAAACTTTAAAAACACCCTATTATTAGTTAATTTTTACCCTCTCTTTTAATAATATATGATAATGAGTGATATAATGAACAGTATAGACGAATTAAAGAACAAAGTACAGTCAGCATATTCAAACTGGGAATCATCGGTTTATAATAAATCAATTGCCAAAAATCCTGAAAGATTGAAAGAATTTACAACTGTATCCTTTAATCCGGTTAAACCTCTCTATTTTCCCAAAGATGCCGGTGAAAATTATAATGAGGAAATTGGCTTCCCGGGTGAGTTCCCATTTACCAGAGGCATTCAGCCAACTATGTATCGCGGAAGATTCTGGACTATGCGGCAGTATGCAGGTTTCGGAAATGCAAAGGAATCCAATAAACGCTACCGCTATCTTCTTGAACATGGAACGTCCGGCCTTTCAGTCGCTTTTGACCTTCCCACACAAATCGGATATGACAGCGACGACCCCATCGCTTTCGGCGAAGTTGGTAAAGTCGGCGTTGCTATCGATACCCTTGCTGATATGGAAGTCCTGTTCGATAAGATCCCTCTTGACAAAATATCAACCTCAATGACAATCAATGCCTCGGCTTCAGTGCTCCTGGCAATGTATATCGCAGTTGCTGAAAAACAGGGAGTCTCTAAAGACAAGATAAGCGGAACAATACAGAATGATATACTAAAAGAATATATCGCCCGCGGCACTTATATATATCCTCCCAAACCTTCAATGAGGCTAATTACCAATATCTTTGAATACTGCGCAAAGGAAGTTCCTAAATGGAATACAATTTCTATCTCAGGTTATCATATCAGAGAAGCTGGCTCTACCGCAGCTCAGGAAGTTGGCTTTACGCTGGCTAACGGAATTGCCTACGTTGACGCTGCTTTAAAAACAGGCCTCGATGTTGATCACTTTGCAGGACAGCTTTCCTTCTTCTTTAATTCCCATAATGACCTTCTTGAAGAAGTCGCTAAGTTCCGTGCCGCTAGAAGACTTTGGGCTAAAATAATGAAAGAAAGATTCGGCGCTAAAAAAGCTAAGTCTATGATGATGCGGTTCCATACCCAAACAGCCGGCTCCACTCTAACCGCCCAGCAGGTTGATAATAATATTGTTAGAGTAACAATCCAGACTCTCGCCGCTGTTCTTGGCGGAACCCAGAGTCTCCACACAAATTCCAAAGATGAAGCTTTGGCCCTGCCTACAGAAAATTCTGTACGCACTGCCCTAAGAACTCAGCAGATCGTCGCCTATGAAAGCGGTGTTACAAATACTATCGATCCCCTTGCCGGCTCCTATTATATCGAAGAAATGACAGATCAGATTGAAAAAGAAGCCGCTGACTATATAAATAAGATCGATTCTATGGGGGGTGTAATAGCTGCCATAGAAGCTGGATATATCCAGACTGAAATCCAAAACTCTTCTTACCAGTTCTCTAAGGAAATGGAAAAAGGCGAAAGAGTAATTGTCGGTATGAATAAATTCCAGGTTAAAGAGAATGAACACCTTGACCTTCTTAAAATTGATATTAAGGTTCAGGAAGACCAGATAAAATCCCTTAACCATGTGAAAAGCATCAGAAACAATAAAGAAGTTGAGGAAAAACTCAATGCCTTAGAACTTGCGTCACGTGGCGAAAACAATTTAATGCCGTATATTTTAGATGCTGTTAAATCGTATGCTAGCGTAGGCGAAATCTGCAATACGATGAGAGCGGTATACGGGGAATATAAAGAATCAGTGGTTATATAATGGAAACAAATCGTATTGAGCACATAGGTATCGCAGTTAAAAACCTTGAAGAATCGGTTAAATATTATGAAGATGTCTTCGGGTTAAAATGTTATGCGGTTGAAGAAGTAAAAGATCAGAGAGTTAAAACCGCATTCTTTAAAGTGGGTGAAACCAAGATTGAACTCCTTGAATCAACCGATCCCGAAGGCCCCATTGGAAAATTTATTGAGAAAAAAGGCGAGGGTGTGCACCATATTGCCTTCGCCGTTAATAATATTGAGTCTTCTCTCACTGAAGTAAATAATAAAGGAATTCAATTAATTGATAAACAGCCCCGCAAGGGCGCTGAAGGACTGGATATCGCTTTCCTGCATCCTAAATCTACCTTCGGTGTTCTTACTGAGCTGTGTGAAAAAAAATAATCAAGAATAAATCCGGGTTAGCTTATGCATGATTTAAATAGGAAAAATCAGCTGGTTAGAATTTGGAAAACCTTTCTCATCAGAAAGCATCATAAACGTGAACTCCTCCTCACAATTTTATTCCTGGCTCTTCTTCTCACTGGCTTTATTAAGTTTCTGAATCTTATTGAATTAAGAGCAGGGGAAACATTCGTTGACCCCTTGTTAAGCATCTTCCGGCCCATCGATCTTACATGGGTTATTTTTATTCTGATATATATAAGTCTCATAACCGCAATCATTTCTCTCGCGCGCGATCCCTCTAATTTATTATTTGCTCTCCAGTCATTTATTATACTTGGCCTCCTAAGAACAGTGGCTCTATTCCTTATGCCCCTTAATCCTCCTCCGGGTATGCTTCCACTTAACGACCCGTTTGTCCAAATGTTCGGGCAGGGCGAAATCCTTACTAAAGATCTTTTCTTCTCCGGACATACGTCAACTCTTTTCCTTCTGTTCCTTACGGCTAATGGAAAAGTCCTTAAAGGAATATTCCTCGCATCCGCAATTATCGTCGGAATTTCGGTATTATTGCAGCATGTGCATTATTCTATAGATGTCTTTTCTGCCCCGTTTTTCTCATATGGATCAGTTAAATTAGCACAGTTGATTAAGAAAAGATATATTCTTACTAACTGACTTGTCAGTCTGAGCCGAAGCGAAGAATCTCTGGTCTAACTTGTAATTCTATTGTCAACTATTGTTATATTTAAAAACTTAATTCTGAGCAGATGTGTTTAATCCATTTAAAAACGTAAAAATAAAAGTTAATCCTTCTAAAAATAAGATCATTAAAATAATGTATCTCGGCTTCGGTATATTCTTTGTCGTTATCGGAACCCTGGGATTAGTAATTCCTATTCTCCCCGGTTTGTTGTTTTTAATCCCCGGTGCATACTGCCTTGCTAAATCATCTACCAGGCTCCATAACCGCATGAAAGACCACCGGCATATCGGAAAATACTTCCACAAACATGAACCGTGACAGGTTATGAAGTATGTCTTTATCCGCTTCTATGAAGAATTAAATGACTTCCTTCCCCCCGAAAAAAGAAAAGTTCGTTTCCCAGTACATATAACCGTCCCCCAGTCAGTAAAAGATCTCATCGAATCTCTCGGCGTTCCCCATATTGAAATTGACCTTATCCTCGTTAATTCAAATTCCGTTGGTTTTGATTATATTGTGAAAGAAAATGACGATATTAGTGTGTTTCCGGTCTTTGAATCTTTTGATATTAAAAATGTTCAGCGCTTAAGACCGGCTTCCCTAAGGGAACCAAAGTTTATTTGCGATGTTCACCTTGGATCTCTTGCTAAATACCTGCGCATGGCAGGTTTTGACACCGTCTATAAAAATAACTTTGAAGGAAATGAAATTGTCTCGCTTTCCGCACATGAACTAAGGACAATTTTAACCCAGGAACGAAATCTCCTTAAACGAAAAGATGTGACGCACGGGTACTGGATAAGGAACAATGCTGCCGGCCTCCAGTTAAAGGAAGTAATTAAACGCTTCCAGCTTGAAGATTTATTCAGCCCCTTCAGCCGGTGTATGGAATGTAATGGACTAATAAAAATAGTTGATAAAGAACAAATAATAGAACGGCTTGAACCAAATACTATAAAATATTTTAATGAATTCTATACCTGCATCTCCTGCGGAAGGATATACTGGAAAGGGAGTCATTACAAAAAAATGGAAGAGATTTTCAAATCAATAAAATAATGTAATTATGAGTTTTGTATTGCGAATAATAATTGTCTTTCTGCTTGTATACCTGCTTGAGTTTTATTTCCTCAGAAAACTAGTAACATCCTTTACCTATGTCTTGTCTCGTATAAATTGGAAAAGATATAAAATACCATTAATTACACTCCTCGTCTTTCTGAACCTCTACCCGTTCTGCCTACTTTTGTTCTATATTAAGGGCTCTGTTTTTCCCGATAACCGCTTGACTGACTATCTTCTTGTATTCCCTTTCTGGGGCTATGCGTTAATTGTTATTCAGACATCCCTCTTCTTCTTGTTCCTCCTGGCCATAAAAGGTATCCTGTATCCGGTATTTAAAAAGAATAAATCCGAATACCGCGACTATGAATACAAAATTGTTTTCATCCTTATCCTTTACTTTTCCCTTTATATCCCCGCCAGGATTATCTTTGACTATAATACCGTCTCTGTCAGAAATGTAACAATAAAAAAACATAACCTTAATCCCGCATTGAATAATTTTCGTCTCGTCTTTATCAGCGATATCCATGCCGACCGCCATACGGGCAACAAGCGGCTCGCAAATTATGTCCATAAAGTTAATATGCTCCATCCTGATCTCGTCCTGATCGGTGGCGACCTTATCTCCTCCACTCCCCAGTATATTGAAACTGCTGCCGAATATATGGGCATGATTAAATCTAAATATGGCGTCTATTCTTGCAGGGGAGATCACGATCATTGGGCCTACAGACCCGATACCCAAAAAAGTATTGAAGCAGTTACCGATGAACTTGAAAAATATAATGTCCACATGCTTAGCAATGAAAATAAAATTCTCGATACTAACGGCATAAAAATGTTAATATCATTTGTAACTTATACATACCCTGAAAAGATCGGAAAAGAAGAACTCGATAATCTTCTCTCAGTAAAAAAACAGGACTTCAATATTTTACTTGCTCATCAGCCCGAAGGCGGCATTCCCCAGGAAGCATCTGAAAAAAAATACGACCTCATGCTTGCCGGACATACACACGGCGGACAAATTACATTCATGTTCCCGTTCTTTAACTTAAGCCCCACCTTAATTGAAACAAAATACGTCCGTGGTAATTTCCAGATCGGAAACATGTTTCTGATAGTTACACGCGGATTAGGAATGTCCCTGGTCCCTTTCCGTCTAAACTCTACGCCTGAAATAACCTGCATTACTCTCGAAAAAGATTAGATAATGAATACTCCTATTGCTTTTTAAATCGGGAATCCTTTACATTTATATCAAAGGTTTTTGCGCATTCCAAAAATAAAATAAAGGATAACTCCATGAAGAACTACGACTTCATCATCGCGTTGTTTCTTATTCTTATATTCAATTTATCCGGTACAAATATCAGCACACAGGCACAGGACAAAAAAGACACAGTCAAAAAGTCCACATACATAGATGAATGGAATACAGATAAAAAAGAAATCAAAGATAAAGTGGTTGGAAAAACCAAGGACGGTAAAATCATTTACGAAGGACCTCGAGGTGGCAGATACTACATCTCCGCCAAAGGCCATAAGACATATATTAAAACAAATAAACAATAAGGGCCTTTTCAGAATCCTTATTTCCGGCCTTAAATTATTAGCGTTAAGAAAATTCAGCGCATGACACATTATAAAAATCTAATTGAGTGGATGGGGAAATACGAGCGAAGCGAGATTATTTCCCGCACTTTAATTATGGAAAAGCCAAACGGAGCGCTGAATTTTTAGCTAATAATTTACAGCCGATGTTTTCTTTTGTTTCTTTTCTTTGCGCCAAAGAAAAGAAAGGAAAGAGCCAAAGAAAAGAAAGGATAGAGCCAATGAAAAGAAAGGGGAAGGAGAGATTTCCTATAAAGAAATCTCGCCTGCCAAAAAAGTCTTAGCCAGTCCCGAAATCTCTGTGCGTGAGTTTAAATTCCTGCATACCAGCATACCTCCGCGGCGTGACAACTGCCTCGCCTTCATAACATCCTTATTTAATACCTTACTCCAGTAAGGAGTCAAAGTAGTGTGTGCCGATCCTGTTACAGGGTCTTCCTCAATTCCGCACTGAGGCGCAAAGAAACGCGACACAAAATCAACTTCATTCCCATGAGCTGTTATTATTACACCGCGGCCGTCTGACTCCGCTATCTTCTTAATATTATACCGGATATTCTTTATCTGCCCCTCATTCTTGAATACCAGCATATAATCTGATTTCCCCTTGTATATCTCTACCGGTTTAACATCAAAACAATCAGCCACCTCATTGTCTAAATCAACCTGCTTCAAAGTGTCGGTGGGGAAGTTAAGAGTAATGTACTCATTATCCTTTCTCACTGAAAGCTTGCCGCTCTTTGATTCAAACTCTAATTCCGTACCGGAATAATTTTCATGATTAAACAATACATGCGCAGTTGCAAGCGTAGCATGTCCGCATAGATCAACCTCAACTGTTGGAGTAAACCACCGTATATGATATTGCCCGTTCTTCTTAATATAAAACGAAGTTTCTGCAAGATTGTTTTCCATCGCAATACTCTGCATTAAAGAATCCTCCAGCCACCCGTTTGGTAAAGGGCAAACCGCAGCAGGATTCCCCGTAAATATTTTCTCAGCAAAAGCATCTACCTGGTACATCTTCAAATTCATATTATTCTCCGGATTTCATTAGTGTTATAACGTAAATATATTATTATTCTCCGAAATATCTAATGTACCAATATACCCCTTCTTCACTCCCCATATATGAAAGTGTCTTTCTCTCCCTACTCCCTAATCCTCACTCCTTACTTCCTACTCTCCTTACTCCCTACTTTCTTAATATGACTACTTTACGATCACCTTCCCTGTCATGCGCGGATGTACCGAACAGTAATATTCATACACTCCCGCTTTCTCAAATGTATGAGTATATTTATCATTCGTATCAAGCGCCTTCGATTTGAAACTCTTATCCACTGCAGTTACCGTATGCGGAACATCGTCATGATTCACCCACGACACCGTTGTCCCTGCCGCCACCGTTAACGCTTGTGGATTAAAACTAAAATTATCTATGCTTACCATGTTATCTCCGGCGCTCCCGTTATTATTCATCTGCTCCTTCTGCGCACCGCTGGTAGCCGCCGCCATTAACAAGGGAGTATCAGTAACCGCTAGCGTGTGGTTATGCTCCATATAATTAACATCCGTTATTCCCAAAAGACTCTTAAGCTGATTAGCCGGCACCTTCATTGGACCAGGCCCCGCAGCCATTCCCGGCATCGGTTGTGGAAATGCAGTTGACATCGCCGTATGGAAAGTAATATTTCCTTCAACCTTCTGAACAATTTGATGTATATGCCCATTAAGAACTGTAACCGACCCGAACCTCTTAAAATTAGATAACGCCTGCGCGCCGTCATCAGTACCCCATCCCCATTGGGGATAAACATTCCACAATGGGATATGCGCAAACACTACAACAGGAGTACTGTCCTTCAATCCCTTCACATCTTTTTGAAGCCATTCAAGCTGGTCACTTCCAAGCTGACCAAGACCTCCCGCCTTGAGGTTCACAACATTCACAAGCGCAATAAAATGAACTCCATGCGAATCAAAACTATACCACCCCTTACCCTTCGATCCCTTGCCATACCTCTCCAAAAATTGCTGACCATCATCATTCAATACATCATGCTCACCTGGAACATAATGTATCTTCCCGGTCTTAGCGCTCTTCAGCATTTGGTCCAGTGTATCAAATTCCGATGCTTTTGATAAATGCGATAGATCACCAGTGTGTATTGTAAACTCAGGTCTTACAGGCATTGCATTAATCTTATCTATTGCCGCCTGAAGTGTTGCCGTAACATCCGGATTCGCTTCCTTGTTAAATCCAATATGACTGTCGCTTATCTGTACAAAACTAAAATCATGCGCCGGAATCCTTAATCCTTCCTTAAGTTTCCCCGTACCCTTATCAACTAACTGACTCATGCCAAACGATTTAAGTACTCCTCCCTGCATCATCCATAGAACCCCTGTACCAGCCCATGCCATGCATTTCAAAAATCCTCTTCTGTCTATTCCATCTTTGTTCTCATCATTAACAATATAGCTGCTCATATTTCATCCTCTCTTTTAGTTAAGTCAAAATAAAACCATACAGTTCATCAAATTGTTCCAAATTACCAATTGAAATTCTAAACAAAGTGAACACCCTCACCCACTTCTGTCCTTCTTCGCACTCTCTCTTGACGTTCTGATCGCCTTTTCCTTTCATCCTGCGCTCTACTCAGTATTTAAAGCCAAAGTTCTTTTGGTGCTTTTCTTCAAAAGAAAAGCACAAGAAAAAAGGAATTAACATGATAGTTATATTAAATGCCAATCTTAAAAAAGAATACCGGGACAATTATAACTCCTGCATTATAATGCCCTCTAAGGCTGCGCTTTGTTCACATGTAAAGGGAGGGGTTCCTGTTATGGGTCTTCCTGCGGGAACGTGGATTGTTCTGCAAGTTAGGGATATTCCCCTTTAGACAATTCTATGTCCTAAGCCATAAGTTTGGAACTTGAAAATATTAAAGTGGAGATTGATACTGCTATTTCCTGTGGACTGATTGTAAATGAGCTAATCACTAATTCCCTTAAGTATGCTTTCCCTGATAAAAAAGAAGGTAATATCTCTGTAAAACTTTATAAAATAAACGATCTTATTACTCTTGAAGTTTCTGATAATGGTGTCGGTTTTAAATTAACTGATCAACATGATGGTGGACTTGGACTCCAGATGTTTAATTTGATTTCTGAAAGCCAGTTAAAAGCCAAAACCGAAGTTAAAATAAATGAAGGCGTTTTTGTTAGGCTTAGTTTCAAAGATGATAAATATATTGTAAAATAAATAAATCCTCTTATCCCGCTATTGCACACAAATAATTTTGCTACTATATTAATTGTAAATTATTTTCTGTTCTGAAATCTTTATAATTGCATTTTAATAGGGATTCATAATTCGTTATATCGTCCTGATTATATGAAATTCAAAACTATTTCTTCAAACTCTCATCGTTCCGCTATTGCTGCTTCCGCTGGCATTATTACTTTTATTGTCGGTCTCCTTATCCTTGCCGGTTGGGAATTTCATATTGATATCCTGAAGTCCTTCGGCGTTAGCTCTCTCGCCATGAAACCAAATCCCGCGCTTGCCTTTGTCCTTGCCGGTGTATCAGTTGTCCTGCTAAATATAATAAAGCGAAATAAATTCGCCTTGGTTCTTGCCAAAATATCTGCTGCTGTAGTTTTCTGGATAGGATTATTAACCATTGTTGAATACCTCTTCCATCTGAATTTCCATATTGACCAGATTTTATTTAAAGATGTCCCCGGTGCCCTCCTTACTGTTTTCCCCGGCAGAATGTCTTTCAACCTTGCTCTTGGATTAACATCCACTGGAATTGCGCTTCTTTTTATAGGAAAGTTTAACCAAATAGCAAGAGGTCTTGCTGTCCTCGCTGCTATAATTGGAATATTGGCGGTACTCAGCTATTTGTTAAACCTCTCTGTACTGCTGGAAATTGTTGGCGTAAATACTATTGCCCTCAATTCTGCAATAAGCCTCATAATTCTTTCTGCTGCAATTTATTTTACAGTCCCTGAACGCGAATTCGAAAGGTCAAAACTTGAAAACCAGTCTCTCATTGCCTTTATAGCTATTGCGTTAGTTCTGGTTTCATCAAATATTCTGTTTCTTATCCTTCAGAACAAAGTTTTCGAATTTGATAAACAGGTCTCTGACATAAACATTGTAATCAATAAAATTGAAAATGCCCTCTCTCTTGTCGAAGATATTGAATCTGATACCAGGGGTTATGTCATTTCAGGCGATGATGTTTCTCTGGCATTGTTTAATAAATCAGAATCAGCTTTAAACTCGCTTATCATAGATCTAAAAAATGCGAATATTGATTATCCCGCTAATATATATTTGGACTCCCTTCGTATATTACTTACCAATAAGCTCGCTGCTGATAATGAATGCATCTCAATTCGTAATTTAAAAGGTCTTAAGTCCGCAATTGCCTGCGTGTCAGATATTAAAAATATAATCCTTATGAATTATATTCGCGAGATTGCCGCTAAATCCAAATTTCTTGAAAATGAATCCTGTATTAAATACCATAACCAGGAGATGGCTGTCAATAAAGAGGAGAATGGCTTTCAGGCGGTCTTTATGTTTGTCCTTTTTGGACTTTTAATCGTAATATATATTAACATATCTCATGATATTTCTGACAGAACTAAAGCCGAAGTGTCTTTAAAAGAAAGCGAAGAAAAATTCCGCTCCATCTCCCAGTCTGCTTCTGATGCAATTATTTCTGCTGATAGCAAAGGAATCATTATCGGCTGGAATAATGGCGCGGAAAATATATTCGGGTATAACCAGGATGAAATTATTGGAGAAAATTTAGTTAAAATTGTCCCCTTAGTCCTGAGGGATAAACATGTTAATGGTATTAACCAAATTGCACTTGGCCGTGAACCTCATATCATAGGTAAAACTTTGGAACTTAACGGCCTGCATAAGAATGGGTATGTAATTCCAATTGAGTTGTCTTTATCTGAATGGAAATCTTCCTCCTCTAAATATTACTCCGCAATTATTCGCGATATTACCAGAAGAAAACGTATCGACCTTGAGCAGCAGATCCTTTATGAAATTACTGAGGGCGTTACTTCAACTTCAAATCTTGATGAATTCTTAACTTTAATGCACTCTTCACTCTCTAAACGCCTCTATGCTGATAATTGCTTTGTGGCTTTGTATAATCCCGGCACTGGATTATTCAGCTTTCCCTATTTCGTGGATAAATTCGATCAAACCCCCGCTCCTGCAGCTCTTCTTAAAAGTTGCACTGCCTTTGTGTTCCGTTCTAAAAAATCTCTCATCCTCACAAATGAAATGTTTGACCGCCTTATCGATTCTAAAGAAGTTGAACTAATCGGTTCTCCCTCTCCCTCATGGCTGGGCGTTCCTCTTCAAACTCCGAATGGAATAATTGGCGTCCTGGTCATTCAGCATTATGAGGAAGAAAATATCTATCACATTAACGATATCGAATTCCTGGAATCTATCGGTACCCAGGTAGCTGTTGCTATCGAACGTAAATTGGCTGATGAAGAAATTAAACTGCAAAACCAAAAACTCTCTAAACTCAATGCCGAAAAAGATAAATTGTTCTCTATTATCGCCCACGACCTTCGCAGCCCGTTTTCCGGTCTCATGAATTTAACTGAAATTATGGGTAATCAAAGCGAGTCTTTTTCTGTCCATGAATATATGGAACTTAGTAAGTCCTTACATGACTCTGCAGGAAATTTATATAAATTAATCAATAATCTGTTCGAATGGGCACAGTTGCAAAAAGGATCTATCCTGTTTTCTCCCTCTTTGCTTAATCTCCACTACATTGTTTCAAAAGCAATCGAATCGTCTTCCTTGCATGCCCAAAAGAAATTTATTAAAATTACTAATAATGTCCCCGAAACTATTTGTGTTTATGCTGATGAACATATGCTGAACTCTGTTATCAGAAATTTGATTTCAAATGCTGTAAAGTTTACTGAAATTAATGGAAATGTTACTATAATTGCAGATAATGCCCTTATTGGATCAGTTCAAATATCCGTTACCGACTCCGGCATAGGTATGTCAGATGTGCTGATTAAAAAGCTATTCACTATTGGTGAAAAATCGGTTCTGAAGGAACTGCGGGCGAATTAAGTACAGGACTGGGTTTATTAATCTGCAAAGAATTCGTTGATAAGCATAATGGCTCAATTTGTGTCAATAGCGAACTGGGCATAGGAAGCACCTTTACCATAACCATCCCCAATATTTGATGATTTATAATATTTTCTTAACTAATTTATCTATCTCCCCCAACTCCTTAGATAAATGCTTCTTTATCGCTGTCCTCATCCTCCCCAGGTGAATTGCACTTAGTTCCTGCTGCGGAATATTATCCTTCACGTACTGTCCTGCCTTTTCATGAGCTCTCTTACTCAACTCTGCCAGCTCCTTATGCACAGGATTGTTTTCATCATACCTTGGATAGTAGATATCCAGAATCTTCTTGTGAACATCCCTTGCTCCAAACAATCCTCTGGATTGAAAAGCCTTCATCAACTCATTTGGAGTTTCTGAATTTAATATTGCCGTTAAATAGTACGCCTCATCCATCGATTCAGTTGCTAATAAATAACATTTATGATCAGCAATAAATTCCAAGTCTAATTTGTTTATAGCCCCGAAAAAGGGTTCTTTGTCGCCGTGTTTGAAAATATCACCGACAAAAAACTTGACGATCAAAAAGCTTAAGTTGCAATCCTCACCCTTTTTAATTTAATCCTTAAAGGTATAGAATTCTTTAGGATAAACTAAAATTATTAAATAAATGTTGACTTAAAATCGCATTTTCAATAAGTTCCCTATATTACTTTATAAGTCAGTTATCCCGGCACGTTCTATTCAACCCGTGCGGCCTAACAATAGAGGAACCCCTCTTACCTTATTATCGTATTCGGTTTTTGCTCATGTCCCCTGTATAAGTGCCTTATTTAAATTAGTTCTATTATAAATTACCTATTAACTATCAGGAGTCCCTGTTTATGAAAAAAATTCTACTGTTTTCACTTATCTGCTTTTCCCTCTCTACTTATGCCCAGGTGCTAAATGGAGGATTTGAATCATGGACTAGCGGCGCACTTAATAACTGGGAAACAAGTAATGTTTCTACTTTCTTCATAAATTGCACTCAATCATCTACTGCACATTCCGGCTCTTCTTCTCTTAAAGGTGTCGTTGGTTCTTTTTCTTCAATGATTTTCCCTCCGTTTGTTCAGGCAGGCGTTTCTGGTGGAGGTTTCTCTGTCTCTCAAAGATATGCAACCATCTCCGGCTATTATCAGTTCGCTCCTCTTCAGGGCGATAAATTCACCGTATATGCCATCCTTTATAAAGGTACTTCGGCTATCGCTGAAGCTGGCTCTATCATTACCGATGCGGCATCTACATGGACTCAGTTCAGCATCGATTTTCTATATTATACTAATGATGTCCCTGATAATTGTAAAATTCAAATTGATATTGCTCCTCCCACTACTTCAAGCCAAATGACTGTCGGCTCCTCTTACCTGCTTGATGATGTTGCCCTTACCGGAACCGCTACAGGTATAAATGATCATAACATTAATTCTCGTGCCTTCTCCCTTGAACAGAATTACCCTAATCCTTTTAATCCTTCAACTACTATCAGCTATACTCTTCCTGAAAGATTAAATGCTTCTTTAACGATTTATAATCAGCTTGGCCAAAAAGTCGATGAATTGTTTAATGACGTAAAGGAAGCCGGCTCATATAGCATTAATTGGAATGCATCAAAATTGTCCTCAGGCACATATTTCTATGAATTGAAAACTGATAAGTTCCGCGAAATTAAAAAACTCCTCTTAATGAAATAATCTTTGTTTATAAAGCCGTCCCTGAAAAGACGGCTTTATGTCTTTCCTTCCTCCACCGATTATTTATTTTCCCTGATTATTGACAAAAAAAACCATTTTTAATAACTTTCAATTATTACTCTATACGTAAACTATCTTTCATCGAATAGTTCAGTTTAAGTTTTCAATATTCTATTCTTTTCTTTTAACTGGAGAATTTCATATGAAAAAACTATTACTGCTTTCCTTCTTCTGCATTTCCTTTTCTGCTTATTCCCAGGTCCTCAATGGCGGATTTGAAAGCTGGACTTCGGGTGCACCCGATAATTGGGTCGCTTCAAATGCCTATGCCCTGGATCTTATTCCCATTACCAAATCAACTATCGCGCACTCTGATTCGTTTTCTGTTAAGGGCACTGTAATTCCATTTACCATGACACCTTTTAACCCCATCCTTCAGGCTGGTTCCGGCGGAGGCGGTTTTACTGTTAATCAAAATTATGCCTCCGTTATTGGTTACTTCCAGCTCTCTCTGCTTTCGGGTGACAGATTTACCGTTAATGTTGTTTTATATAGCGGTGGCGCACCTATTGGCATTGCCGCTCAAGCCTATGATGTATCCGCTTCTTCATGGACTAAATTCGACATCCCCTTTGTTTACCAAACAGGCGGTATACCTGATAATTGTATCCTGCAGTTTAGCATCATTGGCCCCAATTCCGGAAATGATTCCCATCCCGGGTCATATTTCCTCCTTGACGATGTCTCCCTTTCGGGTACCGCCACAGGCATAAATGATCATAACAAAAACTCGCTTGCTTTTTCTCTTGAACAGAATTACCCTAATCCTTTTAATCCTTCCACTACCATCAGGTTTACTCTTCCGGAAAGATCAATCGCTTCCTTAACTATTTTTAATCAGCTTGGCCAAAAAGTCGATGAATTATTTAATACCGTAAAAGAAGCCGGCTCATATGTTGTTAATTGGAATGCATCTAAACTCTCCTCCGGCACATATATTTACGAATTGAAATCCGGTAACTTCCGCGAAGTTAAAAAACTCCTCTTAATGAAATAAATTGTGATTATAAACCCGCTCCTATAAGGGGCGGGTTTATTCTGCCCACATTTACAATTCTTGCATGGATAGTTTCTTTTTTAATAAAAATAGTTTATTTTGGAAAATACTTGTTATGTTTATTTTTGAAAATAAAAGTTAAATAGGGTTAATTCAGGGTTATCATTTTGGGTGTCTAATCTTACTGTGGTTAACTTCTATTCGTTACCGTATCTTCTTTGGAATTGATAATTTTATTATGACTCTTTGGTTGGTAGTCACTAATATAGAACTCCATTATTTTGATTTGATTAATATCTTATGGAAGTAAAATATAAATTGAACAATAATTGGAAAAATTACTTAATTGCCTTTCTGGTTATTGCGTTTGCGGCGTCCCTGCGTATTTGGCCGCTGCAATCTCTCGGCCTTAGAACTGTCTGGGTAACTTTCTACCCCTCGGTTATGCTGGTTGCAGTATTTGGAGGTCTGTATGCCGGCTTGCTCGCAACCGCTCTATCCTGTTCTACTGCCTTGTTCCTGTGGCCACTCTTCGTTAATAAACCTTTTATAAATGATTTCGGCGACTACCTCGGTATGTCTGTTTTTATTTTTACTTGCGTTATGATGTCCGTCGTTTCTGAACTTATCCTACGTGCACGTCAAAAGATTAAACAAGCTAACTCCCTTCTTGAATCAGTTAACCGTGATCTTGAATTGGAAGTTTCCAGCAGACGTAATGCAGAAAATGAATTAAAAGCACACAAGGATAAACTGGAAGAAACTGTTAATGAACGTACCATTCAATTAAAAAATGCGAATGAAATTTTAAGTAAAAGTGAAGAACGGTTCCGGTCTACTCTTGACTGTATGCTCGAGGGCTGCCAGATACTTGGCTTTGATTTAAGATATATATATATCAACGATGCGGCCGATATCCATAACCGCCGGCCTAAAGAACAGCTCTTAGGGAATAGATATGAGGACATGTGGCCCGGTATTGAAAAAACTCACGTCTATGAGGTAATTAAATCCTGTTTGGAATCCAGGATTGCTCAACAAATGGAGAACGAGTTTACCTTTCCTAATGGTTCCCGCGGCTGGTTTGAACTTAGCATTCAACCCGTTCCCGAAGGTGTGTTTATCCTTTCTAATGATATTACTCCCCGTAAAATGATAGAGAATGACCTGCGCAACCTTAATATCGAATTGGAAAAACGTGTCTTCGATAGAACTGCTCAGCTTGCCGAGATAAATAATGAATTGGAATCTTTTACTTATTCTGTGTCCCATGATCTCCGGGCTCCGCTCAGACATATAAATGGATTCATCGACCTGCTCCTCAGAAGTAATGACAATAACCTGAATGATAAAGGAAAAAGATATCTCGATATAATTTCTTCCTCTTCTAAGCAAATGGGACAACTGATCGACGATCTTCTAAACTTCTCAAGAACTGGCAGGGCATCTTTGCAAATCCGGGATATTGATACTAATAAACTCGTTACTCAGGTTATAAATAATCTGATTGATTCATCTTCAGGTAATATTACCTGGTCAGTTTCTGATTTACCTGATATCATAGGCGACCCGTCTTTACTTGAAATTGTTTTTATAAACCTTATTGGCAACGCTGTTAAATATTCTGCCAGAGTTAAAAACCCCTGCATTGAAATAGGCTTTACCCGGAACGATATTAGTCAGTTCATCTTTTTTGTCAAGGATAACGGCGCGGGATTCGATATGAATTATTCTGATAAATTGTTCGGCGTCTTCCAGCGCCTCCATAGCAGCGATGAATACGAAGGCACTGGAGTTGGACTGGCAACGGTCAGAAGAATTATTCAAAAACATGGCGGTGAAACCTGGGCCGAAGGTGAAGTCGGTAAAGGCGCTGTATTCTTTTTCTCTATTCCGGTTGTACCTGAAACAGCATTTATCACAAGTTAGAACATTTCTTTACTTGTCATAAAACACATAAGTTTATTTGACTCTTTTACATTCTAAAATAGAGGTAATTTGAAAAACATAAAAAAGATCTTGTACGTCGAAGATAACCCCCGCGATAGGGAGCTTACTCTCTCGGCTCTCGAAGAATTTAATCTTGTAAATGAAATTATCTGTGTACAGGATGGCGAAGAAGCCCTGAACTACCTCTTTAAAAAAGGTAAATATGCAGGTCTGGAAAACGATTCAATTGGCGCTATTCTCCTCGATATTAAAATGCCTAAAATTGACGGCATCGAAGTGCTTAGACGCATAAAATCTGATGATAAACTCAAATTGATTCCCGTTGTTATGCTTACTTCTTCAAGAGAGGAAAGAGATCTTGTTGAAAGTTACAGTCTTGGCGTCAATGCTTATGTTGTTAAACCGGTTGACTTTATGGAATTTATAAACGCTATCAAAAGTGTTGGATTGTTCTGGGCTATCCTTAACGAAACCCCTGAATGAATATGTCATTCTGGTTTATTTGTTGTTCTGGTTATACTGTCATTCTGAGCGAAGCGTAGCGAAGTGAAGAATCTCTGTTAATTAATAATGTGAAAATTATCTTATGTTCAAAATAATATCTTGGATTTATAATGAGTGAATGTTACCGCTTTCTTCACCTTGAAGATAACGAACTTGATTCTGAACTCCTGCTTTCCCAAATGGAACAGGAGGGAATAAACTGCAAAATTGATAGGGTGTCATTTAAAAAAGAATACCTTGAAGCCATTTCTAAAACTAATTACGACCTGATTATTTCGGATAATACTCTGCCTGATTTTACCGGTATCGATGCACTCAAGTTTGCCAGAAATAAACAACCCAATACTCCGTTCATATTTGTATCCGGTACACTGGATGAAGATGTCGCCATTGAAGCAATGAAATGGGGCGCCTCTGATTATGTCCTGAAAGATAAATTAACAAAATTGGGTCTTACTGTTAAACGGGTTCTGCTTGAGTATTTACAGAAAAAAGAACTTGATACTGCTAATGAAAGAATCAGGGAAAGCGAAGAAAAATACCGTACTCTTGTTGAAACTTCACCTGAAAGTATATTTCTAACTGATCTTGCCGGCATTATTCTGTTTGCAAATAGAAAAGCATCTGATCTCTATGGCTTTGCCAGTCCCGATGAATTGAATGGAAATAATCTCATAGACTTCTTTACTGATGAATATAAGGCATACGCGCGGGAGAACCGCGTTAAAACATTGTCTGGTTCTTCGGTTAGAAAGGCTGAATATGTTATCCTTAATAATAATAATCAAAAAATTCCCGTTGAAATAAATACATCTCTTATCAAAGATAATAATGATGATGCAAAATCTGTTATGGTAATTGTAAGAGATATTTCAGAACGTAAAATAGCAGAAATCGAAGTCCTTGCGGCAAAAGAAAAAGCAGAGGAAATGAATAAGTTAAAATCATTCTTCCTTTCTAATATGAGCCATGAACTCCGTACTCCCATGATTGCTATTATGGGCTATTCCGAAATACTGCAGGAGGAGATAACAAATCCTAATCATGTTAATTTAATAAGTGGAATTCTTGAGGGAGCCTCAAGGTTAAATGAAACTTTTAACAGCATTCTTGAATTATCAAGAATTGAATCTGCTATTCTTAACGTACAGCCTTCTGCATGTTCTCTTCTGGAAGAGGTAGAAAAAACCATAGTATCTCTGAAATCGACAGCAGAACGCAAGAACCTTTATCTCAATGTTGAATTGAAAGATAAAAATGTAACGGTTGAGATAGATCCTCCTCTGTTCCGGAAAGCGCTTTACCATGTTATAAGTAATGGCATTAAGTTTACTAAAACGGGCGGTGTCACAATTCAGGTTGATAAACAAATGATCGGCGATCATACGCGAGCTGTTGTTAGGGTGATTGATACTGGCGTGGGTATTCCTGATTACGATATTCAGAAAATATTCGGCGAGTTCAGACAGGGCAGCGAAGGTCTGGCAAGGGGTTATGAGGGAATGGGCATTGGTCTCTCTCTTGCAAAAAAAATAATCCAAATGATGAAAGGCGAAATTCTTGTTGATAGTACACCGGGGAATGGATCTGTCTTTACTATCTCCCTGCCGGTTAAATTAAGTGATTCTCAGGTGGAAAACCAAATTGCTGAAAAAAGAAAATCCACGGTTATTCGCGATATGCCGGGTCCGGGAAATAAAAAACCCGCAGTTCTCCTTGTCGAAGATAATATGCTTAACAGGGCCGTTACTGTATTAATGCTGAAGCCGCATTTTGATATGATGACAGCCTCTGATGGAATCACAGCTCTCGCCATTGCATCTAAAAAACAGTTTGATATTGTCCTTATGGATATTAACCTGGGTGAGGGAATAGATGGAATTGAGACGTTGCAAAGACTCCGGATGCTCGATGATTATAAAGACGTACCCGTAATTGCAGTTACTGCTTACGTACTGTCAAAGGATGAAGAGAAGTTCATGGAAATGGGCTTCGATGGATATGTCCCCAAACCGTTTACAAAGGAATTTATAGTCAGCACAATGAACAAGTTTATTCATAAAACAAAAATTTAACTTCCTCCAATGAGAAGGTTCAAGATCATAGTTATGAATTAAAATCCAATGTCCTTATTTAACGGCCTTAAATTATTTGCGTTAAATAAATTCAGCATAGGATAAATGTCGAATAATCATTTGAAGGAAATGGGGCGCCAAAGAAAAGTAAGGGAGAGAATTTTATTTTAATGCCTCAATATGCGAAGCACAATTGCGGCAGTAAAATTCCCCTTTAATGTCTACCTCCTCAATCCCCTGCGAGGAATGCATTACACAATCCCAGTCAATGCAGTGAAGCAGGCCAAAATTATGTCCAAGTTCGTGCAGCACTTCTTTGATTGTTCTTTTGAACAAAAGTTCATCATCTGAAATACCGGAATAAAACTCTTCATGCAGCCTGCAGACGGATACAATAGAATGCTTTCCGTTAAGCTGCGCTTCTCCAAATACAAATGTAAGTACGGGGACATACAGGTCAGCTTCAGTAATAAGTAAAACCTTACCTGCTGCATCACCTGTAAGCTGCGAAGTGTCCGCTATTATTTGGGTTGAGAAGTATTGTCCTCTTTCCTTAGAAAATGTTTTCTCGATGTCATACTCAAGATTCAGGACATTCAAAGATGACCTGAACTTCCTGTTTAATTCTACTAAAATCCTTTTAAGAAAAGAGGAATTCGAGAATTTAACAGGGGCCAGGAAAATGTCTGTCATTTATAGGGATTCCGTAATCCATACTTGCTGATCTTGTTGTATAGGGTGACTCTGTCAATCTCAAGTTCCACAGCGCTCTTGGAAATATTCCAGTTGTTCTCATTAAGAACTCGTGAAATATGTTTCTTTTCAATAGAAGACATACTCTTGTCGCCGTCGCCATTAGCTGATGGCGAGGATGAAACATGAAACGGAAGATCATCAACTAGTATCTTATCTCCCTTGCCAACAACAACCGCCCGCTCTATAGCGTTCTCAAGTTCACGTACGTTCCCCGGCCAGTCGTATTTATAGAGGAAATCCATTGCTTCTTCAGAAATGCCTTTGATCTGCTTATTCATTGATGTGGCAAATTTATTAAGGAAGTAGAATGCCAGCACTGGAATATCTCCCGTCCTCTCTCTCAATGGCGGAATTATAATAGTAAATACATTCAGGCGGTAATAAAGGTCTTCTCTGAACTTACCCTGCTTAACAAGATCTTCAAGTGGTTCGTTCGTTGCAATTATTACACGGAAGTCACTTCGGATTACTTCGTTCCCGCCAACACGAGAAAACTGCTTTGATTCAATTACTCTTAACAGTTCTACCTGCATCTTTTGTGTAATTGATCCTATCTCATCAAGAAATATTGTGCCACCGTCTGCCATCTCAAATTTGCCTTTCCGTCTGAACTGGGCTCCGGTAAATGCCCCTTTCTCATGTCCGAATAATTCGCTTTCCAATATTGATTCAGCAAGCGCACCGCAGTTAACTGGTATAATGGGGAAGTATTTTCTTTTACTGTTAATATGGATCGCTTTTGCAACAAGTTCTTTTCCGGTTCCGCTTTCCCCTCTAAGCATTACGGTTGTATCGGTTGTGGCTACTGTATTTATGAGTTCATAGATCTTTTTCATCTGAGGGCTTTCGCCAATCAGGTTATCCGGTTTAATAATTTCCTCAAGGTTCCCCTTCAGTTGCTCATTCTCTACTTTAAGCGACTTCTGTTCCAGCGCCTTCTTTACAAGATGTTCCAGTTCATCGGGGTCTACCGGTTTTGTAACATAATCGTATGCACCGTCTTTTAATGCTTTGATAGCCGAAGGTACGGAAGCAAAGGCAGTAATAAGAATAACAATTGTATCCTTGTCAATTTCCTTAATCTTTGTAAGCAGTTCCAGACCGCTCATGCCGGGCATTTTCATATCTACAAGAAGTAAATCATACTTGCCCTTGTCAAATTTCCTTAATGCAATCTCTGCGTCTTCTGCTGTATCAACATAAAATCCTTCTTCTTCAAACCAGTGAAAAAGAGATTCTCTTACAATTTTTTCATCATCGACGATTAGAATTCTTTCTTTTTTATTGCTCATTGTTAGACTCTAGTTTTGTTATCAATATTGGTAAAGTAATTTTGAAGGTAGTCCCTTTAGTGGAAGTACTCTCTACTACGACATGTCCGCTATGGTTGCTTATGATTCCATAAACAACTGCAAGACCAAGTCCTGTTCCTTTGGTTGCTTCTTTTGTTGAATAGAAAGGTTCAAATATATGAGGCAGATCTTTTTCGGAAATACCTGTGCCCTGATCCTTAATCCGTATTACAGCACTATTCTCTTCTTCATCCACATTAATGTTTATTGACCCGCCCTGAGGCATTGACTCAATAGCATTTATCAGCATGGACATTATTGCCTGCTGAATCTTTTGAGGATTGCATTTAATCTTAATCGCATAATTGGGATATGATTTATGCAGATTTATTTTATTTATCTGCAGGTGGTGCTGAATTAAAGTTATGCTCTTTTCAAGTATAGTTTCAATTGATTCATCAATCATTTCATCATCACCGCGGTGAGAGAATAAAAGCAGGTCTTTGACTATCCTCCCGCAGCGGGCTGATTCGTCTGATATAAGATCAAGATATGTAAGTATCTTTGTGTTGTCCCCTTCATCGCTGTTGTTTCTTAATTTCTTTGCTATAAGCTTGCTGTAAGTTAAAATACCCTCAAGCGGATTATTTAATTCGTGTGCAACTGTGGCAGACATCTTTCCCAGTGAAGCCAGCTTTTCAATTTGAATTACCTGGCCGTATATATTCTTTAGCTCTTCAGATTTTTCTTTTACTTTTTCGTTAAGGTTCTCTGACCAGTCTTTAATTTCCTGATATGCCGAGTTTAGCTTTGTTGACATTTCATTGAAACGGTCGGCTACCCTTCCGAACTCGTCGTTCGAATGTAACGATATCTTGTAATTGAGATTTCCTTTCCCCAGTTCCTCTATTCCCTTATTAAGTTTCCGTATGGGTCTGTTTACAAGTACGATTATAAATATCCCGCTGGCTCCGCAGATTACAAGCAGTAATACTAGTGAATTAAGTATAGCCCTGTTTGCGTTAGCGGCAATTAAATTATCAAGCTGCTCAAGAGATATCATTACGTCAAGAACGCCCAGCATTTCGGTTTTAGGGGAATGCGCATGGCAGTCGGGCGTTGAACAGTCGGGTTCATTTTGAATAGGATTTATTAAGCCCAGAATTCTCCGGTTAGCGGCATCCTTAAAAGTCCTGATCTTTTGTGTATTGCTGAATGATTTTAATGACGTTGCCCTGTTATGGCAACCTATGCATGCTTCGGCAGTAACATTTACAGTTTTGTTTAATTCGGTGCTGTCTGTAGAGAATATAATGGTTCCGGTCTTATTGTATATTCTTATCCCCTTAACGTCTCTCTCTGTGCCAATATTCTTAATAATTTCATAAACGTCCTCGCTTCTGTTCATCAGCATGGAATATCGGGTTGATTTCTTAATCAAATCGCTGATATTATTAGCGGTCTGATACTTCATATTAGTGAGATAACCATCAAGATACTTGATGTTCAGGTAAGTGTATATTGCTAGTATACAAATTAGTACAATGGACAAAGTGATAATAAGCTTAACACTTAGCTTATTATAGATATTTATTTTCATATATAACCCCTCATCCCCACGTCACAATAATAAACAATCAATAGATCATTTTCAAGGGGAATAGTATAGAAATTCATCAGTACGTGTGGAATAAATCTACAGTTGGGGTTTTGGTGTCCCTCTTTTAGCAATAATCTCCCCTAAATTCCCGAAGTTCCGTTAAACGGAATGGCTTCGGGAATCTTAATAAACAGTCTCTTAGTCTTCGTGGAAAAGTTTACTTATCAACTTAAGGTATTCACTGTTTCCAAGATACCTGTTAAGGTTGGTTACCGGTAAACCGCCGTCCATCATTGTGGCGCCTATTTTCGGTAAATCCATTTTATAGTCATTCAGCATTTTAAGTGAATTTGCCTGTTTTGAATACCACTGCTCTTTAGAGATCCTTGCGGTGGTAATTTCAGGTTGGTTCACGCCAATAATAGCATACCATTTGTTTGTAAATATCTCTTCGGGATTAAGGTTAAGCTTATCCAGCAGCGTAAAATTCATTGGACTAGTAAAAGTCATATAGCCCCATTCACCTTCTACTCTGAACAAAGCCTGGTTCTTAAGAATATATCCCTGATGTCCGCCATCCTTAACAATATTTATATTATCAAAAAACGATAATATGGAAGGATCTATTCCGAGATAATAAGTATTTGCAAAGAGATGCTTTACAACCAGCTGGTTCTTCAAGTATGTGTACTTCGGTTCGTATGCCTGGGATTTAACCTTTTGCATAACCGAGTCGAGGATCGAAACATCAGGATTATTGGAATAGCTCTTCTGCTTTGTTTCAACAGAAAGATTTCTGATTACTTTGTCGAACTGACAGTTTTCGCAATCAAAACTCTTGTCGCATAATTTATAATCAACTACGCGGGAGCTCATCCAGATGCATTGCAGATCCTGGTAAGACTTAAAATTCTCGTTTTTCCTTTCAGTCATTTTTATTCACTTATAGTTAAAGGTTTTGAATTAGGCTCAAGGGCACTCTCAGGAATTTCTTCTTCACGCTCTTCTTCAAACACAGGGAAGTTTGCTGTTATGAGTTTAAATGCCCACATGCCAACCGTGCAGAGCATAAGTGTAACACTTATTTCATACACCGATGGGAAATATGAAGCAGTTGACATTGCGGCTAATGAAGTAACGCTGACATTCATTCTGTTTAACAGAAAGCCTGCAATAACAAACAATGATGAGAAGTATAGATACTTCTTGTTGTCTCTGAATTTTTTAGAACTGAGGAAGAATCCCGGAACAATAGTCCCGAGCAATATTTCGAGATAAAATAAATATGTGGTTGATGATGGAATCATCAGATATTGTAGTTTCCCTGTTACAGTTAAATAAGCAATCTTTAATGCAAAATTAACTAAAATAAAGATCAAAGATATTAAACCGCATGTGGAGAGGAGGTTTAACTTTAGTCCATGATTAAATGCTCTTGCACTGAGGTATGATTCAAATATTACCATAGCAAAACCAGCGCTGATTGCACTAAGGTAAAAGTTTATAGGAAGAAATGGTGAATACCAAAGCGGATGCATTTTCTCCGGCATAATTAAATAAAGTGAACCAAGTGAAGACTGGTGCAGTGTTGAAAGCAGGATGCCAAGCATCATAATCGGAATGGCAACGCTTTTCAATATCTTCTGCAGCTTTACTAATTTGAATCTTTCAAGAACGACAGGGAAAAATTCAAGGAACAGCACCGTTGAATAAAGCATAACGCACCAGGCTACTTCAAACATCACTGAATGAGTATTCCACATTATTATTGCATGCCAAATAGCCCATGGTCTTCCAAGGTCAAACATTAGTCCGCATATCGCGAGTATATAACCTAAAAATGCTGTTAAAATTGCTGAGCGTGTAAGCGGTTTGAACTTTTCAATATTGAAGATATGCGTGACTGCACAAAGAGTAAATCCTCCTGCAGCAAGTCCAACACCGCAAAGCATATCAAAGCCGATCCATATTCCCCATGGGAATGCATCGCTTAAATTGGTGCTTGCGCCAAGACCTTTAGTAAAACGAATGTACATCGAAAATAATCCGGCAACTATTATAATTACGCCGACTACTTTCCAGAAGGTAAATTTCAGGAAATTACTTTTCATTGTTCACACTCCCTGTTCTTTTTGAATTCTCTTCTCTGGCCACTTCATTTTTTCTTTTAGTTAACCAATACATACCGGTAAGAAAAACTGCGCCTACACCAACGACACCAGGAATCTTTTCCATTGCCTGCGCAGTTAATTTAGGAAGAGGCTGTTTGGGCAGGTTAGAAACAAATCCAAGTTGTTCAAAGGGTACTGGTGAAACAACAAGGACGTTACTTCCGCCCGCTTCTTCCATGCCATAGATTCTTTGATAATAGGTATTGGGATTTTCTCTGAGGCGTTTCTTTGCTTCCTCGCGAAGGTCATCCAGATCGCCGAACATGGTTGCGCCTGTAGGACAAGCTTCAGAACATGCTGTAGGCAGACCTTGTTTTAGTCTGTCATGGCAGAGTATACATTTGCGAACGCGAGGATTTAAGTTACTCCATTCATAACGGGGTACTTTATGCGGGCATGCCTGCATGCAGTATCTGCATCCGATACACTTATCTGCATTATACAAGACCGGACCAAGGGCGGTTTTAGTAAATGCGCCTACAGGACAGACAGAAACACATGCCGGGTCCTGGCAGTGCATGCAATTCTTGCGTGAATAATGTTCACCATACTGTTCAACAACTGTATAGGTTTTGTCAGACAGGTGGTCTTTTAGAAAGTCTTTGTTTGTTTCCGGAAGTTTGTTCTGTTCTTTGCAGGCATTGTAACAATTTCCGCATCCAACACAAAGCGTAATGTCGTAAAGCATCCCTTTTTGCTTGATCATCGTACTAGCTCCGGTTAAAAGTTAAGAAAATCTTTTTCAAATTCTTCAATTCCTTTCTCGGTAATTGAAGAAACAACACCCTCAACAACATTACCGCCGTCAAGCATAGTTGCGCCGGCTAATTCAGGTCTTAAGGTGTGGGCATGAAGAAAATCTTTTAGTCTTGAAAATTCCTTGTTAAGGAAAGATTTTAATTCATTGCCTGTAAAGAGAGAATTCTTCTCTTCTGCGAAGTTATCGGCAGCTAAGAGAAGACCCCAGTCGTCACCGTAAGGATCAGTAATTTTTTTGTTAAGTATGTTCGGGTTGATGAATTTAACTGTTCCTTCAACAGGCGAACGGAACTGAAGAACTTTATTGTTAACTGCGCCTTCAAACAGGACATCGCCTTTTTTAACAGACTGACCAGCTTCGGCAGTTTTGATTAAAGTTATTTTTCCTAATGCCTTCAGTATGAATTCGTCTATTCCTATCTTAATTAAGCCATATTCATTTTTCTGAGCATAGGTGTGGCCTTTTGAAAGGAATAAATCGATAGGAGCCTGGAAAAGATCTTTTGTAAAAACAGCAATGTCTGAAATAATTGAGCTTCCCTGGAAAGCAGGATGTTTTTTCTTCTGCAGTTTCAGTACAAGCATATCAGCAGCGATAAATAATAAGAATGTTAAAAGAACAAATATTGCGACCATTTTGGTACCCTTTATGAATTTATTATAACTTAAATTTTCATTTTTAGAATTAAATAACACAATATTCAAAGCAACCATCATGCCGTATCGATTTCCCCGGTCGATTAAGTGTCCTAACTTATTTAATACCAATAACTTACAGACATCAAAGTTTGAATGCTGATTGTTTATAAAAACAAACGTGTGTATATATATTCACCATGTAAAAACGTTAGTTTACGCATAAAGGATGAAATAGCGCGGTTTATATAGACATAGCAGCGTTGATTATTTATACATCGCTTTGTTGAATGTATCAACACTCCGATGGTCATTATTGGTAAAATCTGTTGAATATAGATTGTTTTTGCAATTTTTTATAGTTTATAGCAGATGATTTAATAGGATAAAGGTTATGGATAGAATTGAATATGTCAGAGGAGATATTACAAGGCAGAATGTAAAAGCAATAGTAAATGCGGCAAACAACTCGTTATTGGGTGGAGGGGGAGTTGACGGCGCTATTCATCGGGCAGCAGGACCCGGCTTGTTGGAATATTGCAGGGCGCTGAGGGGTTGTAATACCGGCGAAGCTAAGATATCCCCGGGATTTAATCTTAAGGCTGAATTTGTTATTCATACAGTGGGGCCGGTATGGAACGGAGGGAAATTGAACGAAGATTCACTTCTGGCATCCTGTTATTTTAATTCATTACGTCTGGCCTCTGAAAACAATATAAGTTCGATAGCATTTCCATCAATTAGTACTGGTGTTTACGAATTCCCATCAGAGAGGGCGGCAAAAATAGCGGTTAGGGAAGTTAAGAATTTTCTTGCGGGTAATTTCAAAATAGAAAAAGTAATATTTGTGTGTTTCGATGACAAGACATTTAATATATATCAATCTTTATTGAGTGAAAAGTACTTATGAGAATGTTCTTACAAATGTAAATAGTAGATCGGGGTAAGGTTAATTTAGCGAAGATGATTTCAGTATCAGTTCTGTGTGTTTTCAGTATCAATTCAGTATAGTTTCTGTATCAGTTCAGTATGGTTTCTGTATCAATCCTGTATGCTTTCAGTATCAATTCTGTGTCATTTTAGTATCGCAGGTGTGTAAATTCTGTAAATAGACAGGGTATAGACGGTCTATTGGGAGTATGGCATATTGAGAATGTTTTTTTGCAGAAGCGAGGATTATCTAAGGAAGAGTATTGCGATCCCGGTGACTGCTATGATTGCACCGGAGATAGATCTCCAGGAGAGTTTGTCCTTAAAATAATAGCGAGAAATAGGAAGCATGATTACCGGCATAGTAGCGATAATAGTAGCGGCAATTCCAACTTTAGTATGTTTAATTGCAATCAAACTAAAAGTAACTCCAATAAAGGGGCCGCATACAGTTCCCATAAATGTTGACAGGAGGGCTTTGGAGTTGTGTCTATAAGTTTTAATCGGGCTTTTAAAACGACGCATTAATACAAGCAGAGGAATAAAAACAATAACAGAAGTAAATATTCTTACAAATGTTGCCACGAATCCGTTTATTTCGCCCTGATCAAAAGCGAGTTTAGCGAATATTAATCCTCCTGCCTGACCTGCTGCTGCCATAAAGCCATTAAAGAAGCCAATTGGTGTCATTTTATCTTTAGTTTCGGGAGATTTATTACGTTCTGAAACAACGAGAAGTATACCCATTACAGTAACAACCATACCTGTAATACCGATAAAAGAAATTCTTTCAGATAGAAAGAAGAAAGCCAACAAAGCGCTAAGTACCGGAGAAAATGACATTAGCAGAATTGTTAATCTGGCTCCTATCTGGCTGTATGCCTTAAAAAGGAACAAATCTCCGATTACCAGGCCTATTATTCCGCTGATTGCAAGATTGAGAACCTGATTAGAAGAAAGGTCATAATTAAAATTAAATATTATTATTGTAAGGAATAATAGAATTGCAGCAAGTATCAGCCGGTTCATATTTAGCTGAACGGATCCTATTTTTTCAGCTGCATCAGTAAAGGCATAGGAGCCTACAGACCAAAGCAGGGCTGTTAATAAAGCGCTTAATTCACCAACAAGAGGCATTTTTTAATATAATTATTTAAAAAGTCAAGATACAATTATTTTTATTAACTATTTGCCCTGTGACGATTGATTTTTTTTTGTTAACTTAAGCTACATCTATAAATGGTTTGTTATTGATGACATTAATAAACAGTTATCCAAAGTTTTTAAAGAATCTAAGAATAGCCTTAATAAGCGGGATAGTATTCTTTATTTTCTTATATGCTGCAATTTCATACATATCGAAATCATTTGGGTTATGGTATTTATTCATTTTCTTAATAGTGTGTTATTCTATTTTTATGATTCAATATGAATTAAAAAATGGTGTTAAATTTACCAATAAGACGATTAGACTAGTATCGGGCGGTATTTGTCCTTTATGTACAACTAATGTGGTTTCCGATATAAGGCTGAGGGTTGGTTATGCGCCTAATTTGTATTCCTTTCCAAACAAATATATCAGGATGATAGTTGACAAATTTGTCGGTGAATTAGCTGATTCAGTTCCAATCTGCGAGAACTGCAAAAAGGAATTTCTGGAATATAGGATCTCAGATCCAAGCAAAACATTATTGAGGCATAAATTTGGTATGCACAGGGGGCTAAAGAACCCTTACAGTCAGGAAAATATATTTTATTCCAGTCCCACCACTTCTAAAAGTTCGTAGTTACTTCCAATTTCCATTCTATCTAATACGTTGACTTCAGAATAAGAACTATGCAAATCCTATAGATTGAAGTACATTTTGTATTCGAAGGGGTGGGGCATGGTGCCGATAGACATTATTTCTTCTTCTTTTATCTTAACCCATTGATTCAGAAGTTCATCTGAAAAGATATTATTTCTTTTAAGGAAATCATTATCAGCTTTAAGAGCGTCCAATGCTTCCTCAAGATTGCGGGGGAGATAATGAATCGATTTATCATCCAGGTTGTCAAGAAAGTTTTTATCGTAGGGTCCATAGCCTTCTTTAACAGGGTCGATTTTATTTAAGACACCATCGATTCCCGCAAGAAGCATAGCGCTTAGACAAAGGTATGGATTTGCGGTAGCATCAGGCGGACGGTATTCAAATCTTGTTTCTTCCGGATTGGAAACATAATTAGGAATTCTGATTGCAGACGCACGATTACCAGTTCCATATGTTAAATCAACAGGAGCCTCAAAGCCAGGCACTAGTCGTTTGTATGAATTTGTACTAGGATTAGTAAAAGCAGAAAGAGCAGGCGCATGTTTAAGCATACCGCCAATAAAATATTTTCCAAGCTCACCCATATTGCCATAAGCACCTTTCTCGTAGAACATATTCTTACCTGCTTTTGTCAGGAACATGTGGAGGTGCATTCCATTGCCCGCCTGCATATACATCGGTTTGGGCATAAATGTGATGAACAGATTTTTTTGACGGGCAAGGTTAAAGAGGGCGTATTTTGTGCTAACAATATTATCGCCGGTAGTGAGGAGATCAGCGAAATAAGTTTCGATTTCCTGCTGACCGCGTTCGCCGACTTCGTGATGATGATATTTGACCTTTATTCCGAACCTTCGTAAAAGTTTACTTGCTTCATCTCGGAAATCATCATATACGTCGAATGGGTTTGCGGCATGGTAAGCTTTTTTATAAAACTCTTCAGCGTGTTCAACCTTATAATATGAGGTTGCAGTTCTGGTATCATATTCCACATTGGAGAAAATATAGAATTCAAACTCAGGACCCCACATGGATTTGTCAGCTCCGGTAGTTTCAAGGAGGAGTTGTTCAGCCTTTCTGGCAACTATTCTGCCGTCCTGCGGGAATGGAGTTCTTGCTTCATCGGTTAATACAATATGAGAATAAAAGCTAAGAGTATTTTCTACGCGGAAGGGGTCAAGCATAACGGTAGAAAGGTCGGGGATAAGAATCATATCGCTGTTTTCAACTTTGAGGAAACCATAACTTGAGCCGTCAAAGCCGACACCTTCAGCTAAAAGTTTTTCAATGATACCCGGATAAGTTGGAAGAGTAATATGGTGAAGCCGGCCTGAGAGGTCGATAGCTTTTAGATCGATAAATTCGATATTATTTTTTTTAATTAAATCATTACATCTTTGAAGGTTGGTATCTGGCATAATATTCCTGGATAATACCTTAAAAAAAAGCCCGGTTATGAGCCGGGCATCGTTTAATTATTTTATGTAGTTAATGGCATCAAGGCCCGGGAAAATAGCTGCGCTTCCAAGCTCTTCTTCAATTCTTATGAGCTGGTTATATTTTGCTATTCTGTCTGTCCTTGAAAGAGAACCAGTTTTAATTTGTCCTGCATTTGTAGCGACAGCGATGTCAGCGATAGTAACGTCTTCAGTTTCACCAGAGCGGTGGCTGATTACGTTTGTATAGCTTGCTTTCTTCGCCATTTCGATTGCATCCAAAGTTTCAGTAAGGGAACCAATCTGATTAACTTTAATAAGAATTGAGTTTGCAATTCCGTTAGTGATGCCTTCGTATAATCTTTTTGTATTAGTAACGAAGAGGTCATCGCCGACAAGCTGGATTTTGCTTCCGAGTTTATCAGTAAGAACCTTCCATCCGTCCCAATCGTTTTCATCGAGACCGTCTTCAATTGATATTATAGGATATTGTTTTACCCAATTGGCGTAAAATTCAACCATCTGTTCAGATGTGAATCCCTGTTTAGATGATTTGAAGAACTCGTATAATTTTTTCTCTTTGTTATACATTTCACTTGAAGCAACATCAAGAGCGATGCATATTTCTTCGCCTGCTTTGTAGCCGGCTTTGCCGATTGCTTCGAGGATAACTTCAACTGCTTCGTCATTAGATTTCAGGTTTGGAGCAAAACCGCCTTCGTCACCAACGGAAGTGTTATAACCTTTTTTCTTAAGAACTGATTTTAAGGCATGGAAAGTTTCAGCACCCATTCTAACTGCTTCGGAGAAGTTAGGAGCGCCGACAGGCATAATCATAAATTCCTGGAAGTCAACGTTATTGTCTGCATGTGATCCACCGTTAAGGATGTTCATCATTGGGACGGGGAGAGTGCGTGCATTTACACCGCCAATGTATCGATAAAGGGGAAGCCCCAAAGTTTCAGCAGCGGCTTTAGCAACTGCTAAGGAAACACCTAAAATAGCATTAGCTCCCAAAACTGCTTTATTCGGTGTACCGTCTAATTCAATTAAAAGCTGATCAATTTCAACCTGATCGCAGGCGTCAAGGTTAATAATTTCATCTGCAATTTTTTCGTTAACATTATCAACCGCATTAAGCACGCCTTTGCCGCCGTAACGGGCTTTATCGCCGTCTCTTAATTCAACAGCTTCATGTTCGCCTGTGGAAGCGCCACTGGGTACTGCTGCTCTTCCGATTACACCGCTTTCAAGTTGAACTTCAACTTCCAGGGTTGGGTTTCCGCGTGAGTCGAGGATCTCTCTAGCTAATACATCAATAATTGTAGTCATTTTCTTACTCCGGTTCAATTAATTAAAGAATTATAAGTAGTAAAAATAGTCCTTTCTTTACTTTAGAGCAAAGAAAACCCGATTTTAACTCTTATCTGTGCTTTTCTTTGAAGAAAAGCACCAAAAGAACTTTGGCTTTAAAAAAAATTGCTAAAACTTTGCTTCATTCCGGGGCGGGAAATAAACTCGCTATCGCTCAAACAGTATTTCCCGCTTATCCCTCCATTACGCAAAGTTTTTTAACGCATTTTTTTTATGCCGTTTAAATAAGGATAATATGCTGAATTTTCTTAACGCTAATAATTTAAGGCCGGGAGGGAAGGTCATTTACTAAATATAATCCTAAAGCATTTTTTTTATGCCGTTTAAATAAGGGCAATATGCTGAATTTTCTTAACGCCAATAATTTAAGGCCGGGGTAGATTGGAATTAGAGGAAGAGGTTGGATTTGAGGCCGAGGGTATAATAATTAATAGAGAAGTCATCAAATTTTGTATGCTGATAGGAGAGTATAAGTTTAAGTGAACCAAACAGGTTATAATCGATTTGACCATATGCCTGATATTTTTGTGTATTGTCCTGGTTAAATATGGTTAGGATGTCCGAGTCAAAATAATAAGCACGCTGACCGAAGAAGCCGCCCAATTTAAGATTAAATCCAGGGTTTATACGGTAATAAAAATTTAGCGAGGCGGAGAATAATTTTCTTGAATAGTCAGGGTTTGTATTGTTAACGTTATTTACTTGTCTTGTATAAGTGAAATTAGGTCTGAATGACATGTAAAGGAAAGGATTCATTATTTTGTCAATTCTCAGGGTAAACTGATCAGTAATTTCATTTTTATAGCCGATCAGGTTTTCATGTGTATAAGCCGCGCCGAGGTAATATAAATTTGTATAATAAAGGAAATCGCAGTTATACAAATTTGTATAATCACTATAGTTATTCATAGAAGAAGTAATATAATTATAGTCTCCTTTGTAATGGGAATAATTAAGTTTCAAATAATAAGGGAACATTTCAAATGAGCCGCCCGCGAGGAATGCCTGCTGCAGATAATGCCAGTAGGGGTCATTTATAGTAAGGTGTTCATAGTGGTTTATTAAATAAAATCCTTTTGTAATATTTACGGTGTTATAAAACGCAAGAGAGTTTGAGTATTCAGTATTAGTATAGGCGCCATGCGTGAAATAAAACGAAGGGGCCACATAAGTGGAATCAGCATAGTTATTTCTTATTAGCAAAGCGAAGAAAACGATCAGGAAATATTTTCTCATTTAACTAAATCCAAACCCTGTTGTGCAAGTTTGTCTCCGGGGCTAAGCATAAGAGCGGCAGTAAGGAGTTCTTTAGCTTTGGCATAGCTGCCGAGGTAGTAATATGTCCATCCCAGCGAGAGGTTGGGATCATATAGTCCGGGATATTGATTGTAGGCTTTTTCAAGATAAGTTTTCGCGTCTTTATAATCTGCTTTATTTAATATAATCTGTCCATAACGAAGATTAGCGGTATAATTATTCGAATCTATTTTTAGAATGTCGAGGTAATCAGAAGAAAGCTTATCCCACATTTTAAGAGCGGCATGGGGATAGGTAAGTCCGATCAATGGTTCAACGGAGTTGATATTAATGGATTGAGCGACGTTATAGTATTTCAATGAATTATTATAATCAGCATTTGAATAATAAAGCCAACCCAGGCGAAGGTTTAACAAATAACTATTTTTATTTGCTTCATATATTTTAGTTAATTCATCAATTGCTTTCTTATAGTCAGTTTTCTTTTCGAACTCAATAGAAGAGTTGAAAGATTTAATTATATCGGGCTGTCTCTGCGAAATCAGATTGGCAGTGAAGATCAGGATAATGATTATAATTGAAGCGCTGCTTAAGAGAACATATTTTTTCATTGAGATTACTCCTCAGTTTTCAAAATTACGGCAGTAAACTTTCTGCCATCGCTTTTATTAAAATTAAATTCTTCAATATCACCATCCGGGTTAATGGCCACTGTTCCCGTGTATTTTTTATTATAGAAGGCAAGGGGTCCGGTGCCAAAGACCTTTATTTCATTTGAAAGGAGGTAATTTACTGAATCCTCTGAATGTTCGGTATAGCAAAATGAACCTTTGGCACTGATAAAGTTTTTAAAGATTAAAAGGAACTCGGTGAAATAGCGGATAGTATTTCCGGGAAGCTGGTCAATAGAATAAACGTCTTCCCAAACCAGATTCTGGTGATAGCAAAGGGGCACCTGCATAGCAGAAAGGTAGAAATAATAAAGAGCAGAATTCCGGTTACCAACAAATGATGTAAAGTAGAATATTTTATTAGTAAGGAAGAATGCAGCAGAGCTGCCGTTTGATGATTCGAGGTAAAGTTCATTGAGTATATTTACCTTAACTTCCCATTCCTCCTCAAATGATTTATCTTCGATGTTACAATTGAATTTAAGCCTGGTGCCAAGTTTAAGATCAAAGGCATTCTTAATAGTTTTATGAACATCAAGATTTGAAACAACAGTGTTTACTTCAGGATAATCAAATGTATGCAGGATATGTTTATCGCCGGACTTTTCGAGATAATGAGCAATGGGGAACCGGAATGTTTTATCTCCTGGTTTATCGGTTGCCTGAAACTGTAAATGTATATGGGGGATTGGAGACCTACCGCTGTTGCCGCATGAAGCGATCCTGACGCCTTTTTTGACTTTATCTCCAACAGCGACCTTAATAGAATCAGCTTCAAGGTGAGAGAGGGATGAGAACAATCCATATTCATGTTTAATAACAACAGTATTGCCCCAGTTGTTTTTAGTTTCCGCTTCGCCAGGTTTGTTATCAGGAATTCCATCAATTACCTTAACGATCTCACCATCGAGCGGTGCAGACACCGGGAGATTAAAGGAATAATAATCTGTCAGGCTAGCGCCGGTACCAGAGAATTTAGAATCCTGTTCATCCACAACTTCAAAATCCCAGGCGTATTTATAATCCTCTTTATGAGTATGCTGGCCTTCAACTGCCTGAGTGATCAACCAATCGCCAAACACGGGGAGTTCAGGGTAGAGGTATTTGAAGCGGTCGAAGCGTGATTTTCTTTTATTATGGTAGTAAAGATTTTCTTCAGGAGAACCGGGTTTAAAGTAAAGGAGCACAAGGTCTGTCTGTTCCTTTCTGAATTTAAGACTATAGATTGCGGCCAACACAATAAAATTAAACGGAAGCACAAGGACGGGGAGTGAAGTCGGCGCCATCAGTCGGACAAAGAAAGCAGTAATGATAACAATCATCAGAGATGCAATTGCAACAAGAAGGAAACTTTTACCTGATGGGAGGATAAGACTACCGCCGAGAGCAAATCCGACAAGGATAGCATTGAAACCATATAATATCGCATAGGGTTCATACTGCTGGGGGATTATCAGGTTAACGAATAACATGCAGATCAGGTAAGAAGATATACTAAGCAGGAACAGAACCCTTGAGAACAGTAATAAACCGACCGCCAGAATAATACCTGAAATAATGTTAGGTTGAAATAGAATCAGAGATAAGGAGTTGAAATAATTTTGCATCAGCTGCGGGAGGGAGCTGAACAGTCCCGTATTTATAATTTTAATATGATGAAGATTTATATCGTTATAGTTAGAAAGGAAGATAATGAATATATAGAGAGTAACAATGAAGGGGAGACTAAGTCCCGGCAGATTGAATGACTCAGCAAGATAATGTTCAAGAAAGGCGGAGATAAAAAATGTAAGGACAATAAACACGGGTATTATAAATAGCAGGAAGAAACTAAGGTTAAAATAATAGACAGATGCGGCACCGAACAGGATACCATTAAATCCATAAAACCCGCTTCTAATTTTATCGTTATCAAATTTAAGAAGGTAGGCGGTTAGATTTGAAACGATAACTCCCAGCAGGGCCATCAAGCCAAGCAAGGGAAACACAAAAGTTGAAATCAGAATAATAGCGCCGAACCATCTCCGATTGGAGAAGAATATCTGAGCATAAGAATAGAGAATAGTATCTGTAAAAAAACGCATTAGCTGAATTGTTAAGTATTTTTCTTTAGTTTTAATTTATCGGGAAGAACCTCGCGGTCGAGGATATATTCAAGGTTTTCCGGTTTTCTTATTTGTTCAACAGAGCCATCTTCCATAATCATAACAACATTCGGGCGCATATGAATAAACTGCATCCATTGAGTAAGGTCATAAGCGCCGGCGTATTCGATTACTAATCTTTCACCACGTTTAAGGACGGGGAGATTAACTGATTCGCGGACGCAGTCGATATTCATACACAAAGGTCCATAGATTACAGCCTCCTCAGAATGTAAAGTACCTTCCTGAGCCGGGGAAATTTTATGCTTGTACCAGAAGCTAGTAAATAAAAGGTTAACGCCTGCGTCTATGATAATAGCTTTCTTTCCCTGAGATAATCTTTTATTAGCAATTACAGTGGAGATTAAATAACCAGCGTCATCGACCATAGCGCGGCCAGTTTCAAGAATAAGAAGGGGAAGTTCTTCGCCCTTGTACTGCAATTCAAACAAGCCAGCGGAGATCGCATCGGCGTATTGTTCCATAGTTGGGACGACTTCTTCAGCAGGGAGATACTGGCCCAGCAGGGTATTGTGAGAAGCGAAACCTCCGCCGAGATCGATATAGTCAAGCGAAATATTTAATTCTTCTTTTATTCTGCCGGCAAGAGAAGCAAGTTTAGAAGCAGCGACCTTATAAGGTTCAGCGGTCATGATATAAGTGCCGATATGAGTATGGAGACCGGAGAGAGAAAGATATTTGCTGACAGAGATTCTTTTTATAGCCTGCCAAGCTTCACCGTTTTCATAATTGAAGCCGAAGCGGTCCCATTGCGGATAAACGCCTGAGTCCATGTTTATTCTCACGGCGACTTTAGCTTTCAGTTTATGTTCTTCGGTTAATTCAATTATATCATATAGTTCATCGAGGTGGTCAATATGAATTTTAGCATGGTCTTTAATAGCCTTAAGGAGTGCGCCGCGATTTTTATCGGGGCCGTTGAAGATAATATGTTCGCCTTTAATGCCAAGGTGTTTGGCTTTATCATATTCAAATTCAGAAACAACTTCAGCCCAGGAACCTTCCTGATGGAAGACGGAGCAGACGGCATCGAGGTAATTAGTTTTATATGACCATGCAAACTGAACTTTGGGGTAGCGGGTTTTGAAAACGCGGAGGGCATTGCGCTGATTTAGGCGTATTCGGGATTCTGACATAACAAATAACGGAGAACCGAACTCTTCACAGAGGGAATCAATTCTTACTCCGTCAATTTCTGTTCTGGATTTAATAACAGAAGATGAGCCGAACTTATTCATAAGGCCGGAGTAATGTTTATTTATAACCGGGCGTTCATATCTTTTCTTAGATTCCATTAGATCATTCCTGATACAGCAATTTTTTCAAATGTTTTCATATCGGTGAAGAGGTCCCATGAGGAACGGACGAATATCTGACCGACTTCGTAATTAGTAAAGGGTTCCACAATTTCGCCCAGGGCCATTCTGATAAGTGCCCAAACGAGATTTTGTCCGGCTTTAGGGGCAAGGTACACCCATGCAGGGAAGCGGGGATTTATTTCAAGGAGGTAATATTCCTCAGTAGAAGAAGACTTCATGAATTCAAGCTCCAAACCGCTGCGCCATTTAGTCTTTTCAATTATTTTATAAGAGAGATCCATGAGGTTATGGTCTTCGATAGTAACGCCGGCCCATCCCTTTCCTTTGTCGGTGATATAAAGTTTTCTCATAGGAACAGCGCCGATAGTTTTGCCGGTACCATCTCCAAGGGCGACGACATTAAATTCAATGCCCTGAATGAATTCCTGAATAATGATGGGGAGGCCCCATTTAATTCTAAGTTTATTGAATGCCGCCAGAGCTTCTTCAAAATTATTGGCAATGTAGGCCTCGTAAAAAATTCCTTTAACGACCACGGGGTATTCCATCTGGTCAGGGATTGCATAAATATCCTGTACCGATTTTGCCAGAATATTTTTAGGAACCTTAATACCGTGAGACGTGCAGAAACTAAACAGATTATCTTTAGCCCGGATATTAAGCATATCGATATCAGGGAGAAAGGTTTTAATTCCCAGGGCTTCAAGTTTGGGCTGGAGTTTTACAAAACCATAGAGTTCAGAATCCAGGGTAGGTATAATGATATCAATTTTTTCCTGTTCATGGATAAAAGCGATCCGGTCATACAAGTTATTAAGTCCGGTAGAGGGGTATGGAATGAGGTAGCATTTGGAGGCGATGTCCTTCATATAGATACCCGGTTCAAGTGAGTCGTAGATTAGTCCTATAATATTACCCTTAAAATCAGGAGCATCTTTAATGCTTCTTATTACGGGTATGCCAGGGCCGGGATTATCGGTAGCATTTAGTCCAGTTACAGCTATATTCATTTATTTGATCAGGGAATAATTTTTTAATTGAGATATAAAATCGTGCAGATCTTTTTCGAAGCTATTATTATCAATTTCATATTCGGAAACGATCTGATTAACAATCGACACTTCATCGGTGCCGGATTGGATCAAGCGGAATATTTCTTTCCCCATATGATTCAGAGTATAAGTTTCACCGGTGGAGGGCATAAAAAGGAAGCCGGAATCACTTACCGCGAGATTTTCGGGGATTTTATAACTGGACAAACTAACCTCTTATTTTAGGAGTAACATTTTTTTAACAATCTGATTATTATCAGATATTAGTTCATAGAAATAGACTCCGGTGGACAGTCGTTTGCCGGAATCATTTGTGCCATCCCAAGTAACATCATAGGAGCCGCTATTTTTATAACTGTTCAATAGTGTTTTAACCAAAGCGCCTTTAATATCATAAATTTTAACGGATACACTTGAAGGTTGATTAAGACTGAAATCTATCTTAGTTGAAGGATTAAAAGGATTCGGGTAATTCTGGCTGAGTTTAAATTCAGCGGGCCGGGAATCGCCGGCAACGGCAGTGATGCCTGTAGTATAAACTTCAGTGGTATAAGTTAAAAGAGATGGGTACGGGTATTTCATAATTATACATTCCAGTTTGCCATCGTTATTAATATCTTCGAAGATAGGATATGTATAGGAGAAATTCGGGTCATCTTTCTGAAAGATTGCATTACCGGTTGTTACATCGATGACCTTGAAAGCCGAGCGGTATGCAGTAGAAGTTCCGTAATAGGACATAACATAGAAGTCGGCTTTATTATCGCCATTGAGGTCATATCCAGTTGAATAAACCAATTCACCCGCGAGTCTTTCCGCAGCGCTGAAAGTATAAGTATATTGAGGAGTGCTGGAAAAATCCTCACCCATGACCTGGAATTTAAGGGAATCGATAGAATAAATCCGGTCTTTCCAGGAATTACCAACCTTATCGAACGCAATAAAGCTGGAAACCGTAGTGTATGGCAGGGATGACGATGTATAAGTATTAGTCCACTGTGAATAAGAATTTATTGTACAGATGGCTAACAGCATGAGAGTGTAAAATGCTTTCATATAGTTTAAAAATTTGATATTAAATGATGATGAAATGAAACATTATAATCCAATCAAGCATTGGCAATTATTATGCCACCGTAAATCATTTAATAGAGTCAATTAAAATAGTTTTTATTCTCCAGTATTGCGAATATTATTCGCGTTATGATAATTTTACGCAGGAAGATTATTCTAAATCGAGCATAAAAATTACAATCAAATAATCAGATTACAACAAAGAAAAGCAATGGTTTCCCATTATTTTTAATTTAGACGATAAATTAAGAGATAACTTTCAAATATCAGAGTAGAAAAGATAATATTTATATTAAGAAAGTTCATAATTACTTATAGATTCCTTAGCCAGCGAGATAACGTTTTCTTTTAATTCCTGAGGTTCAAGTACTTTTACACCTTTTCCAAGACTAATAATCCAGGTAGTTATTTCATTAAGACTATTTACCGTAGTTTCGAAGATAAAGCAGCCGGTTTCATTCTTATACAGCTGCTGTTTATCCATAAAAATACGGGCCTTGACATTTTCAGCCCAATAATCTGAGAGCTGAAGGCGGACGTTATATTTCTCATTTCCGACCCAGCTTTTCCATGCGTATTTAAACAGGTTCTCAAATTCCACTTCGGCAATAGAGGGAAATTTTATTCTTGTTACTTCAACTCCATCAATTTTATAAACCAGAAACTGTTTAAACTTATCACATTCTTTAACCAGGAGGCGCCAGTTCCCTTCGTTCTGATAAATAAGCACGGGGTTAATGATCTTCTTAGTTATTTTATCACCTTCCTTATTATAGAAGATAATTACCTGGAGGCAGTTTTCTATAGCATGCTGAAGAAGGACCATGTTTTTCAAGGCATTCTCACCGCGTTTATGAACGAGGAGAGAAGTTGCTTTTTCAGATAATGTGGCAGGATTTATTATGCCAGTATAATAGACGATGCACTCGCTGATTTTATCAGGATCGACGGGGGAATTTATGCATACGCCGATTTTCTTTTGCGAGTGGATATCAATGCCGTAGTTTCGCATCTCGGAGAGGTCGCGTTTAATAGTAAGTTCCTCAACGCCGAACCTATCGGCAAAATCGAATGTAGTTAATATAGAACCAGCAGGTTTATTAAGGCACAAACCGAGTATTTCTACCTGTCTTTTGATCTTCGACTGTATTTCGAACATTATACCTCCCTCAAACTTATTTAAACTTACTAAATAAAAAGAAAAGTATCATTAAATGATACGCTTGAAGGCGGGCGAGACGGTAATTTTATTTTAGTTAAATAATTCATTAAGGAGTTTTATGTTAACCAAAGTAATATCGTTTCAGCAGTACAAGAGTTTAGGGATAGTTCAGTTTGCAATACCGGATCAGGATTCATTTGAATATATAAGCGGGCCAAGAGCGATCAAGGAAAACCTTGTTGATGTAAAAGAAGTGGATGCATCGGGGAGCGTGAACAATCTAACGGTTTATAATTTATCGGGTAAATTTGTTTTCTTTATGGATGGTGATATCCTCTCAGGTGCAAAGCAGAACCGAGTTCTGAATACCTCGGTTTTGCTTGCGCCGAATACCAAAACAAATATTCCCGTGAGTTGTGTGGAGCAGGGTCGGTGGTCGAGGGTGTCGGATAAATTCGGATCGACAGAATTTATATCTCCCACTAAATTAAGAGCTGAGAAATCGCATAAAGTTACTTTTAATCTGAATGAAGACCTGGGGCATGTGAGCGATCAGGGGCAGGTTTGGGGGAATGTGGCTTCATATTCAGCCAGTTTTCAGGTACGCTCAGCAACTTCGAGTCTTAACGATGTATACAATGAAAAGAAAGATCAGTTTGAAGACTTTGTGACTAATTTTAAAATTGATAATGAAGCAAACGGCATATCAATATTTGTGAATAAGACTCTGTTGAACCTGGAGATATTTAACCGGAAGGACATATTTGCGGAGTATTTCCCGAAATTATTGAGGGGGACGGCGATGGAGGCATTCCGAATTAAGGCAAAGAAGGAAAAGATTACAGAAGCAGAGGCAAAGTATAAGATGATTACGTTTCTGGATAAGATTGAGGAGATACCTATGGATGCTCATCCGGGTGTGGGAGTAGGAAATGAGAAGAGGTTTGAGACTAAAGAGTTAACAGGATTTGAACTTGAGTACAATAAAAGTCTTATTCATCTGACAGCATTGAATTTAGGGAAAGATAACTGATTTTGCGGATCGGGATAAATGTGCAATGGCAGATACCGGGGGTAATGACTAATTGCCTCCGGGGTTTTTAAGTAGGGAGTTGAAGCTATAGATGTAGATCAAAAGAGGATTATCTGGATTTTAGTTAGATCCAGAAGTTATAACCCTGATTGTAGTAAAATATGCTATTTATTTAATTAATTGCATTTTCTTAACCTGGGAAAAGGTGCCGGAGGTTAATCTATAGATATATACGCCAGAAGATAGGTTTTTTCCATTAAAATTAACTTCATAATCCCCTTCTACTTTTTCTTCATTTACTAAAGTTTCAACTTTTCTACCAAGGATGTCATAAACCTCAAGTTTTACAAAACCTGGGTCTTTGATTGAATATTTTATGGTTGTAGTTGGATTAAAGGGGTTTGGGAAATTCTGGCTAAGGGAATATTGTTGAATAATGGGGCTATTATCTTTAACACTTACTGAAGAATCGGGGCTGCTTGTCCAGACGCTTTCATCAGTAGCAAGATAGATATTATCATCTTTGTCGAATTTAATATCTCTAACTTCAGTAAGCGCCAGATTGTCAGTGATATCCACCCATGTATCTCCATTATTTGTAGAGGAATAGAATTTACTATTAACACCACCGGCGAATACGACTCCTTTCTTATTTACATTTACCGGGTAAGTAGTTGGGAAGCCATTATCTGATTTTACTAGTTTCCAATTTAATCCATTATCAGTCGACCTTAAAATGCCTTCGTCTATATTAGCAGCAAAAACATTTCCATTGGGAGCTATAGCAATGCAGCTAATCCCTGAACTTGAATTGCTACTTTGATAAACATTTGTCCATGAAGTTCCGTCGTCAGTAGATTTATAGATTGCTCCGCCATAAGTTCCAGTATAGATATTATTACTGCTATCGATTGCAAAACCAAAGACATAGCCATTTATGAAGCCATTATCTAATCTTGTCCAGTTATTTCCCTGATCTGTAGTTCTATAAAGACCGGCGCCATAAGATAAACCATAGATTCTGTTTAATTTATCTTTATAGAAATCATAATAAAAGGAGCTATTTAACAAACCCCAATTTTCGCCTTTATCAGATGAGCGGAAAGTTCCATCTTCGGTACTTGCAATTAAAATATCAGTGGTATCTGAAATTACAGACATAAGGTAAGAATTCGTAAATCCGTTATTCTTTAGACTCCATGTTAATCCCTTATCGGTGGATTTATAGAGGCCATTACTCCAACAAGCAGCCCAAAGGTTGCCTTCGTTATCCAGATTAATACTAACCGTGTTTGCAGCATTTATTCCATTATTTACAGGAAACCAGCTATCTCCAAAGTTAGTACTTATAAAAACTCCCGCTGCGTTAATACCGACATAATTGTCATTACCAGACTTTACTAATCTGTATGCAGAAGAGAACTTGGGAGGCATTCCATTATTATTCCATCTCCATGTTAGTCCCTGATCATCAGAAATAGCCATTCCCCAGCCATCGCCAAACCATCCTGTTTCATCCCCACATGCAACAATTAACCTCTTGTTATAAATACAACTATACATATAATTTCCATGCATGAACTCTAACTGATCTCTGTTAATCCATGTTGCCCCTTTATCAGTGCTCATTTTCATGCTTCCGCTATTAAACACATAAATATTGTCTAAAGTATCGGTAGATAAATGGCAATCAAATAATGTATCAACATGAATAGCATTCCAATTGTCTCCTGGTTTTTTACTAAATATATAATCATCTGTAGAAGCAAGGATAGTACTATCCGAAAGCTGTGCAAAGTTATTTATATAGTATCCAGTATTGTTACTTAATGAAAAGGCCCAATTTAACCCATTATTTGCTGAACTATAAATATTACCACCGTCAGTACCGGCATATATAACTCCTGATTTATCTTTAACAAGACATACAAAATATTGACCATTACTGTAAAGACTAGAATAAGTCTTAAAATCTGAGGTTTTGAAGATTCCTAGTTTACCTGCATTAAATATCAAGGTATGATCATCTGCGATAACAAAATCGGTAATTCTCTGATTCAGCTTGATAGAAGAATTCCAATAATTACCCTTATCAAAACTATAAAACAATTGACCCTTATCTCCGCCAACTCCCACAAGTAGAGTATCACCATAGGCACTTAGTGCGGTTGCGAATCCTCCTTGGGGGCCATTCAACTTCAGCCATCTGTTTTGAGCTGAAACATTTATTAAACAAGCTAATAAATAAAGTATTAATAATAATTTCATAAAATTAATATTGATTAGGAGTTCCCGCGAGTGGTATCGAATTTTATTTACAATTTAGAATGGTTTTTATATTATCTATTATTATTCATCTTCTGCATAAAGAAGGGAACTTAGTTAGTTAAACATAATGGCAATTATTGTTGGCACTTGTGATTCAGGATAAATAAAACAGAAATAGTTGTCTATTTAATTTAGCTGATCATTTTAAGGAGGACTGCCGCGCCGCATTGGGTTTAGACGGGCGACCCCCTTTAATAAGGGGGTTTTAAGTGAATTATTCTTCTTCTAATGGTAATGAGGATAAAAATTTAAATACTTCTACCATTGCGAGAGTATCGAGGCCGCAATATTTCAATAAGTTTTCTCTGACTTCTTTTATACGGGCGGGATCTTTTTCATAATAAAGATTTTCAAATGCTGAAGATGCTGCACCGCCATTGCCAATTTCCATTTCTTTATAACTCAATGAGGGAACAAGAGCCGGAAGGACAGATTTAATAGAATAGGATCCCTGCATATCGGGGGTATAATAATATTTTTTGCGGAATGGTTCCATAAGATCGGCTATTCTATTTTTTATTCTATTCAAATCCTCTTCGTATAAGTGGAAATCCCAGGCAAGTTCTTTAAGTCGTGTAATTTCAAAAGCCTGGTTATAGACAAGAATGACTCCTTCGCCTTTGGTATGTTCAACGAGGTTTTCAACAAAAGCGAGGCGCGGATCGCCGCAGGCATCAGCGAGGAACTCATAATGTTCAACTCTGCTTTTCTTACTTTTCTGGAAATGGACCGAATACTGGAAAGGGATCTGCTGGTAGGGTCTTACGCCATCAAATTTAGGAATAGCGGGCATGAATGTTTCAAAATCCATAAACCAGATAGGATACTTTATTGTATCAAGGAATTTCTGAATTTCTTTTTTGTTGATAATTGTTTTATTTTCTTTATGGCAGTCGACCTGCATTTTCTGAGAAGGACTTAGCGGATAATCTTCAGGAATATCTTCTATGTTTAAATGACCGCGGTCATAAAGGTCGAACTTCTTATCGCCACGGAGACCGCCGATATTAAATACGGAATAGTCAGGTACATCTTTCCAGCAATGCCCCATGAAGCTGCAGGCATAGGGATCAGTGCAACGGGGTCCGATTTTAACATTCGGAATTTCTTTTTCAGACAAGACGACTTTAAGTCGTTTCAATTCTTTCTTAATAAGCGACTGTTTATTAAGAGAATCATTTAGTACAGATTTAATTGCAAATAATTTGCGAACGACTATATCTCCTTTGCGTACATAATCGTTGTTTATATAGACAATTGAGAGGTCTGATACTTTCAAGCAGTTCGAAATAACATAGTACTGGATTGCGGCATCGCTTAAATAGGTTTCAGAAACTTTAGTGGAACTTTTGACTTCAAATATTTTCCAGCCGTTCTCGCCTTTTACCAGAATATCAGCTATTACAAGGATTTCGTCAAATAAGAATGCAGCTTCGTAAATAATTTCAGTTCCGGCAGAGATAAGTTCCGCGGTTTTGCTTACAGCCAGAGGGACATTTTTAGGATCATCAGCCGCAACAGTGCCACCGGGGAAAAGCTGATGAGCCAGATCGCCAACCTCATGGCCGCGGTCAAAGATTAACTGCTGACCGTCGCTGACCTCATCCATCCAGTCGTAATGATATTTATAGAGGTAGAGCTGTTTATCGCACTGGAGACCTTTGATAAAGGAAGATTTGCTGAGGAGGTGTTTTTCGGACATTAAAATAGCTGTTTTTGTTAATAGTTAAAAATAAGGAAATAATGGGTAGTGTCTCAGTTTGAATTAACAGAAAAGAAAAGAATTTAATCTTCTCAAAATCCAATTAATAGCTCTTTGTAAAACATTTACGTCATCACCAAATTTTCCCAAACTCGTATTGCAACTACTACAAAGCCATCCCCTAACGCTACCATCAATATGGCTATGATCTAAAACCACATCATTTTTATGTTCTCTTATAAAAGATTTTTGACAAATTGGACACGTAAACTGTTCCCCTATGTCCGGTCTTGGATATGATGCTGCAAATTCTCTTTTTTGCCCGGGATTTATTTTTACCTTCCTGGCATAACATTCGCGGCATACTGGTCTTCGTAAGACTCTATTGTCCTTACCGTACTGATTTGGCGCGAAAGCCTCCTCTGGTTTAGTGGTCTGACATTCTCTACAATATTTTACTCTTGGTTCACTCATGTTTTTAGAACTCTATATTTGTTTGTATTACGGATATTCGTTTTTTAGCAATTACACAGTAGTCTTTATTTATTTCGCTTCCCAAATAATTCCGCCCCTCAATGATACACATTTTAGCTACAGTCCCGCTTCCCATCATTGGGTCATACACCAAATCAGTTTTATTACTCCATGTATATATGTGGTCACGAGCCAATTTTTCAGGAAATATTGCGGGATGTCCGAAAGCAATATCATCTCCGGTAGAGTGTCCCTTGCCTATCCTGTATTCCCAGATATTTTTCCTTCTTCCAAATTCACCATAGCCCTCGCGCCATAGTTTTAACAATTCCCCATTTTGCAATCTTTTAGTGCCGTTGTCCCCATTTCTTGCCTCTTTGTTTTTTCTGTCCTTTATAAGGTTGATCGTTTTGGGGTTTCCCTTGCTGAAGATAAACATATATTCAAAAGATTGCCAATACGTTTTATTGTTACCTACCGCTCCCCTTGGTGGTTTAGAATAAATCATAGTGTCGAAAAGTTTAAAACCGCATTCTTTGAAATAAAGTGCTTGGCGAAATGAACTGCCCGTTTCATCACCTTCTATTGTTGCGTCCCCAACGACCCACACAACAACCCCGCCCTGTTTTGTCACTCTAAAAAGTTCCTGGGCTATATTCTCAAAAGGAAAAGAGTAGCCGTTGAGTTTTGCCTTATTCCCTTTAACGTGATTATTATATGATCGCAAATCATCATAAGGGGGGCTTGTAACTGTCAAATCAATAAAACCATCTGGCATTTTTGCCATTGTCTTCAGACAACTTTCATTGTAAATTTTATTAATTTTCATATTAGTCATAACAAATTATCCTTTTTATTATTCTTTCTCAAGTAATTTTGCTAAATCTTCAACATTCCATAAATGTTTAGTTATTCCGGCTTGCATTGCAGGGGTTACGCCTAATGTTGTATGAATTCTAACAAAGTTATAATACATGAAATGTAAAGCGATTGCGTGAGCGTGGTTTTCAACTTTCTTAGAGAATCCATTAGTTAATCTTGTAAATCTTCTCATACTCATCCTCATATTTAAGTTCTGTCTTTCAATATGACTTGTTGAAATATGTCTTTGATCGGGATCTCCGCTAATGACTTCTCTCTTTGAACTTGTAAATTTAGCAGGGCTATAACGATGTTCTCCGTCTATAGGCTTGCCATACATTTTAACAAGCTGAGCAAAATCTATATGTGAGCCAAAATTTTCTGTTACTGCTTCCAAGTATGCTTTTAAGCCGTCTGTGGTGAGCTGTACGCGATTGCTTAAACGAGAGGCAACATCTTCCATGAATATATTTGCAAACTCTGCATCCCTGTTACCTACAAGCCAGGAGATAGCAAGTTTAGAATCTGAATCTAATGCAACCCATGTCCAGATACTTCCAAAACCAAATTTACCTCTAAGGTCTTCAGGCAGATTTTTCTCTTTGCCGTAAATAAAAGACCAAATCTCATCACATTGTACTCTCTTTGAGGTTACATTAACAACATATTTATTATGATATTCCTGACAAGCTGTACCAATATCAACCAGTAACTTAGTTACGGTATTGATTGAAACGTCTGCTATTCGTGAGGTTGCTCTTAAACTTGTACCCTCTACAAGCAGTTTTATTATTATCGTTCTTTTTTCTAATGAGAGCTTGTTCATTTTAGTTACCTTAAATTAGCTGGTCTAATATAATAAAATATGCTTGTCTTGTCAAGCATAAAGTTCAGTTTAAGATAATAATTTATTTATTGGACAACAAAGGACACAATAAGACAATTATGCCGAGGGCTTGACATTAATTTTTGATTAGTATATATTGGTAGTATGTTCTTATAAAAAGATGTGGAAGTAGCGGGATTCGAACCCGCAACATACAGGGTTACAGCCTATTGTTCTACCATTGAACTATACTCCCACTCAATTTTAAGACTGTGAAGTCCTCCTTATTTGTCGCATGATTTCACCTGTTCCTTTTTCAAGTGTAACACCACTTGGATTTTTTACGATTTGAAGGCTACTTGTTACTTGGCGGTTTCGGTAGCCTTTTTTATTTTTAAACAACTGGTATCTTCTTTTGTTTCTTAAAGATTAGTTCTTCGCTATCTGAAGCCACTCTCATAATAAAATTTTGTCTCTCTAAAACCCTTACCGCTGTATATGCGGTGGCATTAGTACTCTTAGCGCGGATTATAAGTTCACCCCTGATACTTGATTCAACAAACATTTGTTTAATGTCTCCCATGCTATATTCTTTGTCGGGATTCTCTGTAAATAATTTTCGCAAGAATGAAACTGGTTTTAACTTCTTTGTTCTTCCAGTGGTTGGAAATAATGTTGCGGGCTCATCTTTGCGGACAGCCCCGTTAGCAGGCACGGAATACTTATCAATTAAATCAAGTATCCATTGTAATCTAACAACCAAGAACTTATCCTCGCCTTCCAGCTTTGATCGGATAGAGTTTAATAACTCATCTCGTTCTGATGTTGCGTCTATTCTTATTTCTGCCATTTTGACTTTCCATATATGGTTTTACAATCTGGAAGTAAATATAGGGCACAAAAGACACAAATGCAAATTAATAGTGGGAAAAGGTTTAAGATTAGCGAATTAGGACGTAGTAAAGTGACAAGTGATAAAAATTGAGGGCATTAGAAGATTCTTCAAGCCCTCATATCAAAACCCTAAGATTGTCCGGTCTGGTTGGTTTTAGTCATTTAGATTTACCCCATCTTGCGTCTGCTCCCTTTTTCGCAATAGCCGATCTTTTCTTTGCGGATAGTTTTTTAGCTCTTGCATCCCCTCCTTTTAACCCCCCTAATCTTCCAAGTTCTACAGCGTGAGGATTCTTAACTTCTTCCGGTTTAACTTCTGTGGCTTCCCCTATGGCAAGATCAACAATATTCTTTGCTAACTGGTTAGTGTCTCGTGGGCGTTTTTCTTTTTTCATAGTATGACCTCAAAGATTAATAATATACGAAACAATATAATTAATCTTCCTTATCCGGTCAAGCATATTAAGGAAAACCACAATTCAAACTGAGACACTACCAAATAATGTAAGAGTTGATATACAAATAACTCGGGTTAGGATGTAAGTTGATCGGGGGAATCTTCAAGACAATCAGCCACAGAACAGAATAAATCATTCCGGGCCGAAACTGAAAGAGTTATTCTTGTTGGGAATAGTAACCTTAATATAGGAACCGATTTCGGAAAAAAGTTTATCTTTGTTGAGGAAAGTAAATTCATAATATGGAATTAAAATTGCTCCACTGAAAGGAATTAAACTGAACCCCAGGTAATTTCCCTCATTATCCCACGCAAATGTGGGTCCTGCATCAATTCCCACAACGTACATTGAAGATTCAAGACCCAGATGAATTTTATCTAAAGATTTTGATTCATCGAAATCAATGACTAAGCCCCATAATTTATAATTGTTCGGAAATTCTTTTGTTACAGATAATTCGACACCAAGGACAAAGCCACCTTTCTCCCCGAACATATAGCCCAGTTTAATACCAGGGTTAATATAGACGTTCTGAGGAAAAGAATAAGTCATTCCGAAAAAAAGCACGAACATGAAGATTGATTTTGTCATGTAATGAAATTTAAGGATACTTTTTATAAAAAGCAGTAGGTTGTGGACATTGAGAGGAATGAGATTCTTCGCTTCGCTCAGAATGGCAAGGGAAGTAATCAGAACGACAAGGAAGATGAGGGACAACTGCTCCCTCTCCTTTGGAGGAGAGGGAGTGTGTTTTGATATATCATGGTGGAGAGTTTGATATATTAATCGTCGTTCATATTGAAGCGGAAATTTTTAATTATCTCGCGGCCGAATTTATCGTGATACATCTTCTTGTATTTTTTCTGGAGGTCATCAGATAATTTTTTGTTGTTAACATAAATATCGCCATCTGTTATTTTCAGGTTTACTTTTTCGTCTTTGTTCTTAATCAGGTTATCCTTAATCATTTCCTGTTTCAATTCATCCATGAACTGAGAGAACTTGTGCAATTCTTTTTTAGATTTCTTGAGACTGAGGGAAGCGCTTTTCATTTCTTCCTTTACTTTTTCAGTGAGGCGGGGGATATCTATGTTCTTAATTGATTCGGTTGATTTCTTTATGTCTTCGCCGGCCTTGTCTAGATCTTTCTGAATTTTGTCCATATCGAGGTTAAGGTCTTTTTCATTAAACTCGATATCGGGAATATCGAAATCATCTTCATCCTTATCGCTGAATATGCGGATCTTCATGTTTTTGAGTCCAGAAAGCTTATGGTCAAGCTCTTTCATTTTCTCATCAGTAATTATTGTGTCGATATCAATTTTTAATGAATCGAGTTTTTCCATCATGTGAGGGAAGCCCTCGCCAAAATGTTTCATATGCTCGCCGAAGTGTTTCATGTGTTCGGCAAAATCTTTGCCGTTGAAATTGAAAACAAAGTCTTCGCTGTCATTGTCGTCATGTTTTCTAATGTCATTCAGGTTCTCATAGACGAGGTCTTCATTTTCCTTCATTTCATCTTTGGACAACAGTTTCCCATTTTTAGATAGGGAGATTAGGTTACCATCGGAGAAAGAGGCCTCATATTTATCCTGGTTTTCGCCGGAATGGAAGATGAATGTCTGCTCACTTTTTTTGTCTTTTTTATCGCCGCCGGTATTTTCGAGGGGTGAGGCGGCACAGGAGACTGAGAGGAAAGAAAACAGCAGCAGCATCAATGCTACATGCAAAGGGGTGGTTTTTATATCAATTAACATATGTACCTCATGGGATGTAATAATTAAAGATTATATTCAGAATGACATTGATAAATTCATTTACTAAGATTAAGACGAGTAGAATTTGAAGGTGTTTCGTAATATTGGCAGGTATTGGATAAGCGCGAATATAGAAGGATGAACGGAAAAAGTTTGGGTGATATAGAATACTATACCGTGATTAAGTATATTTGTGCAATTAATTAGGTGAATTTATGCAAATAGGAATAACCGGACTTCCAACAACTGGGAAATCCACCTTGTTCCAGACATTAACGAAAACACACATCGATCCTTCAATACTAGCAAGGGCGGAGAGTCATCAGGCGGTGATAAAAGTACCTGATATCAGACTGGATAAGTGTACTGAGATTTTCAATCCGAAGAAAAAGGTAAATGCCGCAATAGAATTTGTGGATATTATAGGACTTCAGAAGGGCGACTCGGGTTCGGCGCAGTTTACGAGTAATTTTTTATCGAAGATAAAGAACACTGATGCGCTTATTCATGTGGTTAGGCTTTTTGAGAACGAGCTTGTTCCTCATGCTGAAGGAAAGATTGATATGATGAGAGATATCAGCACGGTTGAGACAGAGTTTATATTATCTGATATGGCTATAATAGAAAAGAGAATTGAGAGCCTAAAGAAGCAGATACTGAAAATACACGAAGACCAACTTAAGAAGGAACTTGCTGTACTTGAGAAATGTTTTGACATACTTCAGGAAGAAAAGCCATTAAGGGATGCAGAGTTAAATAAAGATGATATGAAGATACTGAAGACGTATCAGTTCCTTTCACTGAAGCCGCAGTTAATAGCTGTGAATCTTGATGAGAACCAGATTAACGATGCTGAAAAGTATATGAACGAACTTGTAAAGCATAAAGTCGGGAAGAACACCAAGGTGCTTACATTTTTCGGCAAGATTGAGATGGAGATGTCGGAGCTGCCGGAAGAGGAAGCTTCTGTTTTTATGGCGGAGTACGGGATTAAGGATTCCGCACTTGATACAATTATACGTGAAGCGTATGCGCTACTAGGTCTGCAGTCGTTTTTGACTATTGGCGAGGATGAGTGCCGCGCATGGACGATAAGGAAGGGAGAGACAGCGCAGGAGGCCGCAGGGGAGATACATTCTGATTTCTTCGCTAAGTTTATCCGTGCTGAGGTTGTTTCTTATGATGATTTTATCCGCGTAGGCGGGTCGTATGCAAAGACTAAGGAAGCCGGTACATGGAGACTTGAGGGGAAGGAGTATATTGTTAAAGACGGGGATATTTTATCGATAAGACATTCTTAAGGAATGTCTTATCGCAGCTCTTTATTTTTTTTCAAGGAAGATATTTTTGTTCGTTCTTTTCTTTGAGGGGAGATATCTTTCTTCGTTTCTTCGTTCTTTTCTTTGAGGTGAGATTTCTTTCTTCGTTCTTTTCTTTGAAGAAAAGAACCAAAAGAACTTTGGCTTTAAATTATTTGCTATAAATTCAGCCCGCTTCGTTTATCTTATCTATCAATTTATCTGTGGGAAATGAACTTGCTCTCCCGATTCTATCGGGAGAGCTTCGAACAGCATTTCCCCATCCTATCCATAAGATTATCTACAACTTGTCAAATGCTGAATTTATTTAACGCAAATAATTTAATGCCCTTAAATACGGAATGGGTTTTTATGCTGAGGGCCGGGTAAAAATTTATATTAATATTTTTCTCAATTAGTAACAATTTTGAACTAACTATATATAGGGTGATTGTTCTTTGTGTCAGGATTATAGATGTGCATCGAAGGATGTTTTGAATTTGAGCCGTTTAATCGAGAATGAGGAAATTCTGAATACCATTTATCTATTTTAGATACCGTTGATCTTGTCTCGACCGCTTGTCGTTCATTTCTCGTTGGTTTTTCGTTCATCTCGGCTTGATCTCTCGCTGGTGACTCGATGATTTCTCGATGACGGTAATATGGGACTGGAAATATGCAAGGATGAAATGATAAAAAAGTGTTGGGGAGGGATAACTTTTTAACGGAATAAATTTTAATTTATACTTATAACAAATAAATATGTTTTCGAAATGAAAAATTTAATAAGACTTTTATTCGTTTTTGTTTTGGCTGGGATTAATTATTCGTTTGCTCAGGCATCGGGGCTTTATATACCGAGGAACATGCAAAAGGCATTTGATGACAAGACCCGATCGATGGACGGGAAGCCGGGTGTAAACTATTGGCAGAACAAATCGGATTATGTTATTAATCTTGGATTCGATCCTATAACGCGGAAGCTGGATGGAACGGAGAAGATCGATTATTTTAATAACAGTCCGGATACGCTGAAGGAAATATATATTCATTTGTTCCCGAATATTTTTAAGAAAGGGGCGGCAAGAGATTTTTCGATAAGTCCAGCCGATGAGGATAACGGGGTGACGATTTCAAATATTAAATTTAACGGAAGCTCAGTAAGCACTGATCCAGACGGGAAAATGGTTGAGTTTAACGGCACATTTATGATCCTGAAATTGAGGGATCCAATTCTTCCAAAGGGAAAGGCGGAGTTAGATATTAATTGGAATTACTTTGTGAATAAGGGATCGAATATTAGAACCGGGACGTTGGATTCGTCGTCGTTTTTTATAGCGTATTTTTATCCGCACATTGCAGTGTATGACGATATAGACGGATGGAATGACACGCAGTATACGGGCGGGGTTGAGTTCTACAATGATTTTGCGGATTATGATGTATCGATTACTGTACCTAAGAATTTTGTTATTAGGGGAACCGGGGTGCTGCAGAATCCTGAAGAGGTGTTGAAGGGAAAAATTGTTGAGCGATATAAATCGGCGCAGGGATCAGATAAGGTAATAAGCATAATTGATGCGGATGATATTGCGAAGAAGGATGTTACTGTACAGAATGAAAAGAATGTGTGGAAATTCAAGGCGGAGAATGTAACTGATTTCGCATTTGGTTTGAGTGATCATTATTTGTGGGACGGATCGGGACTGGTTGTTGATAAAGGGACGGGGAGAAGAGTTTTTATAGATGCCGCTTATGATAGGCACTCGAAGGATTTTTATAAAGTTGCGGAAACAGCGAGAGAGGTGATTAATTATATGTCGACAGTGCTTCCCGGGTGGCCGTATCCATTTCCAAAGGAAACGGTTTATAACGGAGAGGGAGGAATGGAGTACCCGATGATGGTGAATGACAGTTCTGTGCCGGACTCAAGCATGCGGGGACTAACAGCTCATGAAATTGCACATTCATATTTCCCGTTCTTCATGGGGACAAATGAATCGAAGTACGCATGGATGGATGAAGGGTGGGCGGCATATATTGATTTTATGGCGTCATCGGCATTGTATTCAACTGAGATAATTAAAAGGAACAGGATAACAACTTATAAGAAGGCCATCGGGAATGATATTGATGTGCCGATATTTGCGATTTCGAAATATCTGAAGAGTCCGCCATACAGGTACAATGCTTATATTAAAGCAGCGTACTTTTATGATATGTTAAGAGAATATCTTGGGCACGACCGTTTTGAAAAAGCTCTTCACGCATATATGGAGAGATGGAATGGGAAACATCCTATACCCTATGATTTTTTTAATTCAATGAGTCAGGCATCGGGGGAGGACTTGTCGTGGTTAATCAAGCCGTGGTTTTTTGAATATGGGTATATGGATCTCGCGGTTAAGGATGTTTCTTTAAGCTTGGGTAAATACAAAATAGAGATTGAGAAGAAGGGGCTTTATCCAGGCGGGTTTAAGATAAATGTTTTTTACGCGGGCGGTGGTAATGAAATTGTCTCGGAAAGTGCTGCGGTTTGGAGGGATGGAGCGAATTCGTTTACTGTTGAGTTACCGAATTCGCGTAAGATTGTCAGGGTTGAGCTGTGGGATTCGATATGGATAGACGCGGATAGTAGTAATGATATTTACTTTGTTAAGTAAATATCATTTTGTTGAATTGAATATTTTGTTTTTTTTTGAGTTAATCCTTTCTTTTCTTTGGGTTAATCCTTTCTTTTCTTTGGCGCAAAGAAAAGAAACAAAAGAAAACATCGGCTGCAAATTATTTGCTAAAAATTAAGTTACGCTCCGTTGCTCGGGGAAAACTCGCTACGCTCGAACAGTTCCCCTCACTGCCACTCCGCTTCACTTAATTTTTTATACGCAAATAATTTGAGGCCGGGAATTAGGAATAGGAAATAATTTGAGGCCGGGAATAAGGAATAAGAAATAATATGAGGCCGGGAATAAGGAATAAGAAATAATATGAGGCCGGGAATAAGGAATAAGAAATAATTTGAGGCCTGTTAATACGGAGAGGGCAAATAATATAAGGCCGGGAATAAGGAATTAGAAATAATTTGAATCCGGGGAAGTATGTACTGAATTATCCGATGCGGAAGGAGCGCATGCTTATTGATGCATTCTGGATTTCTTCGTATATGAATTTTAATTCTTCATCTTTGTCTGATGCACCGAGTGTATATATCATAGGATAATAATGATCGGGGGTTGGCACTGCAAGATATGCGTTACCGAATTTATTATAGTCAAGTATTGAGTCGTAATCCTTAGATACTAAAAATCCTTTAACGAAATTATCATATTCAATTGCCCATCCGAATGGTTTTGTATTATTCTGCATATCAATCAAAAGCAGGTTATGAACTATGTTTCCGCTGCCGATAATAATAATTCCTTTTTCGCGCAGAGCTTTTAATTCGTTTGCAAGATTATAATGATACAGCGGAGGTTTTTTGTAATCTATACTCAGTTGATAAACCGGTATGTTTGCAAGGGGGAACATATGTTTTAATACGGACCAGGCGCCATGATCGAGTCCCCAGTTAGAATCTTCTTTTATATCAATCATTTTGACAAGATCAATTGTATCAAAGGCAGAAGCGGGTGATCCGGGGGCGGGGTATTCGACACGGTAAAGCTCTTCAGGGAAACCACTGAAGTCATGTATAGTTTCAGGTTTAGGCGTGACCGTGACATACGTGCCCGAAGTAAGCCAATGCGCTGAGATAACAAGTACAGCATCTGGCTGAAGTTCAAGCAGGCGTTTTCCTTCATCAGCGAGGGCATTGGTATAATCATTATTTGCAAGGGCGTTCATAGGGTTACCATGGCCAATAAAAAGGGTTGGCATTTTCATTTAATTTTCTCCTTTCTGATCGAGCATAATAAAGGCAAGATCGACAGACTTGTGTGTACCGGTTATAACCAAAGTATCATTTATTTCAATAGTATCTTTTGCAGAAGGATTAGAAATTGTAAAGGTACCTCTTACGATCGCGATAATGGTCGCATCCGTTTTGGCACGTAAATTTATCTGCGCAAGGGTTTTGCCGATGTGATAATTATCTTCATTAACAAAGTAGGTGCTTGTAAGTCCAGCTGCAAGGATCTCGTTGAGGTGAATGAAAGAGCTGACGTCGGTTTTTTCTTTTCTTAAAAGAATATAGGACTCGCCTCTGAGTATAGAAACCTGTTTCATAATAATGTTCAGAGGCAGGTGATATTTTTCAAGTACTTTACTGAATATCTGAAGAGAAGTTTCAAATTCTTCGGGTATGATCTCATCGGCACCAAGACTTATGAGTTCATCGATCTCATCGATATAGCGTGTCCTTACAATTGCTTTTATTGTTGAGTTATTTGCTTTTGTAATTTTAAGAGCAGCTTTAGTTGAATGTGGATCAGAGATAGCAAATACAATTACGCGGGCATGTTTAATGCCGGCGTGTATAAGAATTTCTTCTTTTGTAATATCGCCGTAGATCATTTTCTCGCCGGATTCTTTTCCTCTTTTGATTGATTCCGGGTTAAGTTCAATAACGACATAGGGGATACCTGCTTCTTTAAGGACGCGGGCAACGTTCATTCCATTTAGTCCAAACCCGGCAATAATAACGTGATCAATAAACTGCGGTGATTTAATTTCTTTTTTCGCAGGGGCAAATTTCACGAATCTATCGGCAAGAGCGGGAGCAACCTGCAGGATAACGGGTGTTAACAGCATTGTAAAGATGGAAGAAGAGAGGAAGATGTTGTACAAATTGCTTTCGAAGAGATGGTAGTTCATGCCTTCCTGTGCGAGGACGAAAGAGAATTCACCTATTTGAGCGAGTGCGAGTCCGGTTAGTATAGCAGTTCTTATGGGATATTTTAAGATTCTGATTATGACAAAAATGATAACTGACTTAAGTAAAATAACGCAGATAACGATGGCGGAAATTAGTCCAATTGAACCTGCAACGAAATTCAAATCAAGGAGGAGACCTATAGAAACAAAGAAGATGCTGTTGAAAATATCTTTAAGAGGAAGGATTTCGGAAATTACCTGGTGGCTGAACTCGGACTCGGAAAGAATTAGTCCCGCAACAAAAGCGCCGATAGCAAAAGAGAGACCTATGGCATGGGTGAGGTATGCAGTGCCAAGAAGAATGAGCACAGTGCCGATAGTAAATGCTTCTCTAATTCTAAGCCGGGCTAGTTGAAATAGTATTTTCGGCATAATGAATCGTGAAAGAATTATTATAGCCGCGAGGGAAGCAAATGCAAGGAAGAGTTTAAAGGCAATATCAGGGACCGAGGAAATCTGGTCAGCGCCAAGGAGGGGGAGTATAATAAATACCGGAACCACGGCAAGATCCTGAAACACAAGTATTCCCAGTGTTATTGTGCCGTGTGGGGAATCTATCTGTCCTTTTTCAGAAAGAATTTTTAGGACAATGGCTGTGCTGGAGAGACTAATCAGAATTCCCAGGAAGACAGCCCTATTTAATTGAATCTTAAAGGAATAAATTATTGCTGCGGATATTACAACCGTTAAGAGCAACTGCATGCCTCCTGACCAAAGGAGGAGTTTTTTAATTTTATAAAGAGAGCCCGGTTTAACTTCGAGTCCGATTACAAAGAGGAGAAGAATAACGCCTACTTCGGCCATCATTCGGATATCTGAAGTATCTGAAATTAAGTGGAAGCCATAGGGGCCGATAATCATTCCAGCAATAAGGAATCCGGTAATGCCGGGAAGATTTATTTTCCGGAATAGATAAACTATCGGAAGGGAGACAAGAAGAATTAAAACGATATCCTTAATAATTGTATACTGGTTCAATGTTGTTTTTTTAATTTATGGCTGTATCATAAATAAACAAAGGAAATTAAATCTGCAAGCAGGGGTAATAGAATTATGGATTTATGAGAATTGTAAAAAAAACAACCCCCCCGCCTTATGGTCGACCCCCTATAGCAAGGGGGAATAGTAACCGAGAAAATTGTTCTCTATGATATAATCTTATGTTTATTATTTAGCTACGTTGGGGTAGACCTTTGCGGCTATCGCAATAAGAATAAAAAGTGAACCCAGCAGAGCTGTAATATCAAATGGGATTCCGTACATGCTTGTGCCGCCAATAAGCATAAGGGCGCGGAGGGCATCAACCTGATAGGTCAGAGGATTTATATGCGCGATCACTTTAAGCCAATCGGGCATAATAGCCACTGGATATATTGCATTGCTTGCAAAGAAGAGGGGCATAGTGATTACCTGTCCAATACCCATGAACCGTTCTCTGGTTTTTACTATACAGGCGATAATTAAGGAGAGTGTTGAAAATAGGGCTGCGCTGATTATTATTACTAAAATAATTCCTAAAATAGACAGAGGGGCGAAGGATATATGCACGCCAAGGACTAAAGCCAGCAGGTAAATTATTATTCCCTGTGAGATTGCGCGGATGCCTGCGGATAGTGCTTTGCCAGTAACAAGTGCGGCTCGTGGTACAGGGCTTGCGAGGAATTTGTGGACAATGCCGAGATCTCTTTCCCAGATGATGCCTATTCCATAAAATATTGCTACAAACAAAACGCTTTGCGCAAGGATTCCAGGCGCCATAAAATCAAGGTAACCAAATTTGCCAGTAGGGATTGCTCTTACGCGGCTGAATACCTCACCGAACACCAACATCCAAAGAGCGGGCTGGATGGCGCGTGTAAAAAGTTCGGTCGGGTCATGTTTTAATTTACGAACTTCGAGTTCAGTAATAAGCAGAGTTTTCCTGAAGAAGCTGAGGATTTCAGTAACCGGATGAAACTTTTCAACCAAGTCTTCTTGCAGTACGTCTTGTTCTTGATACATCTTTATAATTTCCTCCTTCTTCGGAATCGATTGATTTACCGATATAGGCTTCAAATACTTTATTAAGAGTTGTGTTTTTATCACCGACAGACAGTTTAAGATTTTCGGGAGTATCAATAGCGGCGATACTTCCGCGGATCATGATAGCGATACGGCTGCACATAGCGTCGGCTTCTTCCAGATAATGGGTAGTCATCAAAACGGTAGTTCCCTGTTCAGAAATAGCGGAGACATATTCCCATACAGTTTCGCGAGCCACCGGGTCCAGTCCGATAGTCGGTTCATCGAGGAACAGAATTTTAGGTCGGTGAAGGACAGACTGGGCAATTTCGAGTCTGCGAATCATACCACCGGAGTAACTTTTAACTAGTTTATCGGCGGAGTCATCAAGTCCCATGAAGTGGATTGAATCTTTAATTCTTTTTTCTCTTTCTTTTCTGGGGATATCATAGAGTTTGGCAAACATTAGGAGGTTTTCATAACCGCTGAGGCTTCCGTCCGCAGAAAGCAGCTGCGGGACGTAGCCGATTATCCTTCTGACTTTGGAGGGTTGTTTCACAACATTATAGCCTCCGGTAAAAGCTTCGCCTGAAGTTGGGGGCAGCAGTGTTGTAAGGATTTTGATGGTAGTTGTTTTTCCAGCGCCATTTGGACCCACGATTCCGAAGACTTCCCCTTTTTGAATTGCAAAGGAGATTGAGTTGACCGCGGTAAAGTCGCCGAACTTACGTGTCAGATTTTTGACTTCAAGAATAGGGTTGTTCATTATTATTAAAATTGTTTAGTCGTATAAAATTACAGAATTTATGACAAATGTGTTTGCTCAAAATGGTTATCTTTGATTAGATACTGATAGTTAGATAAAAAGTTGTACTAACGGATTCGTATTAATAAAAGTAAGATGGCGTGATATTTTTAGAATAGAAATAAAAAGATAGTCACGGTAGGTTCCGTGACTATCAATTAACTGTCTATGTCGAAATTCAGAATGCTATTAGAAAAAGATTTATAGCGGCTAAAATACTAATCTGCAGCCCGCTTGTATGTTAAAGTAGCCCGGAACATCGGAGATACTAATTTGATCGCTTCCGCTTCCACCGCCGCCGGCAGCCTGGTAAGTTTGAGTAAACTGGGTTTGACTGCCAAATGGTATAAAGTGTTTAAACTGAATAAAAGGCTGGATCATACTAGTTACCTGGAAAACAGCGCCATAAGCGACAAGTAATCCAACTTTAACTTCGCTATTTCCGGAAAGTGTAGCGCTTGCGCTTGGGGGACCAATAGCTATATCAGAAGTAGACATAATATTTATACCCACACCAACTCCCAGATAAGGTGATATTAATCTGAAAGAAGGAAAGCTCAACCGATGCAATGGGAGCAAATCTAGTGAAAAGATTGTTGTCGTTCCGCCGCTTAAACCTGCAGCAGCAAATTTTCCGGCTCCACTAACACTATTATAACCTTGTTCAAAATAGCCGAAGCTTGAATAGCTTGCCTCAAAATTGAAATCAATCTTATAAATTGGAACTGCTGTAATAGAATATCCCGCAACAATCCCAGCGTTAAATCCTGTTTTGCCGGCATCAGCTACATTTCCAATTGTGGTCTGGCCGTTTGAAGCTTCATTTATAGTTCCCTTAAGACCTGAAACTTTGAGCCCAACACCGGCGCCCAGATAGAATTGTGAAAAGGAAATGGAACTTAAGACTAAAACAAGAACTAAAACATTGAAAAATCGAACTTTCATAATACCTCCGATATTTATTTAGTATAAAAGATATTATTTGAAATAGATAATTATGTGCTTTGTGCTTTATTAGTAAATGAAACATTGCATTATGTGCTGGGCGATAAGTTTTCAGGAGGGAGATCAGTTCTGGTGATTTACAATTCAACGATCATCACAAAGGCTAGTATTATATACATTGTATACAAATCATGTTTTTTTAATTAGGGCGTTTATATAAGAAATGGTTAATATAGAAAAAGGCTGCACGTTAATTATTGCAGCCTTTTAAGTGTTGGTAATATTTAGTCAAACAGATATATCTGTTTAATATCAATTATTTTAATTGATAATTATGGATGATATGTTAAGCTAATATTTAAATTTGAGAAACCAAGTCCCGAATTTACAGGGGCTGGAAGGTCAACAAAGGATTTTAAGTAACGGTATTCGAGACCGACCGCCAATCCCTTCACTAATAAATACTCAGCCCCGATATTAAAATTAATACCAACCTGATCAAATCGATCATCAATAGAAGAATAACCACTTTGATCAGCGCCAAACATAGGTACATACGCAAGCCCTATGGATGCATATGGATTCAATGGGATGTTGGGAATATTGATTAAACTCTTTGCCGAAACTCCGAAATTAAAAGTTATCGGAATAGTATAAAAAGATGCATCATATGGGAAAGAGTAAGGATAGTAAGAATATGATCCAGTATTATAATTATAATAACTATAATTACCTGTGGATGATCCGGAAATTGAATAATTCTTATAGCCAATATTCAAAGACCAATAAAGAAAATCGTTCATGGGTTGTATTAACGAATAATCTGCAGAAAATCCATTGATAGCGCTGCCCAAAGTAAAGCGATGATATGCACTAATTCCTTTATCGATTGGCTGATAAGGTATTATGCTTTTATCTCCGGTCATATCTTCATTTTCAACATATTTGTCGACATATTTAATAACATCTCCTTTCACAGTTAATGAAGTAACATAACCGATAATGCAATAAGTACTTGTTACATTATAGGTAACATTTATAAGGTTTTCACCATTATATTTATAAATAGCCTCATTAATAGCTTTATCAATATTAGTACGCCCAAAAGGAATAAAACCAAATAAAGAAAAACTTCCCGCAGAACCTTCCGCTTTACCAAGAATAACATAAGGTCTTGCTACGCCATTGCCAGAAACTATTGGAGAAGTTGAAGGTGTAGTGCCTTGTGGTATAGTTACACAACCCACAAACATTACAGCAACTATAAGGGCTAATAAAATCTTCATTTCGAACCCTCCTTATGGTTGTTAAACTTAATAACATCGCCAGTAACCTCAACAGTGGATATTGTTCCAACTATGACATCCGAGACACGGTACCATGAGCGGACATTAATTAAGGCATCACCATTTAATTTTTTTGCGGCATCATCCATTGCCAGGCTTATATCGGGAGAGCCAAAAGGAATAATGTTAAATAAAGTGAAATATCCCTGGGAACCCTCAGCTTTACCAAGAACATTGTATTGGCGATGAGAACCATCGGGGTTATCTAATGGGGTTGATGAATAAGTAAGGCCGATAGGTACAACAGAACATCCTGAAATTAGTAGAACTAAAATAAAAAGAGCCAACAACGTAACGAGCTTTTTCATTTTTCACCTCTAATTAGTTATAGAATAAATGTTAACTAAAATCGTTTACAACACAATATTTATTGAAGACATTAAGGCGGCTGTTTATTTGTATAGTCTACTCGTCTTTATGTTTTATTACCCTAAAAGAATGAAATCGTAAAATAAATTAGAAATTTTAATGTTCAATGGCAAGGAATACCAATAATTAAAGTATAGTTGTCTACATATGATATAATACAAGTGTGGTGGCAAGGTGTCAAATGATATAATTATTCAGGATCCCCACAATCATGAGGATCCTGATATATCATTATTCTCTAGTAGTAAGAGGTATAATTTAATGTTAACTAAATTCAGTAGACGACTGTTTTCCAAATGAGAAAAGGAAGAACATAGCCGCCAGAAGCATGTAGGCTGCAGTAAACTGATACGGCACTACTGAAAGCTGCGGCGATAACTGCCATGGGAAATACATGCTTCCTTCAGGGATAGCGGAATGGATAATCCCAAAGAATGTGAAGAATGCAGTTATTACCAGGAACGCAGAGGCGGCGCGTAATTGTTTATCAATCAGCTTTGCTATGAAAGCGCCCCACAGCATTGCGGTTAAAATGAATCCATTACCAAGCGCAACAATTACAAGAAGTTCAGGAATTTGTTTTCCCGGCTGTGTAAGGAAGTAAGAAAACTTATCTACGGGTACCAGATCAGGATTGGAAAGTTTAATCTGAAGGAGCCGCGCTATGGTCGGGAAAAATGCAAAGGCAACTGCAGGCGCATGTTTCGCTGGTGTTGCTTTAAATGACTGAGAGATAATATCCAGGGCAACAAATATCAATATAGGCGCAAGGACAGGTCGGGGGATAAACTCTACTATAAATGATATATATCCTAAAATTCCTCCGAGACCAATGAAAAGTCCTGTTAACAAAGTATATCCTGCCCTGCTTCCCATGGCTTTATAAGCGGGCTGGCCGATATAAGGAGTAGTCTGGGCAACGCCGCCAAATATACCTGCGACAAGAGTTGAAAATGCTTCAGTAAGCAAAATGTTTTTTGTGTTGAAGTCGTCTCCTGCTACTCTTGCGCTTTCAGTTACATTTATTCCTCCTACAATTGTAAGGAGAGCGAAGGGGAATGAAATAGGAAGATATCTTAATGCTTCAGTAAAACCTTGAATGAATCCTAATGAAGGAATGGGAACACCCATGTGGAATTCGGGCATTATAAACGAAAAATTTACGCCTAATAATCCAATTGGCGCGAGTATATAATATAGAATTGTGCCGAACACTACTGCAGCAAATACGCCTGGGAAGTTTTTAGGAAGACGGATCTTGGCAATCAAAGTATAAATAACGAGACCCAATGCCATTACGCCAATTACTGGAAGACCGAACACATCGAGTAGTGGTGTGAATCCGATAAGTCCTAAACCAATACCTGCAAGACTTCCCAAGAGACCTGCCTGGGGAACAATTTTCTGAACCCAGCCGCCGATGAAAGAGAAGAGTATTTTAATAATTCCAATCAGCACCATAGTTGCCATTCCGATATACCATGTCATCATGGCAGCATCGTGCACGGCCATTCCCTTAGCTTTTAAGTAAATAAAAGCGGGCCCAAGCACAGTTAACGCGATACCGATAGTAGAAGGCGTATCGAGTCCAAGCGGCATTGCAGTAACATTTGGGTTCTTGGTTTTCTTTGCCAGGCGGTAAGCCATTACGGTATAAATTATATCTCCGACAAGCACACCGAGTGCAGTCCCTGGAAACATTCTCGTGTAAATAATATCTGCGGGGAATTTGAATACGAAGATTAGAATGCCGGCAAGGAAAGAAAGTACAGTTACGTTATCGAACATCAGGCCGAAGAAGCCATTAAGGTCTTCTTTTACGAACCATTTATATTTGAATGTTGTTTGCATGGCTGTGAAAAAGGATTATTAAATGATGGTAATAATAAATCAAAAATCTGAAATTAAAAACAGATCAGATGGATAATTTTATACCGTCTACATAGTTGGTGGGTTTGATTTTGAAATAGTTCTCATATTTAGAACTATCGAAAAGGTAATCATCTTCATATTGATAGAGCATTTCATTTAAGGCTTTCACATCAGAATTAAACAGCCCTAATAGGTCAAGCTGCCATTTTTTATATAGTGTCCATTTTGCAGGGATGCTCAATATATCAGCTGTTAATTTAATAAACTCTTCACCTGTTAATGCATCCCGGTGAGTAGGCAGGTGCCATGTCTGGTTAAAAGCATCGGGAGTATTTCCAATAAGAGCAACAGCTTTAGCGGCATCCGGAGTAAAAGTAAAAGAGTGTTTTACTTTATCATTTAGGAACCAATGTGCAGTCTTTCTTTTTCTTAATTGATCTATCACAAGAAAATTCAATATACCTGTTTTAGCGTTAGGTCCGTAAAAATCTGCGGCTCTTACAATAACGGCGTTGAGATTTTTCTTTTTATATTCGTCTATAAGCATTTGCGCAATGTGCGCGCGTAGCTTTCCTTTTTCACTGCAAGGGTTAAAGGGGGTATTTTCAGTCATGCGTCCCGAAACTTTACCGTACATATATACGTTGTCAAAGAATACAAGTTTTGCATGGTAAAGCAGGCAGGCATTTATAACATTTTTCATTATAACCGGCCACTGTTCCCGCCAGATTTTCAGATCGTATTTTAGTCCTGCCACCAGATATACAATATCAGAGCCTTTAACTGCATTCATTGTCTGATCCCTGTCGGTAAGATCGGTTTTGATCAGTTCATCACCGGGGTTTACCTTCCTGGGGTTTCTGCCAGCTAGTTTTATCTTATCAGTAAAATGTGTTAATTCATTTGCAAGCGGAATACCTATAGCGCCGCCGGATCCTAATATCGTTTGCATTGATTTCTCATAATTTGTATTCAGGTGAAAGTTATTAAATTATATTGAGAAATTAAATTGTGGTATTCATATATCCGGAAAAGCTAAATAAGGACAGTAATTAACATGAATAAATTGTTTTCGTCATTAAAGGTAAGAGGGGTTGAATTCAAGAACCGCATTGCTGTATCGCCGATGTGCCAGTATTCAAGTGTAAATGGTATGCCGACTGACTGGCATTTGGTACACTTAGGAAGCCGGGCTGCGGGAGGCAATGCTTTGGTGATTCAGGAAGCAACAGCAGTCTCTCCGGAGGGAAGAATTTCACCTGATGATGCGGGCATTTGGAGTGATGAACATGCGGAAGCATATAAAAGAATTACTGCATTTATTACTTCGCAGAATTCAGTTCCGGGAATCCAGATTGCGCATGCCGGTAGAAAAGCATCTACTTATTCTCCCTGGAGGGGGAATGGAGAGGTACGTCAGGAGCTTGGCGGCTGGCAGGTTTTCGGACCAAGCGCCGTGTCATTTGCTGAGAATTATCCAACTCCAAAAGAAATGGATATTGATGATATTAAGAAAGTTATTAATGATTTCACAGCTGCAGCAAAAAGAAGTGTTGAGGCAGGGTTCAGAGTAATTGAACTTCATATGGCACATGGTTATCTGGTGCATGAATTCCTGTCGCCGATTTCAAATAAAAGAAAGGATACGTACGGAGGACGGTTTGAGAACCGTGTGCGGCTTGCCTTTGAAATTGTTGAGAGTGTAAGGAATGTTATTCCCGAAGATTTTCCTTTATTTGCAAGGATATCTTCAACTGACTGGGTTGAGGGGGGATGGACAATTGAAGATTCAGTAAGGCTCGCAATATTATTTAAGGCGAAGGGTGTTGATCTCATAGATTGCTCCAGCGGGGGGAATGTTTTGAAAGCAGTAATTCCAATCGGTCCGGGTTATCAGGTTCCATTTGCAGAACGTATAAAAAAGGAAGCGGAAATTCTTACTGGTGCAATTGGTGTAATTACAGCTCCGGAACAGGCTGATAATATTATCAGGACGGGTCAGGCGGATATGGTATTGATGGCAAGGGGAAGTTTAAGATTTCCATATTGGCCTCTTCAGGCGGCAAAAGCATTAAAAGAAGATATTGAATGGCCAAAACAATATGAGAGAGCAAAATGAACTGGGGCCCTTTTCTTTCGGAAAGGCAATGGGGAACTGTAAGAGAGGATTATAGTAAAGATGGCGACGCATGGAATTATTTTTCATTTGAGAATGCATTAAGACGCGCATACCGGTGGGGGGAAGACGGCATC
>TBL_comb47_HYPODRAFT_10000169_pt1 | contig 83739 bp, 83 predicted proteins | sample TroBogypolimnion_40_FD_10682 | JGI IMG/M metagenome (IMG submission 10682) | reverse complement strand
GGGCCTGACGGCGCGCGCCAGCCAACTGGCCGGATCCCTCTCGGGCGGCTGGAAGCAGCGCCTGGCGCTGGCCGCCTGCCTGATTCACGAGCCGCGCCTCTTGCTGCTTGATGAGCCGACCGCCGGTGTCGACCCCAAGGCAAGGCGCGACTTCTGGGATCAGATCCACGCACTGGCCGCCGAGGGCATCACGGTGCTGGTTTCCACCCACTACATGGACGAGGCCGAACGCTGCCACGAGCTGGTCTATATCGCTTACGGCAAGATGCTGGCGCGCGGCACCGAACGCGACATCATGGATGCCTCGGGCTTGAAGGTCTGGGCGATACGCGGCGAAGACCTGAACGGCATGCTGGCCGACCTCAAGGCGGCACCCGGCGTGCTGTCGGTGGCTGCCTTTGGCAATGCGGTGCACGTGGCCGGTCAGGATGCGGCACTGCTGGAGGCGGCGCTGCACCCGCTGCGCCAGCGCGCCGGCATTCAAATCGAGCCGACCAGCGCCAATCTGGAGGATGTGTTCATTAGCCTGATTGCCACTGCGCCGGACAACTTCTCCGACCCGAATGGGGCTGGACCCCTGCGCGCCAGGGGCCGGTTATGAAGCGGCTTTCCCTGAACCGCATGCTGGCTGTCTTCATCAAGGAATTCCAGCAAATGATGCGCGACCGGCTGACCTTTGCCATGGCCGTGGGCGTTCCCATCATCCAGTTGGTGCTGTTCGGCTATGCCATCAACACCGACCCCAAGGGCCTGCCGACGGTGGTGGTGAGCGCTGACGCCGGCCCCATGTCGCGCGGCGTGCTGGCGGCCATGCAGAACACCGGCTACTACCGCATCGACCATGTGCTGACCAGCGAGAAAGATGCCGAGGCCTTGGTGGAGACCGGCCAGGCGCAATTCATGGTGGTGATTCCGAGCGACTTCAGCCACCGCCTGGTGCGCGGCGAAAAGCCGGCGCTGCTGGTGTCGGCTGATGCCACCGACCCGAGCGCCTCGGGCAATGCGATTGCAGCACTCAGTTCCCTGGTGCCCATGGCAATAGCGCACGATCTGCCGGCCTCCCTGCATGGCTTGGCAATCGGCGCGCCCGCTTTTGAGGTGCGCATTCACCGGCGCTACAACCCGGAGGGGCTGTCGCGCTACAACATCGTGCCCGGCCTGGTCGGCACCATTTTGACCATGACCATGGTGATGCTCACTTCCCTGGCCATGACGCGCGAGCGTGAGCGCGGCACTATGGAAAACCTGCTGGCCACGCCGGTGCGACCTGCCGAGGTGATGGTCGGTAAGATCCTTCCCTATGTGGTGATGGGGTATATCCAGTTAGCGGTAATTTTGATTGCCGCCTTCACCCTGTTCGAGGTACCTATGGTGGGCAGCATCCCCTTGTTGCTGGTTCTGATCGGAGTCTTTATCGTGGCCAATCTGGGCGTGGGCTTTACCTTTTCCACGGTGGCCAAAAACCAGTTGCAGGCCATGCAAATGACCTTTTTCTTCTTTTTGCCCTCCATGCTGCTGTCGGGCTTTATGTTCCCGTTTCGGGCCATGCCGGAGTGGGCTCAGGCGGTGGGCGAAATTCTGCCGCTGACGCATTTTTTGCGCATCGTGCGCGGCATCCTGCTCAAGGGCAACACGGTAGACCAACTCTGGCCCGAGCTTTGGCCTATGCTGGTGTTTCTGCTGGTGGCCGGTGTGGTGGCGCTTAAGCGCTACCGGCAGACGCTGGATTAGTGCTCAATCCTGCAAACCGGCCTTGCTGCGGTTGGCCTTGATGCCGGAGCGTTGACTTTTTCCTTCCAGTCGTCTGACTTTCGAGGCGCGGGTCGGCTTGGTGGCGCGGCGCGCGCGGGGGGGTTTGGCCACGCTGTTGACCAGTTCGTGCAGGCGGGCGAACGCGTCCATGCGGTTCATTTCCTGGGTGCGGTGCTGCTGGGCCTTGATGATCAGCACGCCGTCCTGGGTGATGCGGCTGTCATGCAGACACAGCAGGCGCTCTTTGACGTCTTCGGGCAGGCTGGAGGCATGGATGTCAAAGCGCAAGTGGATGGCGCTGGAGACCTTGTTGACGTTTTGCCCACCCGCACCCTGGGAGCGGATGGCAGTGACGGTCACTTCCGACTCGTTGATGGTGATGGGCGCTGTCATACTGCGGGTATTAGACTGCATGCATTTTGAATCTGCAGAGCATTCCATTTTTTAACCACCACGAGGGTAATCGCCATGGCAAAAGGTCAACAAAAAACCAACAAGGAATCCAAGAAGCCGAAGAAGGACAATTCGCCTCCCAAGCCCGCATCTTCGAGCAGCAATGAACCGGTGCGCCCGACGGTGACCACCTATGTCGCTCCGCGCGGCAAGATGAAGGACAAGTAAGATATTCATGCCCAAAGCCGCATTCCTTGATTTCGAGCCGGAATTTGTCCAGGCGCTGACCAAAATCTTTGAAGAAGGCATCGTCTTCAATCAGACGCTGGGTTTGAAGATCACCTCCGTCACCCAGAAAGGGGTGACGGGCAGCTTGGCCATGCGCCCCGAACTGGTCGGGCATCCTGCGTACAACCGCATCCACGGCGGCGTCATCAGCGCCGGCCTGGATGCCATGGGCGGCATGGCCGTGCTGGCGGCCATTGGTGCGCGTCACATGGATGAACCCATCGAGGCTCGGCTGCACCGTTTTGCCAAGCTGGGCACCATAGACCTGCGCATTGATTACCTACGCCCCGGCATTGGCGAGCACTTTGTGCTGCGTGCCGAGGTGCTGCGACTGGGTTCCCGTGTGGCATCCACGCGCATGGAGTTTCTGGGCGCCGATGGCAAGCTGTTGTCTACCGGTGCGGGCGCCTACATCATCTCTTGACAGAAGAGCCTGATAATCGGGCCATGAGCAAATTTGATATCGGCGAGGTCGCGCGCTTTGTGCTGCGCGTGGAATTCATTCCCTATGTGGTTTTTACCGTGATTGGTGGCGCCGTTGTCTATGTGCTGGGCAGCATTGGCCTCAGCGCGCTGCATAACGGTAGCTTTATTCCGCCGCCCACCAAACTCGAGCGCTACGACTGCAGTGCGCCATCGGGCAGCTTTTCTATCCTGTATTTGCACGGCACGGACCGCGTCAAGATCAAATCGCTCAACGGCTCGCTGGACGGCACGGTGCAGAAAAACCACTTTGATTGGCAGGGCTTTGGCAACGACCGCAGCCTGCTGGGCTTTGCACCACCCGCCGAAATTCTGTTTGATGATGGCAAGACGCTGCGTCTCAGCGGCCCGGATTTCACGGACATTGCCTGCGCCAACACGGTGGAAGCCAGCCCGCAACGGCGTGCAATCACGCCATGAGTGCTGAACGCAAAGAATACCAACCACGGTTTGGGCGCCTGCTGACGGTTTGCGGACTGGCCGTGGCTTTTTGTGGCGTGCTGGTTTGGTTTGCTAGCACCTATTTGCGGGATTGCTGTGCCCCTTAAATTCAGAACCCTGGCCTGTGTGCTGCTTTGCATGTGCTTAAGCGCCTGTTTCGAGCCGATCAAGGACACGCACCCGGACCAGGTGTTGACCAAGCGGCGTGCGCTGTTCAAACAGTTCACGCGTGCGCTCGAGCCCATGGGTCTGGTGGCCAGCGGTCGCAATGCCTACAAACCGGACGAATTTCTGGCCATGGTGCAGGACCTGGAGAAGCTGTCTGGCAAGCCCTGGATCTATTTTCCTGCGGATGGCAATTACCCGCCTACGCATGCCAAGCCCGCGGTGTGGAGTCAGCCGGAGGCCTTCAAGCGGGCTCAGGATACCTACCAGGCCAGCGTCCATGCGCTGCTGCTGGCGGCACAGGTCGGCAAGCTGGAGTCGGTGCAGCGCGCCATGGACGGCGTGACCAATAGCTGCAAGGCCTGTCATAAGGATTTCCGCTACGAATAGCGCCAGGTTTGACGCAAAAGAAAAGGGTACCTGGTTTCCCGGGTACCCCGATCAGAACGTAAGGTTCTTGATTACTTTGCAACAGCGTCAGCAGCGGGTGCGGCAGCAGCCTTCATTTTCTTGGCGTGCTTCTTGGCATGCTTCTTCATAGCAGGCTTTGCCATCGCATCGGCAGTTGGTGCTGCTGCTGCTGCTGGTGCAGCAGCTTCAGGAGCAGCAGCGAAAGACAGAGCGGCAACGCCGGTCAACAGGGTAGCGGCAATCAGGGACTTGATGTTCAACATGTGGCTTCTCACTTACAAAACGACAGTCGCTGTAGCTTCGACCGTCTCAAGCGAGCCCCAAGATTTCTAAGGGCTTGTTCCTATAACGATCAAGGGGTCAGACCGTTGACCAAGTTTACGTGGGCTTTACATAAGTTTTGAGATAACAGGGCTCGGTAGGGCAAACCTTCAGTCTTTTGGAATTTCGCGCGGCTGGCCCTGCTCGTCAATCGCCACGTAGGTCAGCGAGGCCTCGGTGACCTTGGCATATTCACCCTGTTTGTAATGACGCTCGGCATAGACCTCGATCTTCACCGTGATCGAGGTGCGGCCAATGCGCGTCACCTTGGAGAAGAAGCTCAAAATATCGCCGACTTTCACCGGTTGCTTGAATACAAATTCGTTCACCGCCACCGTCGCCATGCGGCCTTGGGTGTAGCGCGCGGGTTGCACCGAGCCCGCCAGGTCTACGTGCGCCATGACCCAGCCGCCGAAGATATCGCCATTGGGATTGCAGTCCCCCGGCATGGGAATCACCTTGAGCACCAGTTCCTGGTCGGTGGGCAGAGAGACCGGCTCGGCGCTTGAATTACGGGACATAGGCACAATCGTTGTATTTACTAGTCTTAATTGTCCTCCATGCGTTCCTTTGGCCCTGCCACCACCTCTAATCCCCTAGCCATCGCCAGCGCCAAACCGGTCAAAGCCCACTCCGACTGGGAAACGCTGACGCGCCTGTTCCCTTACCTCTGGGCCTACAAATGGCGGGTGATGGCCGCTCTCGGCTTCATGGTGGGCGCCAAGATGGCCAATGTGGGCGTGCCCCTATTGTTGAAAAACCTGGTCGATGCCATGACCCTCAAGCCTGGTGACCCTGCCGCCATCTTGGTGGTGCCAGTGGCGCTTTTGGTCGGGTATGGCGCGCTGCGTCTGTCCACCTCGCTGTTTACCGAGCTGCGCGAACTGGTGTTTGCCAAGGCCACCGAGGGCGCGGCGCGCAGTCTGTCGCTGCAGGTGTTCCGCCATTTGCACGCCATGAGCCTGCGCTTCCACCTGGAGCGCCAGACCGGCGGCATGACGCGCGACATCGAGCGTGGCACGCGCGGTGTGCATTCGCTGATCAGCTACTCGCTCTACAGCATCATCCCCACACTGATCGAGGTCACCCTGGTGCTGAGTCTGCTGGCGGTCAAGTTCGACATCTGGTTCGCCTGGATCACCATCATCGCCCTGGTTGTCTACATCGCCTTCACTATCACCGTGACCGAGTGGCGCACCCAGTACCGCAAGAAGATGAACGAGCTGGACTCCACCGTCAACAGCCGCGCCGTGGACTCGCTGCTGAACTACGAGACCGTCAAGTACTTCAACAATGAAGAGTTCGAGGCCAAACGTTACGACGAAAACCTGGAGCGCTACCGCCGCGCTGCGGTCAAGAGCCAGACCAGCTTAAGCCTGCTCAACACCGGCCAGCAGCTCATCATTGCCTTTGCGCTGGTGGCCATGCTGACGCGCGCCACGCAAGGTGTGGTCGATGGCCGCATGACGCTGGGCGATCTGGTGATGGTCAATGCCTTCATGATTCAGCTCTATATCCCCTTGAATTTTCTGGGTGTGATTTACCGCGAGATCAAGCAAAGCCTGACCGATTTGGAAAAGATGTTCACGCTGATGGAACGCGAGCGCGAGATTGCCGATGTCCCGGGTGCGCAGCCCTTGCAGCTCACGCCGGGCAATGCCGCAGTGCGCTTTGACCATGTGACCTTTTCCTACGATCCGGCAGGCAGTTCCGGTGCAGTCAAAGACAAACCCGCGCGCACCATCCTGCACGACATCAGCTTTGAAATTCCTCCCGGCAAGACGGTGGCGGTGGTCGGGCCATCCGGCTCCGGCAAGTCCACCATGGCGCGCCTGCTGTATCGCTTTTATGACGTGCAAGAGGGCCGCATTCTGATCGGCGACCAGGACATCAAGCAGGTGACCCAGGCCTCGGTGCGCGCCGCCATCGGCATCGTGCCGCAGGACACGGTGCTGTTCAACGACACGGTGGAATACAACATCGCCTATGGCCGCCCCGGTTGCGGCCGCGAAGAGGTGGAAAAGGCCGCCCGGGCCGCCCACATCCACGCCTTTATTAGTTCCACGCCCATGGGCTACGACACCATGGTCGGCGAGCGTGGCCTGAAACTATCCGGTGGCGAAAAGCAGCGCGTGGCGATTGCCCGAACCCTGCTCAAGAATCCGCCGGTACTGATTTTTGACGAGGCTACCTCGGCGCTGGACTCGGCCAACGAACGCGCCATCCAGACCGAGCTGCAAAGCGTGGCGCACAACAAGACCACGCTGGTGATTGCCCATCGGCTTTCAACTGTGGTGGATGCGCATGAAATTTTGGTGATGGACACCGGCCGCATCATTGAGCGCGGCACGCACGCTCATTTGTTGGCCCAGGGCGGACGCTATGCCCAGATGTGGAATTTGCAGCAGGCGGACGAGGGCGTGGCGCTGGCTTAATTCCCCCACGCTCGTCACTGCATGTACTTTGCTGCCCCCAAAGGGGCGCAAGTCAGCTTGGGGCGGCCCGGCGCTGACTTAACCGATGCGTAGACCGGCGTTGCGCCGCAGGCCGGAAACCCTGCGTTCCGGGAAATACAGGGGCTGAGCGGCTTCGGCGAACAAGGCGGCCTGTTGGGTTTCTGACGGCTCGTGGTCTGCAACGGAGCGGCGGAATTTGGCGAAATAGGACTTCCAGAACTCGGTCGCGGTCTGTTTTTGTCTGTTGCAAAGATCGAGTTCCATATATCCTCACTGTAGTGAAGGGCCGGTGATACTTGGTGAGCTGTCGTCGAAAGCTGAGGGTCCGACTGTTCCAGCAATCGGCAGCCATGTCTTGATCAAAAGTTGATCAAACTGCATCAAAATGGCCGTTTGTGCATGACTTTGTAAATTCGATGGACAGAATGAATCCAAAAACGGACAAATCCCATGGAAACCAAATGGCTTGAAGACTTTGTGTCACTGGCGGAGACGCACAGCTTCAGCCGTTCGGCGCAGCTGCGCCATGTGACACAGCCCGCGTTTTCGCGCCGCATCCAATCGCTGGAGGCATGGGCTGGCACCGATCTGGTGGACCGCAGTTCCTACCCCACGCGGCTCACGCCTGCGGGCCAGACCTTGTATGACCAGTCGCTGGAAATGCTGCAGGCACTGCAAAGCACGCGCGCCATGCTGCGTGGCCATTCGTCTGCCGGGCAGGACTTTATCGAGTTTGCCGTGCCGCACACCCTGGCCTTTACCTTCTTTCCGGCCTGGGTGAGCAGCCTGCGCCAAGACTTTGGCAGCATCAAGAGCAGGTTGATTGCACTCAATGTCCACGACGCCGTGATGCGTCTGGTGGAGGGCAGTTGTGACCTGTTGATTGCCTATCACCACCAGTCGCAACCCTTTCAGTTTGACAGCGCGCGTTACGAGATGGTCAGCCTGGGTGAGGAAATTGTGGCACCGTTTTCGCGTGCCGACGCCAACGGTTTGCCGCAGTTTCAGTTGCCAGGCCGTCTGGACGCGCCCTTGCCCTACTTGGGCTATGCGCCCGGCGCCTATCTGGGGCAGGTGGTGGACATGATGCTGAAAGATGCGGGTGTGGCCATGCACCTGGAGCGTGTCTACGAGACCGATATGGCCGAGGGCCTGAAAGCCATGGCGCTGGAGGGCCATGGCATTGCCTTTCTGCCGCAAAGCGCCATTCGCAAGGAATTGCGTTCCAAAAAACTGGTCAGCGCCGCCGCGCCGCATATGTCGCAGTTGCAGGCCAAGATGGAAATCCGAGCCTACCGGGAACGCTCCTGCGGCAAGGAAGGCACGCGCGGTGGCGGCAAAACCCACAAAAGCGCAGCCCAGGCGCTGTGGGAGCATTTGGCCAGCGGCACAAGGGCGGATACAACTGCGGGGACAATAGCGCCATGACGAACGCTATCAACACCTTGACGATCACCCGCCCCGACGACTGGCATTTGCATGTGCGCGATGGCGCAGCGCTGGCCACCGTGGTGCCGCACACTGCCGCCCAGTTCGGCCGCGCCATCATCATGCCCAACCTGAAGCCGCCGGTGACCACCGCTGCCCAGGCCCTGGCCTATGCCCAGCGTATCCGTGCCGCCGTGCCCGCAGGCATGGACTTCGAGCCGCTGATGACGCTGTATCTGACCGACATGCTGCCATCCGACGAGATCCTGCGCGCCAAGGACGCCGGTGTGGTAGCGGCCAAGCTTTATCCGGCCGGCGCCACCACCAATAGCGATGCTGGTGTGACCGATATCCGCAAGACCTTTAAGACCCTGGAAGCCATGCAGCGCGCCGGGATGCTGCTGCTGGTGCATGGCGAGGTGACCTCGCCCGACATCGACCTGTTCGACCGCGAGGCGGTGTTCATCGACCAGCAGTTGATTCCGCTGCGGCGCGATTTCCCCGAGCTTAAAATCGTCTTTGAGCACATCACCACCAAGGAAGCCGCGCACTATGTGCGGGACGCCTGCGCATTCACTGCTGCCACACTGACCGCCCACCATCTGCTGTTTAACCGCAACGCCATCTTCACCGGTGGCATACGCCCGCATTACTACTGCCTGCCGGTGCTCAAGCGCGAAACGCATCGCCTGGCCCTGGTGCAGGCCGCGACTAGTGGGAGCGCCAAGTTCTTTTTGGGCACCGACAGCGCGCCACACCCGGCCCACCTCAAGGAACACGCCAGCGGCTGCGCTGGCTGCTACACGGCGCACGCGGCCATGGAGCTGTATGCCCAGGCCTTTGACGCGGCCGGAGCCTTGGAAAAGCTCGAAGGCTTTGCCAGCTTCCATGGTGCCGATTTCTATGGCCTACCGCGCAACAGCGGCAGGATCACACTGAAGCGCGAAAGCTGGATGCCGCCCGAAAGCTATGCCTTTGGCGAGGCCCAACTCAAGCCCCTGGCCGGCGGCGAGCCCCTGGCGTGGCGCATGGTTTAATCCCGGTGCCGGGCCGCCCCAAACCGGGCTGTGCCCCCTCGGGGGGCAGCGAGCCACACGAAGTGGGCGAGCGTGGGGGAGGGGAAAATCCGGTGCCGGGCCGCCCCAAACCGGGCTGCGCCCCTTGGGGGCCGCGACCCACACGCACTGGGGACAGCTTGGGGCCTGGGTTGGATGCGATCAACTGGGACGCGCCCTGGCTCTGGCCCTGGCGCGACCCCGGTGAGCCCATCGCGCGGCGCGTGGCCGATGGCGCTTCGGTGGCGGATGCACTGAATGCCGCGCAGCAAGCAGCCAAGCGTTTTATTCCCCAGGCCGAACTGCCCGCGGGTGTGGCCTATGAACAGCACATCTATGACAGTGGCTGCGTGCCCACGCGCGACGGACTGCACGACTTTTTCAATGGCCTGGTCTGGATGCACTTTCCGCGAACCAAGCTGCGGCTCAACGCCCTGCAAGCGGCGCAAATTGCCAGCACAGGCATCCGGCCGGTGCGCGGCCCGGCGCGCGATGCGCTGACCCTGTTCGACGAAAACGTAGCCCTGCTGCAGGCGCCGGACGCCTTGTGGAATGCACTGGCGGCCAAGGACTGGGCCACGCTGTTTGTGACCCTGCGTCCCTTGTGGGCAGAGACGCAGTTGATTCTGTTTGGTCACGCCCTGACAGAAAAAATGGTGGCACCGCGCAAGCCCATCACGGCCCATGTGTTCCGCGTGCAAGAGCCCAGTCGGGCGCTGGCCGACATCGATGCCTGGCTGGCTGCCGAACTCAGCGCCGAACTGTTGGCGACCAAGCCCTTTGCCCATCTTCCGGTGCTGGGTGTGCCGGGTTGGTGGGCGGCAAACCAAGCACCCGACTTCTATGCCGACGCCAGCGTCTTCCGTGCCCTGCGACCGAAAAGCCCATAAATTCCATATGCGCTTCTGGACTCAGGATTGCATTCGACGCTCTTGGCCCTAACATCGGTTTTAACGCGTGGGCAACGCTCAGCTCTTTTGGAAAACCATGAAACGCATTTTTCTTTTTATTCTGACCAACGTACTGGTGGTTGCCGTACTGGGGGTTGTGGCCAGCCTGTTGGGCGTGAACCGCTACCTGGCTTCCAGCGGCCTGAACCTGGGCGCACTGTTGGGCTTTGCCCTGATTATGGGTTTTGGCGGCGCCATTATTTCCCTGCTGATCAGCAAGCCCATGGCCAAGTGGAGCTCGGGCGTGCAGGTGATTGCACAGCCGCGCAATGCCGATGAGGCCTGGATTTTGGAGACTGTGCGCAAGCTGTCCGAAAAGGCTGGCATCGCCATGCCCGAGGTTGGCATTTTCGAGGGCGAGCCCAATGCATTCGCCACCGGCGCCTTCAAGAACTCGGCCCTGGTAGCGGTTTCCACCGGTCTGTTGCAGGGCATGACGCGCGAAGAGATCGAGGCCGTCATTGGCCACGAAATCGCCCACGTGGCCAATGGCGACATGGTCACCATGACCCTAATCCAGGGCGTTATGAACACCTTTGTGGTGTTCCTGAGCCGCGTCATCGGCTACGCAGTGGACAGTTTTTTGCGCAAGGGCGATGAGCGCAGCAGCGGCCCCGGCATCGGCTACATGATCAGCACCTTGGTGCTGGATATCGTGCTGGGCTTTGCCGCCGCCATCGTGGTGGCCTGGTTCTCGCGCCAGCGCGAGTTCCGCGCCGATGCTGGCTCCGCCCGGTTGCTGGGCCGCAAGCAACCCATGATCAATGCCCTGGCCCGTTTGGGTGGCATGACGCCCGGCGAGTTGCCCAAGAGTGTGGCCGCCATGGGCATTGCCGGTGGCATTGGCCAGCTCTTTAGCACCCATCCGCCGATTGAAGAGCGCATCGCGGCTCTGCAAAACGCGCAGGTTTAGTTTGCTGTGGGCGCTGGACAGGGCGGGCAGCAGTGTCCGCTTGGGGCAATGGATTGCTCAGCCGGAATTTCGGCCCTGCCTTACAAATTGAAGTACCAGCGCGCAGAATGAAAAAACACCGGCGCGGCAAAGCACAGGGCGTCCACCCGGTCCAGCAGGCCACCGGCGCCGGTGACGGCCCGGCCGTCCAATCCCCAACTGGGGATGCCGCGATCGCGCTTGNGCGCCNTAACATGACAAAGTGGCCGAGCGAGCCGGCCAGGCAAGCGATAAACGAGAAGGCGAAGGCCGTGCCCGGCACCCAGGGCGTAATGCCGGCCAGTGCCGCGCCAAACACGCTGGCCACGCCCATGCCAATGCCCCAACTGGTCCAATGGAAGCTGCTGCTGATGGCCGGCGCCACCGCTGCCCTCTTGAGCCAGCGCCCGGCCAGATGCTGGGTGAGCATGCAGACCTGCACCACCAGCACCAGAAAGAACACCATAAAGGCATTGCGGTGGTCGTAGCCGGGAAAGTGAAGCAGCAGCAGGGCTGGCACATGGCTCATGCCATAAATGCAGACCATGATGCCCCACTGCAGCTTGGCATTGCGCTCTAGAAAGTGCTGCGGGTCGTTGGCCAGTGCGCTGACCACCGGTAGGGCCAGGAATACGAACACCGGGATGAATACGGCAAACATGTCAAAGTGCTCGGCCCAGACCAGCTGGTATTGCAGCGGCAGCACGACAAAAAACGCCAGCACCAGGCTGCGGTGGTCGCCACGGCGCGTGGGCGAGAGCGTCAGGAATTCGCGCAAGGCAAAAAAGGACAGCACGGCAAACAGGATCAGGGCGACGCGGTTGCCCATCATCCAGCCCAGCCAGAACACCAGCACCATCAGCCAACTGCTGCGGATGATACCGTTGATGCTGGCCAGTTGGGCGCGGCGTTGCTCGGCTTGGCGCTCGTCGGCGAAATCCTTGATGGAAAAGGCAAAGGCGCTGACGCTGGCCAGCAGCAACAGGCCGAACACCAGAATAAACAGCGCACCGATTTGCTGCGTGGGGCTGAGGTTCTTGAGATAGAAGTACATGGAGATTTGCTTAGACGTCGCGCAGGGCGATGACGGCGTTGCGGGCGCGCTCCAGAAAGTCGCGGCGCTCTTCGCCAGGCAGCAGTTGCATGGTCGCACCAAAGGTCACCGAGCACAGCACCGGGACCGGCACCACCTCACCCTTGGGCAGCACATGCTGCACATTGTTGATCCAGGCCGGAACCAGCACCGCCTTGGGAACCTTGAGCGCCAGGTTGTATAGACCGGCCTTGAAGGCCTGGGGCTCGCCGCTGTGGCCGCGCGTGCCCTCGGGGAACAGGATGAGGGAGTCGCCCTTGGCCAGGGCATCGAGCAGCGGCTCCAGCGGGTCCTCATCGGCCGTGCGTTCGCGCGAGACATAGATCACGTTGAACACGGCGCTGGTCAGCCATTGCTTGAAGGGCGTCTTGGTCCAGTAGTCGCGGGCGGCAATGGCGCGCGTGCTGTGGCGCAGCTCCTTGGGCAGGGCCGCCCAGATCATCAGCAGATCGGCATGGCTTTGGTGGTTGGCAAAGTAAATGCGCTGCTCGGCCTTGGGCGGGCAGCCAACCCAGCGCGCCTGAGCGCCGGTCAGCAAGCGGATCAGCCCCAACAGAAATAAAGCCATCCACTTAGCCAACATGTCGGTTCCTAGATGCCCAGGCTTTGCAGGGTGACGATGCCCTTGGGTGTGCGCAGTTCCAGCGTGATGTTGGCCGGACCGGTCTCCAGCGCAACGCCTCCAAGTTCAAGCTCCAGCCCTAGCGCAGCATAGGCCGCTGCCAGCTTGTCTGCGGAAGGGTGGCTGATAACGAGGCGCTGAAACGAAACGCCGGAGCGCGGCAAGGTGTTGCGGGGGTGCAAGCGCATGGGCTCGGCGTCGTCGGGTCGGCCCCACTGGATCAGGCTGGGCAGTGCGCCATTGAACAGGCGTTGGCCATCCTCGCGCACCGTGATCTGCCAATGCAGCACGCCCTTGCGGGTGTGGCGCTTGGCGTGCACGGCGGGGCCACGCTCCACCCCTTGGCTTTTGAGTGCAACGCGGGCGGCCTGGAGGTCGTCGGTGTTGGCAACCCAGTGCACCAGACGGGGCTCGGTTGCCACAGCGGCCTGAAGCGCTGCGTCGTCCATGTCAAACCAGCGCTTGCCCTGGGCCGGGGCCTTGGCCTGCGGGTCTATGGCAATGATTTCCAGATAGGCGAACGGATGGGCCGGCGTGGCAATCTTGAACAGTCGGTTGTGTGTGCCGTACTGGGCAGGGTCGCCGCTGGGCGCGGGGGTGATGCCCAGCGTGGCCTCGCACCATTGCACGCCTTGTTCCAGCGACTGCGCCAGCACCACCAGATGATCGATTTGAGTTTTCATGGCTGGACCATACCACCGGGCCACTGGCGTCCTGTTTTCAAGGCAGGCGGGCGTCGCCCAGGCGAGCGGCAATCACCGCAGCGCGGCTGTTTAAATAGGCCGAGTTGGGTGTCTTCTCAAAGTATTTGGGCCGCGGCAACATCACCACCAGGCGCGCAGCCTCGAACGCTGTGAGTCTGGATGCGGGCTTGCGAAAGTAATGTTGGGCGGCGGCCTCGGCGCCGAACACGCCCTCACCCCACTCCACGCTGTTGAGGTAAATCTCCAAAATACGCTTTTTGCTCAGCAGGGTTTCCAGCGCCATGGTGAGCACAAACTCCTGGCCCTTGCGCAACAGGGTGCGTTCGCCGGACAGAAATAGGTTCTTGGCCAGCTGCTGCGTGATGGTGGAGCCGCCCACTACCTTGGGCGGTTTGGTCGTGCCCTTGAGTTCGGCACGCTGTTCGGCCTTGCTGTTCTTGGTCCAGGCCTTTTCCAGAGAGCCCCAGTCCACACCGTCGTGGCTGGCGAAGCCGTCATCTTCCGACGCAATCACGGCACGTTTCAGGCTGTCTGGAATCTGGCTGCTATCCAGCCACTGCTGGGTCCATGGAAGGGCGCCCTTGTCGTGTGCAATGCGCCAGGCCTCCGAGCGCTGAAAGGCGGTGGATTGTGGCGCCAGCACGGCCATTAGAGCGATGCGTGCTACAAAATAAAGTTGCAGGCACAACAGCGCTAGGACACACAGCCAGAGCCAACGCCATACCGTCCTCATGGCGAGCCGCTCACCCTTGCTTGCAAGGTCTCGTCCCGCGCAAAGCGAAAGCGCGACACCACCAGAATTTGGTCCGCCTGTTTGCGCATGGCTGTTGAAAAGTGTCCAAACGGACCTGCCGTGCGGGCGATGGCGGCGGCACGCTGATCCAATGCGGCACTGCCCGAGCCTTCCACCACTTCGGTGGCGAGCACGCGGCCATCAAAGTTGACGGTAACGATCATGATGAGGTCGCCATAGAGTTTTTTGCCATTGGCGGTGGGGAAGTCTTCCGTGCCACGGTCTTCAATCGCATGGCGCAGGTGGTCGTAATACACGGCATAGACTTGCTCGCGGGTGGCCGGGCTGATGTAGCGCTTTTTAGGGCGGGAATTTTCGGTGTTGATGCGCCGTTCAATCTCGGCCAGTAGCTTGGCCAGTTGCTGGCGCTTTTCTTCGCGCTGCACCTGCTCCTGCTTGTTGCGCAGGTCCTGCGGGTTGGCCGGCGGCAGGCTGGCAATTTGCTGCTTGACCGTGGCCAGCAGCACGCTTTGCTGCTCCTGCAGGTTTTGCAGTTTGCTGGGGCTGACCATTTCCAGCGTCTCACCGGCATCGTTGAATTCCGAAGGTGGCAAGGGGCTGGTGGCGCGGCCCTGCTCGGTATTGCCGCCCCCGGCCAAGGAGGCTTGGGCAATGGCCTTTGCCTGCTCACTCTTCTCGTTGCTGCGGGCATTGACCAAAATGACTTCCAGCGGCGTGTCCTTGAACACCCGGTTAAACGATTCCGGATCTACAAAGCGCAGCGATAACAGCACCGAGTGCACCGCGAGCGATGCACCCAGGGCAATTTGCAAGGTGCTGTATTTTCGGAGAATCACTGGGTCGGATTATCGCCAGAAGCTTCCGGCGTGTCGCTCACATCCACCGCAATGGCAATCGGGCCGGACACTTCCTCATCGTCGTCCTGCTCATCCTCTGCAGTCTCCTGCACCGGCGCGTCCAGGCGCTCCAGCACCGTGCCGTTCACGTCCAGCGTGATCAGGTCGATCTCGCCCAGCTTGACGCGCACCTTGGCGGCACGCGGCAGGCCCTGTGCGCCCATCACCGGCAGCACCAGCGGAATGTCGTCGGCGCGCACCAGGTTCTCCTTGAACAGGCTGGCCACCAGCTCCTGTGTGTTGTTTTGCTGCAGATAGCGCAGGGTCCAGAAGCGCTCCATGGCGCCCTGGTAGCCGTTGTAGGCGCTGTAGGCGGCATCGAAGGAGGAGATGATGGAAAACAGTTCGGCATCCTTGGGCTTGAACGGTGCCACCAGGGCCGCCGTTTTGCCGTGGCGGGCGCAGGCAATGATTTGCCACTGGTTCACCAGATCGGTATAACGGCGCAGCGGCGAACTGCTCCAGGCGTAGCTGGCCACGCCAATGCCGGCGTGCGGCAGGGCGCGGGTGCCCATGCGCACCTTGACGCCCGGCGCCAGAGAGGCCTGGCTGCGGTAAATGCCGGGCACACCCATCTCCGCCATCCAATTGCCCCAGCTGCTGTTGGCCAGAATCATGGCCTCGGCGACGATCAGGTCCAGCGGCGCACCGCGCATGCGGGTGCTGATCTCCACGATTTCGTCACCGCTGGGCTCGGTGCCGGCCAGCAACGGATCGGATCGGAGCAGCCGGAAGTTGTAGTCCGGACGGTTAAAGGTTTCGGGCTTGCCACGCACCAGCTCGCGCCTGGCCTTCAGGTCTTTGGCCAGGCGGTGCAAAAACGCCAGCTGCACGCGCAGCCCGGTCAGGGCCTCGGGCTCTGACGCATGGTTAAAGGCCGGGTCCTGCAGCCAGGGCTCGGTGACCACCGCATCGAGCTGGTCGTGGCGGAGGTTGTGGATGATGGGTACGCGTTCCAGCTTGGTTTCGCGGGCCTTGATCTCCAGCGTGGCCTCATCCAGAGTGACGTAGAGTGACACGGCCGGGCAATCGCGCCCGGCCTGCAGGGTGTAGGCCTGCACCACGTCGTCGGGCAGCATGGTGACCTTGTAGCCTGGCATGTAGACCGTGGACAGGCGGGCACGGCCCAGCAGATCGACCGGGCTGCCGGGCTGAATCGCCAGGCCGGGCGCTGCAATGTGGATGCCCAGGGTGACGGTGCCCGTGCCCAGACCTTGCACCGACAGGGCATCGTCGATTTCCGTGGTCTGCGAGTCGTCGATCGAGAAGGCCTGGGCCAGCGACAGGGGCAGATCGTCGGCAATCGGCGGCGCGCTGATCGCGGGAAAGCCGGTTCCCTTGGGGAAGTTTTCCAGCAGAAAGCGCTTCCAGTGGAACAGGTAGGGCGAGCGGATGGCGCCGGCCTTTTGCAGCAGCTCCAGGGGCGCGGTATGGGTGGCGCGCGAGGCCTCCACCACGGCCTTGTATTCGGGCGCGTTCTTGTCGGGCTTGAACAGGAGCTTGTAAAGCTGGTCCTGTATGGCTGGCGGGCAGGTTCCCGCAGCGAGCTCCTGGGCCCAGACCACGATCTGCTCGGCCATCAGGCGTTTTTTCTCGATGGCTGCCAGGGCCTGGGCAATGATCTCGGCCGGTGCCCGCTTGAAGCGGCCTTTTCCGGCGCGGCGGAAATAGTGCGGTGCCTCGAACAGCTTGAACAGCATGCCGGACTGTTGCTCCAGCGTGGCGTTGTCCGAGAAATAGTCGCGCGCCAGGTCGGCAAAGCCGAATTCTTCGTCGGGGGCAAACTCCCAGGCCATTTCCAGCTCGATGCCTGCGGCGCAGGTCTGTGCCGCCTGCATAAAGGCCGCCGGTGCGGGCTTCTCGAACTTGATCAGCATATTGCTGCTCTTGACCTTGACGCGCTTGCCGCTGTCCAACTCCACCTGCGCAGAGGCGTCCGCCTCCGACAGCACCCGACCGGCCATGTATTTTCCGGCTTCTTCAAACAATAAAAACATGGGGCGATTGTCCCAGATGCGCCATGATGGCCGGAATGTGCGGTTCAAAGTCGCTCAAGGAGTGGTCGCCACCCTCCAGCAGCAGGACTTTTGCCGCGGCATAACGGGCCTGCATCTCGCGCCAATCCAGCACCTCGTCGCCCTTGGCGATGATGGTCAGGTAGTTTTTCGGACCGCGCAGCTCGCCGCAGTGCAGATTGCGCAACTCCTGCACGTATTCCGCCTTGAAATAAAAATGCTCCTCGGGCGCGTGGAACTGGGTTTGCGCGCCAATGTATTTTTCCAGATCGCGTGCCGGATTGACCGCCGGGTTCAGCAGCACCGCCCGGCAGCCGCGCTGTTCGGCCACCCAGGTCGCGTAATACCCGCCCAGGGACGAGCCCACCACCGCCATGGTCGCAGAAGGCCAGTCGGCCGTTGCCCTGGCCACCATGTCCATGGCCTCCAGCGGTGAGGGTGGCAATTGCGGACACAACCAGACCACTTGCGGGTAGTGCTCGGCCATGTGCTGCGCCATCCGGCGTGCCTTGGCGGATTGCGGTGAGGACCGGAAACCGTGCAGGTAAAGAAGGTGGGTGGTTTGCATACTGGTTCTGGGTAAGGTGCGGCTTGGCCGGATAATTGTGACTATGGCCTCCACATTTTCACAACCTTCGCTTCGCCAGCGCATTGCACCCTGGTTTGCCGGCTTTGACGGGCCGCTGGCTTTTGCCGTGTTCCTGCTGGCCTGCGCTGGCATGTTGACCATGTATTCCTCTGGCTGGGATCGGGGCACGCGCGTCGAAGATCACGCCCGCAATATGCTGATTGCCGCCGTCATCATGTTTGTGGTGGCGCAGATTCCACCGCAGCGCCTGATGTCTCTGGCCGTGCCGCTGTATGTCCTGGGTGTGACCCTGCTGATCGCCGTGGCCGTATTTGGCGTGACCAAGAAGGGCGCCAGGCGTTGGCTGCATGTGGGTACCGACATCCAGCCCAGCGAGATTCTCAAGATTGCCATGCCACTGATGCTGGCCTGGTGGTTTCAGAAGCGCGAAGGCCAGTTGCGCCCGCTGGACTTTGCCGTAGCCACGGGCCTGCTGGCTGTGCCGGTGGCCTTGATCATCAAACAACCCGATCTGGGAACGGCCTTGTTGATTCTGGCGGCCGGCTTTTCGGTGATCTACTTTGCCGGCATGAGCTGGAGGCTGATCGTTCCGCCGATTGTGCTAGGCCTGATTGGCGTCGCCTTGATCGTCGCGTTTGAGCCCACGCTGTGTGCCGACGGCATGCGCTGGCCGGTGTTGCACGACTACCAGCAGCAGCGCATCTGCACGTTGTTAGACCCGACGCGCGATCCGTTGGGCAAGGGCTTTCACATCATTCAGGGCATGATTGCCATTGGCTCGGGCGGCGTTTTTGGCATGGGCTTTATGCAGGGCACGCAGACGCACCTGGAGTTTATCCCCGAGCGCACCACCGACTTCATCTTTGCCGCCTTCTCGGAAGAGTTTGGCCTGATCGGAAACCTGTGTCTGATTGCTGCCTTTATCTTCCTGATCCTGCGTGGCCTGGCGATTGCGATGGAAGCGCCCACTCTGTTTGCCCGCCTGCTGGCCGGTGCCGTCACCATGATTATTTTCACCTACGCCTTTGTGAATATGGGCATGGTGAGTGGCATCCTGCCGGTGGTGGGCGTGCCCCTGCCGTTCATCAGCTACGGTGGCACGGCCATGGTGACGCTCGGGCTGGCGCTGGGGATATTGATGTCGATTGCGAATTCGAAGCGGCTGGTTCAATCCTGACTTGTTTTTTTACTCCCCACTCCCCCCGGCCCCCTCGCCCCCGCCGGGCGAGGGGGAGCCTAAAGAGGACAGCCGATTTTGTTTTTTCGCTTCGGCCAGGGCCTTACCGGGCACCGTTTTTCCGGATGTGCGTTGGCCGGGATGTTGGCTTTGCCTGAGCCAGCGTGGTGGCTGAAGACTAAGGTCACTTTTTTCGGCACCCTCGCCATTTACCTATTTCCCCGTTTCCCCCGTCTCCGGCGCTCGGAACTCGTGGAATGAGCCTCAGGCTCGAAAAAGCAGTGGCAACCTCACGCTCGTAATTCCGTATTCGGCGTGAAGAGGTCAAATCGGCTGTTGGCTCCCCTTTCATCCCGGTGGGGGTGAAAGGGGTTGGGGGATAGGGGGGCGGCATCAGCGGGGGCGTGGGGAGTCAAAAAGAATAAGGTCTTGCCACACCATCAACCACGGGCGAGGCGGCGCCCCTAAAATGGCTTCATGATCTCTCGCGAACCCACCATCGAACGCCTGGCCACCGCCAAAGCCCTGTTGCTCACCCCCTTTGGCCTGGATGAAACCCATCTGAGCCGCGCCCTGAATGAAATCAAGGCGCAGCAGGTGGACGAGGCTGATCTCTACTTTCAGTACACCCGCTCCGAGGGCTGGAGCCTGGAGGAGGGCATCGTCAAGACCGGCTCCTTCAGCATCGACCAGGGCGTGGGTGTGCGGGCGGTGAGCGGCGAGAAGACGGCCTTTGCCTATTCCGACGATATTTCCGAGGCCTCGCTCTTGGATGCCGCGCGCACCGTGCGCACCATTTCCTCGGCCGCCCAATCGGGGCGGGTGAAGACGGCCAAGCAAAAGATGGCCGGTGCCCGCAGCCTGTACACGGCGGTGGACCCGATCTCCACGCTGGACAGCCAGTCCAAGGTCGACCTGCTGGGCCGGGTAGAGCGCATGGCGCGCGCCAAGGATCCGCGCGTGGCCCAGGTCATGGCCGGTCTGGCGGCCGAATACGACGTGGTGCTGGTGGCACGTGCCGACGGCACGATTGCGGCCGATGTGCGCCCGCTGGTGCGCCTGTCGGTGACGGTGATTGCCGAGCAAAAGGGCCGACGCGAGGTCGGTTCTGGCGGCGGCGGTGGCCGCTTCGGCCTGGCCTATTTTTCAGACGCACAGATTCAGGAATATGTGGATCAGGCGGTGCATGCGGCCCTGACCAATCTGGACGCTCGCCCGGCCCCGGCCGGCGAGATGACGGTGGTGCTGGGTTCGGGCTGGCCCGGCATTCTCTTGCACGAGGCGATCGGCCACGGGCTGGAGGGCGACTTCAATCGCAAGGGTTCCAGCGCGTTCAGTGGCCGCATCGGCCAGCGCGTGGCGGCCAAGGGTGTGACCGTGCTGGACGACGGCACCATCAGCGACCGGCGCGGCTCGCTCAATGTGGACGACGAGGGCAATGCCAGCCAGCGCAATGTGCTGATCGAGGACGGCATTCTCAAGGGCTATATCCAGGACAGCATGAATGCGCGCCTGATGGGTGTGGCGCCCACGGGAAATGGCCGACGCGAAAGCTATGCCCATATTCCCATGCCGCGCATGACCAACACCTACATGCTGGCTGGCGACACGGCGCCCGAAGAAATCGTCAAGAGCATCAAGAAGGGCCTGTACGCCACCAACTTCGGCGGCGGTCAGGTTGACATCACGTCCGGCAAGTTTGTCTTCTCGGCGTCGGAAGCCTACTGGGTGGAAAACGGCAAGATCCTGTACCCGGTCAAGGGCGCGACCATTGTGGGCAGCGGCCCGGAGTGCCTCAAGCGCGTCAGCATGATCGGCAACGACATGAAGCTCGACAGCGGTGTGGGCACCTGCGGCAAGGAAGGTCAGAGCGTGCCGGTAGGCGTGGGCCAGCCCACCCTGCGCATTGACGGCCTGACCGTAGGCGGCACCGCTTAAGGTCGCTGCGGTTTGCGTCCCTTTCTAAGCGGAGCGCGCGACACCTTCCCGATGCTGGTGGGAGCCGCGCCCTTTGGCGTGATCTTCGGCACCCTGGCCATTGGCAGTGGCCTGCCGGTGTGGTTGACTCTGGGGCTTTCGGCGCTAGTGTTTGCCGGCTCCTCGCAGTTTGTGGCGGTCAGCCTGATTGGCAGTGGCACCGCCTTGCCGGTGATCTGGCTTACCACCTTGGTCGTCAATCTGCGCCATGCGCTTTACAGCGCCACGCTCTTGCCCTATGCGCGTGAGCTACCTGCGCGCTGGCGCTGGTCGCTGGCGTTCTGGCTCACCGATGAGACCTTTGCCGTGGTGGAAAATCAGTTGCGCCACCATGCTAGCCTGAAAGACGGCGCCCATTACTGGCTGGGCTCCTCCCTGGCCATGTACCTCAATTGGCAAGTCTGGACCATCGTCGGTGTGCTGCTGGGCCAGAGCGTGCCGGTGCTGGCCACACTGGGCCTGGACTTTGCCATGGTCGCTACCTTTTCGGCCATCGTCGCCCTGCAATTGCGTGAGCGACCGGTGCTGTTCGCCGCCCTAGTTGCCGGTGGCGTAGCGCTGCTGGCGCGCGGTATGCCCTTTAAGCTGGGATTGATGCTGGCCGCCATCGCGGGTGTGGCCACAGGTGTGCTGGTGGAATTGTGGTCAGAGCAGGTACCCAAACCCGTGCGGCAAGGGGGCGAGCCATGAGCAACACGAACATCGAACAGGCCTTGACGCTGGCGGGCATGGTAGTGGTGACTTACGGCATCCGTCTGAGCTTTCTGGTGTTCGGCCACCGCGTGGCCTTCCCGGACTGGCTGGAGCGTGCCTTGCGCTACGTGCCGGCGGCGGTGCTGACCGCGCTGATCGCTCCGATGGCGCTGGCACCGCAGGGTGCGATGGATGTGTCGCTGCACAACGCCTACCTGCCCGGAACCATTGCTGCGGTGGCCGTGGCCCTTTGGACGCGTCAGACGCTGGCCGCCATTCTGGGTGGCTTCATCGTCTATGGTCTGTGGCGCTGGCTGGTCGTTTGAAAGTTCCGCGTTAAAAACTTGTGCTACATTGCAAGCTATGTATTCTGTAACTTTTTTCTTTGGTTGGTTCTCAAGCGCCTGCGGCGGTAGAGAGATCTGAACGTACCTGAGAAAGTACCGAATCTTCAAACAACCGCTGGCACCCCCGGCGGTTTTTTTTTGCCCAACCTTTTGTTTGTTTTAACCCAGGGAATAAGCCCATGACCACCAAAGTCCACACCAGCGCCGACCGTACCGGCATTACCGATGACGAACGCATCAAGGACATTACCGTGTTGCCACCTCCCGAGCATCTGGTCCGCTTTTTCCCGATCCAGGGCACAGCCGTTGAAAAGCTGATTGCCGACACCCGCCACGCCATCCACAACATCATGACCGGAACCGATGACCGCCTGCTGGTCGTCATCGGCCCCTGCTCCATCCATGACCCGGCTGCCGCCGTGGAATACGCGCGCCGCCTGAAGGAAATGCGCGTGAAGTACGCCGACACTTTGGAAATTGTGATGCGCGTGTATTTCGAGAAGCCTCGCACCACGGTGGGTTGGAAGGGCTTGATCAACGACCCCTACCTGGACGAGAGCTTCCGCATCGACGAAGGCCTGCGCATTGCGCGCCAGTTGCTGATCGAGATCAACCGCATGGGCCTGCCAGCCGGTAGCGAGTTTCTGGACGTGATCTCGCCCCAGTACCTGGGCGACCTGATTTCCTGGGGCGCCATTGGTGCCCGCACCACCGAAAGCCAGGTGCACCGCGAACTGGCCTCCGGCCTGTCGGCGCCGATCGGCTTCAAGAACGGCACAGACGGCAATATCAAGATTGCCACCGACGCCATCCAGGCCGCAGCCGGTGCGCACCACTTTTTGTCGGTGCACAAGAATGGCCAGGTGGCAATTGTGCAGACCAAGGGCAACCCGGATTGCCATGTGATTCTGCGCGGCGGCAAGGCGCCCAATTACGATGCGGCCAGCGTGGCAGCAGCCTGTACCGAGCTGGAAAAGTCCAAGCTGCCGAGCACCCTGATGGTGGATTGCAGCCACGCCAACAGCAGCAAGCAGCATGAGAAGCAGCTCGAAGTGGCGCGCGACATCGCAGCCCAGATCACAGCGGGTTCCACCAGCGTGTTTGGCGTGATGGTGGAAAGCCATTTGCAGGCCGGCGCGCAAAAGTTCACGCCGGGCAAGGACGATGCCAGCAAGCTGGAATATGGTAAGAGCATTACCGATGCCTGCCTGGGTTGGGACGATTCGCTGGCCTCGCTGGAAGTGCTGTCGCAGGCCGTGAAGGCGCGTCGGCGCTAGACACTCGGATGCGTTGGGCGATCTGGCTGCGCAATTGTCAGCCTGCGCCCACCTTCTTGCGGTACGCTTGCGCCATAGATACCAAAGAGGAAACGATATGCGCAGTGAAGTCAATGTGATTGTGGAAGGCAAGGAGTTTTCCTTCAGCACCGAAGGCCGGGAGCCGCTCGAAAATGACGTGGCACGCAAATGGCTGGACGACCAGTTTGTGGCGCTGGAATGTGAGCCGCTGCGCGCTTCCGGCAAGCTGTTGCTGGCCGACAAGGTGGTGGTAATCGCACGCGAGGCGGGTTCCAAGCGCTTTGCCGATGCGGCCTGGGCAGCGGCCTTTGCCGCAGCCGCCAGTGCGGCTCTGGGCAAGAAGTTGCTGCAGGTGGATGCGGACACCCTGAGCGTGACCTACTAAACGAATTTTTCTCACGCTCTAGGCGGATCGCCTCGCCGAAGCTCGCCTGCGGCCTGCCTCAGTGCTGTTGCAGCGCCAGCGCAAGCCTCTGGTGGACGCCGCCAAAGCCGCCGTTGCTCATGCACAGGATATGGTCGCCTGGCTGCACCTGGGCCAGCAGTTGCGCCAGCACGCCGTCCACCGTGTCGGCCACCTGGGCCCGTTCGCCCATGGCTTGCAGTGCGGCTGCAGCGTCCCAGCCCAGGCCACCGCTGTGGCAAAAAGCCAGATCCGCTTCCTCCAGACTCCAGGGCAGCTGCCCTTTCATGGCGCCGAGTTTCATGGTGTTGCTGCGCGGCTCAAAAACCGCCAGGATCCGTGCCTTGCCGACGCGGCGTCGCAGCCCGTTGATGGTGGTGCGAATGGCGGTCGGGTGGTGGGCAAAGTCGTCGTAAATCGTGACGGGCTTGGCTTCGCTGCTACCGGGTAAAACGATTTCCGCCCGTATCTCCATGCGGCGTTTCACATTCTCAAACGTGGCCAGTGCCTCTGCGGCCTGCGCAGGTGTCACTCCCACATGTTCGGCGGCCGCAATGGCGGCCAGGGCGTTGAGCTGGTTATGCACGCCGCTTAAGGCCCAGCTGACATGGGCCACGGTTTTCCCCTGCAGCAGCACGTCGAAATCATGGGGCTCGCCCAGGGCGGAGAAATCGCTCACCGCAGCGCCAAAGCTGCGGATTTCGCTCCAGCAACCCTGGTTTAGCACGCGTGCCAGACTCTCCTCCAGGCCGTTGACCACCACCCGGCCGCTGGCGGGCACGGTGCGCAGCAAATGGTGAAACTGGCGCTCGATGGCAGCCAGATCATCAAAGATGTCGGCGTGGTCAAACTCCAGATTGTTCAGCACGGCAGTGCGCGGCCGATAGTGCACGAACTTGCTGCGCTTATCAAAAAATGCGGTGTCGTATTCGTCGGCCTCAATGACAAAGACCGGTGCGGCCACCCGTTTTGCCGCAGGGCCGCCCCAAGGCAAAACAGCCACATCGGGGAGCGTGGAGGCACCTAATCTGGCTGAAACGCCAAAGTTCATCGGCACGCCACCGACCAGAAAACCCGGTTCCAGCCCGGCGCTGTGCAAAATCCAGCTCAGCATGGCGGTAGTGGTGGTCTTGCCGTGCGTGCCGGCCACGGCCAGCACATGGCGGCCCTGCAGCACATGCTCTGCCAGCCATTGCGGGCCACTGGTGTACGCTGAGCCGGCATCCAGAATGGCCTCCATTAAAGGGAACTTAGGCTCGCCGCTTGCCAGTCGGGCACGGCTCACCACGTTGCCCACCACGTACATGTCGGGTTGCAATGCCATCTGGTCTGCGTCAAAGCCTTCGATCAGATCAATGCCCAGCGCACGGAGCTGGTCGCTCATGGGTGGGTAGACCCCGGTGTCGCAACCGGTCACCTTGTGCCCGGCTTCGCGCGCCAATGCGGCCAGGCCGCCCATAAAAGTGCCGCAAATACCCAGAATATGAATGTGCATGGGTCTATTGTGCACAATGGGCAAATGGAATCTGTGAAAGAAGAAATTGCCGCTGCTGCGGCCCGAATGGTGGTGGAGGAGGGCCTGGAATACGGCCCTGCCAAGCGCCGCGCGGTCAAGCAACTGGGGCTGTCGGGCCGTGCGGCCTTGCCTGACAACGAGCAGATCGAGCTTGCGGTCGAGGAATACATCGCACTTTTTTGCATGGACACCCAGCCACTGGAGTTGCGTGTCTTGCGCGAATTGGCACTGACTTGGATGCATCGCCTTGAGCGTTTTCGGCCGCATGTGGGCGGCGCGGTCTGGCGCGGTACTGCCACGCGTCAGTCGGACATTTACATCCAGCTCTTCTGCGATGACTCCAAATCTGCCGAGATTGCGCTGATCGACATGGGCGTGCGTTTTGAGGTCAGCGCCGTACCTGGGTTTCAGGGCGGTACGGTCGATGCCTTGAGCGTGCATGTGGCCGTGCCCGCCTGGGAGTCGCACGTCGGTGTGCACCTCATGGTCTACGATTTTGACGATATGCGCGGCGCCATGAAACACGACGCCCGTGGCCGACGACCGCGGGGAGATGCGTCAGCCCTGCAGGATTTGTTGCATGATCACGCACATGAATGAAAATCCATCCGCACCGCTTGCAGCCACTCCCCATTCCAGCAGCAGGCGTGCCCTCTTGGTGGGAGCCGGTGTGCTGGCCGCCGCCGCGGGGGTGGGGTATTCGTGGCAGCGGGATCGTGCCGTCGCTGCGACAGTGGATGCGGAGCCTTTTGCGGGTTTCTGGAGCCTGCAATGGAACGCGCCCCAGGGCCCGGCCGTGCAACTGCAGGCATTTCGCGGCAAACCCTTGCTGATCAATTTTTGGGCCACCTGGTGCCCACCCTGTATTGAAGAGCTGCCCCTTATCAATGCCTTCTTCGATAAAAACCAGGCAAATGGTTGGCAGGTGCTGGGCCTTGCCGTGGACCGGCCGTCGGCCGTACAGGCGTTTTTGCAAAAAATGCCGCTGCATTTTGCCGTGGGTCTGGCGGGTATGGATGGCTCGGAGCTCAGCGGTAAACTGGGCAATCCCTCGGGGTCTCTGCCTTTTTCGGTTGTGCTGGGTGCGCAGGGGACGGTATTGCAGCGCAAACTGGGACGCCTCAAGCCTGAGGAGCTTGATGTCTGGGCTCGGTTAAAATAGTGTCATAACCAGGCTTCAAGGCCGAAAAATGTCCTGGGGCCTGCTCCCGGCGATCGCCTGCCAGGACTTGCATAAAGTTCCGCTTTGGCAAAGATTTAATAAAAATGCTGACTTTTGCGTCATTTTGATGTAAATTAGAGTATTAATACAGCTAGTTGTTGGAGAACCTATGGATTTGCGCAAACTCAAGACCCTGATTGATCTGGTGTCTGATTCCAATGTTTCCGAACTGGAAATCACCGAGGCCGAGGGCAAGGTTCGCATCGTCAAGGGCGGTGGCGCCGTCGTGCACACTTATGGCCAGCCGATGTACCAGCAAGTTCAGCAGGGGCAACCGCAAGCGGCTCCCGTGGCTGCCGTGGTGGAACCCGTGGCCGAGGTGGTCGCCATTGGCCATACCGTCAAGTCGCCCATGGTTGGTACTTTTTACCGCTCTTCGTCTCCAGGTGCCAAGGCATTTGCCGAGATCGGCTCTGTCGTCAAGGAAGGCGAGACCATTTGCATCATCGAAGCGATGAAGATTCTCAATGAAATTGAGGCCGACAAATCGGGCACTGTTTCCAAAATCCTATGTGAAAACGGGCAGGCGGTCGAGTACGGCCAGCCCCTGTTCATCATCGAATAAGCCGGGCCCAACGCGCACATGTTCAAAAAAATATTGGTCGCCAACCGTGGCGAAATAGCCTTGCGGATCCAGCGCGCGTGCCGCGAGTTGGGCATCAAGGCGGTAATGGTCTATTCTGAAGCGGACCGGGATGCCAAATACGTCAAGCTGGCGGAAGAGGCGGTCTGCATCGGTCCGGCCGCATCGGGCTTGAGTTATCTGAATATGCCGGCCATCATCTCGGCTGCCGAGGTGACAGACGCCGAGGCAATTCACCCGGGCTATGGCTTTCTGAGTGAAAACGCAGACTTCGCCGAGCGCGTGGAAAAAAGCGGATTCCAGTTCATAGGCCCGACGCCCGAATCCATTCGCATCATGGGTGACAAGGTCTCGGCCAAGCAGGCCATGATCCGTGCCGGCGTGCCCTGTGTGCCCGGTTCCGAAGGTGAATTGCCGGACGATCCAGCCAGCATCCGGCGCATTGCCAAGTCTGTGGGTTACCCGGTCATCATCAAGGCGGCAGGTGGCGGCGGTGGCCGTGGCATGCGCGTGGTGCATACCGAAGCGGCGTTGATCAACGCGGTGCAGATGACCAAGGCGGAAGCCGGGGCGGCCTTTGGCAATCCTGCGGTCTATATGGAAAAATTCCTGCAGAACCCGCGCCACATTGAAATCCAGATCATGGCCGACAAGCACAAGAATGCGGTCTATCTCGGTGAGCGCGATTGCTCCATGCAGCGTCGCCACCAGAAGGTGCTGGAGGAGTCTCCTGCACCCGGCATCAACCGCAAGCTGATTGAACGTATTGGCGAGCGCTGCGTGGCGGCCTGCAAGAAGATTGCTTACCGCGGCGCCGGCACCTTTGAGTTCCTATACGAGGACGGCGAGTTCTATTTCATCGAGATGAACACCCGCGTGCAGGTGGAGCATCCGGTGACCGAGATGGTGACCGGTGTGGACGTGGTGCGCACCCAGATCATGGTCGCAGCAGGCGAGAAGCTCCCCTTCACGCAGCGTGATATCGTGATGCGTGGTCATTCAATTGAATGCCGTGTCAATGCCGAAGACCCCTTCAAGTTCACACCGTCGCCGGGACGCGTGACCATGTGGCATGCGCCGGGTGGTCCGGGCGTGCGGGTGGATTCACACGTGTATACCAACTACTTCGTGCCGCCCAATTACGACTCCATGATCGGCAAGATCATTGTGCACGGCGATACCCGCGAACAGGCCATGGCCCGCATGCGCACGGCGCTGGCCGAGACCGTCGTGGAAGGCATCAACACCAATATTCCGCTGCACCGCGAGCTGATGGTGGACGCCAAGTTCATGGCCGGTGGTACCAATATCCACTACCTGGAACATTGGCTTGAACAGCACAAGCGTTGAGAAGATCCTGCATGTTTGAACTGCGCCTGATGTGCCCCGAAGACCGGGTGGAAGCCTTGAGCGACGCCCTGGATGCGCTGGACGCGCTCAGCGTCAGCGTGGAAGATGCCGATGCCCAGACCGATGCCGAGCAGGCCTTGTTTGGTGAACCTGGCCTGCCCGCGCCCAAGGGAGGCTGGAATCGCTCGCGGGTGATTGCCCTGTTTGAAAAAGAAGAACTGGCTGTTGAGGCGGCCGCGCTGCTGCAGGCGCAGGACTTTTTCGACACCTGCCAGGTGCTGGGCATCAACGTCGTGCCCGATCAGGACTGGGTGCGCTTAACCCAGTCGCAATTTACACCGGTGGAAATCACGCCTGAGTTCTGGATTGTGCCCACCTGGCACGAACCACCGGCCCAGGCCAGACAGGTAATCCGGCTCGATCCGGGGCTAGCCTTTGGTACCGGCACCCATCCCACCACCCGCATGTGCCTGCGCTGGATTGCCAGCCATGCGGTGCCGATGCGCGTGTTGGACTATGGCTGCGGCTCCGGCATTCTGGCGATTGGTGCTGCTAAGTATGGTGCTCAAGAGGTGCTGGCGGTGGATATTGATAACGCCGCCATACAGTCCACGCAACTGAATGCCGAGGCCAACCATGTCGCCCTGGTTGCCGGGTTGCCGGACAAGGCGGTGGGCACTTTCGGCTTGGTTGTGGCCAATATTCTGGCCACGCCCTTGAAGGTACTGGCGCCGCTGTTGTGCGCGCATGTGGCGCCGGGAGGTCACTTGGTGTTGGCCGGCATACTGGAGCGCCAGGCCGACGAACTCATTGCCGCCTATGCGCCCTATTGCCAGTTGTCGGTGAGCGATGCAGAAGACGGCTGGATCCTGATGACGGCCACACGCTAGGCGGTTTGTCGCGCCTCACCATGCGACGCCCATGAGTCTGATCACCCAATGTCCGGCATGCTCCACGATGTTTCGCGTGGTGCCGGACCAGCTTCGAATCTCCGAAGGCTGGGTGCGTTGTGGTCAGTGTGATGAGGTGTTCGACGCCAACGCGCAGCTGCGCAGCCTGGACCAAGGCACGCCTAGGCCTGAGCCGCTACCAAGTGCTGCGCAGGTCTTGGATTGGGGTCCGGTGGTCGAGCCTGCGCAGCCGGTTGTGCAGGAATCGACGCCCGCACCCGATGCCTTTCTAGAAACCAATCCGCACCAGCAACCGGAAGCCGAAGCCCCGAATGTCAGTGAAGCTGAATGGGCACCGATTGGAAGCAGTCCAGTGGCGCCGGAGCATGCGCCGCCATCCTTTATGGTCGGCAATCCGGCGCCAACACCTGCGCGTAGCAGGTTGGCCCACTCCATCCTGATGCTGTTGTGCGTGTCCATGCTGCTGCTGCTTTGCCTGCAGGTGATGCTGCGTGAGCGAGACCGTTTGGCCGCAACCGTGCCTGTTCTGCGCTCAGTGCTTGCCGCAATCTGTGTGCCGTTGGCCTGCAGTATTTCTGCACCGCGTCAGATTGAGGCCATCGCCATTGAAAGCTCTTCACTTACCAGCCTGAAGCCCGGTATTTATGTGCTCCAGGCGGTACTGAAAAATTCCGTCGCGCTTGATCTTGCCACCCCAGCGCTGGAACTTACGTTGACGGACCGGCAAGACCAAGTCTTGCTTCGCCGGGTTGTGATGGCAGCTGAATGGGGCGGAAAAACGCAGATTTCCGCCAGTTCCGAACTTGCGCTCAAACTGCCTCTCAGCGTACAGGCCGATGCGCTCGTGGCGAATATCACGGGCTACAAGCTGCTGGCCTTTTATCCCTAGCCCGACACCTGGAAGCGCCGGGCGCCCATCAATGACTTGATTAGGGTTTGCCTGCCGTGGGGAATGGCCAAGCAGCCTGCGGGTTCAGAGTGGTCTGAGCGGTTGCTGCTGCGGGTGCTTTAGCGGCTTTCTTTGCAGCGGGCTTTTTAGCAGCAACTTTCTTTGCGGCCGGAGCTGCCTTTTTAGCTGGGGCGGCGGCTACCTTCTTTGCAGGAGCTGCTGCCTTTTTAGCCGGAGCTGCCTTTTTGGCCGGAGCGGCGGCGGTTATCTTCTTTGCAGGAGCTGCTGCCTTTTTAGCCGGTGCTGCCTTCTTGGGTGCTGCCTTCTTGGGTGCTGCCGCTTTTACTGGGGCGGCGGCTACTTTTTTAGCTGGAGCTGCCGTTTTAGCCGGAGCGGCCTTCTTGGCGACTACCTTCTTAGCCGGAACGGCCTTGGTTACAGCTACTTTTTTAGCGGGAACTTTCTTCGCGGGAACGGCCTTTTTTGCGGCCGGTTTTTTTGCAGTTGCCATAATTTTCTCCTTGATCAGGTAACAAAGAGCACTTCATGCGAATTGGAGTGCAGGAAGTGATTCATACCGTTGGGCAATGTCCCAGCGGCATGAACGGGGTGACGCACATCCACAGTCACTTCTTGGAGCGGCTTGTGCAGGTGCGAAGTTCTAAAAAACATAGTAGGCATCAATCCCAGGAAAGCGCGCCGCCCGATTGGTACTCAATCACGCGGGTCTCAAAAAAGTTGCGTTCTTTCTTCAGGTCAATCATCTCGCTCATCCAGGGGAAGGGGTTCTCTTCGTTGGGGAACAGCGGCTCCAGTCCGATCTGGGTGGCACGCCGGTTGGCGATATAGCGCAGATAGCCCTTGAACATGGATGCGTTCATGCCAAGCACGCCACGCGGCATGGTGTCCTCTGCATAGCGGTATTCCAGCTCGGTGGCCTGCTCAAACAGAGCCCGGATATCGGCCTTGAACTCTGGCGTCCAGAGCTGCGGGTTTTCTGCCTTGAGCTGGTTGATCAGGTCAATGCCGAAGTTGCAGTGCATGGACTCGTCGCGCAGGATGTACTGGTACTGTTCGGCCGCACCGGTCATCTTGTTTTGCCGACCCAGCGCCAAAATTTGCGTAAAGCCGACATAGAAGAACAGACCCTCCATCAGGCAGGCAAAAACGATCAGGCTTTTCAGCAGCGTCTGGTCGGTCTGCAGCGTACCGGTGTGGAAGCTCGGATCCATGATCGCCTCGATAAAGGGGATCAGGAACTGATCCTTGTCGCGAATCGATTTCACCTCGTTGTAGGCGTTGAAGATCTCGCCCTCATCCAGGCCCAGCGACTCCACGATGTACTGGTAGGCGTGGGTGTGGATGGCCTCCTCAAAGGCCTGGCGCAACAGGAACTGGCGACACTCAGGCGCCGTGATGTGGCGGTAGGTGCCGAGCACGATGTTATTGGCAGCCAGCGAGTCGGCGGTGACAAAAAAGCCGAGGTTGCGCTTGACGATGCGGCGCTCGTCTTCGGTCAGCCCGTTCGGGTCTTTCCACAGCGCGATGTCGCGCGTCATGTTGACCTCTTGCGGCATCCAGTGGTTGGCGCAACTGGCCAGATACTTTTCCCATGCCCATTTGTACTTGAAGGGAACCAGTTGGTTGACGTCGGTTTGGCCGTTGATGATGCGCTTGTCGGAGGCGCGCACACGGCGCGCGGCTTCGGTCAGCAGGGGTTTGATCGGGGACGTGTAGGGGGATGCGGAGTCGCTGTGTGCCACGCGTGCGCCGTCATCCAGAGTGCGTAATCCAAGAGCGGCATCTGCTTGCGTCAGCGGCGCAGCAGCCTGCGTCGTACGTGCAAAATTTGATGGCGATGAGGGCTTGACTTCTTCGTCCCAGGTCAACATAGAGGTTTCCAATCAGCGGATTATGAGAGCAGTGAAATGAAATGAAAAGGCCTCATGCATTTCACTGTGGATTGTGTGGTGGATACGCATCGCAAAGTGTCTGCGATGCATGCAAAAAATGGCTATTGGCAGGACTCGCAAGTGGGGTCATCGACACCGCAAAAACGGATGTCGGTGGCGGCGTTTTCAGACAGTGCCATTTGCGCTTGCGCAGCGACTGCAGCCGCTTCCATGGCGCCCGACATTTTCGCTGAACCAGGACCGTCATTGCCAGAGGAAACAGCATTCATGCGACCCGCGCTCACGGTGGATTTCTCGGCATGCGTTGCCGACATGGTGCGCAGGTAGTAGGTGGTTTTCAGACCGCGCACCCAGGCCAGCTTGTAGGTCTCATCGAGCTTCTTGCCTGAGGCGCCGGCCATGTAGATGTTGAGCGACTGCGCCTGGTCTATCCACTTCTGGCGCCGCGCTGCAGCTTCCACCAGCCACTGCGTTTCCACCTCGAAGGCGGTGGCGTAGAGCTGCTTGATGTCCGCAGGCACACGGTCAATCGGCTGCAGTGAGCCATCGAAGTGCTTCAGATCCATCACCATCACGTCATCCCACAGTCCCAGGCGCTTGAGGTCGTGCACCAGGGAGCTGTTGATCACGGTAAATTCGCCCGACAAATTCGACTTGACCGACAGGTTGCCAAAGCAGGGCTCGATGGAGGCGTCCACACCGATGATGTTGGAAATGGTCGCAGTTGGCGCGATGGCTACGCAGTTGCTGTTGCGCATGCCATCAAGCGCAATCTTCTTGCGCAGCGCATCCCAATCCAGCGTGGAGGAGCGGTCCACTTCCACATATCCCCCGCGTGCCGCACTCAGCATGTCCAAGGTGTCGAAGGGCAGCACGCCCTTGTCCCACAAGGAGCCCTTGTAGCTGGAGTATTTGCCGCGCTCAGCCGCCAGCTCGGTCGATGCCCAATAGGCGTAGTAGCAAATCGCTTCCATGGAGGTATCGGCAAACTGCACGGCCGCATCGCTGGAGTACGGAATGCGCAGGGAGTAAAGGCTGTCCTGGAAGCCCATCAGACCCAGACCGACCGGGCGGTGACGCAGGTTGGAATCGCGCGCCTTTTTGACGGCGTAATAGTTGATGTCGATGACGTTGTCGAGCATGCGCATGGCGATGCTGATAGTGCGCTTGAGCTTGTCGTGGTCCAGAACCTTGCCGTTTTCCCCGTCCTTCAGATGCTGCAGCAGATTGACCGAGCCCAGGTTGCACACGGCCGTCTCGGTGTCCGAGGTGTTGAGCGTGATCTCGGTGCACAGGTTGGAGCTGTGCACCACGCCTGCATGCTGCTGCGGCGAACGCACATTGCAGGCATCCTTGAAGGTGATCCAGGGGTGGCCAGTCTCAAACAGCATGGTCAGCATCTTGCGCCACAGGTCGGCGGCCTGCAGGGTGCGGCTGGGCGTGATCTCGCCGCGTGCCGCTTTCTCTTCATAGGCCACATAGGCGCGCTCGAAATCGGCACCGAACAGGTCGTGCAGGTCCGGCACATTGGAGGGCGAGAACAGGGTCCAGGTTCCCTTTTCCATCACCCGGCGCATAAACAGGTCGGGCACCCAGTTGGCGGTGTTCATGTCGTGGGTGCGGCGGCGGTCATCGCCGGTGTTCTTGCGCAGCTCCAGGAACTCTTCGATGTCCAGGTGCCAGGTCTCCAGGTAGGTGCAGACCGCGCCCTTGCGCTTGCCACCCTGGTTGACGGCCACGGCGGTGTCGTTCACTACCTTCAGGAAGGGCACCACGCCCTGCGATTCACCATTGGTGCCCTTGATATGGCTGCCCAGGGCGCGCACGCGGGTCCAATCATTGCCCAGGCCGCCGGCAAACTTGGAGAGCAGGGCGTTTTCCTTGATCGACTCGTAAATGCCATCCAGATCGTCGGGCACGGTGGTCAGGTAGCAGCTGGACAGTTGCGAGCGCAGCGTGCCGGCGTTGAACAGCGTGGGCGTGCTGGACATGAAGTCAAACGAGGACAGCACCTCGTAGAACTCGATGGCGCGCGCCTCGCGGTCGATTTCATTGAGTGACAGGCCCATGGCCACGCGCATGAAGAAGGCTTGTGGCAGCTCGATGCGCTGCTTCCCGATGTGCAGGAAGTAGCGGTCATACAGGGTCTGCAGGCCCAGGTAGTCAAACTGCAGGTCGCGGTCGGCCTTGAGAGCGGCACCGAGACGCTTCAGGTCGAATTGCAGTAGCTTCTCGTCCAGGCGCTCGGCCTCCACACCCTTCTTGATAAAGCCGGGGAAGTAGTCGGCATAGGCCTCGGCCATGTCGGCCTGTGCCACGTCGCGGCCCAGCACCTCACGCGAGATGGTGTGGAACAGCAGGCGCGCGGTGGCGTAGGTGTAGTCCGGGTCCTTCTCGATAAGGGTGCGGGCCGCCAGTATGGAGGCCTTGTAGACCTCGTCCATGGGCACGCCGTCGTACAGATTGCGCATGGTCTCGGCAACGATAGGGTCCGCCTTGATGTCAGCGCCCAGGCCGGCGCAGGCGTTCTCGATGCGAATGCGCATTTGCTCCAGATCCAATGCAACGCGCTCACCTCGTTCCAGCACATGGATCACCGGGGCTGCGGGGCGGGCCTGCTCCACCTGCTTGGCGCGCTCCTGGGTGCGACGCTCCCGGTACAGCACATAGGCGCGGGCAATCTCGTGATGGCTGCTGCGCATCAGGCCGAGTTCGACCTGGTCCTGCACGTCTTCAATGTGGAAGGTGCCACCGGCCGGGCGCGAACGCACCAGGGCGCGAATCACCTGCTGGGTCAGACCGTCCACGGTCTCGCGCACGCTGGCCGAGGCCGCGCCCTGGGTGCCGTGCACCGCCAAAAAGGCCTTCATCATGGCCACGGCAATCTTGTGGGGCTCAAAGGACACCACCGCGCCGTTGCGGCGGATGATTTGGTAATGGGCCAGTGGGTTGGCTCCGCTGTCGGCAGACGCCGTCGGGATGCCCATGACTAGGCCGGGCAAGCTACTGCTTTGGGATACAAAAGGCTGCATGATTTCCTCTGCTAAATCGGGTTTTGTGGTGTGGCTGGCCGGACCTCCGGCGGGTCCTTGGGTGTCCTGCTTTTGGACAAGCTGCTGCAGGTACACACTATATATGGGGTCTGGTGTGGATGCAAGCCACTACCGGTAGTGTATCCAAGGAAGCATGCGTTTGTTCGCGATGGGCTGAAAACTTGCCCCCATGGCGACGTCGATGTCCGGCAATAGGGGCTAAATACCTTTTGCGCCGGCGGAAAAACTCACCCCCATAAGGCCCGTGCAGCCTTGCAATAAGTGCCAGTCAAATCCCGAGCCGGGGTCGGCCTTGCGGCCAGGCGCAATATGTTCATGGCCGGTGATGTGGCGCAGCGGGTACTGTTGCGCCAATGCTGGCAACAGGGCATTCAGGGTTGCATACTGGGCGGGTTCAAACAGGTCGCCCTCCAGCCCTTCGAGCTCAATGCCAATCGAAAAGTCATTGCAATTGTCACGCTCCTGAAAGCGCGAGTGCCCGGCGTGCCAGGCCCTGTCGTCACAGCTGACAAACTGCCAGAGTTCGCCTTCCCGCTGGATGAAGAAGTGGGCAGACACCTGCAGTCCCTCGATCTGCTTGAAGTAGGGGTGCGCATCCCAGTCGAGCCGGTTGGTGAACAGGCGTTGCACCGCATCACCGCCAAACTGGCCCGGCGGCAGGCTGATGGAGTGCAGCACCACCAGATCCACCAGGCAGTCCGGCGGACGCGGCCCGAAATTGGGTGAAGGGCAGGGCTGCGCGAAGCCATACCAGCCGCGCTGCCAACCAGCGCTTGGCGCTGTGGGCTTGCGTTCACCCATCGAGGTCTTCACCGTGGATGTCCGGAGCGTCAATCTTGAGGCGCGCGATGCGGTAGCGGATCTGGCGCAGCGTCAGACCCAGCAGCCTGGCCGCCAGCGTGCGGTTAAAGCCGGTCTCGCGCAGGGCGCGCACCAGAATCTGTCGTTCCCTCTCATCCAGATAGGCTTGCAGGTCTTCCGGCAGGGGCTGCTTGACGGTCGACCCCGTCGCACCGGCTGGGATGGTGTCCTCACGCTGCGGCGGCGCTGCGCCCAAGTCTGGCCCGGCCTCGGCCAGTTCCAGGGCCTCGCCATCGGACAGTGCCAGTGCCCGGTGCAGCATGTTTTCCAGTTCGCGCACATTGCCCAGCAGGGGCAGACCGGCGATGCGTGCAATGGTGCGCTCCGGTAGCTGGCGCACCGGCAGGCCGGACTCCCCGGCGATACGTTCCAACAAGGCCTTGCACAGTGCGGGCAGATCTTCGGGGCGTTCCCGCAAGGGTGGTATGTCGATGTCGATCACGTTCAGGCGGTAATACAGATCCTGGCGGAAGCGACCGGCTGCGACTTCGATCGGCAAATTTTTGTGGGTGGCACTGACAATGCGAACGTCCACCGCGTCTTCCTGGTTGCCGCCCAGGGCGCGAATGCGCCGCTCCTGGATGGCGCGCAAGAGCTTGGCCTGCATGGCCAGCGGTAGGTCGCCGATTTCGTCGAGAAACAGGGTGCCGCCGTCGGCCGCCTGAAAAAAGCCTTCACGGTCATGCGTGGCACCGGTATAGGCACCCTTTCTAACGCCGAAAAATTCGGCCTCCAACAGGTTCTCTGGAATGGCGCCGCAGTTCACCGCCACCCAGGGGCCGTCTTGGCGGTGGCTGTTGGCATGCAAGGCGTTGGCCACCAGCTCCTTGCCGGTTCCCGACTCGCCGCACACCATCACCGGTGCCATGCTGCTTGCCACCTTGACAATGCGCTCACGCACCGTGCGCATGGCCAGCGAATCACCCGCCATGCGTGCCAGGGCCTGATCGCCCTTGTTGCCGGTGGCCACTTTGCTATCAAACAGAGGGGCTGGCGCGGTGCCAGGTGCTTGTGCAGCCGAGGCACTGCGTGCGCCCAGGGCAGCGGCGGCGACTACTGCCCTGAATTGTTTCAAGTCCACCGGCTTGGTCAGGTAGTCGAAGGCGCCCGCCTTCAGGGATTCCACTGCATTTTCGGCCGAACCGTAGGCCGTGATCACGATGCAGCGCTCCGGCCGCTGCTGGGCGCGCAGGCCCTTGAGCAGGTCTATGCCCGAGCCGTCCGGCAGGCGCATGTCGGTGATCACCAAGTCAAAGGGCCGCGCATTCAACAAGGCCCACGCTTCCTGGATGGTGGCCGCCGCCTCCACCTGGTAGCCTTCGCGCAGCAGCGTCAACTCATACAGGGTGCGAAGGTCTGGTTCATCGTCTATGACGAGAATCTGGATTGCGCTTAAAAGCTTGTTATGGGCCATGTCGATTGCTTGGAGTCATCGGTTTGCGCACTGGCGCTCTGCGCCACGTACAGAAAGCTGACGGAAAATTCATTGCCATCGACCTGCCCGCCGTCAAGTTCGCGGGTGCTGCGCTGGTAAGCGATGTTGGCGCCATGGCCCTCGCAGAGCTCCCGGCAAATATAAAGCCCCAGGCCGCTGGATCGGCTCTCGGACGAAAAAAACGGCTCAAACAGGTGGCGCTCCACCGACTGGTCCATGGGCGGGCCTTCACTCCACACACGTAAGCTCATCCGCTGCCCCTGCGGTGCCGCGGTTTGTACCTGAATGCCGCCCGGCCGTTCGCTTGCATAGCGGCGCGCATTGTCCAGCAGGTTGACCAGCACGCGGCGCAAATGGTCGCCTTCAAAGGCAACGCTGAGCGCAGCGGCACCCAGATAGCAGCACAGGCGCTGCGTGCATTGGTTCTGCGTGCTCCAGTCGCGGCACACGCGGTTCACGCTTTCATCCAGCGCAATCTGCAAGGGCGACAGACCTCCGTCCTGGGGTTGCGCACGCGATGCCTCCAAAATATCGTCCACGATTTTGGCTAGGCGTTGCGCGTTCTGGCTCACCATCTGGGTCAGCCTTTTGTGCTGCGGGTCCTGCAGTTCTTCGTCCAGCAAGGCATTGGCCTGCGTGATGGCTGCCAGCGGATTGCGAATTTCATGGGCCACGGCAGTGGACATGCGGCCCATGCTGGCCAGCTTTTCGGTGCGCATGCGCGCCTCCAGTTCGCGCTGGTCTTGCAGAAACAGCACGCACAGGCGCTCGCCGCCCAAGTCCTGCGGGTTGGTCGGGCGTGTGCTGACGCGGATGCGGCGTGGCCCCAACCCTTCCTGACTGAGGGTGACATCTGCCTGTTGCGCAGCAGCTTGCGACAGGCTGGACTGGGTTAGATCCAGCAAGGGTTGCCAGCTCGGGTTCTGGTGCAGATGGGTCAGACGGCTGCCCTGCTGCACCGTCAACAGGCGCAGGGCGGCCGGGTTGGCGGCACGCACTGCGCCCGCAGCGTCCACGATCAGCACGCCCTCGGGCAGCGCCTCGATCACCAGTTCATTGACCTGGCGCTGCAAGCGCACTGCGGCCTGGCTGCTGCGCGCGCGCAGGCCTTCGGTGGACAGTCGGCTGGCGAGCTGATTGGCCAGCAGTGCCACGGCAAAATAGCCCACACCGGTCAGTGCGGCTTGCAGCAAGGACAGGGTGGCGTCGGTGCTGCCGGCGATCGCTGCGACCCAACTGCTGCCCAGCAACAGCAAGCTAACCCCTGCGGCCGTTCCCAGGGCCAGGCGCAGGGAGCCCAGCACCGAGGCCAGCAAAATGGGCAGCGCAAACAAAGGCGTGTAATTGACCGGATTGCCCTGCAGGATTTGCAGGGACGAGAAGGCCAGCACATCCAGCCCGACCAGCCGTATCCAGTGCCGGTTGAAGCTATAGCCCAGGAACAGGGGTTTGCCGAACAGCCCCGTGGTCAGGGTGCTGGCGAAATAGGCCATGCTGATAGCCAGCAGCCAGCGGCTATGCGTGGAGCCCGTGGCCAGAAGGGTGATCTGCATCGCCACCAGCACCAGTCCCAGGGTCAGGCGGGCGGTCATAAAGCCCTGCCAGATGCGCGAAAACTCCCGCGTGTCGTCGGTGTGAATCTCTGCCGCCCAGGGTGCTTCCAGGCCGAACCAGGAACGCTCGGGTGGCGGCTGCGTCATCCATGTTCCTGCGCCAGTGCGTGGGCAGCACTGCAGTAAGTGGCTTTGGCTTGATGGACTGCATCGCCCGCGGGCAGGTGCAGACCGCAGTGGGCACATTGCACCATATCGACCACGGCCGCCGGTGCGGCGTTCTTGCGCATCGCGTGCTTCACCTTTTCTTCGCGGGCATGGCGCCATTGCCACAGCAAGACCATGAAGATAAAGAAGAGCAGCAGAAACTTCATGGCGTGCGGCCCAGCACAATTTCCATCACAAAGCGCGAGCCGACATACGCCAGCAACAGCAAGGCCGAGCCCACGTACAAGAAATTAGCGGCACGCTTGCCACGCCAGCCAAAGCCCACCCGGCCCACCAGCAGCACGGCAAATGTCAGCCAGGACAGCACCGAGAACACCGTCTTGTGGTCCCAGCGCCAGGCGTGGCCATACACCACTTCGCCAAACAGAATGCCCACCACCAGGGTGGCACTCAGCAACACAAAACCCGCGGCTACAAAGCGGTAGGTCAGGCGTTCCAGCGTTAGCAGCGGCAGGCCGCTGTGCGAGTCCTTGCCCAGTCGGATGCGCTTTTCGGCCAGGTTCATAAACCAGGCATGGACCACGGCCATGCCAAACAGTCCGTAACAGGCCACGCCAAACGCCAGATGCACCGGCAGCCAGAACGACGCCGTGGGCAGCATGGGGCCGCCCGGAAAGGCATAAGCCAACAACACGGCAGCGGCGCCAATCGTGCTCAGGGTCCAGCGCGTAGGCAGTTGCGGATAAATCAGGCTCTCCACCGCATACACTGCAGCGACCAGCCAGGCCGTGACCGAGAGTGCCGGTGCAAAGCCAAAGTGTGGCGGCTCGCCCAGCAGTCCCCAGGCCAACAAAATGCCTTGCAGCAGCCAGGCCAGGCCGACCCAGAGATGGGCTGCGCGCAGACTGATGCGATGGAGTAGTAGCGCCGGTAAGGCATAGGCCAGGGCGGCCAGAACCGAAAGGATCAGCGGGAGAGGGGGCGCACTGGCTAAAATCATGGCTACAGTTTAGCGTTTTGCATCCAGCCGACGTGAGTCGGCGCTCAAACCAGGTTCCGGTCACCGGACTTATCTCTTTATGGCCTCCGCTCTCACCGACAAACTCAGCCGCCTCGTCAAGGAACTTCGGGGCAAGGCGCGCATTACCGAAAGCAATGTGACCGACATGTTGCGCGAGGTGCGCATGGCCCTGCTGGAGGCCGATGTGGCCCTGCCGGTGGTGCGTGATTTTATTGCGCGGGTCAAGGAAAAGGCGCTGGGTGAAGAGGTGCTGGGCTCGCTGCAGCCGGGCCAGGTGTTGGTGGCCATCGTCAACCGCGAGTTGGCCACCACCATGGGCGAGGGCGTCAGCGACATCAACCTGGCGGCGCAGCCACCGGCGGTGATTCTGATGGCCGGTCTGCAAGGTGCGGGCAAGACTACCACCACCGGCAAGCTAGCCAAGCATTTGATTGAAAAGCGCAAGAAAAAAGTGCTGACGGTGTCGGGTGACGTGTACCGCCCGGCCGCCATCGAACAGCTCAAGACGGTGACGGCCCAGGCCGGCGCCGAATGGTTTCCCAGCACGCCCGACCAAAAGCCGGTGGACATTGGCCTGGCCGCGCTGGACTATGCCAAAAAACATTTCTTTGACGTGCTGCTGGTGGACACCGCCGGTCGCCTGGCGATTGACGAAGCCTTGATGCTGGAAATCAAGCAGCTGCATGCGGCCCTGAATCCGGTGGAAACCCTGTTCGTGGTGGACGCCATGCAAGGCCAGGACGCTGTCAATACGGCTAAGGCCTTCAAGGACGCGCTGCCGCTGACCGGCATTATTCTCACCAAGACCGATGGCGATTCGCGCGGCGGTGCGGCCCTGTCGGTGCGTCAGATCACCGGTGCGCCCATCAAATTTGCCGGTACTAGCGAAAAGCTCGATGGCCTGGAGGTGTTCGACGCACAGCGCCATGCCGGACGCATTTTGGGCATGGGCGACATTCTGGCTCTGGTGGAACAGGTCACCTCTGGCGTCAACATGGAAGCGGCACAAAAGCTGGCCGCCAAGGTCAAGAGCGGCGCTGGCTTTGACCTGAACGACTTCCTGGCCCAGATCCAGCAGATGAAGCAAATGGGCGGACTCTCCAGTCTGATGGACAAGCTGCCCGCTGCCATGGCGGCCAAGGCGGGTCAGGTGGACATGGACCGGGCCGAGAAGGACATCAAGCGCAAGGAGGGCATCATCCACAGCATGACGCCGCTGGAGCGCCGCAAGCCCGAGCTGATCAAGGCCACGCGCAAGCGCCGCATTGCCAATGGCGCTGGGGTGCATGTGCAGGAAGTCAACCGCATGCTCAAGGAGTTTGAGCAAATGCAGGACATGATGAAAAAGATGAAGGGCGGCGGAATGATGAAGATGATGAAGCGCCTGGGCGGCATGAAGGGCATGCCCAAGATGCCTTTTTGATTCAGTCTACCGGCGGCTCATCGAAAAGCACATGCGGCGCCACATCGAAGGCGCTTGCCAAGGCCATGATGGTTGTCAGCGTCGGGTTGCCCATGCCGCTTTCGATGCGCGTAATTTGGCTCTTGGTCAGGCCGCTACGTTCCGCTAAAGCGGATTGTGAAATTTCGGCCATAGAGCGCAGGTGTCTGACCTTTCCGGCCAAATTGGTTTGAAGATTGGCGTTGCCCATGGGCCAAGTATCTCTCCTTGTCCATCAATTGCCAAGCATCACAACCCCATGAAATGCTCGGTTACTCTTTGGGCTTGCGAGCGCGTCCAGCCTGACTGCCTGTAACATGATCTGTTTGTTCGTCTATAGGCTCGAACAAATCACCAATCGGCACATCCAGTGACGCAGACAATGCTATTAAAATCAGAAGTGTGGGGTTGGCGCTACCCGCCTCAATACGCGACAAATACGTTCGGTAAATTCCGCAACGCTCGGACAAGATGTCTTGTGTCATGCCAGCCTCCAGCCTGAGCCTTCGCACTTGCTTTCCCACGACAATCTTATAGTCAATATTTTTGTACTTCATGCGCCAAGTATCTCGGTGATACGCCACAAATCAAATACACACATTCATACATTCATACATTCACTGGACGTGTGTGAATGTAGGGCTCGGGTTCCCACTGTCGGCTAAAACAGCACCGCCCCCCGCAGAGTATAGCTGCGCGTTTCAGTAATTTCCACATCCACCATCTGCCCGATGAGGCACGGTTGTCCGGCAAAGTTGACCACGCGGTTGCATTCGGTGCGGCCCATCAGCTCGCCGCCGTCGCGCTTGGAGGCGCCCTCCACCAGCAGACGCTGCACCGTCCCGAGTCGGCTTTCGCTGATACGCGTGATGTTGCTGTTGATCACGGCCTGCAGATGCTGCAGGCGGCGCAGTTTGAGCTCATGCGGTGTGTCGTCATGCAGATTGGCGGCCGGTGTGCCGGGCCGCGGGCTGAAGATGAAGCTGAAGCTGTTGTCAAAGCCCACGTCGTCAATCAGTTTCATCATCTTGCCAAAATCTTCCTCCGTCTCACCGGGGAAGCCGACGATAAAGTCGCTGCTGAAGGCCATGTCCGGGCGAATGGCGCGCAGCTTGCGCACCGTGCTTTTGTATTCCATGGCAGTGTAGCCGCGCTTCATCGCCATCAAAATCCTATCGCTGCCGTGCTGCACCGGCAGATGCAGATGGCTCACCAGTTTGGGGATCTTGTCGTAGGCGGCGATCAGTGCTGGTGTGAATTCGTTGGGATGGCTGGTGGTGTAGCGCAGGCGCTCAATGCCGGGAATGTCGGCCACATATTCCAGCAGCGTGGCAAAGTCAGCCACCTCCGTGCTGCTCCCCATCGGCGCACGCCAGGCGTTGACATTCTGACCCAAGAGCGTAATTTCCTTCACGCCCTGATCGGCCAGGCCGGCCACCTCCACCAGCACGTCCTCAAACGGGCGGCTCACCTCTTCTCCACGGGTGTAGGGCACCACACAATACGAGCAGTATTTGCTGCAGCCCTCCATGATGCTCACAAAGGCGGAGGCGCCGTCTACCTTGGCCGGCGGCAGGTGGTCGAACTTTTCAATCTCCGGAAAGCTGATGTCCACCTGCGGCTTGTTCTGTACTGCGCGCGCGGCCAGCATTTCGGGCAGGCGGTGCAGGGTTTGCGGGCCGAACACCACGTCCACATAGGGCGCACGGGCGATGATGGCGGAACCTTCCTGACTGGCCACGCAGCCCCCCACACCAATTAGTACGCCCTTCTTCTTGAGGTGCTTGACGCGCCCCAGATCGGAGAACACCTTTTCCTGTGCCTTCTCGCGCACCGAGCAGGTGTTGAACAGAATCAGGTCGGCTTCCTCCACATTTTGCGTGGGCTCATAGCCCTGGGCAGCGCCCAGCACATCGGCCATCTTGTCCGAGTCGTACTCGTTCATTTGGCAGCCGAAGGTTTTGATAAAGACTTTTTTGGACATGGGAGACTTTGCGTTGCCTTAGGGTTGTGTGGGCAGTTTGAGCGCAGCTTCGGCGTCAGTGAGTAACCAGACATCGTGCACCTCACCCGTGGGGTTGCGCACAAAATTCACCACTAGGCTTTGTCCAACGATGGAGCCGGACAGGATCAGCAAATTGTTCAGGCCTCGTATGCGCGAGCCGGGAGAGAGTCGGTCGGGCTGGCCGTTCATTTGGATCAGCGGCGGATAGGTAACCACCATCAGGCCGCGTTCAGCGTTTGGTGGAAACGCCCGGACATTGAGCTGCGCCCAAGCCCGCTGAGACACCAGGGCGGGCATGCCTAGCCAGGGTGCTGCCAGGGCAGCACGCAGCAGCAGACGCCGCGCAGGCGTGTGTGAAAAGAAAGCGTTGCAGCGGTTCATGGTGTGTATCCAGAGGCTGAGAATGAAGCGCGTGCTTTCACGCGGACTTGTCAAGGCAAAAAGCCCACTACGGTGAGGCAGTGGGCTTTTTTCCCCTTGCGGGAGGTCTGGTGGTGATAGGTGGATTTGAACCACCGACATCAGCATTATGAATGCTGCGCTCTAACCAACTGAGCTATATCACCGGAGGCTGAGATTATAGCAAGTCAAACGGCCCGATTCCAAAAAAGCTCTCAGGCGTTGCGAAATTCTGGCTTGCGCTTGTTCACAAACGCGTCCATGCCTTCCTTCTGGTCGGCGGTGGCGAAGAGTGCGTGGAACAGGCGGCGCTCGAACATGATCCCGTCGGAAAGGCCGCTCTCAAAAGCACGGTTGACGCTTTCCTTGGCAGCCATGGTGGCCAGCTGCGAGAAGCTACAAATCATCAGCGCTGCGGCCAAGGCTTCGTCCATCAGCTTGTCGACCGGCACGACGCGGCTGACCAAGCCGGCGCGCTCGGCCTCCACCGCGTCCATCATGCGGCCGGTCAGGGCCATGTCCATGGCCTTGGCCTTGCCTACGGCGCGCGGCAGTCGCTGCGTACCGCCAGCACCGGGAATGATGCCGATCTTGATTTCGGGCTGACCGAATTTGGCCGTGTCAGAAGCGATGATGAAGTCGCACATCATGGCCAGCTCGCAGCCGCCACCCAGGGCAAAGCCGCTGACTGCGGCAATCACAGGCTTGCGCACGGTCTTCAGGGCTTCCCAGTTGCGGGTGATGAAGTCGTTGCGGTAGACCTCGGTAAAAGTGAGCTTGGCCATGGCGGTAATGTCGGCTCCAGCGGCAAAGGCCTTTTCGCTGCCTGTAATCACCATGCAACCGATGGCGTCATCCGCGTCAAAGCCCTTGAGCGCATGGCCCAGCTCACTCATCAGCTGTTCGTTGAGCGCATTGAGTGCCTTGGGACGATTCAGGGTGATAAAGGCGACCTTATCGCCCTCGACGCGGGTGGTGATGCATTCGTAGTTCATGGGTGTACCTGTGAAAGAAGAAAAAAACTAGGGCGCAACAGCGCCTGTCAGCCAAGCGTCCACCGCTACTGCGTCTGCCACGGTCAGCCGCACCGCATTGCTGGGCTTGGGCAGGGTCAGCGAAAGTGTCAATAGGCGCTTGTCGCGCGCCACCGTGGCGAGCACCTTTTTGGCGTTGCCACAGTAAAGCGTTAAATCGTCCAGGGTTTGCATGCGCCAGGCGCCGGAGGCCTTGGGGCTGTCAGCTTGCACCGCCAGCCATTCATCGCCGCTGGCAAAGCCCGCCTTTTCCGCTACGCCGCCCCGCAACACCTGGTGGATCGTGAGTCCGCCAGACTCCTTGACGCGCAGCCCCAGCTGTTGCGCCACCTGGTCGGGTTCCAGGTGGACCTTGACGCCGTGGAGCTCCAGCAGCTCTGCCGTCGGCAGCTCCTGCGTGCTGTGCACCCAGCGGGCGATCTCTTTGGAGAAACTGCGGCCCCCCAACTCGGCCAGCACGGCCAGCAGATCCTGTTCGGTCATCGGTCCGGCGCTGCACTTGTGCCACAAGCCCCGCATCACCGCATCCAGCGTGCTGCGGCCCTCGCTGCGCAGCGTCAGGTCCAGGCACAGGGCCACCAAGGACCCCTTGGTGTAATAGCTGACGGTGGCATTGGCGGTGTTTTCGTCCTGACGGTAGTACTTCACCCAGGCATCAAAACTGGCCTGGGCCACGCTTTGCACCAGCCGCCCCGGTGTCTGTTGCACCTGGTTGATGGTTTTAGCCAGCAGCTTGAGGTAGGCCGCGTTGTCCAAGCGTCCGGCGCGCCTGAGCAGCAAGTCGTCGTAGTAGCTGGTAAAGCCTTCAAAAAACCACAGCAGTTCTGTGTAGTTCTCTTGGGTGTAGTCGTAGCGCGCAAATTCGGCCGGACGCAGGCGCTTGACATTCCAGCTATGAAAGTATTCGTGGCTAATCAGACCCAACAGCGTGCTGTAGCCCTCGGGCTGCTTGTGCTTTTCTGGCGCCAGGGTCTGGCGCTGCAGACGCGGCAAGTCCTTGCGGGTGCAGATCAGCGCGGTGGAACTGCTGTGCTCCAGGCCGCCATAGCCGTCATGCACCGCGTTGAGCATGAACAAATAGCTTGGGAATGGCACCGGGCTAGCAGTTTTTGCCGCGGCGTCCGAGGCCGCCTGCTCACCATGCCAGAAGCGAATTTCCGCCTCGCAAATGGCCAGGGTGTCGGCCAGCAACAGCTCGCCATTGAAGCTGTCGGTGGCGCCTGCCACCACAAAACGGTGTGTGATGCCGCAGGCTTCAAAGCTGCCGCTCCAGAAATTGCCCATCTCAACCGGGCAGTCCACCAGGGCGTCGTAATGGTCGGCACGGTAGCTGCCAAAGCCAGACTTTTGGACGCGCACCGGCTGCAGCGCGGTAGCCAGTTTCCAGTCGGGCGCTTGGCTTGGCGCCAGGATTTCCACGCCATGCGCAAGGTCTTCAAAGCCGGCTACTTTCAGAAAAAGGCTGGTGCCGTTGAAGAAGCCCCGGTTGGCGTCCAGCCAGGCGGTACGCACCGAGTTGTCAAAGGCATAAATCTCATATTGCAGCTGCAGCGGTACTCCCGGCTTGCAGGCCAGCAGCCAGCTGGCCTTGTCGCGCTGCTTGATGGCCACGGCGCGCCCGGCCTGTTTGCAGCTCAGTCTTTGCAGGCTCTTGGAAAATTCGCGCACCAGATAGCTGCCCGGAATCCAGACCGGCAATTGCAGCAACTGTTCTGGCTGCGGCGCGGCAATGTCCAGCGTGATCCGAAACAGGTGCGCGTGCAGCTCGTCGAGCTCCACCCGGTAATGGATGTCCGGCGCCTGGCCCCGCTTCATGACTTGGCGTCGGCCAGATGTTTTTCGATCTGCTTGGCATCAATCGCGCCGGGAATGCGCGTGCCGTCCACAAAGATCAGGGTCGGTGTGCCATTGATTTTGTGTTTGCGGCCGAGCTCCACATTGCGTTTGATCGCGTCGGCATCGCACATCTGGACGGAATTGGGAATGGCTTGCTCGCGCACCATCCAGTCTTGCCAGACCTGGCCGCGGTCCTTGGCGCACCAGATCGCTTTGGCTTTTTCACCAGAGTCCGGCCCCAGGATGGGGTAGAGAAACATGTGCACAGTGACATTGTTGATGGTTTGCAGATCGCGCTCAAAGCGCTTGCAATAGCCGCAGTTGGGGTCTTCAAACACGGCCAACTTGCGCTCGCCATTGCCGCGCACGATGGTGAAAGAATCCTTGAACGGCAGGCTGTCAAACTTCACGGCGGTGAGCTTGTCCACCCGTTCTTCGGTCAGGTTGCGGCGCTGCTTGGTGTCGTACAGATTGCCTACGATCAGGTAGTTGCCCTGGGCATCGGTGTAATAAATCTCGCTACCGTTGACGCGGAGTTCAAACAGGCCAGGCAAGGCAGATTTGTTCACCTCGTCGATGGCCTTGAGCTCCGGATAGCGTTCGCTGATGGTTTTGCGAATCACTGCTTCCTGGGCCAGGCAGGCGGCAGACAAGACCAGGGTCAGCAGGGCCAGACCCAGGCGGCGCAATGGTTGGAGTTTCATAATTTTCTTCTCTAAGTCAGGAGGGCGTTCAGGGCGCTGTGGTGTGATGGGTGCCCATAGCTTGGCCTGCCACCCATTGTTTGAAGGGGCCACTTTTCTCAAAACCCTGCATGCCCAGCTTGCGCAGCGTTTGCCAGGCCGGGTGGTTCTGGCGAAACACCTGCTGCAGCGCGTCGCCCGAGCCACCGACCACGGCAAAGTCGGCCTTGCGGGCGCGTTCATAGGCGCGCAGCAGCTTGGGATCACCCACGCTGCGCCAATAGGCCTTGTGATCCAGTATCTGCACCAGCTCGGCCACATCACCCAGGCCCAGGTTGAGCCCCTGTCCGGCCAGCGGATGCACATTGTGGGCCGCATCACCGGCCAGCACCCAACTGGCGCCCAGTCGACTTCCCGTCCAGCGTGTCGCCTGCGCTGCTTGCAGCGGCCAGCTTTTGCGATCGCTGCACAATGTGAAAGCGCCCAGTGCGCTGCGGCTGGCGGCTTGCAGTTGTTGGCAAAAATCTTCTGGCTCTGCCGCCTGTAGCTCTTGGGCGCGCTGGGGACTAAGCGACCAGACCATTGCACACTGCTTGCCCTGTGCGCCGTCCAGCGGCAGCAGGGCCAGAATCTCGCCCTGATCAAACCACTGGCGTGCCACTTGTGCATGTCCTAGGGCACAGTCAACCCGCGCCGCCAGCGCCCACTGCTGGTAGGGTTTGACCTCAAAATCCACGCCGAATTCTTCGCGGGTCTTGCTGGCTCGGCCTTCGCAGACTACGGTGAGTTCGGCCGCAACCGGCGCCTGCTCCATGATGATCAGAGGCTGAAAGCGCACGGCTTCCTTCAATAGATTCTCCAGCACCGGCACATCGACTATCCAGTTCAAAGCATCCACACCCTGGGCCATGGCGTCAAACACCACGGGGTCACCGTCATCGGCGTGCACCACCATGCGCTTTACCGGCGTGGCGTGGGCCTCATCCGGCCAGCAGCGTATGGCTTGCAGCAAGCTGCGCGAGGCCGGACTCAGCGCATAGGCGCGTACGTCCGAATGGGCGGCGTTGTCTGGCGCGTCCTGCGCCACCAGGGCAACCCGCAGGCGTTTGGCTGCCAGGTGCAGCGCCAGACTGCGCCCCACAATGCCTGCGCCACGAATACATATGTCATAGGTTTTTGCCATGCCCGCATTGTAGGAGGCTGGGCCGTTCAGGTGGGTAATGCCAAGAGCTTTCCGCTGATTCACTCAAGGTGAGCAAATGCGCTTGGAATTGGCGGAAGTTCGACAAATCCAAAAGCATAGGGTGTGATTCTGTAGTCCAGCTCAATCCCACCGCGTTCAGGTGTCTCGCCCAGGCTTCTGATCTCCGTCGCCGTGAGTGGATGGATTTTTGCCACATCCCGCTCCCGGCTGAACACTTTGTGACGCCACTGGTACACCTCCAGCAACTTTTCCTTGTAGCTGTAGCTGTGGTTGCTATCGTTGTAATAGTCATCGAATTTTCCACGACCCAGATAGATCGAATTCGAGCCCTCATATCCCGTCTTTTCGTAGGTTACAGGGTCGGTGTTCAGAAAATACGACCAGTCGCCGGGAACGAAGTTGTCCGGCGCAATGCCCGGCGTCAGGAATACTAATTTGCCTGCGCGGGACAGGTCTTGCGGACTGGAGTCGGCTTCAAAATACCAGGCCGCCCCGGGCTCAATGGACGACAAGGGCTCACCGTCCTGCATCAGCCGCGCTTCAATGGTGTCGGCCGCAGCCACATCCTGCTTGACCCGGCGGTAGTAGTCCAGCACGCCTTGAATGATGATCAGCTTGGTGGCGGTATAACAGCCAATGGAATACCGACTGGAGTGAATGAACGCATCGGCAACGGCTGCATGCAAGCTTTGGCGGGGATTCAAATTGCCGTTTTTCCAATACTTCGGGTTCCAATGTGCGGACTTGCCGTTCGGCCACATGAACTCCACCGACTCGGACCAAGCCACCGTGTTCTGCCGAATCCCCACCTGGTCCTTGAGCGCTTCCACTCGACACGCCTTGCCGCTGAATCGTGTCGTGCGACCGTTCTGGAGCAAGGCCAGCAAAATTTCCTTTTGCGAGACCGTCACCACGGTTCTGGGCTTCTTGCTGTAGTTGGGCAACTGGACAAGCTCTTCTTTCAGGTCGAACTCAAAGCGGTGGATCAGGCCCAGCGTGTCGGTTCCGCCCAGGCGATTCCGAAGAATGAATTGAACCGATTCCTTGCCCTCATCCATTGTTTCGTGGTAATTGTCTGGCCCTACCCCAAGGCTACGAAAGTAGTCTTTCAAGGAAGCTGCCAGATCTGCCACATTCTCGCCCGCGCAACTGAAGATGATACCTCCCTGGAATCCGGGGCTCTCCGGAACCACAGTCGGGCTCCGAATTTCAGTGGCGCAAGCGCCTTCAACACACGCTACGGCAAGCATGCTGGCCACAAAAAAAAGACGCAGCTTGTCCGACAGTTGCCTGTAATGCATGGTTCACTCCCTTTCCTATATGCTGGGAGCTTAGTCCATCCCTGTTACGGTCATGAGTAATGTCAAGGGAGGCGAAGTTGATTTCTTTTCGACTTATTTGCGCGCACTTGACGGACCTTGTCGCGAATCGACAGGCTGTTAAGAAATCTGTAAACCAGCGTGAGTAAACTGCAATAAACCTTCAATTTTTGCATTTCGGCGTCCCGTGCCATGAGCCTGCTTCAAGAAAACTACCAAGTCATTGAGGACGCCTATCCAGAACTTGGCAGGAAAGTCAAGCTGTTCTGGGGCAACCAAGAGTTCACTGACTTGATGCACGAACTTCTGACAGACACGCGCGGTCATGCGCGCGCGGGCTTTCCCCGCCCGGTGGTGAATTCCTTTCTGAAATTGCAGGGACTGCACAACAGGGTCTTTCCCCAGTTCTCGGAAAAATCGCATGCGACCAAGGTGTTGAGCCACAGGCCATCCCAGTTCGCTGGTCTTTGATATCGCACGCTGGCGGCTCCAGCCGCGCGGATGAAGATCCCGTACCTCTCCGACCTTTTCATTCAAGCGGTATCCGCATGCCAGCGTCGCCGGGCATAGTGCCTTCAAATCATTTTCCACCTTCATTCGGACATTGATGCGATGCGGCGCGAAGCTTAGTCCGAATGGACTACAAGCATATCCAAATGGACTACCAATAATATCCGAATGGACTATTGATAAGTAGCGTACTAAACATGATCATTGACCCATCACTTTGGAGAATAATCATGGCAAAAATAAATAAACTTGTAATCACTCTGGTTGTAGGGCTATTCGCCTCCGTCTCTGCATCTGCCGACAATATTACATTACAGGGTTTTTCTGGTTATAACGTGAACGGAAATATCGCCTTGTCTGGTGGTACCAATTACCATACCGGCGCAACAAGCGTGTCATTTAGTCAATATGCCGGAGTGGGCGGTTTTACGACAATTGATACGACAACGAACACCACATTCCAATCTTGGTGTGTCGATATATTCCATGATTTTAGTTGGGGAAATCCAGGCTCCACAGTGGATACGCTGGTAAGCGCCACGAGTCTGTTTGGATCGGCGAAGTCTAGTGAACTCGGAAGCCTGTACACCGTTTATGCGAAAAACCTGAGTGCTAATAACAGCTCGACCATGAACCCAGCCTTTCAGTTGGCAGTCTGGGCCATCGTCAACGCGCCTATTGGAACCAATCCAAGCATTACAGGTGCTGGCAGCGTCTTTACGGCTTCCACAGGTACAGCCGCAGATCAGCAAGCCACTGAACTGCTGTCTCAAATAGGCACTACGCAGAGCCAATACAGTGCCTCGGTCTGGTCTGTCAATGGCAACTCTCTCCCTGTAGGCCCAGCAGCTACCTCCTGGGGTGCTCAGGATGTCGTGGTGTTTTCGCCGGTCGCGGCAGTCCCCGAACCCGAAACCTACGCCATGCTGCTGGCCGGTCTGGGTCTGATCGGTGCCGCAGTTAAACGCCGCAAAGCCAAGCAAGCGTAATCGCGACTGATTTAAAAAAAGCGGGAGCCTAGGCTCCCGTTTTTGCGCAGCATGGAGCAAGTGGTGGAAAGGCTCAGGCCCTACCTGTTGGGCTGGAAGGCGTACTTCGGCTTGGCGCAAACGCCAGGAGTCTGGCGAGAGTTGGACGAATGGTTGCGCCACAGACTGAGGGCCATACAGCTCAGACACTGGAAGCGGTCCCAGGCGATCTACCGTGAACTCTCAGCACAGGGGGCATCGCCAGACGTGGCAAAGCAAGTGGTAGCGAACAACCGCCGCTGGTGGCGCAACAGCAATCGACTGATCAAAACCGTGTTGACCATTGCTTACTTTGATCAGTTGGAGCTACCCCGACTCTCATGACCTCAAACTCTCGAACCGCCCGGTGCGGACCCGCATGCCGGGTGGTGTGGCTGGCAGGGGCGCAGCCAATAATGGCTGCCCCATATGCCGATTTTGGGAAGCCGAGTGCACTTTGCACCTTGATCCGGAAATAAATATTGTGCGGTATGAAAGATAGTCCGAATGGACTAATGCCAATATCCGAATGGACTACCCTATATATCCGATCGGACTATGCCAATATCCGATCGGACTATTGTTTAAAGCGCTGCGCACGATTCTAATTACTACATCTACAGACGGTAGTCAATTAACTTGAAAAGGAATCGGAATCATGAAAAAATCACTCGCCATTATCTCCCTGGCATTCGTTGCATGTGCTGCCAGCGCCAGCACCATCGGAATTCAAACCGGTTCATATTCCGGCGGTTCCTTTGCCACTGGCAGCGAATACTTGAATGCTGTTAATGCTGCGGTTGCCGGCTCCGCTGTGACCGACCTCAGCAGCTATGACAATCTGGCAATCGACATCAACGGTGGCGCGCTGAAGTCGACCATCAATTTTGGCGTGGCCGCTGCAGGCAACTGGAGCTTCCGCGCGGGCGTTGACTACGGCAAGGGCGGCGCTGTGTTCCTGGATGGTGTTGCACTGCAAACCATCAGCAACAATATGTGGTGGGGCGGTAGTTACAGCAACCCCAGCCAATCTTTTGGCGTGAGTTCGAACCTGGCCGCGGGCAACCACACGCTGACCATTGTCGGCATGGAAGACTGCTGCTCTGGCAATCAACAAGTTCAGTTCATGGCCGCGGGCAGCACCAGCTTCACGTCGTTTAGCAAAACCGACGGCCTGGTCGCGGCAGTCCCCGAACCCGAAACCTACGCCATGCTGCTGGCCGGTCTGGGTCTGATCGGTGCCGCAGTTAAACGCCGCAAAGCCAAGCAAGCGTAATTTCTTGCGCCGCAAACCAAGGGGGGCTTCGGCTCCCTTTTTGCATTTTGGGAAAGGAAGATGTGTCGACACACTGCCCCGCAGGATGCGGCCTTTCGTTTTCGGGCTTGGCAAAAGCAGGGACTTGGCGATAAGTACAATCTGCGCCTATTCCTCAGAGCTGATCCAGGGTGTTGTAGGAGGCCGCCGCAAAGCCCTGACATGGGGAAGCATTGATTGGGATCAACCACACGGCGGCGCAGGGCACGGAAAATCAGGTTTTACGACACTGTTGATCGGATCGATATGACCGCCTTTAACAAATTTAGATCGTTTGAGGCCCTCGATTCCTGCCACCAGAAGATTCAGTCGCATTTGGACGAACTCGGGTACTTGGCTGACCAAGTAAACCAAAATCGACTGGACACTGGTGCCCGCAAAAGTGCTGAAGACATTGAGCTGTTCTTTTCCACGACGGCCAGAGACCATCACGCCAGGGAAGAAGATGAGGTTTTTCCGTGCCTGCTGATTAGCGACAATGCAGAAACCGTCGCCCAAGTGCGCGACCTGATTGAAGATCATTTCTGGATCGAGAAATATTGGCAGGACCTGTCACCCATGCTCAAGGCCATTGGCAGTGGCGCAGAAGACGTGGACATGGGCAAACTCGCAAAGGCAGTAAAGCTATTTCACGACCTGTACAGCTACCACATCGAAGAAGAAGAATCGATGATCTACCCAAAGGCCAAGGCCACCCTGAATATCTTGCAGGCCAGTAATGCAATGAACTGGGATGCTAGCCAAAAGGGTTGAACTGGTAGTCGTTTTAGGGATGGGCAACGGTCATCGGTAAGCCCGGTAGTTCGGCGAACCCAAAGGCATAGGGCGTCATGCGGTACGCCAATTCGATGCCGCCATTTCCCGGCGCCGACACCCGTCACCCAAACCCACGTAATGCCGGTGCAGCACATCGGTTTTGGGCGCTGTGTGATTCAGAATGCGGCGCAATACAGCATCCCCAAGCCCCAGTCTTTCCCCAATGGTTGCAACCAGCTTCCGAAGGTCATGCAGCATGAAGCGAGGCGCCCCCAGCCTCATAGCCATGCTGTGAACGTGTTCGGCTGACACACCCTTGAATAGCACAGCATCAGGTTCCAAGCCCAAACACCGCCGTTCCAGTATCTCCCGCATCATCGGTGTGATGGGCAAGGAGTGCGGCTTACCGTTCTTGGTCATGGGAATGCTCAGGACGCCCTTGGCAAGGTCAATCTGCTGGCGCGTTAACTCCCTGCACTCATTGCGCCGCAAGCATCGTTGCTTCCAGCCCAGCTTGCACAAGGAATCCATCCGAATGGACTATGCGGATAGTCTGAACGGACTATCCGATCCTAAAAATGGCTAACTATTGTTAGTCCGAACGGCCCATTGATATTCTGATGAAATTAAATAGACTATAGCTTCACTCTAAACATTTACATAAATCATGAATATCTCACTAGTCAAGGTTGCCGTTGCCACGCTGTTATTTGCAACAGCTGGCGCCAGCTTTGCGGGTCCGGCCGTTCATCCAACCACCTTCGACTTCTCCCACATGCAAAGCAATGGGATCAACTTGAAAGTGTCTGGCAAGTTGGAATTTGCCAATGCCGTCTTGCCACAGACCACGCCAGTGACCGCGGCAAAGCCGATCACATGTACAGGCGGTGATCTGTGCAGTTCCAATGTTGATGGCAAATCCTTTGGAGGGAGTCTGACTTATGCGTCGGGAGGCATTACCTTGGTGGCATCTGCCACTTTTCTCAGTCCAACGGCCAAAAAGGGAAGCACGCCCATTGCAGCAGCGGTGATGCAGGACCACGTGAGCGGCAAAGTTGAAGTCGCCGGCCTGGGGGTCTACCACACCAACAATAACAGCGATGACAACGTGACAGCTGGCGAGACATTGAAGATGAGCTTTTCTCAAGTGGTTCAATTAAAGAGTGTGGTCATGGATTCTGACGGGCACACCAATACTTGGACCGGATCGAACGCCGGCAAGACCTTCCAGTACAGCACCGACGATATTCACTGGCAGTCTGCCAGCCTGACATCTGGCCAAATTGGTTTCGCTAACCTGCAGTCAAATACCTTTTACTTCAGCTACGGCGGCCTCCATCCGGACCAGTTCTACCTGGGCGCCATGACCGTTTCAGCGGTTTCCTCCATTGCGGCAGTGCCCGAACCCGAAACCTACGCCATGCTGCTGGCTGGTCTGGGTCTGATCGGTGCTGCTGTCAAACGCCGCAAAGCTAAGCTAGCCTAATTTCATGTGACGCAAATGAACGGGAGCTTCGGCTCCCGTTTTGCTTGTGCGCCCAGCATGGGCGCACACCTGTGGGTGGAAGTCCCGCCACGAGCTGGTCACAGTGAGTGAAGTGAAGCGCAACTGCATGAGGGCGACCGATTGTGGGAAGGAAGCGCGGAGCGTAAATCGTGAGTCGATGAACAAGAACTGCATAGAAGGCGATGCCAAGCAGGGCGAGCGGGCAAGAAACCGTGAAGCTCTTGTGACCAAGGCGAGGTGTCGTAGATGCAGCGGTTGTGCGATGAAGGTGTGTGTTCTTACCTGGGGAGATCTCGCCTTGCGCCTGAAAGGACGACAGCGCAAAGCTGGAGCGAGAAGTCAGCAGAGGTCGTAGTAGTGCCTGTAGCGGGCCGATGAGGCATGAGCCAAAGCACGAAGGACCGAACGAGAGTGAGTGACCGAGGACAGAGAAGATGTTAAAGGCTAAGCATCAGATGCCGGAACAATCCGGGCGGGTGGGGCAAGCGTTCGGTGAAGCCGGGCGTGATCCCATCAGCGATGAAGCCTGCAACCCGCTTGCTGAACACCCGGAGACAGGGTCGGCAAAGTCAAAGGCGGGCACTGGTGGCCTGCTGGAGGGTGCGCTGACAAGAGAGAACCTGCAAGCAGCCTGGAAACGGGTCAAGGCCAATAAAGGTGCGGCTGGGGTAGACGGGCTCGACATTGAGCAGACTGCCCAGATGGTGCGCACGCATTGGCCCCACATCCGCCAACAACTGCTGGCAGGCACGTACCGGCCAAGCCCGGTACGCAAGGTGATGATTCCCAAGCCGGATGGAAGCCAGCGCGAGCTGGGCATACCGACGGTGCTGGATCGGCTGATCCAGCAGGCATTGTTGCAAGTGCTGCAACCCCTGATTGATCCCATCTTTAGCAAACACAGCCACGGGTTTCGTCCTGGACGGCGTGCACACGATGCGGTAAAGGCCGCGCGGGCGTATGTGCAGTCGGGCAAACGCGTGGTGGTGGATGTGGACCTGGAGAAATTCTTTGACCGGGTGAACCACGACATCCTGATCGACCGGCTAAGAAAGCGTACCAATGATGCCGGAGTGATCCGGCTGATTCGGGCGTATCTGAATGCGGGAATCATGGATGGCGGGGTGGTGATGGAGCGTCAGAAGGGGACGCCGCAGGGCGGGCCGTTGTCACCGTTGCTGGCCAACGTGCTGCTGGACGAGGTAGACAAGGTGTTGGAGGCGCGGGGCTACAGCTTTGCGCGCTACGCCGATGACTGCAACGTCTATGTGGGTAGCGTCAAGGCGGGCGATCGGGTGATGGCGCTGCTCAGGAAGCTGTACGCCGTGCTCAAGCTTCAAATCAACGAAGCCAAGAGTGCGGTGAGCAGCGCCTTGGGGCGTAAGTTCCTGGGCTACGAGCTATGGGTGGCCAAGGGCCTGGAGGTGAAATGTGCAGTGGCCTACAAGGCGCTGGGCAACTTCAAGGCCAGAATCCGGCAACTCACGCGCCGCTCGGGTGGACGCAGCATGAAGCAAGTGGTGGAAAAGCTCAGGCCCTACCTGCTGGGCTGGAAGGCGTACTTCGGATTGGCGCAAACGCCAGGAGTCTGGCGAGAGCTGGACGAATGGTTGCGCCACCGTATGAGAGCCATCCAACTCAGGCACTGGAAGCGGCCCCAGAAGATCTACCGGGAACTCACAGTGCTGGGAGCGTTGCCAGACGCGGCAAAGCAAGTGGCGGCAAACAACCGCCGCTGGTGGCGCAACAGCAATGGACTGATCAAAACTGTGTTGACCATTGCCTACTTTGATCAGTTGGGGCTACCCAGGCTCTCATGACCTCAAACTCTCGAACCGCCCGGTGCGGACCCGCATGCCGGGTGGTGTGGCAGGGGTGCAGCCGATAATGGCTGCCCCCTATGCCGATTCTGAAACCAAATACGTCACCCCATACTGAGCAGAGCAGCCAATCGACGCCAGAGCCATCCCTTCACCTCAAGCTGCATCGGTATCAAGTGCCTCCACGAACCTGCCAAACCGCAACCTAGCCCCCTTGGCAGTCATGCCTTCATCATCCCAACCAAAGCATCCTGTATCGCCACCAACCCTCCCCGTACGTCATCCTCGTTCAAACCAACATAGTGCCGATGTAGAACATCGGTCTTGGGTGCGGTGTGATTCAGGATGCGCCGTAGCACTGCATCCCCAAGCCCGAGCTTTTCACCCACAGTCGCCACCAGCTTGCGGAGGTCATGCAGCATGAACCTGGGCGCCCCAAGACGCATTGCCATGCTGTGAACGTGTTCAGCCGATACGCCTTTGAACAGAACGGCATCACCCGCCAAGCCCAAACACCGCCGCTCCAGAATCTCCCGCATCATGGGTGTTATGGGCAGGGAGTGCGGCTTCCCGTTCTTGGTCATGGGAATGCTCAGGACGCCCTTGGTCAGGTCAATCTGCTGTCGGGTCAGTTCCCTGCACTCATTGCGCCGCAAGCCCGTGTAGAGCGTCAGGAGCAGGTAGTCCCGTTGCTTCTCCCCCAACTTGTCCACGGCGACCTTCCAGGCTGGTAAGTCCTCAACCTGCAGCACCCGAGCGCGGGGCTGGGAGTGTTCCGGCATCAAACCCGCCGCAGCGAGCTTGTTAAACGGTGTTTCGATGCTTAGGCCGTGAACAGCATTCACATACTTGATCAGGGAGGTGACGATGCCGCGACCCACGTCCACCAAAGCATTGCCCTTGGACTGGGCAAAAGCATGGCAATGCTCACTGAACTCCTGCCCACCCAGGTCATCAACAGGGCGCTCCAGCCAGTCCCCAAAGTGAGTCCGCATCAGCGAGTCATACCGCTTGCTGCTGGATGCTTTGATCTTCTTGGCAACACCGTAGGCAGTCAAAGCCTCCCGCAGGGTTGGCAGCAACACCGGAACCGACTTGATGGGTGTTCGACCCGCCCGACATTCCCGCAAGACCTCCAAAGCCAGCGCCCTGGCCTCGTCCACGCTCATCATGGGCCAATAGCCCAAAATCATTCGGAACTGCTTGCCTGCCACGCTGGTGGCAACCTTGAAGGCGCGCTTCCTCGCATTCATCCGCACACAGAAGCCGCAAAGCTGCCTGTCACGCAGGATGCTCCCGTCCTTGACCGTGCTACGGCGCAGCAAGGATTCGCTGATCAGTACAATCGGCATCAGTTTCCCCTAGGCAAAACGAGGACAAAATCCTCAGAAACCCGACGCATCCGTGCGCGGTTTCCCTTTTTGTCGTCCGGTCTTGCATGGTGCGGGTCCGGTACTTCGACCACACCCGCGTTGGGTTCGATGGTGCCGCTGGGGCCTTGTTTCTTAAGGATAAATTTCATCATGAAGTGCGGAATTGTTGGCCTGCCCAACGTAGGTAAATCGACCCTGTTCAACGCCCTGACCAAGGCCGGCATTGCGGCGGAGAACTACCCCTTCTGCACCATCGAGCCCAATGTCGGCGTGGTCGAGGTGCCGGATCCGCGTCTGGCGCAGCTCGCTGCCATCATCACGCCCGAGCGCATCGTGCCGGCCATCGTCGAGTTTGTGGACATCGCGGGTCTCGTGGCCGGTGCCAGCACCGGTGAAGGCCTGGGCAACAAGTTCCTCTCGCACATCCGCGAGACCGACGCCACCATCAATGTGGTGCGCTGCTTTGAAGACGACAACGTGATCCACGTGGCCGGAAAGGTCGATCCGATTGCCGACATCGAGGTGATTCAGACCGAACTCTGCCTGGCCGATCTGGGCGCGGTGGAGAAAGCGCTGCACCGCGTGACCAAGCTGGCCCGTTCCGGCGACAAGGAATCGGCCAAGCTGGTGGCCATCCTGGAGAAGTGCCAGGTAGCCCTGGACCAGGCCAAGCCGGTGCGCACCATCGATTTCAGCAAGGATGAGCTGCCGCTCCTGAAGCAGTTCTTCCTGATCACCGCCAAGCCCGCCATGTTCGTGGCCAATGTGGCCGAAGACGGCTTTGAGAACAACCCCATGCTGGACCGCCTGACCGCCTTTGCCAATGCGCAGAACGCGCCGGTGGTGGCGATATGTGCCAAGCTCGAGGCCGAAATGTCGGAGATGGACGATGCCGATCGCGACATGTTCCTGGAAGAGCTGGGCCTGCATGAGCCGGGCCTGAACCGCCTGATCCGCTCGGCCTATTCGCTCTTGGGTCTACAAACCTACTTCACCGCCGGTGTGAAGGAAGTGCGCGCCTGGACCATCCATGTCGGCGACACCGGCCCGCAGGCGGCCGGCGTGATCCACACCGATTTCGAGAAGGGCTACATTCGTGCCCAGACCATCGCCTTTGAGGACTTCATCCAGTTCAAGGGCGAGCAGGGCGCCAAGGACGCCGGCAAGATGCGCGCCGAAGGCAAGGACTATGTCGTCAAGGATGGCGATGTGATGAACTTCTTGTTCAGCTCCTAAACCGATTTTTTGCTGTTCTCGCCGTACGACCTGCTGTCCCTGGGGGCGGCAGTCTGCTGGGCCTTCACCAGTGTGATGTCGGCCACGCCGGCGCGCCATCTGGGCACCTTTGCCTTCACACGCTGGCGCATGGCGCTGGTGCTGCTGATGCTGCTTCCGGTGGTGGTGCTCAGCGGCAGCTGGCGCAGCCTGTCTTTCGCCGATTGCGCGGTGCTGGGCTTCAGCGGCTTTATTGGCATCTTTGTCGGCGACACGGCGCTGTTTGGCGCCATGAATCGTCTGGGGCCGCGCCGCACCAGCGTGCTGTTTGCCACCCATGCTTTTTTCAGCGCACTGCTGGGCTACTTTGTCCTAGGCGAGCAGATGGGGGCGCAGGCCATGTTGGGCGGTGTATTGGTCATGGCCGGCGTCATGACTGCCATTCTGCTGGGCCGGCACAAAGACGAGGCCCATGCGCTGGAGGCGGACAGCGGCCATTGGGGGCAGGGCGTGGCTTTAGGGCTGCTGGCCGCGCTGTGCCAGGCGGTGGGCTCGCTGATTGCCAAGCCGGTGATGGTCAACGGTGTCGATCCGATTGCCGCCACCGCCGTGCGCGTGGGCGCCACCTGCCTGGCGCAGTTTGTGCTGCTCTGGTCCGGCTTTGCCGCGGCTCGTGCGCAGAACAAGGCCACAGCGCGGATTCTGTTGCAGGTGGGCTGGATCGGTTTTCTCGGTATGGGCGTTGGGATGACCCTCATTTTGCTGGCGCTCAAGCACGGCGATGTGGGGCTGGTGGCCATTCTCTCCAGCGTCTCGCCGGTGCTGGTGCTGCCCTTGTTGTGGTTGCGTCTGAAGCGCGCACCGGCACCGGGTGCCTGGTTGGGCGCGGGCTTTACCGTATTGGGAACTGCCTTGGTCTTGCTGCGTTAGCCCAGCAACTGGGTGTAGGCGTTGCGCGTAGCGGACGACACCGAGGCCAGCGCCTGCGCATGGGACGTTTTGTGGCGTGCCATGGTGCGTGCGCTGGCCAGCGCCTTGGAGCGGCAAAACCAGTGGCAGCTGTGCTGCAACAAAAGCAATTCTGCGGTCAGCATGAAGGCCCGGTCTTTTTGGGGCAAATCGGTCTGTTTGTTCACCACCGCCTCCACTCCCGCTGCATGGATGCGCAGCAGGCTGCGGAAATCTGCGGTGGCGCTTGGAAATAATTTGGCCGCAAAGGGAATCGCCAGCGGCAGCGTACTAAAGCGTGCCAGCGCTGCATCGACCTTGTCGAAGGCCGCGACAAACGCCTGGATTTGCCCGTTGAGTGTGGTTTCCGCCTGGCCCAGCATGTTCCAGACCTGGGTGCTGCGCTCCGGGTCGCTCTCGCCAAGGGCCCGCAAATAGCCGTCGACCACCGTCTCCATCAGCTTTTCCACCTGGAATTGCCCGAGGATACCTGCCAGCAGTCGCACGCGTTGCAGCTGATCTCGGCTATTGAAAAACCACAGTGCTCCGCTCGCCAGCACCAAAAAAACGAGTTCCATGAATTGAAGATTCCTACAGTATCGAAGTCAAAAGGAATTTTCTTGTGGCCCGAGTATAGAAAGCGGGTCGGTCGGTTCTGGCGGCTGGCACACGCTCGGCCCCCACAAAATTTCAATTGCTGAAAATTTGGGCAGGTAGAATGGAGAGGGCTCGGCGCCTGATTCGATCAAACCCCCTTCCGTTTTTCACCATTCACTATGCACATCGGCCCATTTGCCTTGGCAAATCCGCTCATGGTCGCGCCCATGGCGGGCGTGACCGACCGTCCGTTTCGCCAGCTATGCAAGCGACTGGGCGCGGGTTATGCGGTGAGCGAGATGGTGAGCTCGCGCAAGGACCTGTGGAACACGCTCAAGACCTCGCGCCGCGCCAATCACGAGGGCGAACCCGGCCCCATCGCCGTGCAGATTGCCGGCACCGAAGGCGCCATGATGGCCGAGGCTGCGCTCTACAACATTGACCGCGGCGCGCAAATCATAGATATCAACATGGGTTGTCCGGCCAAGAAGGTTTGCAACAAATGGGCCGGGTCGGCCTTGATGCAGGACGAGGCGCTGGCGCTGGAAATTATTGAGGCCGTGGTGAAGGCCTGTGCTCCGCGCAATGTACCTGTCACGCTGAAGATGCGCACCGGCTGGTGCCAGAGCCACAAGAACGCTGTCGTCATCGCCCGTGCCGCCGAAAGCGCGGGCGTGCAGATGGTGGCCGTGCACGGCCGCACCCGTGAGCAGGGCTACAAGGGCGTGGCCGAATACGACACCATTGCGGCGGTCAAGGCGGCGCTGCGCATACCGGTGGTGGCCAATGGCGACATTGCCACGCCGCAGCAGGCGCGCGATGTGCTGCGCCTGACCGGCGCCGACGCCGTCATGATTGGCCGCGCCGCCCAGGGCAGGCCCTGGCTATTCCGCGAGATTTCCCATTTTCTGGCGACGGGTGAGCACTTGGCGCCGCCACTTGTCAGCGAAGTCAAGCGGCTGCTCATTGATCATCTGCATGACCATTACAGCCTGTACGACGAGTTCATAGGCGTGCGTTCGGCGCGCAAGCATATCGGCTGGTATGTGCGTGATCTGCCGGGCGGCGAGGCCTTTCGCCTGCAGATGAATGGGCTGGATGACTGCGCAGCCCAGGTGGCGGCTGTGGCGAATTTTATGGATGAAATAGGCGCCTGCATGGACCGCATTCCGGTGGCAGGCGCATCGGTGGTTGGCGAAGAAGTCGCAACAACAAGCAAAGAGACAGCATGAGCAAGAAGCATATTGAGGAGACTGTGCGCAGCAGTCTGGAAGACTATTTCCGTGACCTGCACGGCACCGAACCCGACAGCATGCACGAGATGATGCTGCGCATTGTCGAAAAACCCCTGTTGGAAGTGGTGATGGCGCATGCCGACCACAACCAGTCCCGGGCCGCCGAATGGCTGGGCCTGAACCGCAACACACTGCGCAAGAAATTGCTCGAACACAAATTAATCAAATAGAAGGTCCCATGAACGCACTGCTTTCCGTCTCCGACAAAACCGGCATCCTCGAACTCGCACAGGCTCTACACGCGCAGGGCATCAAGCTGCTATCTACCGGCGGCACCGCCAAGCTGCTGGCCGACAACGGCCTGCCCGTCACCGAGGTGGCAGCCATGACCGGCTTTCCCGAAATGCTGGACGGCCGCGTCAAGACCCTGCACCCGCGCGTGCACGGCGGCCTCTTGGCCCGGCGCGACCTGCCGGCCCACATGGCGGCTTTGGCAGAACACCAGATCGACACCATTGACGTGCTGGTGGTGAATCTGTACCCGTTTGAATCCACCGTGGCCAAGCCTGGTTGCACGCTGGAAGATGCGATCGAGAACATCGACATCGGCGGCCCGGCCATGGTGCGCAGTGCGGCCAAGAACTGGAAAGACGTGGCGGTGCTGACCGACGCCTCGCAATACTCAGAAGTGATTGCCGAACTGAAGTCCGGTGGTGTCACGCAAAAGACCAAGTTTGCGTTGAGCGTGGCCGCTTTCAACCGCATCAGCCAGTACGACGGCGCCATCAGCGACTACCTCGCCAGCGTGCAGTTCGGTGAGGGCGTGGCCGACGACCAGGCCCCACGCTTAAGCCAGTTCCCAGGCCAGAGCAATGGCCGCTTCATCAAGCTGCAAGACCTGCGCTACGGTGAAAACTCGCACCAGCAGGCCGCCCTCTACCGCGACCTGTATCCCGCACCCGGCTCACTGGTGACGGCCAAGCAGTTGCAGGGCAAGGAGCTCAGCTACAACAACATTGCCGATGCCGATGCCGCCTGGGAATGCGTCAAGAGCTTTGACACCCCGGCCTGCGTCATCGTCAAGCATGCCAACCCCTGCGGCGTGGCCATAGGCGCCAACGCGCTGGAGGCCTACAGCAAGGCCTTCAAGACCGACCCGACCTCGGCCTTTGGCGGCATCATCGCCCTGAACACGCCGCTGGACGAGGCCGGTGCGCGTGAAATCTCCAAACAGTTTGTCGAGGTGTTGATGGCGCCTGCCTACAGCGTCGAAGCCTTGGCCGTCTTTGCCGCCAAGGCCAATGTGCGCGTGCTGCAGATCGATCTGCCCAAGGGTGGCAAGAGCGATTGGGATAACGGCCGCAACGCCATGGACATGAAGCGCGTCGGCTCCGGCATCCTGCTGCAGACCGCCGACAACCATGAGCTGGCGTTGGCCGATCTGAAGGTGGTCACCGTCAAGCAACCGACCCAGGAGCAACTGCAGGACCTGCTGTTTGCCTGGAAGGTGGCCAAGTTCGTCAAGAGCAACGCCATCGTCTTTTGCGCCAATGGTATGACCATGGGTGTGGGGGCAGGTCAGATGAGCCGTTTGGATTCAGCCCGCATTGCCGGCATCAAGGCCGGCCATGCCGGTCTGTCGCTGGCAGGTACGGTGGTGGCGAGCGACGCCTTCTTCCCGTTCCGCGATGGACTCGATGTGGTGGTCGATGCAGGTGCCACCTGCGTCATCCAGCCCGGTGGTTCCATGCGCGACAACGAGGTGATCGCCGCGGCCAATGAGCGCGGTGTGGCCATGGTCTATTCGGGGGTGCGCCACTTCCGGCATTAAGTCCAGGCGAAAAACGCGGCCGTGCGGCCAGGGCGCTGCGTTCTATGCCGGGTCTGGTGACGTCGCCACCATTGCCCGGCCTACTGCCTCGGCCACCTTGATGCCGTCCACGCCGGCCGACAGAATGCCGCCGGCATAGCTGGCACCTTCGCCGGCCGGATACAGGCCGCGAACGTTGGTGCTTTGCAGGTCGTCGCCGCGCGGGATTTTTAAGGGCGAAGAGGTGCGCGTTTCCACGCCGGTGAGCATGGCACCGGCCATGTCGAAGCCACGAATTTTTTTGCCGAACACAGGAATCGCTTCGCGCAGCGCCTCAATCGCATAGGCGGGCAGGCTGGGTGCCAGATCGCCCAGCTTGACGCCGGGCTTGTAGGAGGGCTGCACGCCGGCGAAATCGGTAGAGGGTTTCCCCGCCAGAAAGTCACCGAGCAGCTGGCCCGGAGCTTCGTAGCTGCTGCCACCCAGCACATAGGCACCGGCCTCCAGCTGGCGCTGAAAAGCGATGCCGGAGAGCGGATGTGCGGCCTTGGGATCCTGGGCGCGCAAGACGGCAGCCTCTTGCGCATAACTGCGGCCCTTGTCCTCGCCAAAGGCCGCTACAAAACTGGCCTCGTCCTGCGGGTAGTCGGGCGGGTCTATGCCCACCACCAGACCGGCGTTGGCATTGCGCTCGTTGCGCGAATACTGGCTCATGCCATTGGTGACGACGCGCCCCGGCTCGCTGGTGGCGGCCACCACGGTGCCGCCTGGGCACATGCAAAAGCTGTAGACCGCGCGGCCATTCTCTGCGTGGTGCACCAGCTTGTAATCGGCCGCACCCAGCATCGGGTGACCGGCATGGCGGCCCCAGCGGGCGGCGTCGATCACGTGTTGCGGATGCTCGATGCGAAAGCCCACCGAGAAGGGCTTGGCCTGCATGGCCACACCGCGCTCATGCAGCATGGCAAAGGTATCGCGGGCGCTATGGCCCAGTGCCATCACCACATGGTCGGCGGGAATGGTGTAGCTCTCGTTGCGGGCCAGGTCCAGTATTTGCAAGCCAACCAGTTGCTGTTGTTCGCCGTCCGGCTGCAGCAGCACATCAATCACGCGCTGCTCAAAGCGCAGCTCGCCGCCCAGGGCAATGATCTGCGCGCGCAGGTTTTCCACCACCTTGACCAGTTTGAAGGTGCCGATGTGGGGATGGGCCTCATACAAAATTTCGGGCGGGGCACCGGCCTTGACAAACTCTTCCATCACCTTGCGGCCCAGGAAGCGCGGGTCCTTGATCTGGCTCCACAGCTTGCCGTCGGAAAAGGTACCGGCACCGCCCTCGCCAAACTGCACATTGCTTTCCGGGTTCAGTGTGCTTTTGCGCCATAGACCCCAGGTGTCTTTGGTGCGCTCCCTCACCGTCTTGCCGCGTTCCAGAACGATGGGCTTGAAACCCATTTGCGCCAGCAACAGGGCGGCAAACATGCCGCAGGGGCCAAAGCCCACCACCACCGGGCGCAGGGCCAGATTGGTTGGCGCCTGGGCAATGAGCCGGTAGGCCATGTCGGGCGTAGGCAGGATGTGCGGATTGCCGACCTGCTGTGCCAGCAAAGCGGGCTCCAACTCCGGCGCTAGCGCCACGTCGACGATATACACCACCACCAGTTCGGCCTTGCGCGCATCAAAGCTGCGCTTGAAGACCTGCAGACTTTCAATGGCCGTGACATCGACCTTCAGCGCCTGGGCGGCGAGCCTTGTCAGTGCTTCAATCGGATGCGCAACCGGCGCGCGGTCTTGCTCGGTTTCGGAGGGCGCATCGGAGGCGCGAAGCGCCGAGACCGGTACGGCTGAAAGGGGGAGTTTGAGTTCGGTGAGTCGGATCATGGGGCGGGCTCGTAGTGATCAAGCAAGGCCCCCATGATACGTTTACGCGGGCAGGAAGCCTTCCACCGACAGGTAGCGCTCGCCGGTGTCGTAGTTAAAGCCCAGCACCGTGGCACCGGCCGGAATTTCCGGCAGCTTTTGCGCAATCGCCGCCAGCGTGGCGCCGCTGGAAATACCCACCAGCAGGCCTTCCTCGCGGGCGCTGCGGCGGGCGTATTCGCGCGCCGGTTCGGCATCCACCTGGATCACGCCGTCGAGCAGTTCGGTCAACAGGTTCTTGGGGATGAAGCCGGCACCAATGCCCTGGATCGGGTGCGGTGCGGGTGCGCCACCGGAGATGACCGGCGAGGCCGTCGGCTCCACGGCAAAAACCTTGAGATTCGGCCACAGGGGCTTGAGCACCTTGGCCACGCCGCTCAAATGACCGCCAGTGCCCACGCCGGTGATGATGACGTCCACGCCATTGGGGAAGTCCTTCAGGATTTCTTGCGCCGTGGTGCGCACATGGACGTCGATATTGGCGGGGTTTTCAAACTGCTGTGGAATCCAGGAATTGGGTGTCAGTGCAGCCAGTTCCTGGGCGCGGGCGATGGCGCCCTTCATACCTTTTTCGCGCGGTGTCAAATCGAAGCTGGCGCCATAGGCCAGCATCAGGCGGCGCCGCTCGATGGACATGCTGTCGGGCATCACCAGAATCAGTTTGTAGCCCTTGACGGCAGCCACCAGGGCCAGGCCGACGCCGGTGTTGCCGGAGGTGGGCTCGATGATGGTGGCACCGGCTTTCAGTTCTCCGCTGGCCTCGGCAGCTTCCACCATGCTGAGTGCAATGCGGTCCTTGATCGAGCCGCCCGGGTTGGAGCGCTCGGACTTCACATACACCTTGTGCGTGTCGCCAAACAGGCGGTTGATGCGGATGTGTGGCGTGTTGCCAATGGTTTGCAGAACGTTGTCAAAGCTCATGGGGGGTGCTCCTAGTGGGTTTGGTTGGCACATTGTGGGCCACATTTTCAATCGATTTCGGTATATGGATATGCATTGCCCGTTCAGGCCTGATAATCAGGCGGTGAAGCCTGCCAGACCACCGCTGGTGCAATTCTGGAAACAGAGCACTGGAGGAACGTCCGGACTGCATAGGGCAGCGTAGCAGCTAACCGCTGTCCACCGACCAGTCGTCCACGCAAGTGGGAGACTCTAAGGTGAGGATTAGAGCAACAGAGACGAGTCAATGTAGGAATCCTGTGTCGGGTGTTTCACCCAATGCAGGCTCTGCCTGCATTGGGTGAAACGGGCAATCTCTACGCGCAGCAATACCAAGTAGGCACACGTTGACGGGGCCCCCGGAGTGTGCGGGTAGGTAGCATCGAGCCGAACGGGCAACCGCCGGCCCAGATTAATGGTGGTCACATGAGGGGAAACCCCCATGCACAGAATCCGGCTTATCGGTGGGCTTCACACTTTTTCCGCCCTTTTTGGAGTATGGTTGATTGATCGTTCAACCCATTCAAGGAGGCAGCATGCGAGCCGTACGCGCACTACTCAAAAATACCGATGCACCCTGGAGTCTGCATCCGCAGGAAAGCGTTTTTGACGCCTTGCACACGCTGGCCAGCCACGATGTGGGCGCGCTGATGGTGATGGAGGAAGGCAGGTTGGTCGGCATTCTTTCCGAGCGCGATTACACGCGCAAGGTCGCGCTGCTCGGCAAGGCTTCCAAGGGCACGCGGGTAGCGGACATCATGACCGCCAAGGTGCTGACGGTGGCAGCCGACTCGCGTACCGAGGATTGCATGACCTTGATGAGCCAGAAAAAGATTCGCCATATGCCGGTGGTCGATGGCGACAAGGTGTTGGGCATGATCTCCATCCGCGACATCATGGACGAGATCATTGCCGACCAGGAAGCCACGATCAGCCAGTTGCAGACCTACATCGCGAGCTAACCTTCCCCCAAGCTCCCCCGCTGCGCGTGGGTCGCGGCCTCCCTGGGGCGCGTTTAGCCTTGGGGCGGCCCGGCGGCCAAACTAGAACTTCTCGTAGACGCTAAGAAAGCGCCACTGGCCTTCGGGCAGGTCGGTCAGCGCCAGGCGGCCCAGGCGAATGCGGCGCATGGCCTGGATTTCCAGACCGGCCTTGCCGCACAGGTAGGCCACCAGTCCCGGGTGCGAGCCCTTGATGGCAAAGCGCAGCTTGCTCAATTCTGGCGAGGAGCTGTTGACGCTGAACTTGACCTGCGGCAGTGGGTTGCGCTCATCGTTCAGCGCACGGGCTATTCTTTGCAGTTGCTCGGGTTGCACCTCGCCGGTCACGTCCACAATCAGCTCGTGTTCCATCGAGCCCAGGTCTTCGCTGAGCTTGCGCGTGGTGCGCCAGTCCTGGGTGAATACCACCAGGCCGCTGGCGCCGGTCTCCAGCGCCACATCCGCCTCCAGATGCAGGAAATGGCGTTTGAGCGCGCGTATTTCCGATTGGTCGTTGCTGTAACGGTTGGCAATGGTCAGCAGGGAACGCGCATTGGGTATCTGCGGCTTGCTGGTGCGGCTGCGTGCAGGGCGCTCGTCTTCATCCTCGTCATCGTCCTCTACGCCGTCGAGCCAACCCGAGGGCTTGTTTAAGATCAGCGTGACATCGGCGGTGTTCAGCAGCGTGGCATCCGGTGCGATGCTGACAGTTTGATGCAGCACGCGAAACGGCGGATCTTCCACCACCACGCCATTGACCATCACCCAGCCCCCCTCGATGTACTGCTCGGCCTCGGTGCGTGAGCAGGCCTTGAGCGCCATCACGCGCTTGGACAGACGCTCGCCCTCGCTCTCGGCTACGGCGGCGGGTTTGGGGTCGCGATCCACGGTGCGCGGGCGGTTCCTGGGCTTGGCCTTGGACGGAGCGGCAGGGCGGTTGTAGTCCGAGGGATTGGCGGGTCGGTTTGCCACCGGGTTGCTGGCGGCATAGGCCGCGCGCTTGATGGCGCGGTTGGACTCGGGTCGGGCCGGGCGCTCGTCATTTTGACGCGCCGGGCGCGCCGGGGGCTGGCCCTCGGGTCTGGCCGCTCTTTGGAAGGTACTCATGCTGCGCTCGATTCAATGGATGGGGTTTGCTGAATATGTTCCACATGGGCCAGCAGGGAACGCTTGGCCACCGGCCAAATGCGTGGGTCCACGTCGTCATAGGCCAGCGGCAACCATTGGTCTGGGTCGCCGTTGGGATTGGCTTGGATGACGGCCGCGATTTTCGCCTCGCGCCGCAGGCGGTGCGCCTTGAGTTGGGCGATACAGTCCTGGGCGCCGGATAGTACATGGCCGTGGGCCGGCAGGATGTGCTCTACCTTCCACTCGGCGCAGGCCGCTGCCAGCCGGTCTAACGAATCCAGATAGTGTCCCATGTGGCCGTCCGGTGGATCGATCACCGTGGTACTGCCGTTGAGGATATGGTCGCCCGAAAACAGCATGCCATCTTCTTCCAGCAGCAGGCAGACATGGTTGGCGGCGTGGCCGGGGGTAAAAATCACGCGCAGGCTGTGGCTGGCGTCGTCGGCGATCAAGCCAAGCACCTCGCCATCCAGCAAGGCGCGGTCCGGGTTGAAGGCGCTGGCGGCGCGCGCCGTGGCAGCCGAGGGCAGACCCAGGATAGTAGGCGTGGAATCAGTTGCAAGTCCATCACCGCTCTGGGTGCACAGCGCCTGCAATGGCTTTGCACCAGGGGAATGGTCGGGGTGTGAGTGGGTGCACACAATCATGCGGATATTGCCGCCGCGCCCGTCGGCAAAGCGGGCCGCCTGCCACAGGCGCTGCAGATGGTCGGCGTCCGCCGGGCCCGGGTCGATGGCAATAAATCCGCTGTGGACATCGCCCAGCAGATAGCTATTGGTGCCGGGGCCGGTCATCACGCCGGGGTTGGGTGCGGTCAGGCGCAGCAGGTTTTTCAGGATGGCAACCGGCTGCTCGGTCTGCCAGTCGGCGGGTGCGGGGATGGGGCCCGCTTCGGGTTGGATGATTTGCGAGAGTCTGGGCATGCGCCCCATTTTGCAACCAAAAGCCGCAGGGTTCGAAGTTGGTGTCTTCTTGCGCTGCGCGGATAATTGCTGCATGCGAATTCCGTTCACCAAAATGCAGGGCGCCGGCAATGACTTTGTCGTGCTCGATGAAACCCGCACCCGCTTCGGCCTGAGTGCTGCGCACTACCGTTTCCTGGGCGACCGCCATTTTGGCGTGGGCGCCGACCAGATACTCACCGTGCGGCCCTCTCCGGCGCACGGCATCGACTTTGAATACCTCATCCACAACGCCGATGGCCGCGAGGTGGAGCAGTGCGGCAACGGTGCGCGCTGTTTTGCCCGCTTTGTGCGCGACAGCGGTCTCTCGGACAAAGACGTTCTGCGCGTGCAGACCATGAAGGGCGTGATCGAACCCCGGCTCACTGCAGACGGACGCGTCACCGTGGACATGGGCGCGCCGCGCTTTGCGCCGCAGGATCTGGACTTTGACGCCAGCGGTCTGACGCTGCAGCCGCAAGGGGACTGGGGCAACTGGCCGGTGCTACCCGCAGGCAGTGCCCAAGAGGTATCGCTGGCCACTGTGTCCATGGGCAATCCGCACGCGGTGATTCAGGTGGAAGACGTTGACACGGCCGCCGTGGAAACCTTGGGGCCCGGCGTGCAGGGCAATCCGCGCTTTACCCGGGGCGTCAACGTTGGCTTTATGCAGCTGCAGAGCCGTACCAGCATTCGCTTGCGCGTCTATGAGCGCGGTGTCGGCGAGACCTTGGCCTGTGGCACGGGCGCCTGTGCCGCTGTAGCGGCTGGCATTCGCCTGGGCCTGCTGGATGCCAGCGTGGACGTTCACACCCGCGGCGGCCTGCTGACCATTGCCTGGGCCGGTGGCGATGCGCCGGTGCTGATGACCGGTCCTGCCACCACGGTGTTCCGGGGCGAGATTGATCTGCCGGACGAGATGGCCGCCTGAGCCGCCCTTGATTCAAAACCCATTCACTTTGACTGAGCTTCCATGAGCAATCTTCCCAACTCCGCGCTGGCCAACCCGATTACCGAAGACGATATCGCCAACTATCTGGCCAATACGCCGGATTTCTTTGTGCGCCATGCCGAGCTGCTGGCCGCCGTGCAACTCAATAGCCCGCACGGCCACCGCGCGGTCAGCCTGCAGGAACGCCAGGCCGAGATGCTGCGCGACAAGATCAAGTTGCTGGAGCAGCGCATCATGGAGATGATGCGCAACGGCAACGACAACGTCATCCTGTCCAACAAGATTTTGCGTTGGGCCGGTAGCCTGCTGCAGGGCGGTGATGCGAAACAGTTGCCGCAGCAAATGGCCGATGACATCGAGATGCAATTCGCCGTGCCCCAGGTCGGACTGCGTCTGTGGGACGTGGCCGCTGCCTATGCAAAAGAAGCTTTTGCCCAGGGTGTCAGCGACGATCTGAAGCTGTTTGCCTCCTCGCTGACCGAACCCTTTTGCGGCCTGAACACCGGCTTTGAGTCGGTGAACTGGCTGAAAACACCGGCCGCCATCACCTCGCTGGCTTTGATTCCCCTGCGCGTCGGCCCCAGCACCCCGGCCTTTGGTCTGCTGGTGCTGGCCTCCAGCGATGCGCAACGCTTCACCAGCGGCATGGGCACCGACTTTCTGTCCCGCATTGGCGAGCTAACCAGCGCTGCGCTGTCGCGCCTGCGCTAAGGCGGCAACCGTTAGCCAGCCATGCAGGATGCCGCGGCTCTGGTCGAAAAATACCTGGAGTACGTGCTCGTCGAAAAGCGCCTGGCCCAGCGCACGGTGGAACTCTATGCGCTGGACCTCTTGAAGTTGCAAAGCTACGCAGCCCAGGTTCCGGTGGATCTACTGATGGTGCGCAACCCGCATGTGCGGCGCTGGGTGGCGCAGATGCACAGCGGCGGACGCAGCGGTCGCGGCATTGCGCTGATCCTGTCGGGCTGGCGTGGTTTTTACAGCTGGCTGGGCCGCAATGGCCTGACCTCCAGCAATCCGGTACAGGATGTGCGCGCACCCAAGGCGCCCAAGCCCCTGCCCAAGGCGCTGGGCGTGGATGACGCGGTGCAGTTTGCCGATTTTCAAAGCGACGACGACCCCTGGCTGGAGGCGCGCGACTGCGCCATGGTCGAGCTGCTGTATGGCAGCGGCCTGCGCGTGGGCGAGCTGATCGGCCTAGATGTCCAAGCCAGCAAGGCAGCGCGCGGCTGGGTCGACCTGCAGGCGGCCGAGGCCCATGTGCTGGGCAAGGGCTCCAAGCGCCGCAGCGTGCCGGTAGGCAAGACAGCTATTGCGGCATTGGAACGCTGGCTGGAGTTGCGCGGCCCCATGGGCACGGCGCAGGGCGGGCCGGTGCACGAGACACAGGCCGATGCGGCTCGCGCCCTGTTCAATGGTCGCAACGGCACACGTCTGAGCGCCCAGTCGGTCTGGCAGCGCCTGCGTAGGCGCAGCCTGCAGGCCGGTGTGCTCACACCGGTGCATCCGCACATGTTGCGCCATAGTTTTGCCAGCCATCTGCTGCAAAGCAGCGGCGACCTGCGCGCGGTGCAGGAACTGCTGGGTCACGCCAACATCAGCACCACCCAGGTCTACACAAGGCTGGACTTCCAACATCTGGCGGAAACCTACGATAAGGCGCATCCGCGGGCCAGGGCCAAACCGAAGGGATAGCGCCAGCGGCGACAATAGCCCCATGAAAATGATTCGTCTACGCGCCGGCAAAGAGCGCTCCCTGTTGCGTCGCCATCCCTGGATTTTTGAATCCGCCATTGCCAAAGGCAGTGGCGACAGCGGCGAGACCGTGCGCGTGGAGTCGGCGGAAGGCCAATTCCTGGGTTGGGCGGCATTCAGCCCGAGCTCCAAAATCCGCGCCCGCATGTGGAGCTTTGATGAGGGTCAGCGCATCGACGAGGGCTTTTTCAAGGCCAGTATTGCCAAGGCCGTGCAGGCCAGATCCCGCTTTGACATCCAGAGCGACGGTGCGCGCCTGATCCATGGCGAGTCCGACGGCTTGCCGGGCCTGATCGTGGACCGCTATGGCGACACGCTGGTGGCGCAGTTCACCTCGGCAGGCGTCGAGCGCTGGAAGGACGCGATTACTGACGCGCTCTTGGCCGAGACCGGTCTCACCAAACTCTACGAGCGTTCCGACGCCAGCAGCCGCACGCTCGAAGGCCTGGCCGAGCAAACCGGCTGGCTGCGCGGCGAGGGCGAGACCGAGCTGGTGCTGCAAGAGCATGACTGGAAACTGCACTTGAGCATTGCCACCGGCCACAAGACCGGCTTTTACCTGGATCAGCGCGACAGCCGCGCCAAGTTCGCAAGCTATGCCAAGCGCCTGCAGTTTCAGCGCGTGCTCAACTGCTTTTGCTACACGGGCGGCTTTAGCGTGGCGGCGCTGAGCGGCGGCGCGGGCCATGTCACCTCGATTGATTCCAGCGCCCCGGCCTTGGAACTGGGCGCGGCCAATGTGGCGCTCAACGGCTTTGAGGCCAGTCGCGCGACCTGGATGGACGCCGATGTGAATGCCTCGCTGCGCCAGTTCGGCAATGAAGGCCGCAGATTTGATGCCATCATCCTCGATCCGCCCAAGTTCGCGCCCACCGTGGCCCATGCCGAGCGCGCCGCGCGTGCCTACAAGGACATCAACCGCCTGGCCTTCAAACTGCTGGAGCCCGGCGGCGTGCTTTTCACCTATTCGTGCTCCGGCGGTATCAGCGCCGACCTGTTCCACAAGATCGTCGCCGGTGCCGGGGCCGATGCCGGCGTCGACGGCTTCATCACCGAGCGTATGGGTGGTGCCCCCGACCACCCGATGACGATTGCCTTCCCCGAGGGCGAGTACCTCAAGGGCCTGGTGGTGATGAAACGCTAGTGTTGTTATCCCCGCCTTGAATTGCTCGCTAAACTCCTCACTTGCTGATTTTGGGCTCAATACATGTCTCTCATTCCCGCCACCATCCTCACCGGCTTTCTGGGCTCGGGCAAAACCACGCTGCTCAAGCGCGTGCTGGCCGAGGCCCACGGCCAGAAGATCGCTGTCATCGAGAACGAGTTCGGCGAGGAAAACATTGACAGCGACATCCTGGTCAGCGACACCAACGAGCAAATCATCCAGATGAGCAATGGCTGCATCTGCTGCACCATCCGCGAAGACCTGCGCGCCACGTTGCGCGATCTGGCCGAAAAAAAGCGCAAGGGCGAACTGGACTTTGAGCGCGTCGTCATTGAGACCACCGGCCTGGCCGACCCCGGCCCGGTGGCCCAGACCTTCTTCATGGACGACGAGGTGGCCGAGTCCTACTTGCTGGACTCGATCCTGACCCTGGTCGATGCCAAGCATGCTGCTCAACAACTGAACGACCGCCAGGAGGCGCGCCGTCAGGTCGGATTTGCCGACCAGATCTTTATCAGCAAGGCCGATCTGGTTTCCAAGGAAGATTTGGATTCCCTGATGCACCGCCTCAAGCACATGAACCCGCGTGCTCCGCAGCGCGCCGTGCATTTTGGCGAGGTGGCCTTGAGCGAGGTGTTTGACCTGCGCGGCTTCAACCTGAACGCTAAGCTCGACATTGACCCGGACTTCCTCAAGGAAGACGAGCATGAGCACCACGACCATGCCGCAGGTGAGCATTGCGACCACCCCTCACATGGCCACGATGACCACGGGCATGACAAGCAAGGCCACCACCATCACTACGACGATGACGTGAAGAGCTTTGTGTTCAAGTCCGAGCGTGCCTTTGATCCGGCCAAGCTGGAAGACTTTTTGGGTGCGATCGTCAATGTCTACGGCCCACGCATGCTGCGCTACAAGGGCGTGCTGCACATGCTGGGCACCGAGCGCAAGGTGATTTTCCAGGGCGTGCACCAGCTCATGGGCAGCGATCTGGGGCCGGCCTGGGCGGAGGGCGAGGTGCGCAACAGCAAGATGGTGTTTATCGGCATCGACCTGCCCAAGGATATTTTGTTGCAAGGGCTTGAACAATCTCTGGTGTAGAAGGTGTTTAATGGTGGCGCGCTGTGCTTGGCGAATACTGGCGTCTGATATGGAAAGAGTGTGAACCATGGCCGAGAGTGGAATGATTGTCTCGATTTTGCAACTGATGGGTTTTCCGATGGCTAAACCTGTACACTCGCGCGCCGTAGAAACCCCATATAACAAGCCATTAAAAGCATCGACTGAAGCCGCGGGCGACAGTGAACACAAGCAGGCGAGTTCCAACAGGAGAGACCAAGTGAATGCGAAATCCGGGAAAGACCCCAAGTCCAAGGCCGTTACAGCCCCATCCAAACCTGCTGTCGAGACCGTGCCCAAGCCGGTAAAGGCCGTAGCCAAGGCGGAGCCTTCTGCCAAACCCGCGCCAGATGCAGCGGCCAAGCCGGCAGCCAAAGCGCCGACGAAGGCGTCGGCTAAAGCTGTCGCCAAGCCCGCTGTTGCTAGCAAAGCCGCTGCCAAACCTGCATCTCCTCCAAAAGTATCCCCGCCCATGACCACTGCCGCCACCAAGCCCGTACCCGCGACAGCACCTGCTGTGGCCCAGAAGACCGGGCGCCCATCGTCCCGACTGGCGCAACTCACGGTGCCCTCGATGGCTCAAGCCGTGGCCTCTACTGCGGCCAAGGCCAGTTACAGCCAATCGATACCCTCACCCGTGATCGTCCCGGTCTTGCCCTCGTCCATCAAAAAAGATCCCAAGCTGGCAAACAATTGGAAAACCAAGTCGCTTGCCGAACTCACGGATGCCGACCTGATGGCCATGCCCGATGCGGAGTACATGAACGATGTGCAGATGGCGGCGTTCCGCCTGAAGCTGTCCACGCTCAAACAAGAGATCCTCAATAGTGCCGGTGAAACTACCGAGCATTTGCGCGAAGACACGTCCGTGGTGCCAGATCCGGCCGACCGCGCCACCATCGAAGAAGAGCATGCACTGGAGTTGCGCACCCGCGACCGGGAACGCAAGTTGCTCAAGAAGATCGAGCAGTCGATTGGCCGCATTGATGCCGGCGACTATGGCTATTGCGACGAAACCGGTGAACCCATTGGTGTGGGGCGCCTGTTGGCCAGGCCGACGGCCACCTTGTCGCTTGAGGCCCAGCAGCGGCGCGAACTCAAGCAAAAAATGTTCGGTGACTGATGGTTGCAGGCGCTGGGCGCATGGCCGTTGGTTGAAGCAGCTTTTTTGAAACATGGCAGACGATAAACCCGGCCTGTTGTCCAAGGTCGCCATGTTTGTGCGCAATCCGACCAAGGACTGGTCGGAGTTGGATCAGCCGCAAGACAGCGACTCTTCCGGCTACGACAAGCTGGCGCTCAAGGCCATGATTGAGCGCAAGCGGCAAAATGACTTTGTCCGCAAGCGCGAGTTTGACCAGTTGCGCAAGCTGCGCAACCGCGATCCCGGCGCCATGGCCAACATGGGCAGACCCTCCTTTTTCCAGAACAGTTTGCCGTCAGACCTGGGTGGTCGGGCCGTCACCATCAAGAAGATCGACGAGATTGAGGCGCAGATGTCGCGCCAGTGGTGGAAGGCCAAGAGCGGCGGTGCCACCCAGCCCTACACGGTGCCGCGCGACTCGGTAGCCAGTCGCACGGATACCGCCATGCCCTTGGCTGCCAAAATCGACTCATCCCTGACGCGTTCCTTTGCCAGCACGCTTCCCTTTCAGATGGAGCCAGCGGGCGTTGCCGAAGATGGGGACGAATTCCTGTCCACCCTGATGGCGTCCGTGCCTGGGGCTGAAACGGGCGAGGGTGATGACGCCCACAGCGACGCCAAGCCCGGGTTTTCGACCTCACGCTTGCTTGCCATCGAGGTCAACGACGTGGCCACCGATCCGGAGCTGGAAGAGGCGGCCATCCGCTTTGCCAACAGCGACGATAGTGGCGCGGAACGCGGCCTGCTGGCGGCCTTGCGCGGCCATGATCTGGCGGCGCAGGCTGCCCAGTCATGGACGGCGGCCTTGTTGGACCTGTACCGCGCCACCCAGCGGCGTGGCGATTTTGAAGCGGCGGCAGCAGAATTCGCGTCGCATCTGAATGGCCTGGTGCCTGCCTGGTCTGCGCTGGGTAGCTCGGCCGCAGCCAGCAGCATGGCGCCAAGCCCCATTTGGTGCAGCCCGGCGACGCTGACCGCAGTGGACATGGAGCAATTGCGAGCGGTCATGCTGTCCAGTCCCATGCCCTGGTATCTGGGCTGGGCTGGGCTGGAGCAGATCGCGCCCGACGCCTTCCCCCTGTTGCAGGACTTGCTGATCAGCCTGTGTGAAGAGGCGGCCAGCCTGCGGTTTGATGGCGCGGACCGCCTGCTCCAGGCCTTGCGCACATTGACGCCCTCAGGTGTGCGCGGTGTGAATCCGGCCTGTTGGGAAATGCGCCTGTGCGCCTTGCGTGCCCTGCGCTTGCAGGACGATTTTGAACTGGCGGCGCTGGATTACTGTGTCACCTTTGGCGTCTCGCCGCCGACCTGGGCCGAGCCCGGTTGCAGCCTGGTCGCACCGGGCGTGTCAATGGCTAAGGGCGAGTCCGACCTGGCTACGGTCGGGCTGGAATTACGGGGTGAAATTCTGGGCGATGCGAGCCAGGCCCTGGCCGCGCTGGATGCGGCGTCATTGGGCAGCATGCTGATTGACTGCAGCGATCTGGTCCGGGTGGACTTCGCCGCAGCCGGCAGCATTCTCAACTGGGTGGCGATGCGCCAGGCCGATGGGTGGCAGCTGCAATTTCTCAACGTCCACCGACTGGTGGCGGCATTTTTTCACGTCATCGGCATCAACGAACACGCCAAGATCATGGCGCGTGCGATCTGAGCCGGCGCAAGCCACATCAAGGTCTTATGGAACAATTTCACGGAACCACCATTATCAGCGTGCGGCGCAAGACGCCTCTGGGAGTCCAGGTCGCCATTGGCGGCGACGGTCAGGTCACGCTGGGCAATATCGTCGTCAAGGGCACGGCGCGCAAGGTGCGCAAGCTCTACCACGGCCGGGTGTTGGCCGGTTTTGCCGGTGCCACTGCCGACGCCTTCACCCTGTTCGAGCGCTTTGAGGCCAAGTTGGAGAAGCACCAGGGCCATCTGGTGCGCGCCGCCATCGAGCTGACCAAGGACTGGCGCACCGACCGCGTGCTGCGTCGTTTGGAAGCCATGCTGGCGGTGGCCGATAGAGATGCTTCGCTCATCATCACCGGCAACGGCGACGTGCTGGAGCCGGAAAATGGCATCGTCACCATCGGCTCGGGCGGCGCCTATGCCCAGGCGGCTGCGATCGGGTTGCTCAACCACACCGAACTGGATGCCGCAACCATTGTCAAGCGCTCGCTGGAAATCGCCGGTGAACTCTGCATTTACACCAACATGAACCACACCATTGAGACGCTGGACGAAGAGCCGGTGGACGCTAAAAAATGACCCCACAGGAAATTGTTGCCGAGCTGGACAAGCACATCGTCGGTCAGGGCCAGGCCAAACGCGCCGTGGCGATTGCCTTGCGCAACCGCTGGCGCCGTCAGCAGGTTGAGGGAAGCTTGCGCGCCGAGATTACCCCCAAAAACATCCTCATGATAGGCCCCACCGGCGTGGGAAAAACCGAGATCGCCAGGCGCCTGGCGCGACTGGCCGATGCGCCCTTTATCAAGGTGGAAGCGACCAAGTTCACCGAGGTCGGTTACGTCGGCAAGGACGTGGATTCCATCATCCGCGACCTGGCGGAAATTGCCGTCAAGCAGACCCGCGAGGCCGCCAAGGTGGCGGTACGGGGGCGCGCAGAAGACGCCGCCGAGGAGCGCATTCTGGATATTCTGATTCCCATGCCACGCAACGACTTCGGCTTCGCCTCGGGTGAGCCCACACCGGAAAGCACGGCGCGCCAGAGCTTTCGCAAAAAGCTGCGCGAGGGCCAACTGGCGGACCGTGAGATTGAGATCGATGTCGCCGCGCCCACGCCTCAGCTGGAAGTAATGGGCCCGGCCGGTATGGAAGAAATGACCGAGCAGCTGCGCGGCATGTTTGGCCAGATGGCGCAAAACAAGCGCCAGACGCGCAAGCTCAAGATCCCTGAGGCGCTCAAGTTGCTGGTGGACGAGGAAGCCGCCAAGCTGGTGAATGAGGACGAGATCAAGAGCCAGGCCATCCATATGCTGGAGCAAAACGGCATTGTGTTCATAGACGAGATCGACAAGGTCACCTCGCGCAGCGAAGGCAGCGGCGCCGAGGTCTCGCGCCAGGGCGTGCAGCGCGACCTGCTGCCTCTGGTGGAGGGCACCACCGTGTCCACCAAATACGGCATGGTCAAGACCGACCACATTCTGTTTGTGGCCTCCGGCGCCTTTCACCTGAGCAAGCCCAGCGACCTGATCCCCGAACTGCAGGGCCGCTTCCCCATCCGCGTGGAGCTGCAGTCGCTGTCGGTGCAAGACTTTGAAGCCATCCTGACGCAAACCCATGCCTCGCTGACGCGCCAGTACCAGGCCTTGCTGGCGACCGAAGACGTGACGCTGCACTTCACGCCCGAGGGCATCACGCGCCTGGCCAAGATTGCGTTTGAGGTCAATGAGCGCACCGAAAATATCGGCGCCCGGCGCCTGTCCACGGTGATGGAGCGTCTGCTCGATGACGTCAGTTTTGATGCCGCGTCCATGGCCGGTCAGACCGTGGAAATAGACGCTGCCTATGTAGACAAGCGCCTCGCCGAGTTGAGCCAGAACGAAGATTTGTCGCGTTACATTTTGTAATAGCCGCCCTCGCTATTCCCCCGCCCCTTTCACCCCCACCGGGATGAAAGGGGAGCCCAAAGCGGACAGCCGATTTTGCTTTCTCGCTTCGGCTAAGGCACCACTGGCGGAAACGGCGAATTTTATTTTTTTACTGTTGCAATCCCTAGCCGGCGCTCGGAACTGCTGGCGTGAGACCTAGGCAAGCGAATGCAGTGGCGACGCCCCGTCATTATTTCCGTATTCGGCGCGCAAGGGTCAAATCGGCTGTCCGCATTAAGCTCCCCCTCGCCCGGCGGGGGCGAGGGGGCTGGGGGGGGTGGGGAGTCAAGAATCTATCCCAAGCAAGTCCAGAATCCCCGAAATGAACGTCAACGGGTGGGCCGGACAACCGGGCACATACAGGCTGGGCTGCACGGCCTCCAGAAAGCGCCTATCCACCGCATCGCAATCGGCAAACACGCCACCCGAAATTGCGCAGGCGCCCACGGCAATCACCAGCTTGGGCGCGGGCATGGCGTCCCAACAGAGCTGCAGGGCCTGAACCATGTTGCGGCTGATGGCGCCCGACAGCACCAGACCATCGGCATGGCGCGGCGATGCCACGATGTCGATGCCGTAGCGACCCAGGTCAAAGTTCACATTGCTCAACGCGTTGATCTCCATCTCGCAGCCATTGCAGCCGCCGGCCGACACCGAGCGCAGCTTGAGCGAGCGGCCAAAGCGTTGGTGCAGGGCGGCAGATACCCGCACCGGATCGATGTCGGGCCTTGCCGCGCTGACGCTCAGCCCCTGGCGACTGGTGCTGGAGAGCTTGAAGTCGGCGTTGAAGCTGATTTTGTGGCTGGGGCAGACCGGCTCGCAATCGCCGCACAGCACACAACGCCCCAGGTCGATGTGCACCTCGCCAATTTGCTCTGGCTGCAGCGCAATCGCCTGGCTAGGGCAGACATCCACACAGCGACGGCAGGAGGTTGCGCAGGCGGTATCGCCGATCAAGGGCTTACCGCGAAAGCCGATGGGTTTGGCCTGCCGCGGGTCCACTATGAATTGGCTGCCCTGGGCTTTGCGTACGGAGAGGGACTTGAACATAGGGGCTCTACAGGTCGTTGCCGCAATAGGAAAGGTCAAAGCTCTTGTTGCAGATGGGGAAATCCGAGATGGCGTTGTCCCGCAGCGCCATGGCCAGCCCGAACCAGTTGGGCAGGGACGGGTCCTGCAGCTTGTAGTGCAGCAACTGCCCCTGCTCCGAGGTTTCCAGCACCTGCAGCACCGGCCCACGCGTGCCTTCAACGATCGATATACACAGGTGCTTGGGCGACAGCGCCGTCAGGGCCAAGGCTGGTTCGGAAAAATTGCCACTTAGATCCAGTGCGCTATCGCCTCCCACAGCCAGCAACCATTGCAGCGATGCCTCCACCTCGCGCATGCGCAAAAGCATGCGAGCCCAGCAGTCGCCGCCACTCTCGGTCAGCAGCTCCAATGGACGAGCGGAATAGAGCCGAGTCGGCAACTGGCTGCGCGTGTCCATTGCTACGCCGCTGGCGCGCGCCACCAAGCCGACCAGGCCCAGCTCCTGCGCCGTCTTTGCGCTGACCATGCCCGTGCCCTTGAAGCGCGCCGCCACGCTCAGGCTGGAGCACAGCAGCGCATTGATGCCGGCAAAGTCTGGGGCGAAGGCGCTCAGCGTTTGCAGCAGGTCGGCACGCTGCGCAGCATCCAGCCCCCGCGTGCGGCCAGGCCTTAGCCAGCCGCGGCCGAAGCGGTTGCCGCAGAGCCGTTGGGTCAGGTTGATGATGGCGGTGCGCAATCGGCCGTAAGTTCCACCACCTTGCAAAAAGGCGATGTCGGTGGCCAGGCCATTGAGCGTGGCGACATGCATGGCGATGCGCTCCAGCTCCAGCGCTACGCCGCGCAACAGCTCGGTCTCCATGCTGGCCTGCACACCGCACAGCGCCTCGACCGCGGCGCAGTGGCCCCAGGCGTAGGCGATGGCAGAGTCGCCGCACACCGATTCGATCACGGGCGTCAACGCCAGCGCTGGGCGGCGCAGCAGCAGGGCCTCCACGCCACGGTGCTGGTAGCCGAGCTGGATTTCCAGGTGCTGCACCTGCTCGCCCAGGCACATGAAGCGGAAGTGGCCGGGCTCGATCACGCTGGCGTGGATGGGGCCCACGCCGACCTCATGCACCTCCTGGCCGCGCACGTTGAAAAACGGGTACTCGTCCATCTGTTGTTGGCGCGCACCCTCAAAGCGGATCGGCTTGAGCCAGGGGTGTCCGTCGGGCAACAGGCCGGTCTGTTCCCAGAGCTCGCGCTCCAGACTTTGCGCCGCCGGAAAGCGGGCGGTGAGCGATGGATAGTGTTCGCCTGGCGTGGCCTGTGCCCGAAGCACCGAGAGTGGCTCTGGCGTGCCCGGTGCAGCCTGGAAGACGGCGGTGACGCAGAGTGCAGTATTGCCAGCTGCGCTGTCCGGACGCCCAAACAGCATCAGCAGGCGCGCCCCGGTTTGCATGCGTTCGGCGCATTGCGCCGCCAAGGCGCTCAGTGACATTAGCGCACAGTCACGCAGATCGCGTAGCAGGGTGGTGCTCATGTGCCTCCAATCGAGCGCGCTACCGCGCTCAACAACTGGGTGATGGCGTCTGGCGTATAGGTGCCCAGCATGGTCAGCACGCCGACAAAGCCGAGCTTGGGCAGGCTGGTCAGCAGCGATTCCTTGATGGGCGGCAGCACGCGCTCCGGTATGCCCCATAGCATGGGAAAGATGCTGCGACCGGTGGCGACAAAAATAATCGTCAGCATCACGCACATCAGGGTAAAGGCCAGCAGATTGCCGGCCTGCACAATGCCCGAGAGGATCAGCATCTCGGCCAGAAAACTGGCAAAGGGCGGAAAGCCGAGCAGGGCAAAAATGCCGCCCGCAAACAGCAGGCCGGCAAAGGGCAGGACGCGAATCACGCCGGCCAGCGGCGCCACGTCGTTGGTGCCATAAACGGCGCGCATGCGCCCGGCGGTGATGAACAGCAGCGACTTCACAAAGGCATTGCTGACTATGTAGAGCACCACACCGTAGGCGGCGACCTGGCCCACCGATAATCCCAGCGCAATGACGCCCGAGGAGCTGATGCAGGCATAGGCAATCAGACGCTTGTAATTGCGCGTGGCCATGATCTGAATGGCCGCCACCAGCAACGAGGCATAGCCCATCACCAAGAGTTCCTGCGACACCAGGCCGGTCTCAAAGCCCTGAAACGCCTGCAGCACCCGGAACATGGCAACCACGCTGACGTTGAGTTGCACGGAGGCCAGCAATGCACTGGTGCTGGTGGGTGCTGCCTCATAGGTCTCGGGCAGCCAGCTGTAGAGTGGCGCCAGGCCCAGCTTGCCGCCCAGCCCCAGCAGAATCAAGGCCAGGCCCAGGCCTTGCCAGGAGTCCTTGGCAATGGTCAGGGTTTCGCTCAGCCGGTCGGCGTGGAAGCTGATCTCCAGGCCGCGCAGGTCGGCCGATTGGGCCAGGCACATAAAGCCGACGAAGCTGATGGCCAGCGTCATCGACGAATACAGCAGGTAGCGCCAGGCCACGGCGCGCGGCGCGCCATACTGTCCGCAGACCATCATCATCACGGCGCAGGCGGTGGTGAGCTCGATCAGCGTCCATTGCAGGATCAGGTGGTTGCACATCACTCCCAGGTTCATGAGCAGCATGAACAGCGAGGACCAGAGCGCACGGGTGCGTAGGTCGCGAATCAGCTCCGGCGAGCCGCGCTCGCGCGAGAGCATGTACACGCCAATGCCCAGAAACACCGTGTTGATGACCAGCACAAACAGCATCGAGGTGGCGTCCAGCACCAGATAACGGTGGGCAAAGTAGAGTGGCAGGCGCTCCAGGGGCAGGGCCAGAAAGCTGGCCACCGTGGCCAACCAGATCAGCAGCGCCAGGCACAGCATCACTGGCAGGATCCAGCGTCCGCTGTCCGGCTTTGCTGGTGGTACGGCCCTGGTGTCGGCTGC
>TBL_comb47_HYPODRAFT_10000167_pt1 | contig 83883 bp, 85 predicted proteins | sample TroBogypolimnion_40_FD_10682 | JGI IMG/M metagenome (IMG submission 10682) | reverse complement strand
TACATTCAATGTTGCATCATCTTAAAGGTCTACTTAGATATATCTTTATTGAATGACTGAAGCAAACAGACAGCAGAAAACTATCGCTGGCTATGTGATAGTAATTATTGCACTAACACTAGTGACCATCATTGCATTCTTTGCTGGTCGCTATCTTGACCTTGTTAATACGGTAATGCTTTACCTTTTGGTGGTTTTTATAATCGCTTTAAGATGTGGGAGAATTCCTGCAATTGTTACCGCTACTTTATCAGTTGGATTATTTGATTTCTTTTTTATTCCNCCTAAATTCTCGTTTGCAGTAGATGATATAAAATATTTATTTACTTTTGCAGTAATGCTTTTTGTAGGTTTTATTACTGCTCAACAAGCTGCATCAATTAGAACTCAAAAGAATTTAGCAATCGATAAAGAAAAAACTACCAGAGGTCTATACCAACTAGCTAAAGAGTTAACAGCTTGTAAAGAGATTGATGACATCACCAATACACTTAGGAAGTATTCAAATTCAATAGGTTTTGATGCCTCCATTCATTTAATTGATCAGCATCAGAATTTTCCAACTTTTAGTGAGTTATTTGTAATTCAAAGCTTGGCATTAACTGTTGTTAAACAGAATAAATATCTAGATATTAGTTCATATACCAATTCTCGTACCTCTGAATATTTATTTCCCTTGAATTCTTCAAATAGATTAATTGGGATTATTTATTTTATCGAAAAGTGCCAAAATCCTTCTCTGCAAATTTTGGCAGAAGAGTTAAATGCTGTAGCAGATTTGGTTTCAATTACCTTGGAGCGATTTCATTTTGAAATGATAGCAAGTGAATCGAAGTTAGAAATTAATTCAGAACGTCTAAGAAACTCTATTTTATCATCTCTTTCACATGACTTAAGAACGCCATTAAGTGCTTTAGTTGGGATGGCTGATTCATTAACGCGCCAAATAGATAGTAAAGACTCTAAATTAATATCTGAGGCTGAAAGTATTAGAGATCAAGCAAAAAGTATGGTTGGAGTTATCAATAACTTACTGGATATGGCCAAATTACATAGTGATCACGTAAAGCTTAATAAAGAGTGGCATCTTTTTGAAGATGTCATCGGCTCATCTATAAATTTCCTGAAAGGCTCACTAAATAAACATAAAGTAAAAGTTATTTTAGAGCCAAACTTACCTTTGGTAGAGTTTGATGCTGTACTAATGGAGCGGGTCTTGTGTAATTTAATTGAAAATGCTGCCAAATACTCCCCAATTAATTCAGAAATCCAAATTAGAGGATACATGTTAAATGGGAAAGCTTGTATTGAAGTTAATGACCAAGGTAAAGGCTTTGAGGTAGGCAAAATCGACAGGCTATTTAAGATGTTTATTCGCGGTAAAGCAGAGTTGTCTGTACAAGGGATTGGGTTGGGATTGGCTATATGCAAAGCAGTCATTGATGCTCATGGAGGTGAGATTTCCGCATCTAGTCTTGAAGAAGGTGGGGCCTCCATTTTTATTTCATTACCAGCAGGAAATCCGCCAAATCCGATTATGGATAGATATTAACCATATGAAAAATCAAGGTACAGTAATTTTGGTTGAAGATGAGCCTCAAATTCGTAGGGTTATTAAAGAAGCCCTAGAGGCTGAAAGCTGGAAGGTTTTTGAGACGGATTCTGCCCAAAGAGCATTGATTGAGTTAAATACAAGGAAGCCTAACTTATTAATTATTGATCTTGGATTGCCTGATATAGATGGTATAGAAGTCATCACACAATTTAGAGAGTGGTCGATGATGCCAATATTAGTTATTTCTGCTCGTCATGAAGAACATCAAAAGATTATGGCCTTAGATAAAGGCGCTGATGATTACATCACTAAGCCTTTTGGTATAGGCGAGTTATTGGCTAGAGTTCGTGCAGTGACTCGAAGAAAGAATGGCAATTTGGCTCCATCAGCTAAATATGTATTTGGTGAAATTGAAGTTGATTTAACAAATCAAACGGTAATGAGAAATAATGAAACTTTACATTTGACTGCTATTGAATATCGTTTATTAGCATTGCTTATCGCGAATGAAGGAAAGATCATTAGTCAAAAACGATTACTCCAAGAAGTCTGGGGGCCAAATAGCAGTGATAAATCACATTACTCTAGAATTTATATCAGCCATTTAAGACATAAATTAGAAAAGGATCCGACCCAGCCTGAGCATTTACTTACAGAGGTTGGTGTTGGTTACAGATTTCAACCATAGGAAAACATTATGACCGTCGTAAAAAAAAGCCATAAGTCTATTCTGGCATTGGGAGCATTAGGTGTTGTATACGGAGATATTGGGACAAGTCCTTTGTATACAATGCATGAAATCTTTGCTGGAGCTCATCATCCTGTCCCCATCACGTCGATGAATGTGCTTGGTATATTGTCTTTAATTTTGTGGTCACTGATTGTGGTCGTAGCTGCAAAATACGTCATGTTTATGATGAGGGCAGATAACCGAGGTGAAGGCGGTATTATGGCACTTATCGCATTAGTATTAAGCTCAATAAAAGAGAGTCGTTATTCGAGATATCTCATGTTGTTGGGTTTATTTGGAGCTGCATTATTTTACGGCGATAGTGTTATTACCCCTGCCATTTCAGTCCTTTCTGCTATTGAAGGTCTTGAAATTGCAACCCCTGCATTCAAACCATATATATTGCCGATTTCAATGGGTGTTTTAGTGGTTCTATTTTTTGTACAAAAGCATGGAACTTCAAAAATCGGTGGGCTGTTTGGCCCTGTGATGATTGTTTGGTTTGTTTTACTTGGAATTTTAGGCGTTATTAATATCGCTCAAAATCCAAACGTGCTTCATGCAATTAATCCAATCTTCGCAATCCATTACTTTATGACTAATCCAGCTTTAGGGTACTTTTCTTTAGGAGCCTGTGTGCTTGCTTTAACTGGGGCAGAAGCGCTTTATGCTGATATGGGTCATTTTGGCAGAGACTCAATTCAGCTTGCTTGGTTTGGTCTAGTATTACCTGCTCTAGTCTTAAATTATTATGGTCAAGGAGCTTTATTACTTTCTAATCCTCAGTCTATTGAAAATCCATTCTATTTGTTAGCTCCTAGCTGGGCACTTTATCCCATGGTTGTGATATCAACGATTGCAACCATTATTGCTTCGCAAGCGGTCATTACTGGCACTTATTCTATTACCCAACAGGCGATGCAGCTTGGTTACTCTCCTCGAATGGAAATTCAACACACATCCAATAAAGAAATTGGACAAATATATCTTCCTGGAATGAATTGGGCTTTAATGGTTGCTGTTGGCATTTTGATATTAGCTTTTGGATCATCCACAAACCTTGCTGCTGCTTATGGTGTAGCAGTTACAGGGACCATGGTAATTACAACATTACTTTCCTTTGTGGTCGTAAGAAAGTTATGGCATTGGAATTTGCCTTTTAGTTTGCTTATTGTGGGCAGTTTCTTAACTGTGGATATTATTTATTTCTCTGCAAATTTGGTCAAAATTAAAGAGGGGGGGTGGTTTCCATTATTGTTGGGATTATTAGTTTTTACTTTAATGACTACTTGGAAAAGAGGGAGAGATTTGCTTCATAAGAAATTGTCAGCTGACTCATTATTTTTAGAGCCGTTTGTCAAAAGTTTGGCTAATTCTTCATCTGGGATTGCATCTATCGCTGGAACTGCTGTATTTATAACTCCAAATCCAACTATGGTACCACACGCTCTTTTACATAGTTTAAAGCACTATAAAAGCTTGCATCAAAGAGTAATTATTCTAACCGCTGAAACGTTGGATATACCTCATTTAACAAATGAAAACTTCATTGAATCTAAAAAGCTTGATGATAGATTTTATGTTGTGAAAGTGAAGTTTGGGTTTATGGAAACTCCCGACCTGCCTGCAGCTCTTGAAAAATTAAATGTTAATGATTTCGTATATGAACCGATGGATACTTCTTTCTTTGTCGGTAGAGAAACCTTAATTCCAAAGATTGGTTCTGAAATGGCGTATTGGCGAGAAAAGCTTTTTATTGCGATATACCGAAATGCTGGAAGCGCAGCGAGCTATTTTAGGTTACCGCCTAATCGCGTTATCGAGCTTGGAACACAGGTTGAATTATAATAAACCTGGCGTGAGGTGAAGCTTACTTTGCAACATATTTAATTTTTATTTCAGTGCGTTGCTACCCTTTTTAGTAGCTAGCTAATGTTTTGGGGTTATGGTTTGATAGACTGGCTAGATTGAAAATATTGGCACAATTTATGCTTTATAAAAAGTGAAATCTTTTTTCGATCCATATCTCCTCTCCTCATTTAGGGTGCCATTACGGCACCCTCTTTTTTTGCACTAAATTAGTGCGGAATTTCTTAGTATGCCCTACGAGGTAACAGTATAAATGTCGTATCACTAAAGTTAGCTTTGCTAATCACAAGGTTCAATCCTCATGCGTCAGATGTTTTAACGAAATAGACGTTCTTAATACTAAATAGTTTTTCGAGGTTTTACTTTATTAAGTCTTTACAAACTTAATAAAGTAAATAATAATCATTCTCATTAATGATTCAGATCAACTACAAAAAGTAATTTTTAATGAGATTTATAAAAAATATAAAGCAATTTATTCTTATGCAATTGATCTTTTTGCCTCTAGTAGCATTCGGACATAATTTTGATTCTGAAGAAGTTTTGGCTGAAGAGGACTCTTTGCAATCAGAGTATTGGAATGCTCATGCTCAGTTAACGAATACTATACAGTGGCATCCGACTTTTGATACGAAGTGCGATGCCAGTCAGTTTTATTGCATGTCTGGGAGGGCTCAGCGTAAGGAAACTAATGACGCTACTATTTACTTGGGGGCTAGGTTGTGGAGTGGTGCTGAACTTTATATCAACACTGAGGTAGATGAAGGCTTTGGTCTTGGTGATACTCATGGTATTGCTGGATTTCCAAGCGGAGAGTCTTATAAACTTGGTGAGCCCTATCCTTATATTCGAACACAGCGGCTCTTTATTCGTCAAACAATTAATCTTGGCGGTGAAGATCAGCATCTTGATTCAATTGCTAACCAGTTAGCTGGTAATCGTCAATCTGACAATCTTATATTGACTGTAGGTAAGTTCTCATTAGTTGATATATTTGACAACAATACTTATTCACATGATCCAAGAAATGATTTTCTTAATTGGTCAATTGTTGATGCGGGCGCCTTTGATTACGCCGGTGATGCGTGGGGTTATGTTTATGGGTTTGCAGGAGAGTTAAATAAAAGTGAATGGAGTGTTAGAGGAGCATTTGTAAATTTATCAACTGAACCTGGTGCTTTGCATACTGATATGAGTTTTGATCAATGGTCAGTTGTTGGTGAGATAGAAAAGAGATATGTTTTTAAAGGGCAAGATGGCAAAATTAAAGTTTTGGGGTTTTTAGATCATGGCAAGATGGGTGATTATCGAGATGCGCTTGCGCTTGGAGGTGTTCCAGATTTAAGTCTTGTTCGACATGAATCCTCTAAACTTGGAATGGCAATTAATGTTGAACAATCACTTACTTCAAATATTGGTTTATTTGCTCGTTTTAGTATGAATGATGGAAATAAGGAAACATGGGATTTTACCGATATTAATCAATCATTCTCATTAGGAGCTTCATTTAAGGGAGAAGCTTGGGGGCGTGCTTTAGATAAAGCTGGAGTAGCATTCGCAAATAACGATCTTTCAAGGCCGGCTAGGGATTATTTTGAGGCAGGTGGGCTGGGGGTGTTGATAGGTGGAGGTCCTCATCCTGGCTATAGCTCTGAACGGATTATTGGAAGCTTATTATTCAATAAGTATTAGAGATTGGTGCAATTTTACTGTTGATTATCAGCACATTCAAAATCCTGCATACAATCCACAAAATCAAGATATTTCTATCCTTGGGATGAGAATGCATTTTGCAATTTAGTTGATTTTATAATGTTGATGAGTAATGAAATATAGCCCATAAAAAGCTTTAGGGATAAATTTAATCGACTAAAAAAATTCACAGGAAAATTAAAGGCTATCTGATAGATTAACAGAACAAGTTCCTTGTTCGGATTTGGTTTTGTGATTCCCTATTTTTATAAATCTACTAAATGTAAGTGAATGCCTGTCTAGATCATAAAATATTGTGATCGGTGTTCTTCTGCCATCGTTAAAAGTTCTTTCTTGATGATATTTTATTGTGAATGGGGAGATTGAAGTGTCGAATTTATTTCCTTTCAACGCTGTGAAGTCATCAGAGTAATAAAGAACATGATGCTTTTCATCAAAATATATTTGGAATTCTATGGAATCATTTGAATTTAATTTGCAATTGAGATGAGTCAAACTAATATCATTTAGATAAGTATCGAAATTAATTACCCCTATAAAAGTAGCAATTAAGATTAAAGAACATAGTTTGAAATTTATTATTTTATTCATTGCGGGCGGAAAGTAATCTATTGTTAAGTTCTTATGAACTTTATATTACAGATTCAACGTATCAATCAACTAAAATCTAAGTTCTTGGGTTAAGCAATTTGATAAAAGTATGTGGCTCTTTTTAAAGCTTCATCATCGATTCAGTCCGAATGCCTTACCAAGAACCACCTAGAGCTTTAATTAAGAATATTGAGACTTGGAACTGTTGTCCTTTATTCTGAATTGCTTGACGCTCATAAAATAGAACTGCTTGCTCCGCATTGATTACATCAAGGTAATTGTCTATTCCGCCCTCATATCTTGCTTGAGTCAACTCAAGTACGTGCTTTGCGCTTTCAACGGATTGGTTTATATGCTCGGCTGATTGATTTAATAAGATATTGCCTGTTAATCCATCTTCTACTTCTTTCATAGCGCCAAGCACTGTTTGGCGATATGACTCAATACTGGATTGATAAGTGATTTCTGAAATTTTTACATTCGCTTTAATCTTGCCTGCGTTAAAAAGTGGCTGCGTTGCAGAGACTCCGAGTGACCATAGTACACTTGAGGAGTTTGCTAAAGTAGATAATGCTGAACTTTCAAATCCAATATTTGGTGATAAATTGATCGAAGGATAAAATGCCGCTTTGGCAATACTGATTTGCAGATTCGCTTGTTCCATGGATCGCTCGGCAGATGCGACATCTGGTCTTTTTTGCAACACATCCGATGGTAATATTGTTGGAATATCCGGTAATGAATTTGAAAATATATGCGACTCAACATGGAAGTTATTTGCAAATGAACCAGTCAGTAGTGCTAAAGCATGTTCAATTTGCATACGCTGTTTTTTTAGGGTATCAAGTTGTGCCAAAGAGCCATCTAATTGATTTTGTTGCTGAGCAAGGATAATCGCATCTACTAGTCCTAAGGTATATCTGTTCTTCACAAATTCTAGAGCTTTGTTTTGAAATACAATATTTTTCTCGACCAACTTAGTTTCACTATCTAATGCTCTTAGGGCAAAATAGTCAGATGCTATTTCAGCGGCCAATAGTAGTTTAATATTTTCATAATCTGCCTCGATAGAAGCCTGCCCTGCCTTTGCTGCTTTGAAGCTATTTTGAACTCGGCCGAAAAGATCCACTTCATAATTAACAGATAACCCTAGACTAAAATCATTTTGGCTAGTGGTAACCGGAGAGTTGCTTTTTTGATAGGTCGGTCGGTTTTGAGAGATAATGCCACGATCGAAATTGCTCAATATATTCGCCTCTGGGTAGAGGTTTGCCTTACTGATTGTTACAACAGCTTTTGCTTGAGTGATTCGATTTTCTGCAATTTTTAGACTGGGATTTTGTTCAAGAGCTAATTTTTCAAGTCGATTAAGCTCATCATCATTAAAAATTTCCCACCATAGACCTTTGCTAAGATGGTCTTTAGGTTCAGCCATATGCCAAGGATACTCCGCTGACCAGTTTTGTGGTAAATCCAATTGCGGTTTATTGTAATCATTTATTATCGAGCATGAAGTGAGCGCCAATACGCAGATATAAATGAGTGATCGACGAAGCATCAATGGGTCACTTCCACGATATCACCATCTTCAATTGAGTCAGGGGGATTTAAGATAATTTGGTCGCTTGAATCTAGCCCTTTTATGATCTCAAGTCTATTTCCAAAATCTTGCCCGATGGAGACGGGTTTAATTTTAACTTTACAATTCTTGGTTACAGTTGCGATCGTCGCGCCTTGAGCCCTGAAAAGCATGGCATTTAAAGGAACTTTGAGCACATCTTTTGATTCGATAGGAATAGAAACTTTGACAAGCGAGCCAGGAAGCAATTGATTATGATCATTCTTGATTAAGATTTCAGTATGTAAGGTCCGAGTAACTGGATCAATAGCACCTGCTGTATGAACGATTTTGGCTGGGAAAACTTGGGTTGGCATTTCTTTTAATGTGGCCGTGACGCTTTGATTTATATGGATATGATCTGCATAAGCTTGAGGAATATCGACATAGAGCCTTAATGGATTTGATTGGGATAACATGAACATTAATTTTTGAGACTGTGCATCACTAGTTGAAATGAGATCGCCAACATCAATATTGCGTTGTGTAATTATCCCGCTAAACGGAGCCGTCACTTTTTTAAAGTTAGACAGATAAGTGAGTCTTGTCACATCGGCTTCTGCCCCCTTTAATTCTGCTTCCGCTTGCATAAGTAAGCTTTTTCTTTCGTCTAGTTCCTGTTGTGACACTACATCTCGTTCACGCATCTTTTGCCATCGATTGAAAGAAGACTCTGCTAAATTAAAAGCTGATTTTTTCTGATTGAGTGTTGCAATTGCTAAAGCCAAACTTTGATCTACTTCAGGGGTGTCAATCGAGGCAAGTAACTCACCCTTTTTGACATGACTTCCTATGTCTTTATACCAATGTAAGACATAGCCGTTTGTTCTTGCATAAATAGGTGACTCAATATAGCCTTTGAGAGTGCCAGGCAGGGCTAGCGTTTGTATACCTGATGACGCATCAGCTGTGATTGTTTGAACATAAACTTTTGCCAGCATATTTGCTGATAATGCGAGCTTTTGCGCCTGAGAATGCTTAGCAAGCATTGTGAGTATTAAGCTTAATACAAAGAAAATAATGATTAATAAGAATGCCAAACGGACTTGCCAAAGATTTTTTTTATTGGAATTAGAGTTATCTATTTTGCTCAATCTGCTTCTCTTTTCAGTAATTTTTTTGACAAATGTTCATGCACGGATGCAAAGACAATCGGAACAAAGAAAAGGGTGGAAACCGTTGCAAATATAAGCCCCCCTATCACTGCGCGCCCAAGCGGAGCATTTTGTTCACCACCATCACCCAAGCCTAGTGCCATAGGAATCATTCCGACAATCATCGCTAAAGCTGTCATCAAAACTGGACGCATTCTAGTTCTTGCCGCATCAAGGGCAGCAGTTATGCTAGTTAAACCATCTTGTAATCTTTGTCTTGCAAAAGATACCATTAAAATTGAATTGGCTGTCGCCACGCCCATCGTCATAATTGCGCCGGTTAGCGCTGGAATACTTAGTGTGGTGCGCGTAATAAACAACATCCATACAATACCTGCAAGGGCGGCTGGAAGGGCAGTAATAATAATGAATGGATCTACCCACGATTGAAAATTTACCACCAAAAGCAAGTAAATTAAAACGATGGCAACGATCAAACCTATTTCTAAACCATTAAATGATGTATCCATAGTATTTACTTGGCCCCTTATTGCAATTTCAGCCCCCTTCGGAAGTGAGGGTTTGATCGCCTCTATTAAAGGATTAATTTGTTCTATGACGCCGCCAATATCTCTACCCTCTACACTTACATAGAGATCAATTACAGGAGCAATGTTGTAATGAGAGACAACAGATTGTTGTCTGAGTGGTTGAATATCTACCAAGTTCCCAAGCAGTTGAGCTGGAGTTTTATTGTTAGTATTTATTGGAGTTTCCATTACATCATCTAAAGACTGGATCTGATATTGCGGCGTTTGAGCGACCACATTGTAGACAACACCATTCTTTTGATTAAGCCAAAATGAAGGGGAGGTTTGGAAACTTCCTGACAAGGACGACATAATGTTTTGTGCCACAACGTTGGCATCAACTCCAACCTGTTGCGCTCTTGTACGGTCAATATTCATCTTCAAAACTGGCTGGTCGATCAGTTGATGAATATGCACGTCAACAGCACCAGGAATTTTTTTGATTTTTTTCATTAGTTGTGCGGCTTGATCATAATTCTTGTATATGTCTTTACCACTCAGTTGAATATCAATTGCAGCGGGTAATCCAAAATTAAGAATCTGCGAGACAATATCAGCAGGCTGAAAGAAAAACTCCACTCCTGGGAATTCTTTTGGTAACGCTTCTCGGATTTCACTTACATACTGACTAGTTGGTGGATGTGCATCCTTAAGCGCGATTAATATTTCTGCATCCATTGTACCGATGGTGCCTGAATTGTTATAAGACGTATTAATGCCACTATAAGGTAAGCCGATATTGTCGACGATCGTTTCTAAATTTTGAGGTGGAATAATTGCGCGAATATGCTTTTCCACTTGATCTACAACTTTCGCTGTTTCCTCGATACGCATTGCTGTTGGGGTTCTAACATGCAAGCGAATTTTTCCTGAATCAACTGCCGGGAAGAAATCACGTCCAAGGTTTAGGCTGAGTAATAATGATAAAAGGCAAAAGCTTAAGAATGCTCCGCCAAAGAGTAAACGATGTTGCAACATGCCATCAAGTAGGCTTTGATAGCCCATCTTTAGCCTTTCAAAACCCTTATCGAATTGATGATAAATTTTATTAAATCGACCTGGTGATTTATCAATATGTAAATCTCTCATGAATAACATTACCAAGGTAGGAATGACCGTTCTTGATAACAGATATGAGGCTAACATGGCAAAAATGACAGCCTCAGCTAAGGGCACAAATAGATATTTTGCGACGCCAGTGAGGAAAAACATCGGTATAAATACAATACAGATACATAAAGTAGAAACTAAAGCTGGAACTGCAATTTCTCTAGCACCATCCATAATGGCTTGATAAAGATCTTTTTCATTATGCAGATGGCGTTGGCGCTCAATGTTCTCGATTTCTACGGTCGCGTCATCAACTAAAATACCGACTGCTAGAGCTAATCCCCCAAGCGTCATGATATTGATTGTCTCACCAAGCGCATGGAGTACAAAGATGGAGATAAAAATTGAGAGAGGTATTGAGATGGCAATAATTAATGTGCTTCGCCAGTTACCTAGAAACAATAAAATTAATAGCGCTGTTAATCCTGCGGCTACCATCGCTTCATGTAATACACCAGTGATAGCCGATTTAACGAAAATGGATTGATCAAAAATAGGCTTAATATTCAGTTCATCAGGAAGTTTCAGTTTTATTTTTGGTAACGCTTTCTTTAAATCATCTACAATTTGCAACGTCGAGGCCTTGCCATTCTTAACAATTGAAACCAATACGCCACGTTTTCCATTTTCTCTAACCAAATTCGTTTGTGGCAAAAAGCCTTCTCTGACGTGAGCGACTTCACCTAAATAAGTAGTTGCACCATTAGTAGTTTTGACGGGAATATCGTTCATGCCGTCCATGTCATTAGGTGAGCCATTAAGTAATACAGAGTATTCTGTTTTTCCCATTTTGATCGTGCCTGTAGGCAAGATAAGATTTTGGGCGTTTATGGCTCCAACTACGTCATTAGGTGTTAGGCCTTTCTCAATTAATGCTTGTGTATTTAGATCGACAGAGATAACTTTCTGTTTTCCTCCGTAGGGGTAAGGCACGGAAATTCCTGGAATAGTAATAAGTTGAGTTCGAAAGAAATTTAGAGCTGTGTCGGATATGGCTTGCTCAGATATTGTCGAACTAGACAAGCTCAATTGAATAATTGGTACACTAGATGCGGTGTATTTGATAATTAATGGTGGAGTAATTCCTGGCGGCAGACCCTTTAACTGGGTTTGAACAATCGACACTACTTGAGCGAGGGAAGTTTGAATATTGGCATTAGCTTGAAAGAAAATCTTAATGACCGCAATTCCTGAAAAAGATTGTGATTCAATATGTTCAATGTCATCTACTGTAGTAGTAAGACTTCGCTCACTAACACCGACCTACGCGATTGGCCATTTCCTCAGGCGGGAGTCCGTTATAGGACCAAACAATGCTAACTACAGGGATATCAACATCCGGAAGAATGTCAACGGGAGTTTTAAGTAAAATATAAGGTGTCATGAGCAGAATTAGCAATGTCATGACAATAAAGGTGTAACGGCGCTCAAGCGCTAATTTGACGATCCACATGGTGGTTAATTCTACCTACTTTTTAGCTAATGTTTTAAAAAAATAGATTTTTAATTAGGTTATGTTTTTAAGTCACGCAGTTGATTGTTGATCATCTAGTATTTATGACGCCAAATCAGCAATAAAGTGATCTTTGTTCAACCTGTTAATTATCAAAAGGAAGTCTTGCTATATTCCAAAAACTCTTTTTGCTTGCAGACCGATTAAGCCGGCTTTAAAAACTTTTATACATTTTGCGGATTTGTATTAATAATCTTTAACATTCTTGAAACTACCTTGTCGTATAATGAATTAAAGTTTAGTAAGTTATAAGGTTACTTTAAGGATCTGATATGAAAAAGAATTTGATTGGATTGGCAATTTTGGCAGTATTAAGTTTTTCTTCAGTTACTGTTTTCGCTGAAGATGATTCTTACAAAGGCTCTTGGTACGTTGTGCCAGGTATTAGCTACAACTATACTGATAGTGCATTGAATGCTAAGGATGACATGGGCGTCTTTCTTCGTGGAGGTAAAGAAATTGCGCCAAATTGGGATATCCAGTTTGGGGGCTCATATGCTGACGTTGATGGAAAGTCTAGTGGAAAATACAAGCAAACGCTTTTAGGCGTTGATGCGCTTTACATGCTTAGCCGAGAGAGATTGCGTCCATTTTTGTTGGTTGGGCTAGGTTATGCGGACAATAAATTGGATTACGCTGTTAATGGCGGTTCGAAAAGTTCAGTCATGGGTAACATTGGGGCAGGTNTGCAATATTCTTTTACTGACAATATTGGATTACAAGCTGACTTACGTTCAGTTTGGAGCGAGGCTAATGTTGCTGGTGATAATAAAACGGCTGGTAATACAGTACTAAATTTTGGTGTTATTTTCCGTTTTAGTGCTCCTGTTGCTCCTGTTGCTCCTGCAATGCCCGTTGTAGAATCTGCAGCCGCGGAATCAATTGTTGCTGAGCCTGTAGTTGAAGCACCAGCGCCTGTTATTGCTGCTGAACCAGCATGTAAGCCTACGGTTGAGACAATTACGATCCAATCAGAAGCATTGTTTGATTTTGACAAGTACACAATTAAGGGTAAAAACAATCAAGTGCTTGATGATCTTGCAGCAAAAATTAAAGATTATGACGATATTGAATTTATCTTAGTAACAGGACATACAGATAAAATTGGCACAGATGCTTATAACCAAAAACTTTCTGAGCGTCGCGCTGATGCTGTAAGGAAATACTTATCTTCTCATGGTATCAAAGATGTTCGCATTAAATCAGTTGGTAAAGGTAAGTTGGAGCCAGTGGTTGATTGCACTGGTGTAAAAGGCAATAAGAAAATGATTGAGTGCTTAGCACCTAACCGCCGTGTAGTTGTTGATGCAACACATAAGCAAGAAGATGGTTGTGCTAAAGATTGATTTTTAAGTTAAGTTGTTTATTTTAAAAAAGGGTTTGCTTAAGCAGCCCTTTTTTATTAGCTCAATAATAAAGTGCAAACTACATTGATTTGTCATTATTTTGATTTATGATGCTTGTATATAAACTTGGATATTCTGGAATGTCGATGTTTTATTTAATACAAAAGAAAAAATGTTTATGGGTGTTGATGGTGATTGGGCTCTTGCTTTGTAATGTTGCAATGTCTAAAGATATCAGCGATGAACAATACCAAGTCCGTATGGCGCAAAAAGAATATGACGCTGCTAATCGAGAACATCAGCTATTGTCAGATAGCATAAAAGAGCTTGAAAAAAGAGTTGCGCAACAAACTCAGCAACTAGAAGCTCTCAAAAAAGGATTGCCAGCAAAAGAGGATCGTTTGAGTAAAGCACAGAAGGCGTTGGAAGAAAAACAACTTGTGCTAGATAAAGCTTGGGAAGAAAATAAAAAACAATGATTATTTAGCGCTCTTCTTTCTTTTAAGCTTACGCTTCTCACGCCACTCAGCAATTCGCTGGCGACGCATGAAAATCGTTATAATTAAAATTGCCCAGCCAAGTCCTAACCATGGCAGAGTTCCAGCATAAATACTGATGATAACAACATGCGGAAATGCCGTCGTTAAGATTAATGGCAGTAACGCTAAAATTAATCCTAGTAATATTAAAAACATAGAATTTAAATCTTTAAATCTTTTGCTTCTGCAAAGCTCACTTGTATATTGAGTCCTTTTTTTCTAGGTTCATCGTTAATTTCCACGCTGGCCTTATGAAGTTGTGCAATTTCCATCACAATTGCTAAACCTAGCCCACTACCTTCTTGGCCTGTCCCCATGATGCGATGGAATCGCTCAAATACTTTTTCTCTTTCTTCTTTAGGAATGCCAGGGCCATTATCTATTACGCTTAATACAATTTCACCTGCTTCATGTTGAGTTTTAACGGTCACTTTTCCGCCTGCTGGAGTGTAAAGCACAGCATTGTCAACTAAGTTGTAAAGCATTTCTTTTAGGCGCTTGCTATCACCTAAAACCATTGTAGTTTGAGGGTCTGCTTCAAAACCAAGATCTAACCCTTTTTTAATCGCAGTTGGTACCATGTCTGTCGTTACTTCTTGTGCGATTTGATTAAGATTCACGGGGCTCATTACCATATTATGCGAGGCATCTTGTTGGTTTCTTGCCAAGCTAAGCAATTGCGTGATGGTATGTGATAAACGCTCCATGCTTGCGCTGACACGTTCCAGAAGTTGTTGATGTTGCTCTGGGTTATTTTCTTGCAATGCAAGTTCTAGTTGAGCTTGTGCGCCAGCCAAAGGTGTACGAAGCTGATGCGCCGCATCAGCAATAAAGCGATTTTGTGCATTCAAAACGCTCTCAAGTTGTCTCATTAATGAATTGACTGAGTTAACAAGAATCATCACTTCTGTAGGCACGTCTGGCATTTCAATCGCACTGAGGTCTAGATAAGAGCGTTTTGAAACAGCTGCTTGCAAATCAAATAGTGGTTGCAATCCACGTTCTACTCCAAACCAAATAATCGCTATTGTAAATAGCACAAGGAGTAATTGAGGCACAATAATATCTATCAAGACGTTGCTGGCTAAGGCTTCGCGTTTATTTAGTGTTTCCGCTACTTGAACATAAACTGGGAGATCTACACCATTCTTTTGTATGCTAACTAGTGTCGAAACTATTCTAACGTTGAGATTGTGGATTTTGCCATCCCGAAAGTTAGGGTTTGTTGTTTGTTGGTTTTTTTGCGGCGTTAATCCATCATCAGTGTCACCATTTAGTATCTTCCCATCGGTTCCAACAATGTTATAAAAAATAACATCTGATTGGTCATTTAAGATGAATTGTTTTTCGTTCTTAGGGAGAGATAAGTTTTCAATAGAGCCTTCTGATTTTTGGAGTAGTTGATAGATTGAGTACGCTGAGTCATAAAGCGCATTATCAAAAGCATCGCGTTGCTCAACAATTGCAAAGCGAAACAAAATTGACGAAACAATGAAAATCAATATAAGTAGAGGCGCACTAATAAGCGCAGTAATTTCTTTCGTAACGAAGAGTATGTTTTCATATTAAGATTGTGCCTTTTGAAGCAAATAACCAAGCCCACGTATCGTGAGCACATTGATGCCTATTGGCTCGAGTTTTTTGCGAATACGGTGAATATATACCTCAATTGCATTGTTGCCAACGCCTTCATCCCACTTGCACAAGGCCTCAACAATTGCCTCTTTGCTTACCACGCGACCAACGCGGGAAAGTAGCATTTCTAGGACGCCAAATTCGCGAGGTGATAGCAACATTTGTTCACCGTTCACGGTCAGCATTTTGTCTGTAATGTTGAGGACTAAAGGGCCGTACTCAATAGTCGAAGCTAGGATGGAGTTGTTGCGTCGAATTTGAGCGCGCAGACGCGCCTCTAGCTCAGGCAGTTTAAATGGCTTGGTTAAATAATCATCAGCACCTAAATCTAATCCTTTAACTCGGTCATCCAAATCATCTCTAGCTGTTAAGATAATTACCGGCGCCATGACTTTGCGCCCTCGCATTCTTTTTAGTACCTCAAAGCCATCTATTTTAGGTAGCCCTAAATCGAGAATTACTGCATCGTATACATGGTCGTGCAAAGCAATATCAGCTTCGTAGCCATCATGAGCCCAATTCACCGTATAGCCAGCTCGATTGAGTGAAGTGCTCATCGCGTGACCTAATGCTGCATCATCTTCAACTAACAGAATTTTCACTTATTGCCTCGAGGGCTATTATTAATACACTTATTCTACTTGGATAAAGTCGATACTTGAAGCGCAAAACAAAAAAGGCCTACAGTGTGAACTGTAAGCCTTTGTTTTTATATGGTGCGCCCGAAGAGATTCGAACTCCTGACCCCTTGGTTCGTAGCCAAGTACTCTATCCAGCTGAGCTACGGGCGCGTGAGGCGTGAATTATACGCGAAGTTGGGTTTATTTCCACTAGAAAAACCTAATTTAGCGATAAACAGCCATTATTTGGCGGAGAGCGAGGGATTCGAACCCTCGATACAGATTTAAGCCCGTATGCTTCCTTAGCAGGGAAGTGCCTTCGACCACTCGGCCAGCTCTCCGTTTTGTTGCTATGTTGCGAGGGCGTAACAATACTTGATTACGCCTCAAAAATCAATCTAAGCTTCTTCTAATTCGAATGCTTTATGAAGGACTCTCACTGCGAGTTCCATATATTTCTCATCGATAACAACAGCGATTTTAATCTCACTTGTTGAAATCATTTGGATGTTAATGCCCTCTTCAGCAAGTGTACGGAACATTTGGCTTGCGATACCTACGTGTGAACGCATGCCTACACCGACTATAGATACCTTAGCAATTTTGTCATCACCGCGAATCTCGCGTGCACCGATGTGAGTTTGAACTTGGTTAAGAATGCCAAGTGCTTTAGTCATATCGTTCTTGTGTACAGTAAATGTGAAGTCTGTTGTGCCATCTGCACCCATGTTCTGGATAATCATGTCCACATCAATTTTTGCATCTGCCACTGGACCTAAGATTTGGTAGGCAATGCCTGGTTTGTCTGGTACGCCAAGTACCATAATTTTTGCTTCGTCTCGGTTAAATGCGATGCCTGAGATGATTGGTTGTTCCATGGTGCTGTCCTTGTTTTCTGGATCTTCAAATGTGATGAGTGTGCCTTCTCCATCCTCTTCAAAGCTTGAGAGTACACGTAGTTTAACTTTGTATTTGCCTGCAAACTCTACTGAACGAATTTGTAATACCTTTGAACCTTGGCTAGCTAGTTCAAGCATTTCTTCAAAAGTGATAGATTTTAAGCGACGGGCTTCCGGCACAACGCGAGGGTCAGTCGTGTAAACACCATCAACGTCAGTGTAGATCTGACACTCGTCAGCTTTAAGTGCTGCTGCTAAAGCAACCCCAGTAGTATCTGAACCCCCACGACCTAACGTTGTAATATTCCCGTTTTCATCCACGCCTTGAAATCCTGCTACAACAACTACATTTCCAGCATTTAAGTCAGCACGGATGCGTTGTTCGTCGATATGCAAAATACGTGCTTTCGTATGTGCATCATCTGTCACGATGCGAACTTGTGAGCCTGTGTAGCTTTTTGCTTTGAGGCCTAGTTCCATTAATGCCATCGCCGTCAAGCCAATGGTTACTTGTTCGCCTGTTGCGACCATCACGTCTAATTCACGTGGGTCTGGTTCTTGCATGATTTCTTTTGCTAAGTTAATTAAGCGGTTTGTTTCCCCTGACATAGCTGAAACAACGACGACAACTTGGTGTCCAAGCGCTTTAAATCGAGCTACACGACGCGCTAGGTTTTTAATGCGATCTGGGCTACCAACGGAGGTGCCGCCATATTTTTGAACAATGAGTGCCATAGTATTTAGTGTTTGAGGTTAATTAAGTTTTTGTTGAACCCACGCTTGCACGCTTGCAAGAGCTTGAGGTAATTGATTCGGCTCTGTCCCGCCAGCCATTGCCATATCTGGCTTGCCGCCACCTTTGCCGCCTACTTGACTTGCCACATAATTGACCAAGTCGCCTGCTTTTAGTTTCGCGATGACATCTTGCGTTACGCCAGCCACAATGCTGACTTTTCCGTCAGTCACGCTCGCTAATACGATAGCCGCAGATTTTAGTTTGTCTTTTAGCTTATCCATAGTTTCGCGCAAGGCATTTGCATCAGCACCTTCTAAAGTTGAGGCAAGCACTTTAATGCCGCTAACCTCTATTGCTTTATCTGCAAGATCATCGCCTTGTGATGAAGCCAATTTAGATTTTAATCGGACAAGTTCTTTTTCTAGAGACTTTTGTGAATCAATTAATTGTGCGACTTTTATGCCAAGTTCATTAGCTGGTGTTTTAAGCTCACTAGCAAGACTGCTGATTAGGGATTGTTGTTTCTGTACTAATTTAAGTGCGTTTAAGCCTGTTGTGGCTTCTAATCGACGAATACCAGCAGCCACACCACTTTCTGCGGTAATTTTGAATAGACCAATATCACCAGTGCGGCTAACGTGCGTGCCACCGCAAAGTTCGCGTGATGATCCAATATCCAATACACGCACTTCATCACCATATTTTTCGCCAAATAACATCATGGCACCAGTTTTTTGTGCAGATTCAATATCCATCACGCGTGCTTGTGTTTGAGAGTTTGTAAGGATTTCAGCATTGACGATATTTTCTACTTGGCTTATTTCTTGATTTGTCATTGGTGCGTTGTGCACAAAGTCAAAGCGTGTTTTGTCAGTATCGACTAATGAGCCCTTTTGCTGCACATGATCACCTAACACTTCACGTAATGCTTTGTGCATTAAGTGTGTTGCGGAGTGGTTGCGCATGGTGCTTGCTCTGGCATTTGTATTCACACGGGCTTGAAGTCTATCACCTACTGAGAGCTTGCCTGTGGTGAGCACTCCGTGATGACCAAAAACGGTCGCTTGAATTTTGAGAGTATCTTCAATGCTGAAAATACCATCGCTTGCTTTTAAATCACCACAGTCGCCAATTTGACCGCCAGACTCAGCGTAAAAGGGCGTGTTATCTAAAACTACAATACCTACATCTCCCTCATTAAGCATGTTCACTGCAGTTCCATCTTTATAGAGTGCAAGGACTTTGGCGTCTGTTGATAACTCTTCATATCCTCGGAAGTTTGTTGATGGACCATCGTATTCAACGTTGGTGGCCATTTTGAATTTGCCAGCAGAGCGGGCTTGTTCTTTTTGGCGTGACATTGCGGCATCAAAGGCAGTTGAGTCGACAGACACTTCGCGTTCACGGCAAATGTCTGCTGTAAGGTCTAGAGGAAAGCCATAAGTGTCGTGTAATTTGAATGCGGTTTCGCCGTTAAAGGTAGTGTTAGCCGCTTTTGCCATTTCTGCCAATTCGGCTTCCAAAATTGCCATCCCATTTTCAATGGTTTCAAAGAAGCGATCTTCTTCTTGTTGGAGCAATTCAGATACGCGTGTTTGAGCACTGGCAAGCTCAGGGTAAGCTTCGCCCATTTCGGCCACTAAATCTGGCAACATTTTATGGAAGAAAGCGGTGCGGGCACCTAGTTTGTAGCCGTGACGAATCGCGCGTCGGATGATGCGGCGAAGTACATAGCCACGACCTTCATTACCTGGAATCACACCATCTGCAATTAAAAAGCTACAAGCACGGATGTGGTCAGCCAGCACTTTAAGCGATGGGTTGTTGATGTCTAAAGTTAAGGAGCCATCTTCTTCGGTTGGTCCGCCCTTAAGACTTATTGTTTGGGAACCCCATGATGCAGTAACTTCCCGTGCGGCTGCTTTAATCAGTGTTTGGAATAGGTCGATTTCGTAGTTGGCGTGTACGTGTTGAAGTACCGCAGAAATGCGCTCTAAGCCCATCCCTGTATCTACAGAAGGTTTAGGAAGTGGATGCATTACGCCAGCTTCATCGCGGTTATATTGCATGAACACATTGTTCCAGATTTCAATGAAGCGATCGCCATCTTCATCCGGGCTGCCTGGAGGGCCACCCCAAATATGTTCGCCGTGGTCATAGAAAATTTCAGTACATGGACCACAAGGGCCTGTGTCGCCCATCATCCAGAAATTGTCTGATGCGTAACGAGCACCTTTGTTGTCGCCTATACGGATAATACGTTCAGTTGGTACGCCAATTTCAGTTGCCCAAATGTCGTAAGCTTCATCATCCTCTGCGTAAACTGTGACGGTGAGCTTTTCTTTTGGAAGTTTGTAAACCTCAGTTAGTAACTCCCATGCGAATTTGATCGCATCGCGTTTGAAGTAATCGCCAAAGCTAAAATTGCCTAGCATTTCGAAGAAGGTGTGGTGACGTGCTGTGTAGCCAACGTTTTCTAAATCATTGTGCTTGCCTCCAGCCCGAACACATTTTTGGCTAGTCGTTGCGCGCGTGTATGGGCGTTTATCAAAGCCCAAAAATACATCTTTAAATTGATTCATTCCAGCGTTGGTAAAAAGCAAGGTTGGGTCGCCGTGCGGTACCAAAGAGCTAGAGGCAACAATTTGGTGACCTTTAGACGCAAAAAAGTCTAAGAATTGTTGTCTGATTTCTTTAACAGATACTATTTTACTCATTCAATAAGCCTACTTATTTTCTCTGGTGACGGCCTTGCTAAGTTTCGTCTTCTTGTTCGTTAATGACTTTTTTTATAATTTCAAAACCAAACCCACGGCTTTGTAAAAACCGCGCCTGCTTTGCCCATTCTTCTCTTGATACTGGTGCCGCAACATATTTTTTACGCCAAACTGCTTTGGCATTCGCCAGTTCATTCTCTTTTACATCTTGCACTGCTTCGAAGATAAGTTCATCAGATACGCCTTTTTCTCTCAGTTCATGTGCGATGCGCGCAATTCCAAATTTTGATTTACGAACATGTAAAATCTGTTCAGTAAAACGAGTGTCTGAGACCCAATTACGTTTTTTGAAATCCGACAATATTTCTGGGATTTCGTCCGTATCCAATTCATATTGCCTTGCCACTGCGTTCAGCTTTTGAGAAAGTTCCGCTACGCTATATTCGCGTTTAGCTAGATAGTCTAGCGCACGCTGGCGTAGTGAAGTTTGGGGCTTTTTCTTCTCGTTAATCTGCTGTGTCATCTGGACTGATCGTCTTTACGATAGCGTCTAGATTGCCTTTTGCATTCGCACGAATTTTGGCATCAATTTCATCAGCCACTTCTGGATGCTCTTTTAAATATTCGCGAGAGTTGTCTTTGCCTTGCCCGATTTTTTCACCGTTATAGCTATACCAAGCACCAGCTTTTTCAACAATTTTAAGGTCTGAACCTAACTCTAAAATCTCGCCTTCGCGTGAAATGCCTTCGCCGTACAAAATATCAAATTCGGCTTGTTTAAATGGTGGCGCCACTTTGTTCTTTACAATCTTCACGCGGGTTTCGGAGCCAATGACTTCATCGCCTTTTTTGATTGCGCCAGTGCGACGAATATCTAAGCGAACTGAAGCGTAAAACTTGAGTGCGTTACCGCCAGTAGTTGTTTCTGGGTTGCCGAACATTACACCAATCTTCATACGAATTTGGTTAATGAAAATGACCATGGTATTGGTGCGTTTGATATTGCCGGTTAACTTACGTAGCGCTTGACTCATTAAACGAGCTTGCAAGCCCATGTGTGAATCACCCATCTCACCTTCAATTTCCGCTTTTGGAACAAGCGCTGCAACAGAGTCGACAACAACGATATCGACTGAGCCTGAACGCACAAGCATGTCAGCGATTTCTAGCGCTTGTTCGCCAGTGTCTGGTTGCGATATTAAAAGTTCTCCAACGTTGACGCCTAATTTTTGTGCGTATTGTGGATCTAATGCGTGCTCAGCATCGATAAAAGCAGCGGTACCACCTAGTTTTTGCATTTGTGCAATTACGGATAACGTAAGTGTGGTTTTACCAGAAGATTCTGGGCCGTAGATTTCAATCACGCGACCACGAGGTAAGCCGCCAATCCCAAGCGCAATATCAAGGCCAAGCGAGCCTGTTGAAACAGCTTGAATGTCTTCAGCGACTTCGGTATCGCCCAAGCGCATGATGGAGCCTTTGCCGAATTGCTTCTCGATTTGCGAAAGTGCTGCTGCCAGTGCTTTGCTTTTATTGTCGTCCATGTCGTCCTCTGGTTTTATCTTGATGAGTTTAGGCTTTTTTACGCCTTAAAAGTGCTAAAAAAGTCTTCAAATCAAGAGTGTAATTATTCCACAATTTAGGCCTAAAAGTAAGGCTAAGGCTAGGACTAATTGTTGTTGATTGGTTATTTTGAAGCGTTTTTTAGCGTTGTTTTTTTGATTTTATCAAACGATTGTACGAACGTACACTATTAATTGAAAAATAATTTTTTAGTGATAATTATTAAAGATTTTAGCTGAGTAAGTCTTTGAGACCAATCAGCAAAGTGATTGCGGATTGTTCTCGGATTTGCTCTCGATTGCCTTGGAATAGGTAGGTTTTGCTAATAGAGGGCAGGTCGTCGCTGGCCCATGCAAAGCAAACTGTGCCGACAGGTTTCGCCGGTGTTCCGCCGTCTGGTCCTGCGATACCTGTCACACTGGCTGCGATAGTTGCCCCGCCTTGTTGAAGAGCGCCAATCGCCATCTCCATTGCAACTTCTTCGCTCACTGCGCCATATTGCTTGAGCGTGACATTTTTCACTTTGAGTAAATCTCGTTTGGCTTCGTTGCTATAAGTGACCAAACCACTATCAAACCAAGCCGAGCTGCCTGCAGTATTCGTGATGAGAGCTGAAATGAGCCCCCCCGTGCATGATTCTGCTAAGGTAAGCACGTGTTTTTTTGCAAGTAATAGCTTGCCTATATCTTTTGACAATGCTTTTAGTTCAGGGCTAAACATAATATTTTTAGGCTAACAATGGCATAAATCGCGGCGACTAGATCGTCAAACATCACGCCAAAGCCACCTTTGAGTTTTGCATCGCATTGACGAATAGGGGCTGGCTTCCAAATATCAAATATTCGGAAAAGCACAAAAGCGATCCCCCACCATAGCGGATTTGCCGGCGTGAATTTGAGCACGAGCATCATGGCGACAATTTCATCCCACACAATACTGCCGTGATCTGACACACCTAAAGCATTGCCAGTTTTGGTGCAAAGCGGTATGCCTATTGCAAATAAAAAGGCTAGCGTCATAAAGTGTGTTGATTCTGGTGTAAATGAAAGCATCCAAAATAGAGGCAAGCCAACAATAGTACCGAAAGTGCCAGGTGCTTTTTTTGATAGTCCAGTTCCAAATCCTAGGGCAATAAAATGACTAGGGTGGCATAGTAAAAATTGAAGGCTTGGGGTAATGGTTTTAGCTGAAGTGGTCATAGCCTGAGGTTTCTAATTTGATTAGATCGTGATTTTTATCATAAAGATTGAGTGATGTTTGATGTGTAGTTTCGCCAATAGCAGAAAGCTTTAAATTTAATTTTTTGCCTATCGCTAAAATTTCATCATGTCGAGATGCGGGCGCGGTAAAGCATAACTCATAATCATCGCCGCCAGCTAAGCATAGGTTTTGAAGATCGGCAGTATCAATACTGTCGCTCACATGAACGTGTGGGATCTTTTCCCAATATAGATTTGCTCCCAATTTTGAACAATCTAAAATATGTCCTAAATCTGCTAAAAGGCCATCTGAGATGTCGATGGCGCTATGTGCAATATCTTGCAAAGCAAGACCTAAAGCCACTCTGGGTTGAGGAGCTTGAAGAGCATTAATACAAACTTGTTTTTCAATGGCAAATAAAATGTTTTTTGGCAGATTGTTTTGCAGTTGCGCTAAGCCCAGCGCCGCTTCGCCCAATGTGCCAGATACCCAGATTTCATCACCAACTTTTGCTCCATCCCGGCGAAGTGCTTTGCCAATTGGCACTTCCCCCATGATTTGTACGCTAATATTGAGCGGGCCTCGTGTTGTGTCGCCGCCAATGAGGCTTACTTGAAAGTTATCAGCACAAGCAAAAAATCCGCGTGAGAATTCAGCTAACCAAGTCTCGTCGATATTTGGTAAAGCCAATGCAAGCGTTGCCCATTTTGGTGTTGCGCCTATCGCTGCCATGTCGGAAATATTTACAGCCAGCGATTTCCACCCAATAAAATACGCTGGGCAGTCTGTGAGAAAATGCGTCCCAGCAACTGACATATCTGCAGAAACTGCTAATTGATGGCCATTACTTACTTGAATCAGTGCCGCATCATCACCAATACTCAAATCAGTATTCTGACTTGGTCTGTTGAAGTATTTTTTGATAATGTTAAATTCGGTCATCGGTCAGCTTGGCTTTATCGCTGATTTTGGTCTAAACGTCTGAATAATCTCCGCATTCGTTTCAATGTATGGTGCGCCGATTAAGTCCAAGCAGTAAGGTACTGCGGCAAAAATGCCATGCACCGTTTGTTTGCCAGTTTCATCTTTTAAGCCCTCTAGCGTTTGCGCAATGGCTTTAGGCTGGCCTGGCAGATTGATAATGAGACATTTTTTACGTATCACCGCGACTTGGCGTGACAAAATAGCCGTTGGTACAAAGTTTAAGCTGATTTGACGCATTTGTTCGCCAAAGCCGGGCATTTCTTTGTCAGCAATTGCTAATGTCGCTTCCGGGGTTACATCTCTTATCGCTGGCCCAGTGCCGCCTGTAGTTAAAATCAAACTACAGCCTTCGTCGTCTACGAGCTGTTTAAGTATTAATTCAATTTCAAATTTTTCATCAGGAATGAGGCATGTTACGACTTGCCAAGGTGTTGTGAGCGCTTTGCTAAGCCACTCTTGTAAATGAGGCAAGCCTAAATCTTCATAGGCGCCTGATGAGGCGCGATCGCTAATTGAAACAAGTCCGATTTTAATTGTTTGTGCTGACATGTGAATTATTTTGATTGTCTGATGGTCAGAGATTATGTTCTATTTTAAAGTTAAATCATCCCATATTGTGAATGAAAGTTGTCATCAACTTTTACTGATTGGCTTAAAGTGATTATTGAAAAAAGGAAATGCCATGCGTTTATTGCGTTATAGCTTGTTATGCCTCATTTTTGCCGCCAATATATCCATTATTAATCTAGCGGTGGCTGAAGATGAGCAGTCCTTAGAAGCGATGATTGCGAATGAAAATTTTTTTACCACCTCCTTTATTGAGTCTAAGCCAAGCAATGCTAAACGTGTTGCTTATGATGGCGTACCAAAAATATATGCAGGCACAGATAAATTGGCCGATAAGCATCGCATGGAAGAACGTGGCTTTGAGTTGATTGGTTATTCCGACTTCAAAGCTGGAAATGTTGCACCAGAGATGGCCTTGCCACAAGGACAAAAAGTGCATGCTGAATTGGTTTTAGTTTATAGCGAGCGTGCAGATCAAGTCTCAGCAAGTGCAAGAATTCAGCAGTTGCGAGAATCCAAAAAAACAGGGCAAGCTCCCGTGGAGGCCGGTGATAGTTATACCTATTTCGCCTCTTATTGGGCTAAGTTGGCTAAACCCTCATTGGGAGTGCATGTGAAAGTGCCAGAAAAAGGCGATGATTCAGAAGGGTTAAAAGTATTGGTGGTGCTTGATGATTCTGCTGCTGAAAAAGCAGGTCTTGTTAAAGATGATTACTTAATTAGTATTGGTGATATTCAGATGGTATCGGTTACTGACTTATCTAATGCTGTGAATCATTATTCAGGTAAAACTGTCGATATGGTTTATGTGAGAAATCGTATGCACCAAGAGAGTAAAGTCAGTTTTGATTAGAAGCTAATGACATTAACTTTCTTCGTGATTTTATTCGCTTGATTTCCCAGTTTGCGATTCAGCTGTTATTTCTCTGAGCAGCTTGAATAGCTCGCGGCTACTTTTCGGCGGCTTGTTCGCTGAAGCTTCACGGCGAGCGTTACGAATTAATGTACGAATTTCTTGGCTATCAACATTGGGGTATTGCTGAATAAATTCAGATAACGCACCTTCATCTTCAATTAGGCGAGCGCGCCAGCGTTCCAGATTGTGGAAATAGGCATTCTCGGCAGTATTTTTGCCTTCCCATTTTTCCATTTTTTCCACTATAGGTGCAACATCAATGTCGCGCATTAAGCTGCCGATATATTGTTTCTGGCGGCGTGTGGCCCCATTTGCAGTAATGCGCTTTGCTTCGTTAATTGCATCAACCAAACGCTCTGGCAGATCAAGCTGTGTAAGCTTGCTGTTGGGGAGTGCAACCAATTTAACGCCGATTTCTTGAAGGGCGTCTGCCTCGGCCTTTAGTTTGGTCTTGCTGATCGGTTCGACTAGGTCGACTTCTTCAGCATTCGGATCTTTCTTTTTTGGTCTCATAGTGCGCTATGATAGCAGTTTTTAGAAACTCTTTTTAATGAGAACGGTATCTAGCCCATGAGTGAGCCACGATTTAGTTATTCCTTAGCCCAGTTGCAAGAGATGAGCGAGACTATTTTACGCTTTGCTAAAGAATCTGGTGCGAGCGCTGCAGAGGCTGAAGTGAGTTTAGGGTTTGGTCAGAATGTATCGGTGCGGATGAATGAAATCGAAACCATCGAATATAACCGCGATAAAGGTGTCTCAGTTAGCGTTTACTTCGGTCAACAAAAAGGTCACGCAAGTACTTCAGATCTATCTCCCCAAGCGCTTAAAGATACCGTTGCTGCTGCTTGCAATATTGCGCGGTACACAGCTAAAGATGAGTTTTGTGGTTTAGCGGATGCTGCTTTGATGGCAAAAGACATCCCTGATTTAGACTTGCATCACCCTTGGAATATCACCGTGGACGATTCGATTGAATTGGCCAAAATGTGTGAGGCTGAAGCACGTGGTGTTGATAAACGTATTACGAACTCTGAAGGCGCTTCAGTTTCTACTTATGAAGGCATGTTCGCGTATGCTAATTCGCACGGCTTTAATGGGGGATATGCAAGCTCGCGACATGGCTTGAGTTGTTCTGTGATTGCTGATGATGGTCAAGATAATATGCAGCGTGACTATTGGTATAGCACAGCTAGGTCTGCGGAGGATTTGGAGTCAGTACAATATGTTGGCAGATCGGCTGGCGAACGTACGGTGAGGCGTTTGGGTAGTCGGCGTATTAAAACCGGACAAGTGCCTGTGATGTTTGATGCCTCTTTATCTTCGGGGTTGATTTCTCATTTAATCTCAGCCATTTCTGGTGGGAGTTTGTATCGCAAGTCATCGTTTTTACTTGATAGTTTAGGGAAGCAAGTGATGTCGCCATTGGTGACAATCGAAGAACAGCCTTATTTACCTCGTGGCCTAGCGAGCGCCCCATTTGATAATGAGGGAGTGAAGACTATGCCACGTATTTTGGTGAAAGATGGTGTCCTTCAAGGCTATATACTTTCTAGTTATTCTGCCCGTAAATTGGGGATGCAAAGCACAGGTAATGCGGGAGGTAACCATAATTTAATTGTAAGTCACGGTAATTTGGATTTTAATGCCATGCTAAAAACCATGGGCACTGGCTTATTAGTTACAGAGTTACTTGGGCATGGTATCAATATGGTCACTGGTGATTATTCTCGCGGGGCTGCCGGTTTTTGGGTAGAGAATGGCGTAATTGCCCATTCAGTAGAGGAGATTACTATTGCTGGCAATTTGGCTGATATGTTTAACCAAATTGTAGCAATCGGGAATGATGTTTTAGTGCAAGGCTCTAAACAAATTGGGTCGGTCCTAATTGAGAATATGACTGTTGCGGGTGATTAGTTAAACTTTTGAATAATAAAAAAGCCAGATTCAATCTGGCTTTTTTATTAGAACTATCAGTTATTTTGATTTTAATGAGTCGTCAGGTTCGAAATCGTCATTAGTTTTTGTAACAACACCATCCGCGATTTGATTTGCACGTCTTTGTAGATATGCATCACGCATAAAGCTATATGGATCGAGTGCTGCCTCATCAAGCAAATCACTACCAGGAAGCAGGTCTGCACGTGCATCAATGAATTTAGTGCCAATAACGATATTGCGAGTTCTTGGATCGTCGATATAACCAATTGGATCAACTGTATATGCTTCTGCAATAAAGCCAGCGCCATCACGCAAGGTAGATGGGCCTAGGAAAGGAATAACTAAATATGCTCCATTACCAACACCCCAATAACCCAGTGTTTGTCCAAAGTCTTCTTTGTACTGTGGGATACCTTGTTTTGATGCAACATCAAACAAGCCGCCAATACCAATGGTGCTATTAATTACAAACCGACCAGCGCTTTCGGCAGCTTTGTTAAATTTGAACTGAAGCACTTGATTAATTGATGTTACAAATGTTCTTAAATTAGCAAAGAAGTTATTCACGCCAGAACGAACTGGGGAGGGCATTACTGCCTTATATGCGCCAGCAATAGGCTTGAATACTGCTTTATCTGAAACATAATTAAATTTGTAAACACCGCGGTTGAGGCCCTCTAATGGATCTCTATTGTCCATTGATGTGCAACCTGTTATCAATGTAATTAAGCAGATTGTTAAAAGTATGAGGAATTTGCTTCGCATTTTGCTTCCAGTTAATAGGTCTTGGTGTTACATTAATCCTATGATGCAATTACTAATTACTCTAACTGACTGAGACGGTAATGTCTATAAATTTAACATTTAATTAAATGTTTTTCTCGGCGCTCTTATATAAGCTGAGCGCTAAATTTCTTTGTGTGGCATGGTCGACAATTGGTGAAGGATAAGATTCTCCAATCAGGATATTCAGCATTTGTTGTCGTAGTATAGGAATTAGCCAGGGCGCATGTATTTCTTTATCGTTGCAGGCTGCTAATTCAGGCACATATTTTCGGATAAACTTGCCAGCCCCATCAAATTTCTCAGATTGCGTTATTGGGTTGAAAATCCTAAACCAAGGTTGAGCATCGCAGCCTGTAGAAGCTGCCCATTGCCAACCGCCATTGTTGGCGCTTAGGTCAAAATCGATGAGCTTTTGCGCAAAGTAACGTTCGCCCCAACGCCAGTCAATTAATAAATCTTTTACTAAGAAGCTGGCAGCTAACATGCGTAAGCGATTGTGCATGTACCCAGTTTGGTTAAGTTGTCTCATCGCTGCATCAACCAGTGGGTAGCCAGTAACACCGTCGCACCACGCTTGAAAAATTGCTTGGTTGTTGGAGAAAGGTAAGGCGTTAAAAGCTAATTTGTAGGCTTGTCCCTGAGCAACTTTAGGGTGGTGATGCAAAATCTGAAAGTAAAAGTCTCGCCAAATTAGCTCATTGAGCCAAGTTTCAGCGCCAGCACCGATAGTGTTTTTTGCGGTTTTTGCTAGATGGCGAACGGAAATCGTGCCAAAGCGTAAATGGACCGAAAGGTAAGAGGGGCCTTTGACGGCTGGAAAATTACGTGCATCTTGGTAATGAGTAATACGTTCTTTGAAGTCTTCAAAAAGCTGCAGTGCACCAGACATCCCCGTGGGTAACTTCATTTGACTAAGATTCGTCGATTTAAAGCCCATGTCAGTCAAGTTAGGCATTGCATTAGCTGAATGTCTCGCCAAATGCTTGATGTATCGATCAACTGGGTAGGCTTTTAAAAAGTAATCTTCAAGTTTTTTGAGGTGAGCATTTTTATATGGTGTAAATACGCCATAAGGCTTGCCCTGCTGGGTGAGTACTTCGTCTTTTTCAAATAAGACTTGGTCTTTAAATTGATGAAAATTGATTTTGAGATTTGCTAACTTCTCAGCGACATGTGCATCACGCGCAATTGCATTTGGTTCGTAATCTCTGTTGCAAAAGACTGCTTCAACGCATAATTTTTGAGCTTGTTTAACAACAATTTCCTTGGCGGGGCCATACTCAACAATCAGGTCCCCTCCATGCTCTTGAAATGCTTTTTTAAGTTCTTTTATGCTTTCCCAAATAAACTCAACACGTCTGTCAGCTTTGTCTTGTAGTTGATTAAGAATGTCGGTGTCAAAGATAAATATGCAGAAAACGTGATCTGAGTTTTTAAGCGCATGATAAAGCGCGGCGTGATCGTAATCACGTAAATCCCGACGAAACCACACTAAAGATTTATTGTATGTTTGCATGGTATTTTTGGATTGCGATATTGCGATCACTCTCGATGATAGGGATGATGCTTAATGACAGACCAAGCGCGATAAAGTTGCTCGGCTAGTAGAACCCGCACCATGCCGTGCGGCAAAGTGAGTTTCGATAAGCTCCAAAGCCAATCAGAATTTTTCTTAATATCAGGATGAAGACCATCTGCGCCACCAATGAGTAGGCAAACATCACGCCCGTTGCCTAGCCATCCGCTCATTCGCTCAGCCAATTGTAGGGTGGTCACTTCTGCGCCGCGCTCGTCGAGCGCGACAACATAATCTTTGCCACAAGCTTCTAATATACGTTTTGCTTCGGCCTCTTGAACGACTGTTGTGTTTTTGCCAGCGGCACGTTTGTCTGGTTTGATTTCTATGATATCGACGCTTACTTCATGCGGCATACGTTTGATGTATTCAGCACAAGCTTGCTCCACCCAAGTTGGCATTTTGTGTCCAACACTGATGATGCGTATTTTCATATTTGCTTGTGCTAGAGATCCAAGCGATAGTGATTTAAGAAGCTTTATTGTCGTTTGTGATGTGGCGATTGCCTTCAACCGCACCCCAGAGTTGCTCTAGATTGTAGTAAGCGCGCGTTGCCGGTAACATGATGTGAACAATGATGTCGCCTAAATCAACCAGCACCCATTCACCTTCTCGCTCACCTTCAGTGCCGCGTGCATCAACACCTAGTTCTTTTAGTTTAACAATGACATTATTTGCCATCGCTTTAGTTTGGCGAGATGAGCTTGCGTTTGCCACAATCATGTAGCTTGCCATTGAGGTCAATTTACGCACATCCATTACGGTGATGTCATAGCCTTTGATGTCTTCAAGCGCGTCAACGACCGCCTGTTTCATTGCTTCTAATTCCATTTGGCTACTTTCTTGTATTGAATCTGCTAGTAAATTTAGTGTGTGGGTCTTAAGCTGCCTGCACAGGGATGTCTCGACGTTGGTCAGCGATATGATTATCTTGGTCAACGTAAATGAGTTGTGGTTTGAATTTTTCGAGTTCTAATTCGGTATAGCTAGCATAGCTGGCGATAATTAATAAGTTGCCTGGTTCAGCTTTGCGCGCCGCCGCGCCATTCACAGAGATAATGCCTGAGCCACGTTGTGCACGAATAGCATACGTAGTGAAGCGTTCACCATTGCTGATGTTGTAGATGTCAATTTGTTGATACTCATGAATATCAGCAGCATCAAGCAAATCTTCATCAATCGCACATGAGCCCTCATAGTCCAACTCTGAATGCGTACACCGCACTCGATGCAATTTGGATTTGAGCATGGTTCTTTGCATGTTTTCCCTATGTGTTTGATTGAAAAGCAGGCATATTATAGTCGCTTACTTGCTACCACGCAAAATTACAAAAACTTGGATTTTACTTAAAGTGGAGAGGCTACTTAGAATTGAGAGAGAACTCAATATTATCAATTAGTCTTGTTGTGCCTTGATGTGCAGCACCTAGCACAACTAATTTGACGTCTATGTTTGTTGCAGGCAATAGTGTTTCGGCTGAACGAACCGAAATATAATCGACTATCCAGCCGAATTGGATGAGAAATTGCGTGGTTTGAGCTTCTAGCAACCTAAAGTCCTTATTGCCTTTTTTAACAGCGTCGACCAGCAAGCCAAGTGCACGGTATAAACGCGGGGCCTCTAATTTCTGCGCTGGTGTTAGGTAGCCGTTGCGAGAGCTCATTGCAAGTCCATCAGCTTCTCGTCGGGTGTCGCTAGCAATGATTTCAATAGGTAAATTAAATTGTTTTACCATCTCACGAATGATAAAAAGTTGTTGGAAGTCTTTCTTCCCAAAGATCGCGACTTTGGTATTGGCGACATTAAAAAAAACGAGATTAAATAACTTGAGCACGACCGTTGCCATACCTGAAAAGTGGTTGGGTCTTGCTACCCCGCAGAGCTCATTAGCGAGACTTGGTAAATTGATGGTAATGGTTTGATGTAAGTTGTTAGTTGAGGGGTCAAAGTTTGGGTATATCTCTTGCTCGCTAGGCGTGAAAACAATATCTGCGCCTGTCGCTTTTAATTTTTCTAAATCGGTATCTAGGGTGCGCGGATATTTACTCAAATCTTCGTTTGCGCCGAACTGCAATGGATTGACAAAAATACTGACCACTACACAAGCATTTTTAGTTTTGGCCAATTCAACAAGCTGAATATGCCCTGCATGCAAATTTCCCATGGTAGGAACGAAGGCAATTGCACTCTGCTTTGCTAAGGCTTGAGATAACTCATGTGCGGTTTTAATAATTTGCATAAATTAATAGCTATGCTCTTCGTTCGGGAAGGATTTATTTTTCACAGCGTTTACGTAGGCTTGAACAGCATTCTGAATGCTGTTGTTTTCTGCTAAAAAGTTTTTAGCAAAGCGCGGCAATTTGAAATCTGCAGGCTTTTTAGAGGCAGGGCCAGTGTAGATTCCTAGCAAATCTTGAATGACCAATACTTGCCCATCACAATCAGGGCCAGCGCCGATGCCAATGGTTGGCGTATTGATCGATCCGGTAATTTTCTTTGCTAATTGTGCAGGTACCATTTCAAGCAACACAAAATCTACGCCGACGTGATCCATGGCTATGGCATCTTGTAGGATTTGATGAGCTGTTTCTTCAGTTTTTCCTTGAATGCGATAACCACCTAATTTGTTAACCGATTGAGGTGTAAATCCTAAGTGAGCACAAACTGGAATGCCATTTTTAATAAGATACTCGGCGGTTCTGACCATTTCTCCACCGCCCTCTATCTTAATGATATGCGCTCCAGCATCAGTAAGTTTCTTTGCGTTGAGTAATGCGGTTTCTTTACTATGCTCATAGCTGCCAGCAGGCATGTCCGTCATTATGCAGCATCCTGTGGTGCCGGTTGCAACTGATTTAGTATGGTATTCCATGTCTTGAATGGAAACGTTCAATGTGTTTTCAGCGCCCTGCAATACCATGCCAAGTGAGTCGCCAACCAAGAGCATATCGACACCTGCAGCTTCGCTTAGCTTGGCAAAAGTTGCGTCGTAACAAGTTAGCATAGCGACTTTTTCGCCGTGCCGAATTAGAGTATTTATTTTTGCTAGCGACATGGCTTTTTAATCCCAAACGGGATTGAAGAACTCGCGACGGCTTTGAACCTGCATGATGCGATCTACTAATAAGTCTAGTGCCTCCTCGCTGGTGGTAATGTTGATTTTTTCATTGTTGACGATAAGAAGTGGTGAGCTATCATAAACATGGAAAAATTCACTATAGGCTTCAGAAAGTCGCGTTAAATAATCACGTGGGATATCTTGTTCGTAGCTAATATTTCTTTGTTCAACTCGTTCAAGCAGGGTTTCAACAGGAGTTTGCAAGTAGATGACCAAGTCTGGCTTTACCGCCTGTACCTGCATGGTTTGATAAATCTGTCGGTAAAGTGCAAATTCTTCGTCGTTCAAGTTGAGGCGCGCAAAAAGCGGATCTTTTTCTAAGAAAAAGTCAGCAATCGTTGCATCGCCGAAAATATCGCGTTGATTCAGATCTCGTATTTGATTGCCGCGCTGATACAAAAAGAATAGCTGTGTAGGCAAAGCATATCGCTCGGAGTCTTGGTAGAATCGGGCTAAAAACGGATTGGCTTCTGCTTTTTCAAGCAATAAATTCACGGGAAAACGATCAGCCAACTTACGTGCAAGGGTTGTCTTGCCACTTCCGATTGGGCCCTCAATCACTATGTAGGGAAACTTTTCTGTGATGTTCTTTTTCACGTTTGTGCCTGATGCTAATTTCTTTGCAAATTAAAGTTTACTGATGCCTCGATTATCGCACTTTGTGGCAAGTACGTCAGCGTATCCATGGTTGCCTATGTTAATTTTGGGTGCAATTTCTGCGAGTGGTAACATCACAAAGCCGCGGGTATGCATTCTTGGATGAGGCAAGCTGAGTTCTTGTGTGCTCATTGTAACTGACTCGTAAACCAGTAAATCTAAATCTAAGACTCTTGGAGCATTGGGAAAAGGTCTTTCTCTGCCACAGAGACTCTCAATATCTAAAAGCGTACGCATTAATTCTAATGGACTTAAATTAGTTTCAATTTCAGCAACAGCATTTATAAAATCCGGTTGATTGTCATAGCCGACAGGTCGTGTTTGGTAGAGGGATGATGCCTTAATGAGTTTAATATTGGGTGTGTTCGCGATAATTTGCAAAGCAAGCTCAACTTGCACTTGCGGACTTTGCAGATTACTACCTAAAGCGATAAAGGCTTGATGCATTATTGTGTTGCAGGTTTTCTTCTGCGACGGCGACGTGGTTTGTTTTCAGTCAAATTGTTTGTCGGCAATTTTTTTAGAAGATTTAAGCGTTGTTCAGGATTCTCCTCTGCAAACTTAGTCCACCAATCGCCAAGCTCCATTGGCACTTCTCCAGATTCGCAACGTAATAATAGAAAGTCATATGCAGCACGATAGCGAGGGTGTTCTAATAATCCAAAGGGGCGTTTGCCCACGCGCATTTCGAATCTTGGTTGCAATCCCCAGATTTCTTTCATCGTTGTGCTGTAGCGTTTGTGAATCGCAAGTTTTTCAGCTTGTATGTCACTTACCTCCGTCATCGCCATATGCAATGCAGGGATTGGGCGATTGCCTTGTTTTTGATAGCGTTGCCATGCAACAAGCACTTCGTGCCACAAAAGAGTGGCAAATAAGAATCCTGGGGAAACAGGTTTCTCGGCAAGTACTCGGGCATCTGTGTTTTTAAGAGCTAAATTAACAAATTTAGCACCAATCGGCTGTTCTAGCACAACATCTAACAATGGTAATAAACCATGATGCAGGCCATGTTTACGAAGTTGAACTGCACTTTCAATAGCATGCCCTGATAAGAATAGTTTTAGCATTTCATCAAATAGTCGTGATGGAGGCACGTCGTTTAATAATTCAGCTAATTTAGGGATGGGTGATTCTGTAGCGCTGTCTATTTTTAGGCCTAGTTTTGCTGATAGACGCACGGCTCGAAGCATTCGAACTGGGTCTTCGCGATAGCGTGTGACAGGGTCGCCAATCATTCTTAGTACTCCAGCCTGAATGTCTGCAACGCCATTATGAAAATCGAGAATATCTTCGGTTGTAGGGTCATAATAAAGGGCATTTGCTGTGAAGTCCCGACGAACAGCATCTTCTTCTTGGTTCCCAAAAACGTTGTCACGCAGAATTCGGCCAGAGTCGGCTACTTTGTTTTCATCACTTTCGATTAAGTGGCTACCTCGAAAAGTTGAGACTTCAATTGTCTCTTCACCAAACATGACGTGCACAAGTCTAAAGCGTCGTCCAATAATGCGTGAGCGGCGGAACACTCGGTTGACTTGTTCTGGTGTGGCGTTTGTGGCGACGTCAAAATCTTTAGGGCGTTTTTTAAGAAGTAAGTCGCGGACTGCGCCGCCTACGACATAAGCTTCGAAGCCTGCTTTCTGAAGTCCTTCAGTTGTTTTGATGGCCGCATCGCTAAGCAATCGGCGGTCTACGCGATGAGTTTTGTTGGATATGCGTTTAGCACTATGGTTTGCATGTGTATATGCTCGTCCATGCTGTTTNGCAGGTTCATGCTTAGCGATTTTTTCTTTTTTTGAAAATACGCGTTGCAGTAGTTTTTTTATCATTCAGTTTAAAGCTCGTAGGTGCTTAATTTAAGCTTTATTATGCCACAAGACATCAGGCACGTTAGACGCTTGGTTAATACTTCGGCACATGACAAACAATAAATCGGATAAGCGGTTGATGTATTGCAATGAAATCACTGTGACGGTTTCATCACGATTCAGTTTTATCATGGAGCGTTCAGCACGTCGACAAACTGTCCTAGCCAAATGGCAATAAGCAGCTGCGCGCGTGCCACCAGGCAATATAAACTCTTTCAATGAAGGCAAGGGCTCATTAAGCTCATCAAGCATATTTTCTAGTGCGATAACGCGTTCAATTTTTAGCATTGTGTATCCTGGAATGCAGATTTCACCACCTACGTCAAACAGGTCATGTTGCACATCATCTAGCGTCTTACGAATGTTTTCTGGTAATGGTTCAGAGAGTAATATACCAATCACAGCGTTGAGTTCATCCACATCACCCAAAGCATCAATGCGTAAACTATCTTTATTAACGCGCGACCCATCTCCAAGCCCGGTTGTACCTGTATCGCCTGTTCTCGTATAAATTTTGCTCAATCTGTTTGCCATGATACTCACCTTAAAGCGACCTATTTATTGTCATTGTAACCGATGCTTCTTATAGAAAATGACATTCTGGTGTGAGTTCGGCTAAACTGACGCACATGCTAAGGAAATTTAATTCATCAATCTTACCTATTGGAGTATTTGATTCCGGTGTCGGCGGCATCTCTGTGCTCAAGCATATACGTGAGCTGATGCCTCAAGAAAATCTAATTTATGTTGCGGACTCCAAGTATGCTCCTTATGGAAATCAAACGCCTACATTTATTCAAGCGCGTAGTTTTAAAATCGCTGAGTTTTTACTTAATCAAGGGGTTAAAGCACTCGTTGTGGCTTGTAATACCGCAACTGCAGCGGCGATTACTCGCTTGCGTGAGCGCTACCCTGATTTACTGATTGTAGGCATGGAGCCAGCTTTAAAGCCTGCTGTAGCTGCCACTAAAAATGGCGTGGTTGGTGTGCTTGCCACTAGCGGTACATTGAAGAGCGCACAGTTTGCTGCTTTACTTGAGCATTACGGGCAAGGGGTAGAGGTTATTACACAGGCTTGTATTGGATTGGTCGAGTGTGTAGAAAAGGGTGAATTAACGAGTTCCTCAACACGGACTTTGTTAAAGCAGTTTCTGCAACCTTTATTGGAAGCTAAAGCCGATACAATTGTGCTAGGTTGCACGCACTATCCATTTGTTCGGTCTTTAATTGAGGATCTGGTGGGTAAAGATGTGGTATTGATCGATACTGGTGGCGCTGTGGCTAAACACTTAAACAATAGCCTCCAGGAAAATCAATTGCGCTGTGTCTCGGATAAAGTGGGAAGTGTTAGCTTTTGGTCCAATAATGAATCGTCTGATACTGCAAAAGTGATCGGTAGTTTGTGGGGAAGTCAAGTGACCGTTGCGCGTTTGCTTTAAAATATCAGTGATGTCCTGCTTTTACCCCAGTTTTAAGTTGGTATTGAGTGCCACAATATGGGCAGTTTGCCTTGCCGGTTTCAGATAAATCTAAATATATACGTGGATGAGAGCACCACAAAGCAACCTCATCCGTTGGGCAGTGAAGCGGTAAATCTTTTAAGCTTACTTGGATGGGTTTTGTTTTGTTTGCCATGTGGTTTTTCCTTCAATTACGCTTGTTTCTAAATTAAACTAATGTAAGCCAATCAGTGTGTTTTGCTGACTTACCCTTTACCACATCAAAATACATGCTTTGTAATTTCTCTGTGATTGGCCCCCTTTTTCCATCGCCAATTGCGCGGTTATCAAGTTCGCGGATTGGCGTTACTTCAGCTGCTGTACCAGTAAAAAATGCTTCATCTGCTGAATATACTTCATCACGTGTAATACGTTTTTCAACTACTTCTAGGCCAATTTCACCAGCCAATTGTACGATGGTGTCTCGTGTAATTCCCTCTAATGCACTTGTGAGGTCTGGGGTAATTAGCTTTCCGTTGCGAACGATAAATATGTTTTCGCCAGATCCTTCAGCCACAAAGCCGTCAACGTCTAGCAACAAGGCTTCATCGTAACCATCTTGCGCAGCCTCTTGATGAGCTAAGATGGAGTTCATGTAGTTGCCATTTGCTTTGGCTTTGCACATAGTGATGTTGACGTGGTGACGTGAAAAAGAAGAAGTCTTAACACGGATACCATTTTTAATCGCTTCATCCCCCATGTATGCACCCCAAGTCCAGGCAGCAACAATCACATGAGTTGATAATGTTTTTGCAGAGATACCCATGGCTTCAGGGCCGTAAAATGCCATAGGACGCATATAAGCTGATTCGAGGTTATTATCGCGTACTGCTGATTTTTGCGCTTCAAGAAGTGTCGCTTTATCAAAAGGCATCTTCATCCCTAAGATATGAGCTGAACGGAATAAGCGGTCAGTATGCTCTTTCAAACGGAAAATTGCAGTTCCTTGGNCTGTCTTGTATGCACGAACGCCTTCGAAGACACCCATGCCGTAATGCAATGTGTGACTAAGGACATGGGTTGTGGCACTTCTCCAATCCACCATCTTGCCGTCATACCAAATAAGACCATCACGGTCAGCCATCGATTTGGCTACTGCCATGTTAATTCTCCAGCGTGCAAAAAACTCAATTGTAAACGCTCGCCAGCGTGGTGAATAGACGCAAACTGACTAACTTATAAATTCGAATTCATTTTTTTAGTAATTTTTTTATAAAATGAATTTTTTAGGGGCTTTTATTGTCTTTCATTAACAATTGCTAACAAATTTTACGCTTCGTTACGATTAAAATCTCAACTCGAAAAACCGCTGTGGCCCTTTGTGGTGTTTTTTTGATTGGTTTATTTATGTTGAATTGACTTATGTCAAAGCATCTTGCTTTTGTTTACGGCATGCTTCTCATGTCTCACTTTGCCGTTAATTTAAGCATAATTGTGTCAGGGTGATGAAAATATGAAAAAGATTTTATGGCTAATGTTGGTGTTGCTTTTGGGTGCTTGTGGCACTGAAAAGAAGCCAGTAATGCCGTTCATAGGAACTGATATTACAGGCGCTGATTTCGCAAAAGATTTTAATTTGACCGATCAATATGGAAAAAAGCGTCACTTAAGAGATTATCTAGGTAAGACAGTTGTCATGTTTTTTGGGTATACACACTGTCCAGATGTTTGTCCGACCACGATGGCAGATATGGCTAAGACAATGAAATTGTTGGGCGAGCAGGCGAATAATGTACAGGTGATTTTTATCACGCTTGATCCAGAAAGAGATAAACAAGAGGTGCTGGCAAAATACGTACCAAGTTTTGATGAGCGCTTTGTAGGCCTTTATGGTAGTGCGTCAGAAATTGCTGAGACGGCTAAAACCTATAAAGTGTTCTACCAGAAGCAGTTGAATTCTGGCAAATCGGGCTATACCATTGATCATAGTGCAGGTAGCTACGTTTATGATAAGACAGGAAAAATTAGGATTTATTTCAAGTACGGCCAAAAGCCAAATGAAATGGCAAGTGACTTAAAGCAGATTATGTAATTCAAGCTAGTTTGTTTTAAAGTATGTAAAAGTAGTGAGATGTAGAAGGTTTTAAGTTAATCATTTTAGTTTTAGGAGACGTGGTTATGACGACTGCGAGTGTTACAAATACTGAACAATACAACTATGACGTGATTCGAAAATTTGCCATCATGACTTTGGTCTGGGGCGTAGTGGGGATGTTGGTTGGCGTTTATATCGCCTCTGAACTCGCTTTTCCAGTATTGAATTTCGATATTCCATACATCACTTTTGGCCGTTTGCGCCCTGTTCATACCGGTGCTGTGATTTTTGGTTTTGGGGGTAGCGCGTTATTTGCTACCTCTTATTATATTGTTCAACGTACTTGTCAGGCGCGCTTATTTAGTAGTGGCTTAGCAAGTTTTACCTTCTGGGGCTGGCAAACAATTATTGTCCTAGCAGCACTAGGCGATGTGATGGGTTACACCCAGGGTCGCGAGTACGCAGAGATGGAGTGGCCAATCGACTTGATGATTGAAGTGGTTTGGGTTGCATATCTTGTACTGTTTGTTGGCACATTGATGAAGCGAAAACAGCCTCACATCTATGTAGCGAACTGGTTCTACCTTGCATTTATTTTGGCTACTGCCTTGTTGCATACTTTCAACAATCTTGCAGTGCCTGTGAGCTTGTTCTCAATGAAGTCTTATAGTTTATTCTCAGGCGCACAAGATGCGATGACACAATGGTGGTATGGGCATAATGCAGTAGGATTCTTCTTAACAGCTGCGTTCTTGGGGATGATGTACTACTTTGTGCCTAAGCAAGCAGGTCGTCCTGTTTACTCATATCGCCTTTCAGTATTGCATTTTTGGGCGTTGATTTTCTTGTACATGTGGGCTGGTGCACATCACTTGCATTGGACAGCGATTCCTGACTGGACATCAACATTAGCTGCAACATTCTCAATCATGCTGTTGCTTCCGTCATGGGGTGGTATGGTAAACGGTATCCTGACATTGTCTGGCGCTTGGGAAAAAATGCGTACAGACCCAGTGATCCGTTTCTTGATTGTGTCTTTATCTTTCTACGGAATGTCTACATTCGAAGGTCCTGTAATGTCATTGAAAGACGTTAACGCGCTTTCACATTACACCGACTGGACAATTGGTCACGTACACTCAGGTGCGCTTGGTTGGGTTGCGATGGTTACGTTTGGTAGCTTCTACCATATGGTGCCTAAACTATGGAACACGAAAATGTTCAGCAATCGCCTTATTAATGTCCATTTCTGGTTGGCAACCATTGGTATCTTGCTCTACATCACTGCTATGTGGATTTCAGGCATCATGCAAGGATTGATGTGGCGTGCTTTTGATGACTTTGGAAACCTGCAATACGCCTTCATCGAATCCGTTGCGGCAGCGCATAACCTTTACATTATGCGTGCAATCGGTGGTGTGTTTTTCTTAAGTGGCATGGTTTTGATGTGCTACAACATGTACAAAACCATCAAGAGCGGAAACGCTGAACAGGCTTAAGCTTTAAGCCGATATAAGCCTTAATGATTAAAAAGCTGGAGTTACCATGAAGCATGACAAAATTGAACGAAATGTAGGAATCTTGATTATCTTAACTATGCTCGCAATTAGTGCGGGGGGGTTAGTAGAAATCGTTCCACTATTCTTTATTAAAGAAACCGTAGAAAAGGTTGATGGCGTGCGTCCATACACACCACTTGAATTACGAGGGCGTGACATCTACATTCGTGAAGGTTGCTACCTATGTCACTCACAAATGATTCGTCCGTTCCGTGACGAAGCGCTACGTTATGGCCACTACTCATTAGCTGCTGAATCTAAGTACGATCACCCGTTCCAATGGGGCTCAAAACGTACTGGTCCTGATTTGGCACGTGTTGGCGGTAAATATTCTAATGATTGGCATACACAGCATTTAACAGCACCACGCTCACTCGTGCCGCAATCAATCATGCCTAACTATCCATGGTTAAGTAAAACTGACTTAGATTACTCAGATATTCAAGACCGCATGAGAGCTTTACGTGTCACAGGTGTGCCTTACTCTTTAAGTAAAGCCGAGTATGACAAGAACGTGAAAGAGTTTGGCGAAGAAACTGCTAAAAACTTGCACATTCCAGATGCAGAGAAAAACTTGATCGCGCAAGCGCAAGCAGGGAATTACGATACTAATCCGGATAAGTTAACAGAAATGGATGCTTTGGTTTCGTACCTACAATTGCTTGGCACTATGGTCGATTTTAGAAAATATGATGATGATTACTTTGCTAAATTTCGCTAATAGCGTGTTTTGTAAAGGGTCATTAAAGATAAATATTTTGGTAAAAGGATATTGAGATGGAATGGTTAATGTGGTTTACCAAGTTTGAAAATACCAAGCCGTTATCGCTGGTTATTTTCTTTGTCTTGTTCTGTGGGGTGGTTGTTTACCTATATGGCAATAAGCAGCGTGGTACTCAACTTGAGAGTTTCAAAAATATACCTTTGCAAGATGACGATATTTAAGTAGGGAAAAATCATGAGTCAGGACAACAAAAAAGTAACAGTTGAGACCACTGGTCACGTATGGGATGATGATTTGCAAGAGCTCAACAATCCTCTACCAAGATGGTGGATTTGGGGCTTTTACATCACTTTCGGGTTTGCACTCGTTTATTGGTTGTTTTATCCAGCATGGCCAATTGGTAATTCATACACCAAGGGAGTTCCTGGGTTAAACAGCATTACATACGTTGCAACGAAGGTCGATGGTACGCAAGAAACAAAAACTACTCACTGGAATATGCGTTCTAAATTGATGGTTGAGATGAATGCTCTCCAAAAGGAGCAAAAGCCTTATTTCGACAAGGTAGCTTCTAAATCTTTTGAAGATGTGTCTAAAGATGCTGAATTAATGCAGTTTGTGAACTCAGCAGGTAAAACGCTTTTTTCAGATAACTGTGCGCCATGTCACCAAGCAGGTGGTCAAGGTAAGATCAAATTTGCACCTAATCTTACAGATGACTACTGGCAATATGGCGGTACTTACGAAAATATTCAAACCACCATCACAGGTGGTCGTCATGGAGTGATGCCAGCATTCAAGACGGTATTGAGTGATGCAGAGCTAACACAAGTTAGTAATTATGTGTTGAGTCTTTCCGGTGAACCACATGATGCAGCTGCTGCGAAACTAGGCGACGCTATTTTTCACGGTGACAAAGCGGGCTGTTATGCCTGTCATGGCGCCGATGCTAAAGGCAATACGGCAATTGGTTCTGCAAACTTAACTGACAAGATTTGGTTGTGGCCTGATGTTTTAGGAGCAAAAACGCCCGAAGCTAAGCTAAATGAAGTGAAAACCTTAGTGTATGGTGGTATGGATAAAGGCGTCATGCCAGTTTGGGAAAAACGTTTGAAACCAGAACAAATTAAATTGTTAACTGTGTATGTGCATGATAGCTTAGGTGGCGGTAAGTAATACACCTTATTTAAGTTCAAGTCCTTGTTTGTAAAAAACATCACAAACAACTAGTAAAAATCGTTGTAGTTGAACAGATAAAGGCTTGCAAGCAATTGCGAGCCTTTATTATTTGAAAGATAAAAATGCCAGACAAAGCAGAAAAGTCACTTTATCAAAAGCACATTCCTATCGTTACACGCTCAGTGAAAGGCCAATTTAGAACCTTTAAAACAGCAGTGATGTTGCTAGCATACACTGTTTATTTTTTTCTGCCTTGGTTACCTTGGGCTCGTGTCAGTGCTGCTTCACAGGCAATTCTTTTTGACCTGACTACGCGTAGATTCTTTATCTTTAATTTAATCGTTTATCCACAAGATATTTTCTGGTTGGCGATGTTGCTATTTATTGCTGCAGCTTTGTTGTTTTTTGTGACTGGTTTAGTGGGACGTGCATGGTGCGGCTATTTCTGTTTTCAAACCTTGTGGTCAGATCTGTTTATTCAAATTGAACATCTTATTCAAGGTGAGCGTCCAGCTAGACTTCGCCTCAAAAAACAAGATTGGAATTTTGAGAAGGTATTCAAAATTGGCGCATCTCATGCGCTCATGATTTTGGTATCAATGTGGACCGCAATTACTTTTGCATGCTACTTTAGTTATGCACCGACATTTGTGCATGACTTCTTCAATGGCACAGGTGTACCAGGGGGCTATTTCGCTGTATTGGTGTTGACGGTGTTGACTTATATGGCCGGCGGAGTCGCGCGTGAGCAAATCTGTTTGTATGCCTGCCCTTATGCACGTTTTCAAGGTGTGATGTATGAGGCTGATACCCTGGCCGTGACTTATGACGTAAAACGTGGGGAGGGACTTAAAGGTCGTACGATTCCTGTTCATGGTTTAAAAACTCATGATGAGCGAGCCGCCGCTGGGCATGGCGATTGTATCGACTGTGGCTTCTGTGTACAGGTTTGTCCGACTGGTATTGATATACGTAACGGCCTGCAATATCAATGTATTTCATGCGGATTATGTATCGATGCTTGCGACAACATTATGGATTCAGTTGGGTATCCGCGCGGATTAATTCGCTATGATTCAGAACGCAATATGGCCAGCGAAAAGCCACATGCACCAAAAGTTATGTGGAAGCGCTTTAAAGTGATTGGCTACGCTGGGGCAATACTTTTAATGACCAGTGTATTGTTCTATAACATTGGTACACGCAGTGATACTGAAGTGAATGTGCAGCAAGTCCGCCAACCACTTTTTGTTTTGCTCTCAGATGGCAGTGTGCGAAATCGCTACCAAATTCATATTGTGAATAAAACTGAAACAGAACAAACTTATGAGGTGACTGTCAACCAAATTCCTAAAGCGGCATTGGATATGGGGAATATTCCGGAAATTAAAGTACGCGCAGGAAAAGCCTTAGCAGTGAATGCTAAGATTAATTTAAGCTATGAACTTGCTGAAAAAACGCATGAGTTTGAGTTTGAGATTACTCAAGTTTCAACGGGCGAGAAGATAGATATTAAAACTAGTTTTAACACCCCGAAAGAGCAAGATTAATGGCGCTATTTACAAATGAATTAAGTATGACGGAAACCTTATTTGGGGGCTTGATTGTCGCTGCATTGTTGTTTTTTGTAGTGCGCAGGGCTGGACTGTCTAACTTCTGGGCAGGTGTTTTGAGTGGCATTTTGCCTTTTATTGTGTATGTTGCTTACAGTACGCAGTTCTGGCCTGGTGGTGACGTACTTACGATTCATTTCGCAGTTTATCTTGCCAACGCTGGTTTGTTGATTGTATTTGGCGGTATGCAGAAAAAGAAAGAAAGTATGCATTGGGCACCAAAGCTCATTATTGCTTTTTTTATGGGTTTAGTTTTATTGATGGCAATATTGCTATCTATTTCTACTAGAGGCTTGCCTGAAGCTTTAGCGCGCCTTGTTCTCCCTAACCCTTCGAAAGGCCAGGTTCATACTGGATTCCCAGGCGTGATTCCTCATGATAATAACAAGCTTTATGAGTCGCATTTGCAAGATATTGCACAACAAAAACATCTAGGATGGAATGTGGATGTGCATGGTTTAGATGCCTTAAAAAATAATCTCGCGTCAAATGTGGTGATCAAATTATTTGATAAACAAAATCAGCCTATTATTGCTGCTACTGTCACAATTGAGTTGTGGCGTTTAGCAAATAGTGCGGATGATCAAACCATTAAATTCTCTGAAGTGGAGCCCGGCGTGTATCATGCCATGGTTCGTTTGTCAGATGAAGGTTTATGGTTTACAGATCTTGAGATTGTTAAATCTGAAGCACACTATGCCCTGAAGCAACCTATCTCAGTAGGTCAATGAGTTAAGTGATGCTGATAGGTGAGGTGCCGGATCCAAAGAAAAATCAAGTTTACTGTTTTCACTGCGGCCTGCCTGTCCCTGCGGGACTTAATTTACAGGCGACTATTTTTGGTCAATCCCATGCGATGTGCTGCAGTGGTTGCCAATCCGTAGCAACGTCTATTGTTGAAAATGGTCTAGAAGACTATTACAAACATCGTACTGAACTTCCTAAAACCGCTGAAGACTTGGTTCCAGATGTGCTGCGTCAGCTTGCTCTCTACGACCATCCTGAAGTGCAGAAAAGCTTTGTGCTCGAATGCGAGGGTGATTACAAAGAAGCCTCACTAATTCTTGAGGGCATTACGTGCGCAGCTTGTGTATGGCTTAATGAGCGCCATTTAACTCAGTTGAGCGGTGTACGAAGTGTAAATGTGAACTATGGTTCCGAGCGTGCTCGTATTCGCTGGAACAACAATCAAATCAAACTCAGCCAAATTCTGGCTGAAATCAATAAAATCGGCTATCACGCCCATCCTTTTAGCGCCCAACAGCAAGATGCTTTGCGCCAGCAACAGCGTAAGTCTGACTTTAGAAGGCTCGCTGTGGCGGGTTTGAGTGCAGGACAGGTAATGATGATTGCAGTGGCATTATACGCAGGCTCCGCCCAAGGCTTAGAGTTTGCAACAGCACAATTATTACGCTGGTTTAGTTTTGTCTTAACCGTTCCTACGGTTACTTATGCCGCATGGCCATTTTATAGATCAGCTTGGAGAAGCATTCGCAATCGTCAAATTGGTATGGATGTGCCGATTACATTAGGCTTGATAACAGGCTTTGTGGGGAGCGTATGGGCTACGTTGCAGGGGCAGGGTGAAGTGTATTTTGACACGCTCACTATGTTGGTGTTCTTTTTGCTGGGTACGCGCTATCTAGAACGAAATGCCCGTGAAAAATCTATTGAGGCTTCAGAAAATCTATTACGACTTGCTCCTGTGATGGCAACTCGAGTAAATGGAAAGACACAGATATTAATCCCTGTGATGGAATTAAAAGTTGGTGATGTGATTCTTGCTAAGCCAGGTGAAACTATTGCCGCTGACGGCTTTGTGGTGATGGGTGAAAGTAGTGTGGATGAATCACTTCTAACTGGTGAAAGTCATCCGCTCCCTAAGTCTCTAGGTGCGCAAGTCTTTGCCGGCAGTATCAATTATGAAAGCCCACTTAACATTCAAGTGACAGCGATTGCTGAAAATACAATGTTGGCAGGCATTTCTCGTTTACTAGATAGAGCGCAAGCTGAGAAGCCGAAACTCGCGGAAACAGCAGATCGCGTAGCTGGTTACTTTACGTCGGCTCTGCTAGTAACTGTTGCCTTGGTTGGCTTTGCTTGGTGGAGAATTCAGCCAGACCGCATTTTGGAAATTGTTCTCACTGTACTGGTAGTGAGTTGCCCATGTGCCTTATCTCTTGCTGCACCAGCAGCATTTGCGGCTGCCGGCTCTCACTTGGTTGCGCACGGTGTATTATTAACGCGGGGCCATGCTTTGGAAACTTTGGCTAAGGTCACGCATTTCGTGTTTGATAAAACTGGCACGCTCACACTAGGTCATTTAAGTTTAGTCAATACCATCACCCATGCTGATCTTGATGCGGAGACTTGTTTGCAATTGGCTGCGAGTTTAGAAAAAAACTCGGAGCACGCTCTTGCCAAGGCCTTCTTAAATGCTCAGGGCAATCGCATAGTCCAGTTGGCTACTGAAGTTAAGAACATCCCTGGACAGGGTGTTGAAGGGCTTGTAGGTGGGCTTAAATTACGATTAGGAAACTCAAGATTAAACCAAGCTTTTCTAGCGCATTTAGCACAACGACATCTTTTAGGCGCCACGGTTGTTTGGCTCAGTGATGAAACCCGTTTGCTCGCAACTTTTGTATTAGCTGACCAAGCACGACTAGAGGCTAATGCATTAATTCTGAAATTAAAACAGCAGGGCTTACGGGTTTCTATTCTGAGTGGTGATTCTGAAGAGTCCGTATCACACTTTGCTACACTGGTTGGTGTTGATGACTGGAAGGCTGCTTGTTCACCAGAGGATAAGTTAGCGTATATCCATGCTTTGCAGTCACAAGGTGCGGTGGTGGCGATGGTGGGAGATGGAATTAATGACGCGCCAGTGCTCGCAGGCGCTCAAGTTTCAATCGCGATGGGCAGTGGCACGCAAATGGCACGGGCAACTGGTGATGTGGTATTGCTTACCGAACATTTACTGGAAATTGAACATGCCATAGCGACAAGTCGTTTTGGCATCAGTGTAATCAAACAAAACTTTATTTGGGCGATAGCTTATAACTTGGTTGCTTTGCCCTTTGCTGCAACAGGCTTACTAAGCCCATGGATGGCTGCGATTGGGATGTCCGTGAGTTCTTTGATTGTGGTTTTAAATGCCCTAAGGCTTAAATAAGCTTAAGCAATTTGATGTAGTTTGTTCGACCACACTTTGAGCCCTTTTTCTGCAGCTTTGTAATCGGGATATATGCGTTCTACCGTCGCCCAAAATTTAGCTGAATGGTTCATTTCTTTTAGATGAGCTAATTCATGTGCTATTACATAGTTGATTATGTGGGGAGGAGCTTGGATCAGGCGCCAGTTGAGCCTTACTTCACCGCGACTATTGCAACTTCCCCAACGTGAGCGAGCATTGCTTAAAAGTATCGGTGGGGTTTCTACACCCAGCTTGGCAGCAAGCAAAGCTAGACGTCTTGTGAAGTCTGTGAGTGCTTGTTTTTTATACCATTTCAGCACTTTTTTGGCGATGCTAATTTGGTTATCGGGTGTGGGTAATGCAACAGAAATTCGACCTGGCTCATAGTTCAAAGCACGACTGACGGAATCGAAAGATACCGATAATTCAATCAGATTCCCAAGTAAAAGCAGTGATGCGCCGTCTTCCCAAATGAATTTTTCTAGTGTGTTCTCTTGTTGGGCTTGTAGTTTTTTGACAATCCAATTTACTTTGCTCAGTAACATGCGTTCTAACTCTTTTTGGGAAAGTCGAGTGGGCGCGTGGACAATTAGGCCATTGTGATTGATTTTTAGTCCAACGGTTTTACGTGTGCGGCGCTCTAGTTGGTAATGAATTATTTCGCCATTGGGAATTGGTAAATGGAACTGCGACATTTTAGCGACTTCTTAAAAGTGGCATTTCGCTTTCAATCCATTCTTCTACCATTTGATTGACTGCATCAGGTTTTAAGCCTTCAGTTTCAATGGGCTTACCGATGCTAACGGTTATCACGCCTGGTGTTTTTAAGAATGAATTTTTACGCCAAAATTCACCCGCATTGTGAGCAACTGGCACCACTGTTGCTTTTGTATGAGTAGCTAACCAAGCGCCACCAATGTGATATTTACCTTTTTTTCCTGGGGCTATACGCGTTCCTTCAGGAAAGATGACGACCCATAAACCTTTTCCGAGCCTTTCCATGCCTTGGTCAACCATTTGTTTAAGTGCTTCACGTCCTGCTGCACGGTCAATGGCAATGGCGCGAAGTGCAGCAAACGCCCAGCCAAGGAAAGGAATCCATAAAAGACTGCGCTTCATCACCCAAATCTGCGGTGGAAAAATAGTTTGAAAGGCAATCGTTTCCCAAGCTGATTGATGCTTGGCTAAAACGATAGAAGAATGATTGGGGATATTTTCTTTACCGATGACGCGGAAGCTTAAACCGCAAGTAATTTTAAGCCAAAACATGGTGAGATAAGCCCAGCTACTGACGATGCGCGAATGCATCACTCCAGGCAATGGGAATAGTAAAATTGCCAACACAGAGAAGAAGGGCGTAATGGCAAGTAATCCTAGATTAAAGAATATTGAGCGTATTAATCGCATCTTGTTAAGCCTTAATTGCCTTAGTGTTTAGCAATAATGTGTTGAACGGCTTCCGCTAAATCTGCAAAAACCAAAGTGCCTTCTGGTAATCCACCAGCTGCTAGGGTTTCTTCACCCTTGCCTGTGCGGACCAATATGGGTTGCATGCCTAGTACCGCACCTGCTTGGAGGTCACGTAAAGCATCTCCCACTATCGGCACCCCTTTCATGTCTTGGCTAAAACGTCTGCCTATCTCTTCCATCATGCCTGGCTTGGGTTTGCGACAAGCACAGTTATCATCTGCTGAGTGTGGGCAATAAAACATAGCATCAATGCGACCACCAAGTTGACTGAGCGCTCTGTGCATTTTGTCGTGAATCGCGTTGAGGGTCACCATGTCGAAAAGGCCGCGGCTAATCCCCGATTGATTAGTTGCGATTGCCACACGATAGCCACTTTGGTTGAGAAGCGCAATTGCCTCTAAACTACCTGGAATTGGGATCCACTCATTAGTGCTTTTAATAAAGTGGACGGAATCAAAATTAATCACGCCATCTCTGTCTAGCACCACGAGCTTCATACTTACGACGCCAGCTTAGATAAGTCAGCCACACGGTTCATGGCTTGATGCAACGTTGCGAGTAAACCTAGTCTATTGGCTTTAAGCGAAGGATCGTCAGCGTTTACCATCACGTTGTCAAAGAAATCATCAACTGGTGTTTTGAGCGCAGCCAATGATTTGAGTGAGTTGGTGTAATCACCCCTTTCAAAAAGGGCGTCCGCTTCCGGTTTTATTTTGGTGAGTGTGGTCGCTAAGGCTTTTTCAGCAGGCTCTTTTAGCAGAGCGTCGTTAATTTTTGCATCAACGCTACCTTCGACCTTTTTCAGGATGTTCCCGACACGTTTATTAGCCGCAGCAAGAGCTGGCGCTTCGTCTAAGCTTGAGAACGCGCGTACCGCTTCTAAACGTTTTGGAATCTCGCTCATGAAACTTGGATTAAGGGCTAATACGGCCTCCACTTCTTGGGCACTTGCCCCTTGATCTCTTAGGTTTACACTAAGTCGGTCTAAGCAGAAGTCGGTAATGGCAGCTAAAACAGCACACTTATCTTCAACTTTGAATTGTCGAAGAGCTAGTTCGATGATCGTTTCAAATGAGATATTCAGCTTACATTCAATGAGCAAACGGATAATACCAAGCGCCTGACGACGCAGCGCAAATGGATCTTTATCTCCTGTTGGCTTTTCGCCGATGCTAAATAAACCAACCAGCGTTTCTAATTTATCAGCCAGCGCTACTGCAACCCCCACTTGGTTGCGTGGCAACTCATCGCCCGCAAAACGCGGTTTGTAGTGATCTTCAATTGCGAAAGCAATATCGTTATCTAGCTGTTCATGTTGCGCGTAATAACGACCCATAATGCCTTGCAACTCTGGAAACTCTCCCACCATATCGGTTAGCAAATCAACTTTTGAAAGCTGTGCTGCTTGCTCTGCTTTAGACGCTAAGTTGGCATCACCAATTTTATATGCAATTTCTTTGGCTAAATCGCTGACCCGTTTTGAGCGCTCTGCTTGTGTGCCTAGTTTGTTATGATAAACCACTTTTTCTAGGCCGCTAACGCGTGATGCTAAGGTCTTTTTACGGTCTTGGTCAAAGAAGAATTTAGCATCTGCCAATCGTGGGCGAACCACACGTTCATTGCCGTCCACTACTTTGAATGGGTTTGCTGGGCTGATGTTAGAAACGATTAAGAACTTATTGGTCAGTTTCTCGTTAGCATCTAGCAAAGGGAAGTATTTTTGATTCGCCTTCATGGTCAAAATCAAACATTCCTGAGGTACTTCCAAAAACTCGGTCTCAAATTGGCCGAGCAACACGTTTGGACGCTCAACCAATGCCGTCACCTCATCAAGCAAAGCCTCATCTTCAATCGGTTTAAGATTTTGTTTTTTCGCAGCTTCTGTTAATTGGCGAACTATCTCAGCGCGGCGTGCTTCAAAATTAGGTATCACCGCTCCTTCGTTTTGCATCTGTGCTTCGTAGCTGTCGGCATTCTTAATCACAACCGGCGAAACGAGTGCCTCAAAGCGATGGCCTTGCGTAGTGTTGCCAGACTGCAACCCGAGTACGCTTACAGGTACGATTGAGTTTCCATGCAAAGCCATTAGGCTATGTGCTGGGCGTACAAAGTTGACGCTATTCCAGCCATCGCTTAGTTGATAAGTCATGACCTTAGGGATTGGTAACTTGCTCAAGCCATCTTCGACCGCTTTTTGGAGAGCCTCAGCAAGTGAGGCACCTTTCACAACTGCATTGTAGAACAGGATGTCTGCCTTGCCGTCATTCTCACGTTTAAGGTTTATAACGGCAGACTCATCTGCGCCTAATGCATTCAGTTTTTTTAATAATGCTGGTGTTGCGTTGCCATTGGCATCTAGACCTACGCTCACAGGCATAAGCTTTTGAGAAACTGCTTTGTCATCAGCTTGCGATGACACTGCTGTGATATGAACGGCTAAACGGCGCGGTGAAGCATAAGCTTTCGCGACACTATTTTCTGATGCTAGGGCTTGTGTTTTTAGGCTTTCCAACAGTGAGGAAGCAAGAGACTCACCTAGCTTCTTAAGCGCTTTCGGAGGTAGTTCTTCGACAAATAATTCGACTAATAAATTGTTGCTGCTCATGCTGCTGCCTTTTTATTTTGTGCTTGCTTCTCAAGTTCAATTTTCTCTAATACTTCATCAGCCCAAACTTTGGGGGCCATCGGGAAGCCAAGGCGGGCGCGGCTATCTAAATAGCCCGCGGCGACAGCGCGTGCTAAGTTGCGGATGCGGCCAATATAAGCAGCACGTTCAGTGACGGAGATTGCCCCACGCGCATCAAGTAAGTTGAAGGTATGTGCTGCTTTTAGGACCTGCTCATAAGCAGGCAAGGCAAGTTTATTTTCTGTGAGATGTTGCGCTTGCTTCTCGTGTGCATTAAATGCAGTGAGCAAGAAATCAACATCACTGTGTTCAAAGTTGTAAGTCGATTGTTCGACTTCATTTTGATGGAAGACATCGCCATACTTCACATCGGCAGAGCCATTAATGCCTTTTGAGTAAATGAGGTCATATACATTATCTACACCCTGCAGATACATGGCTAAACGTTCTAAACCGTAAGTAATTTCTCCGGTAATCGGTTTGCAGTTAATGCCGCCCACTTGTTGGAAGTAAGTAAATTGAGTTACTTCCATGCCATTGAGCCAAACTTCCCAGCCCAAACCCCACGCGCCCAGCGTTGGGTTCTCCCAATCATCTTCTACAAATCGGATATCATTTTGTTTGAGGTCGAATCCGAGTGACTCAAGTGAACCAAGATATAGCTCAAGTATGTTTGCTGGCGCTGGTTTTAGGACGACCTGGAATTGGTAGTAGTGTTGTAAGCGGTTTGGGTTCTGACCGTAGCGACCATCTTTGGGGCGTCTACTTGGTTGCACGTAAGCGGCTTTCCATGGCTCTGGGCCAAGTGCGCGTAAGAATGTAGCCGTATGAGAAGTTCCTGCGCCGACTTCCATGTCGTAAGGTTGCATAAGCGTACAGCCTTGCTTATCCCAGTAATTTTGCAGGTTTAGAATAATCTGTTGAAACGTCAGCATGATTTGTTTTCTTGGTGTTATTAAAGCTGCAACTTTGCAGCGTAAGTGGTAACTCGCGATTTTACTTCTTTTTGCGGCCCCATAAAAGAATTAACGCGATGAATAATAGACTAATAATCGCCCAATTTCCCCAGTACACGTATGGTGTGTAGCCCATATAACCCTGAACGCTGCCGTTTAAGATGGTCGTTGTGAATTGCGGAACTGTTGCGAGCACAACTCCCTTGTTGCTAATAATGGCTGTCGCTCCTGTGTTGGTGGCACGTAATACCATACGTCCAGTTTCTAAAGCGCGCATCTGGGAGAACTGTAAATGTTGCTCTGCAGCGTTTGAGCGGCCGTACCAAGCGTCATTGCTGGCATTCACAAGCAATGTTGCTTCTGGTAATTGTCTGATAATCTCCTCGCCAAACACATCCTCATAGCAAATATTCACTGCAATTTTTTGCCCTGCCATTTGCATTGGCTTTTGAGTGCGACTTCCTCGGCTTAAATCGCTGAGTGGCATGTTGAGCCAGTCTCGGTATATCCAGCCAATAAGGGATTTCAATGGAATGAACTCGCCAAATGGCACTAGGTGTGATTTGTGATAGATTTGAATGGCGTCAATGTTAGATATGCCGAACATGGTATTGAAATAAGCCTCTGTATTTTGTGATACTGCCCCGACTAATATCGCCTTCTGGTTTTCTGTGGCAATGGTTTTGAATGCCGCCAATAGCTGATCTTGTGCGATGTCTTTTTGTCCCAAATTGATAGCAATTGGCAAAGCTGTTTCTGGAAGAATGATCAACTCAGCTTGCGCTTGCTTGGCCATGCCCAAATATTGATTCACGGTTTGGATGGCGATAGACTCATTCCATTTCATCTCTTGCGCAACATTTCCTTGGATTAAAGCAACTTTCGTTGGCTTGCCAACAGGCAAGGTCCAATTTATTAGGCTGGCAGTCCCGCCAATAATCCAGATGAGCAATAGCCCAAGTATGGCTGTGCGGCGGTGCTTTTGTTGGGCTATTAAAACCAATAGGCTCGCGCTAAGAGTAACAGTTGTATCTATGCCAAACGTGCCAAATATAGGCGCATAGCCAGCAAGTGGGCTATATGGGACTTGTGAGTATCCAAGCGTCAGCCAAGGAAAGCCAGTAAAAATCCAATCCCGCACCCAGTCGCTGAGTACCCAAAGAATGGTTGCACAAGCCAGTGGATGGGCGGAGCGTTTTGAGAGCCAGCCAACAATTGCTGGAAATAGCGCTAAAAATGCGCACAACAAAAACGTTGCAAGGCCTGCCATCCAAAATGGCATGCCACCGATGTCGTGAAGGCTGATGTAAATCCAATAAATACCGGCAATAAAAAAGCCTACTCCAAAAGAAAATCCTAGTTTTGCAGCTTGCCTAGGAGAGGTGCAAAATGACCATAGATGGAATAAGCCAGCGATGCCTAAAATAGGTAGGATAAATAAATAAAATGGGGCAAAGCCGAATACGCATAAAGCGCCAAGTAATAGGCTAGTAACTTGTGGGTGGTTTTTTAGCCAGAACATTTTTTGATCCATTAGACAATATTTAACAGTATAGTCAATAGATCAAATGTTTGGTTTGTTGGACATATTGATTTTTGATCAAAATGAATATGTAAAAATATAAAAGCGACACTTAAAGTCGCTTTTAGGCATACGTTAAATACTAATTTTTGTTTGGCATTGCCTTGACAGCGTCTGCAGGGATTTCACTGCCATCGTTATTCATAAAAACCACCATCACCACCTTGTCGTTGATGAAATCTAGTTCAGTGGTTTGGTAGTAATCGCCTTTTTCATCTGTATTCAAGTAGTGATACTGCCAAATTGACGCAACTGGCTTGCCAGAAGCACTTGCAATATCTTCTATTTTGGTTGGCTCACCAAATTGTTCAATAATTTTTGTTTTTTCAAACCCATTGATGCTGGCAATAAAATCTTTTTCATTGGTTGGGATATCAGATGCTGATGTTGATGTTGTGTTTCCAACCTCAGCAAATGCAAGACCAGAAAGACTTAACAATAATGCAAATGTGACTAATTTCATCGCGAACTCCAATCTGTATGTAATGTTAGGAGTTTTAGATGAAAAATAAGTTCCTATTGCATATTTACTTTGATGAACTCTCTTCAGCTTTAACCTCTTCAATTAGCACCGAATGCAAACGCCGACTATCTGCTCTTAAAGCAGTGAATTTAAGGTGATTGAAAGTGATCGTCTCACCACGTTTAGGGAGGTGACCGAATTGACTAACGATCAATCCGCCGATGGTAGAAAATTCTTCATCGCTAAATTCTGTGCCAAGCACCTCATTAAAATCGGATATTTCAGTGAGTGCTTTAACTCTGTATCTTCCTTGCGTATCGCGAATGATGTTGTCTTCAGTTTCATCAAAGTCATACTCATCTTCGATGTCTCCAACGATTTGCTCAAGGACGTCTTCAATCGTAATCATTCCAGCAACGCCACCGTATTCATCTACAACAATTGCAATATGGTTGCGATTACTTCTAAATTCTTTGAGCAAAACGTTAAGGCGTTTTGATTCTGGAATAAAGACCGCAGGACGTAACATGTCGCGCACATCAAAGTCTTCACCTGCGTAGTAACGCAGTAAATCTTTGGCTAACAAAATGCCGATGATGTCATTTTTATCATCGTCAATTACCGGAAAGCGTGAGTGAGCGGTTTCAATGACAAAAGGAATGAACTCGTCAGGTGTTTGTGTGATATCGATCACATCCATTTGAGAGCGAGGAATCATGACGTCACGCACTTGGGTTTCTGAGACCTGCAACACTCCCTCAATCATGGCAAGTGCATCAGCATCTATAAGGCTTTTTTCAAAAGATGCGTGTAAAAGCTCTATGAGTTGTTCGCGATCATCTGGTTCGCGCATTAATAAGTGACTTAATCGTTCCAACCAGTTTGGTTTTTCTGCTTCAGCCATGATATTTGCTCTTGTTTTCCATTAAGTATGAAAGATTATTCACTTGCAGCATACGGGTCTGCATAGCCTAGTTTAGTGAGAATTTCAGTTTCTACACTTTCCATCAATTCAGCTTGTTCTACAATTTCGTGGTCGTAACCATGGGCATGCAAAACACCATGCACTGTTAAATGAGCAAAGTGTGCTTCCAATGACTTGCCTTGTTCTTTAGCCTCTTTTGCCACCACAGGGGCACAAATCACAATATCTGCCATAATGAATGGTTCCTCTGCCAATGGGAAAGTAAGCACATTGGTCGCGTAATCTTTTTGGCGATAGGTTTTGTTAAGCTCGCGGCCTTCAGCCTCGTCAACAATACGAAGAGTAATTTCACTATCAACACGGATGGTATTACGTGCCCATCGTTTGAATTGCAATGGTGATGGCAGGCCGGAAAGCTCGCTGGCATATTGCACAGCCATATGGAGAGCAGGTTTTTTATGCATGTTGATGATGTTTTGGGTCATGAGGTTGTGCGTGTTTGGACGCATCATACTTTTCGTAGGCGTTAACGATTTTTTGAACTAAAGGATGGCGCACTACATCTTCTGACAGGAAGTGTGTAAATGCGATTCCTTTGATTTCTTTGAGTACCTGCTGTGCTTCGACTAAGCCGCTTTTTTGGCCACGCCCCAAGTCGATTTGAGTCACATCACCTGTGATCACCGCTTTAGTGCCAAAGCCAATACGCGTTAAAAACATTTTCATTTGTTCAGGAGTTGTGTTTTGAGCTTCATCCAAAATAATAAAACTTTGATTAAGCGTTCTGCCTCGCATATATGCAAGCGGTGCCACTTCAATTGCGCCACGCTCAAACATTTTGTTCACAGTATCGTAGCCACCTAAATCATATAGTGCGTCATATAAAGGCCGTAAATATGGATCAACCTTTTGAGATAAATCCCCTGGTAAGAAGCCCAATCTTTCACCTGCCTCAACCGCAGGTCGAACGAGGACAATCCTCTTCACTTTATCGCGCGTCAGAGCATCTACAGCACAGGCGACAGCGAGGTAGGTTTTACCTGTTCCTGCTGGGCCGATCCCAAAAGTGATATCGTAATCTTGGACTTGTTGTAAATAACTGACTTGACGAGGCGTACGGCCATGCAAGTCGGCACGCCGCGTCATTAAATTTGGCATTGCTGCTGTAGTTACCACATCTGCACTTAGCTTATTTACTTCAACTAAGCCTAATTGAATATCCTCTAACTCAACGGCTTGTTTAGATCGTTTGTAGAAACTTTCTATGAGTTGTGCCGCAAGGCGCGTATTGTCTTTATCACCTGTAAGTTTAAAATGTGCGCCACGTCTTGCTATTTCAATGTCTAGGGCTGACGCAATCTGTTTCAGATTTTCATCCAGTGGCCCGCACAAGTTTGCAAGACGGTGGTTATCTTCGGGTTGTAAGGTGATTTCCATGATTAAACAATCTCGCCAACTAAACGGCGTGGGTTAGAAACATCAGTAATCTTTACGTTCACAAATTGGTGTATGAGCTCAGTGCCGCCTTCAATATCCACCACTCGATTGTTATCCGTTTTGCCAGCGAGCAATGACGCGTCCTTCCATGATGCACCTTCAATTAATACGCGTTGTATTGAGCCAAGCATAGATTCAGAAATAACTTTGGCTTGTGCTTCGTTGATGGTTTGTAGCCTGTCTAGACGTGCCAATTTAGTGGCCTCACTAACATCATCTTTAAGGAATGCGGCTGGAGTGCCTGGTCGCGGGCTATATAAAAAGCTAAAACTCGCATCAAAGCCTACATCTTGCATTAGCTTAACTGTGGCTTCAAAGTCTGCTTCATTTTCACCTGGGAAGCCCACAATAAAATCAGAAGTAAATGTGAGGTTTGAATTCGCCGCACGTAATTTACGAATGATGGATTTAAATTGTAGTGTAGTGTAGTTACGTTTCATTGCCATTAAAATACGGTCGCTTCCAGCCTGCACAGGTAAATGCAGCTGCGCTGCAAGCTTTGGAACATTGGCAAAACAACTAATTAACTGCTCGCTCATTTCATTTGGGTGGCTAGTCGTGAAGCGAATACGCTCGATTTGTGGAATCTCAGCAATGGTTTCAATTAGTAATGCTAAATCCGCAGTATCGTCTTGGTAGTGAGATCGGTAAGCGTTGACGTTTTGTCCTAGCAGGGTGATTTCCTTCACCCCTTGGTCTGCCAATTGAATTGCTTCGGTCAGAATGTCTTCAAAGGGGCGAGAAACTTCTTCACCGCGGGTATAAGGCACAACACAGAAAGTACAATATTTGCTACAACCTTCCATGATGCTTAAAAAAGCACTCGCACCCTCAACACGAGGTGGGGGTAAATGGTCAAACTTTTCGATCTCAGGGAAGCTGATGTCGACCTGAGATTCGCCACTCTTTCTATTATTCTTAATCATCTCAGGTAAGCGATGCAAAGTTTGCGGGCCAAAGACAATGTCAACATAAGGTGCTCTTTTGATAATATTTTCGCCTTCTTGGGAAGCTACACAACCTCCTACGCCAATGACTAAGTGAGGGTTTTGTTCTTTAAGCTCAACAAAGCGGCCTAAGTGGCTAAAAACTTTATCTTCGGATTTTTCACGCACTGAACAGGTGTTGAGCAAAATGACGTCCGCATCATCTGCAGTATCAGTTTCTATCATTCCATCTGATGAAGAAAGCATGTCTGCCATTCGTGATGAGTCGTATTCATTCATCTGGCAACCAAATGTCTTAATGAAGACTTTCTTAGGGGGCGTCATGGTTAGGCGAGTAATGCGGGCTGTAAAAGGCGGCGCAAGAAGTTAGGATATGTGGGGCTGCAGGAGCAACTTCGCAAAATATGTTTAAAACTCAGAAAGCTAAGTGTGAATTGTAGCCCAGCCTAAAGATATTGCCAAACTTCAGCAAGGATATTTTTTATTGTCACAAATCATTCGATCAAAAAATTAAAATGCTCTGTTTTGATGTAAATCAAAGTTTTTGATTTTGGGCTGACATAAATTTGTCGTGGGGCTCGTCGCTTAAATCGCGAGATTGTAAAAACTACTTAGGTTGGGTTTGGAGGGTAACACAATGTTATTTTTTGGGTGGCAAGGAATTGCGATTTTTTTAGGGATGGTGACGGTTGTGGTTATTGCTTTGTATGCTTTCGTTAAATCGATGGGTTGGTAAGTGAATTAGCTTTGTTAAAACGCTACTTTAATAGTAGCGTTTTTTATGCCTTTGTTTTTTTAATGCCCGCATTTGTAAACTGAAAAAGTGCGTTTGCCAAACTCTGTTGAATCACCTTTAACTAGAGTATCCCCGCCATCTTCAACTGCACTATTTTTTGCCATTTGTAGAAGATTTTCTTCAACGCTCTCAACGCCGCGACTAATAAAGCCAACTTTTGATAGGACGTTAGATGTTACTTTTCCTTTTAATTCACAAGTTGCGACTTGCTTGGCTTCTAATACTGAAACCTTTTCTGATCCTGGTTTAACATCAATAAATGCGCTGGCGCATCCAGCTAAAAAAATAGCTGTTGAGGAAAAAGTAATAATTTTTTTAAAAAGTGACATAAGTGCTTTCTTGAATGGAAAATAAGGTATCTTGTAATAATTACATATCTGCCAAAGGCTTGTTAGCCATTTGCGCATCGTAATTCCCTAACTCATTGATGACATCAGATAAAAGTGCATCGAGCAACACTAATTTTTCACTACTTAATTTGCGTACCGCGTTTGGAAGTAGGCCTTCAGCCGGGCCGGGTGCCAACTCAAGGATTGAATTTCCTAATTCAGTAACATTTAATCCTACTTTACGCTGATCTTCAGTACTGCGTTCTTTTATTAAGAATTTCTTTTTTACAAGCTTCTCAACTAGAAGACTACTTGTCGTTTGATGAATAGATAATTTTTCTGAAATCGTCGTAATGCCAATACCCGGATTGTTTTTAACTTCTTTTAGTATCCAGACCTGGGAGCCTGATATCCCGCATTCCGCCTCAACATTTTTAAAGTGACTCTTGACTGAGCCAAAAATTAAACGAAACTTCCTTAAAACATCTACCGGAAGATTCTTATCTTTATATTGATTATCGGGCATTTGGTCTTTGCTCATTTTGACTCACATACTTAATATTTTAACATGACGGAATTACATTTAATTAAAATATATTGACACCAATATATTTATTGGTGATAATTCATACTAATACTTGTAATTAACATTGAAAAGGATTAATTAATGAAGCGCATCATCATTCTCTCAGTAGTGGCATTTTTAGCTGCTTGCTCAAACAATGCTGTGAAAACAAATGCTGCGGCACCTGTAGCAACCCCAGTCAACGAAGTCGCAAAAGAATCTGTTGCGCCTCAAGCAATGCCTAAAGCAGTAACTGAATCGAAAATGGAAGTTAACCCATTAACTGATCCAAATAATATTCTATCTAAACGTAGTGTTTATTTTGATTTTGACAAATACAATGTCAAGCCTGAGTTCAAGCCTTTGATTGAAGCACATGCCAATTACCTAACAAGTCATCCAGAAGCTAGTTGTAAGTTAGAAGGTAATGCCGATGAGCGCGGTAGTCGTGAATATAACTTGGCGCTAGGGCAAAAACGTGCTGTTAGTGTTAAGAGTGCTTTGAAAGTGGTCGGTGTATCTGACAAACAAATAGAGACAATTAGTTACGGCAAAGAAAAGCCAGTTGCAGACGGTCATAATGAAGAAGCATGGAGTCAGAATCGTCGCACTGATATTAAATACCAAGGTGAATAATTTCTACGCCTAGAGCGTTGTTCACTCCCTTAGGGCACTTAAAAGTGCCCTTTTTTTTAATGTGACTAGGACGGCGTTGATGTTTCTTTGATCCTAAGTTGAGGTTTCATATGACTCAAGAGTTAGTAATTAAATACGCCATTGATTTTGGAATTGCTCTAGTTGTTGCTAAGGTTACTAAGCCGAAAGAGAAGCGCTAATGTTTTTAAGTCTCATAGAATCATTTCGTAAAGAAAACCACGCTAGTTTAAAAGCTTGGTACGAAAGATTGGTTGTGCTTTTTGCTGCAGTTTGTGTTGGTTTTTTAGTGGTTGGTTTTTCTAAATTATCGAACTATTCAATTCAGTGTTTTTGGCGCTATCAAAAAGTCTATTGGTGGCTGCCCCTGATCCTTACTCCTCTAGCAGGCATGGTAATTGTTTGGTTCACTAACAGATGGTTTAGTGGTTCTAAAGGGAGTGGAATACCCCAAACAATTGCAGCGATTGATTTGCCTAAAAACAAATCAAATGAAATCAGCAAATTTATTTCCTTAAGAATAGCTTTTGGAAAAATATTTCTTGGGGCAGCAGGCTTGCTATCGGGGTTTTCAGCTGGCCGAGAAGGCCCGTCAGTTCAAATAGGTGCGAGTGTGATGCATGCATTCGGATCGCTGTTGCCCAAAAGTTCCACAATAAATCATAAGCAGCTTATTCTTGCAGGGGCTGCGGCAGGTATATCGGCCGCATTTAACACACCTCTTGCTGGCGTAGTGTTTGCAATTGAAGAGCTTGGGCGCGGCTTGAATGATAAGAATAATAGTATTGTAATTACAGCTATTGTGATTGCTGGATTAGTTTCTATTTGGTTAGTGGGCAACTATAATTATTTTGGTAGCATATATATAAGTGAAGTAAGCAGAAGCATTATATTGCCGGTTATTGTGTGCGCTTTATGTTGTGGGGTGCTGGGAGGTATCTTCTCAAAAATCCTTATTCATTTCACTACAGTACAAGAAGGTCCAATCTCAAGAATAAGAAAAGCAAATCCGATATATTGGGCAGGTTTTTGTGGATTAATTGTTGCTATTCTTGGCGTTATTAGTGAAGGTAAGGCGCATGGATCGGGTTATTTTTACACTAAACAAATGCTTGATGGTTTAATTAGTCCATCTTGGGATTATGCCCCAATCAAATTTTTAGCGACAATTTTCACCTATCTTAGTGGTATTCCTGGCGGTATATTTTCCCCATCATTATCCATTGGCGCAGGAATTGGAAATGATTTAATTCCTTTAATTGGGGACTATGCTTCAGTCACAACAATTATTGTGATGTGCATGGCGGGATTTCTCGCGGCTGCAACGCAAGCTCCAATCACGACATTTGTGATTGTCATAGAAATGACGGATGGTCATGATCTTGTCATAAGTCTAATGGCTGTTTCATTGTTAGCTTCATTAGTCTCTAAGCTTTTTACAAAGCCATTTTATTCATCTTTAGCAGCAAATTTTGCTAGACAATAACTAACTAAAAAAATTATGAACTTAAAAAAAAGATTTGTTCTTGCTTTTACTACATTAATATTTTTTATATATCCATCTATCAATGTTTTTGCAGAAATGACTTTGGAGATTGCTGGGGGTGGAGCACAACAAATCCCCATTGCTTTAGTGCCATTTGAGTTAGCAAGTAAAGATGGATTAGAGAAAGATGGATTAACAGACATTATAGGGGCGGATCTCACAAGAACAGGCCTATTTAGAACATTAGAAACCAGAGGCGTTGCGATACAGCCGCACGATTTGCTTGAAGTAAAGTATAGTGATTGGACTGCGATAAATGCACAAGCATTGGCTATTGGAAAAGTTCAGATTCTTCCTGACAATCAACTGCAGATCACTTTTAGATTGTTTGATGTTCTCAAGCAAAATGAGTTGCTTGCGATGGAATTTAAAGTGGCGAGCTCTCAAAGAAGAATGGCTGCTCATCGAATTGCAGACTTGATTTATCAAAGACTCACTGGGGATCGCCCGGCTTTTGCCTCTCGAATTGCATATGTTAGTAAAACTAATAAAAGTTACACCTTAAACGTAGCTGATTCAGATGGTTATAACCCTCAACAAATTGTCTCTTCTAAAGAGCCTATTATTTCTCCTGTTTTTTCTGCAGATGGTTCTCGTTTAGCTTATGTTTCTTTTGAGATGAAGAAGCCCGTCATATTTGTTCAATCCTTGTTATCAGGGAAACGATATGTTCTTGCTAACTTCAAGGGCAATAATAGTGCCCCAGCTTGGTCACCTGACGGTACCAAATTGGCGATTGTCTTGACCTATAGTGATAACTCGCAAATATACATTATTAATTCTGATGGTACTGGATTAAGACAATTAACATCAAGTAACTCAATTGACACAGAACCTGTTTGGTCTCCTGATGGAACCTTAATTTATTTCACTTCTAATAGGGGTGGTGGTCCACAAATCTATTCAACTTCAGTCGGGGGAGGTGAGGTGAGGCGTCTTACTTTTGAACGTAATTACAATGTTAGTCCAAAAATAAGTTATGACGGAAAATTATTGACCTTCATTACTCAAGATTCGGCTGGATTTAAAGTTTGTGCTGAAAATTTAGCTGATGGTCAGATCAATATTTTGAGTAAAACAAATGAAGATGAATCACCTAGTTTTTCACCTAATGGTCGAATGATACTTTATGCAACTAGTATTAATGGCCGAGGAGTATTAAAAACAGTGTCGATAGATGGCACATCAACTCAAACGTTAATTGATGTATCAGGTGATATACGCGATCCTAATTGGGGTCCAATGCTTAAATAGTTGCGTGTATATTTTCTAAGTATGCTCGTTATCTAAAAATGAACCTTTTCTAATTAAATTGTTCTAAAAAAAAACAAATGAATTATGGCATGAAAAAATTTCTCACTAATTTTGTTCTCGGATTATGTCTTCTTTCTAGCATATGTTATGCAGCTGAGTTTGGCGATCATTGCACCTATAGCCTCTCAGAAGGTCGGTTATTCAAAACCCAATGTTTAATTTCCACCGTATATGAAGGTAAAACCTATTGTTTTGGAACTGAATCTGGTAAAGATGAATTTTTAGATCATCCTCATGAAATGCTTGCTAAAGCAAAAGCTTTTTATGAAAAGCAAGCCATGTTAATGCCAGCAGCTAATCAGAAAGACTCTGAGGGAAGAACTAAAATTTCTCAGGCAGATGCAATGGCCCAAATCAAAAGTAATAATTGTGATTTATCCAATAGGGATGCAGGCTACTTAGAGTTTGATGGCATGGATTTACGTCATTGTAAAATGGTAAATACCAGTTTTTTCGGTGCCTATCTAAGGGGTGCAACTTTAGAGGGAGCAAATCTTGAAGGTGCTTATTTAAATCTAGCCAGACTTGAAGGGGCCAATCTTAGTCACACCAATCTTGAAAACGCTACTATATTTCAAGCGATATTTGATAAAACCAACTTCAAGGGTGCAAATCTGACAAATGCTCGAATGATCGGCACCCTTGGCAATGTTGACATGAGCGACGCTATTATTGTCAAAGGGCGTTATGGTTTAGATATTGGCAATCAACCTATGGGTGCAATGCGTTTTGATGCAGTTGGTGGTAATTTCTCAAACAGTAACTTTGAAGGTGCAGATATTAATCGCTGTAACCTGCAGTTTGCTAACCTAAGAAATGCTAATTTAAGAAACACAGATCTGTTTAGGGCTGATTTAAGTCAAGCTGACTTAACAGGCGCTGATATTACTGGTGCCAACCTTAATGAATCAACCTTAGATGGTACTATCATGACAGATGTTAAAGGGATAGAGTTTATTAAGGGTTATAAGGTTGAAAAAGGTCATTGTGTAGCCTGTGGCCAATAAACTTAAATACTAAATTAAAGGAAAACGAAATGTTGCATTTTAATAATAATGCATTAACTACGCTGGCTTTGATTTCATCACTTACTATTTGCTCTTTTGCGCAAGCTGGCGAGTATGAAGGTGAGTGGGTTTTAAAAGACTCTGATGGAACGTCATTCCAAGCTATATTTAAAAATGATGGCACTGCGTCAGGAACGCATGGTAAATCCATGAAACATGGAACTTGGAAAGAGGATGCTGAAGGCATAACGATTAAATGGGATACGGGTTGGACAACACGTATTACTAAAGCAAACAACCAATACATCAAGCTTGCTTTTAAACCTGGTGCAAGTGTAAATGATCAGCCAACTAATACTTCTGATGCAGTTAAAGTGAAGTAGTTAAATAATCAATATTGATTTATCTAAACTCTATACTAATCACTGAAACGATAAATACTAGTGCAATTAGTGCATATATTAGTCGTCTTTGTTTTTCATGAAGTACTTTTAGACGAGAAACTTCCAAAGTTAGCTCTGCAGTTTGATTGATATCATGCGTTAAAAAAGCGTCAATTTTTCTTGGCAATGTTGGTAACACAGCACCCCAGTGCGGGGCTTCAGTTTTGATGCGCTTTAATACACTGCGCCAGCCAATTTGTTCTGACATCCATCGCTCAAGGAATGGCTGAGCAGTTTTCCATAAGTCAAGTTCTGGGTCTAAGTCACGGCCAAGACCTTCAACATTTAGTAATGTTTTTTGAAGCATTGTGAGTTGTGGTTGAATGATGAGGCCGAATCTTCTCGCTGTGTGGAACAAGCGAATGAGAACTCTGCCAAATGAAATGTCTTTGAGGGGCTTATTGAAAATAGGCTCACACACTGCACGAATCGCAGTTTCAAATTGGTCGATAGATACATCGCTTGGTACCCAGCCAGACTCAATATGGGCTTGCGCAACTTCGCGGTAATCGCGGCGGAAAAATGCTAAGAAGTTGCGAGCTAGATATTGTTTGTCTGTTTCTGTGAGCGTGCCCATGATGCCAAAATCGAGCGCAATGTAGCGCCCGTCATTCGCTACCTGAATGTTGCCAGGGTGCATATCGGCATGGAAGAAGCCATCACGGAATACTTGTGTAAAGAAAATCTCTACGCCGTCACGCGCCAGTTTGGGGATGTCGATGCCCATGCTTCGTAACTTATCTACTTGGCTCACCGGCGTGCCGTTCATACGCTCCATGACCATTACCTGCTCATGGCACCAGTCCCAATAAACTTCTGGTACTTGAAGTAATGGGCTCTTTGGGAAGTTGCGACCCAGTAAACTGCAATTCGCGGCCTCAAGCATGAGGTCAAGTTCGTTGTTGATGTGCTGTGCGAAATCTTCTACGACCTCGCGCGGACGAAGTCTTTTGCCATCAGCAAGCAGGGTTTGAATGAGCCAGGCAGCAACCTCAAGTAACTTGATGTCCTTTTGAATAACGGTGGCAATGCCTGGACGTAAGATTTTGACCGCGACTGGCTTGCCATCCATGAGGTGTGCAAAATGTACTTGTGCCACAGAGGCGCTCGCAATTGGCGTTGAATCAAATTGGCTAAAAATTTGGTTAACAGGTTTTTCGTAAGTCTCGATTAAGATTTTTTCAACCAGCGCGTACTCAAACGGCGGCACTTGGTCTTGTAGTTTGGCGAGTTCATCCGCGATGTCGAGTGGTATTAAATCTCGGCGTGTTGAAAGCATTTGCCCAAACTTCACGAAAATAGGACCAAGTGCTTCGAGCGCCAAACGAAGGCGTTCGCCGCGGGCTTGATTGCTATTGCGGAAGAACAATACGGTTTGAATTGTTTTACGGAGGATGACAAATTTACTATGCGCGAGCACAAACTCATCAAGCCCAAATTTTAGTGAGATGAAGAGAATTTTGAGTAATCTAAAAAAGCGCATCGTTTATTTTCATTTATTTGTTTATTTAGTCAGCAATTTAGCTAAGCGTTTTTCAAGGCGCTCGACATCATCGCGCAGTACGTCTACTTTTTGAACGAAGTCTTCAACATGACGCTTTTTGGCGATGAGGGGCCTTTCTTCTTGCCAATATTCAGCGGCCATCTCGGCAAAGTTGACCGCCTGTTGTTTTGCTTCGTGCGCCGTATTTTTGGCAAATGCACCAATTTTGTTGGCTGGGATGTCACCAATGACTCTGCTTAAATCTTCTTCGTAATCCCACTTCATGTTCTGTAAAACTTTGGCAATTGTTTTTGCGAGTTCGGTGTCGCCCTTAATCCTCACTTGCGACATCGCGTCTGTATCTTTGGCAATCAATCTTAACGCCAGCGATGGTGATAGGTGAATAGATGCGTCCACATTCAATGACTCGCCTGCCATCGCCAAGCCGCCATCTTCTAAGATCGTTAGGTCGGCGCTCGCTGGGGGCATGTTGAGTCGCACGGTTTTGCCGCTAAAGGGTAAAAGCTCAGCCCGAGCCCATTGGTTTTGGGTAACGAGGTGATGAAGTAGGCGTGTTAAAAGTGGCTTGAACATGCGTACGCTGACTTAAACTTTCCAGCCCTTGTGGAGAGCAACCACGCCGGCGGCGAGGTTGTAATAATCCACTTTTCCCAAGCCCGCATCTAGCATCATTTGACGCAGGGTCTCTTGGTCTGGGTGCATGCGAATTGACTCTGCTAGATATTGGTAGCTGTCTGCATCCTTCGCAAATAGCTTGCCCATGAAGGGCAGTAGCTTAAATGAGTAGGCGTCGTAAAGCGGTGCGAGAGGTTTCCACACTTGCGAAAACTCAAGTACCAATAAACGTCCTCCTGTTTTAAGTACACGTCGCATTTCAGCAAGCGCCTTGTCTTTGTGTGTCATGTTGCGCAGGCCAAAAGCTACGATCACGCAGTCAAAGTGATTGTCGGGAAATGGAAGCTTTTCCGCATCGCATTGCAAAGTAGGCACTGAGGCGCCATCATCAATCAGCCGGTCACGACCCACAGCCAACATCGATGCGTTGATGTCAGTCAAAATAACTTGCCCAGTCGGACCAACTTTTTTATTAAATAATCGAGATAAATCGCCACTGCCACCTGCTACATCCAATACTTTATCACCTGATTTTACTCCGCTAATTTCAACCGCGAATCGTTTCCAAGTGCGGTGAAGACCTGCGGACATCACGTCATTCATCAAGTCATACTTGCGTGCAACAGAATGGAATACCTCGCCAACTTTTTTGGCTTTTTCGCTCTCGTTAACGGTTTTAAAACCGAAATGAGTTTGATTTGAATCTGACATTTTATGTGCCTTCTTAATTAAGCTTCGCTAGGCTTGCGCTTCACGCCAGCCGCATCTAGCTTGCCTATGTATTCTAACCAAAGTCCCTCGTAATTGCGGGCTAAATCGTACAAATAATCCCAGGAGTAGAGGCCTGTATCGTGTCCATCCGAGAAGATGAGCTTGATGGCATACTGTCCGACAGGTTCAATCGCCAGGATGTTTACATTTTCCTTACCCACTTGTAATACTTCTTGCCCCACGCCATGCCCACGGACTTCAGCCGACGGCGAGTAAACACGCAAGAACTCACAAGAGAGCATGCATTCTGTGTTGTCATCAAAAGCGATTTCTAAGAGTCGTGATTTTTGATGTAGTTTTATGTTGCTCGGGCGCGGCGAGTTTGGGCTGTTTGCGTGCATACATATTCAATAAGATTAAAGTTCAATCATAGCAGAAAGCGGACTTATCTTCAGTTACCATACGGCTCAATGATATAAATCAAACTTCAAATATCTTAAAAGCGTATGATGGCGCTATTGAGATTTGATTGTTTTAAAGGAATCGATTGCGTGAGTCTAAACGCTTTATTTTTTCAGTTGGGCCTGTCAGTTGTTTTTATTGCGTTAGCGGCTGCTGGTATTTTGTGGGCCATTAAAAGCGGTCAGTATGATGATCTAGATGGTCCGGCACAAAGGATTTTGATGGATGAGGATGATCCGATGATTCCATTCAACCGCCCAAAGTCAACCTCGCGAGCAATTGAGCCAGATCAATTAAAGGTTAAATAAATATCTTTTAAGTTAATCTAGAGTTGAACTGATTGGTCTAAGCTAATAAACTAGAATCTTAGAATTTTTTATTAAAAACGGGCTTAATATGAAACAGTATTTCACATTCGATAATTTGCCATTGACGATGTTGGTCGCTTTGATCGCTTTTGCTTGGTTTAGCGCTTTATCAGTGATTTTCTTTCACTAAAATATTTCGGCATAAATGCCCAATAAAAAAGCTGCCAATTTACAATTGGCAGCTTTTTTATTTTTAAGAATCATTAATATCTAAAATTAATGATTAGTTGTTAAAGCAACTTTCATCTTCTCCATCGCTTTCTGCTCAATTTGGCGAATGCGCTCAGCAGAAACACCAAATTCATCGGCTAAATCATGTAACGTTGTGTTGCCATCTTGCATTAGCCAGCGCGCTTCAACAATACGGCGGCTTCGCTCATCAAGGCTCGCAAGTGCATTCGCTAGGCCCGTAGTTTGTAAATGTTCTTGCTCGATAGCCGATAGCTTTTCTGAAGGCTCAGGCTGTTCGTCCTCTAGGTATGCAATCGGGCTGAATTTATCTTCGCCGTCATCATCTGAGTTACCTTCGAGTGAAATCTCATGACCACCTAGGCGGGACTCCATCTCAAGCACTTCTTCAGGTTTTACATTGAGCTCACGTGCAATGTGAGCGACTTCTTTTGGCTCCAGACTGCCTGCACCAGTTTTCATGCTACGCAAGTTAAAGAATAGTTTACGCTGTGCTTTAGTTGTGGCAATTTTGACTAGACGCCAGTTACGGACGATGTATTCGTGAATCTCAGCTTTAATCCAGTGCATCGCAAATGAAACCAAGCGAACACCACGCGCTGGGTCAAATCGCTTTACCGCTTTCATTAACCCGATGTTACCTTCTTGGATTAAATCGGCTTGTGGTAAGCCGTAGCCTGAGTAGCCGCGCGCGATGCTCGCGACCAGGCGAAGGTGTGAAACGATGAGGGCTTTCGCTGCCTCAAGGTCGTTGTTATTTTTTAATCGTGTAGCGTAATCCAGCTCTTCCTCTGCTGTGAGCACGGGAAAGGCTTTGATTGTGCGCATATACTGATCCAAGCTATCTAAAGCTGATGGAATAGGTAATGTCAGTGCATTTGTCATGGATTCACCTTTATTCATTATGCTAATTTTAGCACTCAACATTAGAGAGTGCTAGTCCTTAAAAAGTTCATCCTTGTTTGTATTTCATGAGATGGCAAAGCGATCAGGTACAATCCTACAAAAAACTTTTCTGGATTCAATAAAAATGAAACAAGAATTGGCTTTGATGCAAGCAAACTCTCAGGGTAAGATTTTGTTTGGGAGTTTGGTTGGCACGACGATTGAGTTCTTCGATTTTTATATCTATGCAAATGCTGCGGTATTGGTGTTTCCCGCTTTATTTTTCCCATCGTCAAACGCCACTAACGCCATGTTGCAGTCGCTGGCGACCTTTGCCATTGCTTTCTTTGCTCGGCCTCTTGGTTCGGCTCTGTTTGGTCATTTTGGCGACAGGGTGGGGCGTAAGGCGACCTTGGTCGCTGCCCTCATGACGATGGGTTTGTCAACAGTCGCCATTGGACTGCTACCGACTTATGTCAGTATCGGTATTAGTGCCCCGATTTTGCTCACCCTGTGCCGATTTGGTCAGGGGTTGGGGCTTGGCGGTGAGTGGGGTGGTGCCGTATTACTTGCCACAGAGAATGCGCCGCAGAATAAGCGTTCTTGGTATGGCATGTTTCCACAACTTGGTGCACCTATTGGCTTTTTGATGTCGGGCGGGATTTTCTTATTGCTTAGTGATCGTTTGAGCGATGAACAGTTCTTTGATTTTGGTTGGCGTATTCCATTTTTAGCCAGCACCTTATTGGTTTTAGTGGGTCTCTATGTTCGCCTTAATATTACTGAGACGCCTGCTTTTATTGAATCGCTAAAATCCAACAAACGCGTCAAAGTGCCTGTCGTTACCTTGTTCAAACAGCACAGTCGCCATTTGCTACTTGGCACTTTTATAGCATTTGCTACCTTTGTGTTATTTTACTTGATGACGGTCTTTACATTAAGTTGGGCGACAACCAGTTTAGGCTTTTCGCGCCGTGAATTCTTATTGATTCAGCTGTTTTCCGTTCTATTTTTTGGATTGGCTATTCCAATTTCTGCGCTGCTTGCGGATAGATTCAGCCGAAAAGCGGTGCTGATGATTAGTTCGTTTTCTATTGCTGCCTTTGGCTTATTGATGGCACCACTTTTTGGCTCTGGCAATGAGTTAAGAGTCACATTATTCTTGTGCTTAGGATTAGCGTTGATGGGTATGACTTATGGCCCACTCGGTACCATGCTCTCTGAATTATTCCCGACCGAAGTTAGGTACACAGGTGCGTCACTTACGTTTAACTTTGCAGGGATTTTAGGAGCATCGTTTGCGCCATTTATCGCAACATGTCTCGCGACGAATTACGGATTGAGTTATGTTGGCTTTTATTTGTCTTGCTCGGCCATTATCACGTTCATAGCATTAGCTTTTACTTCATCACAGGCCAATTAGATCTTATCTAAAGTTGTAATTAGGGAACATTTCCTTGAGTAAGAATTGTTCCAATTCGGCCGTGTCCTCTATTCTTGCCGACTTGGTGATTGAACGTCCTTGGCGCTGGGATTCCCACTCAAAATCCCCACTGTAATCTCTTCGAATAATCACAATCATTTTTCTTACAATCGCCAGTTCTATTGTTTCGCCAGGCTTTGCTTGAACGTCAAATATTTCTAGTCGAGCATTATTATAGTTATTTTTCCAGCCTTTAAAGCTCAACTGCGCAGTATGTAAGCCGATTTCTCTTGTTTGAAAAATGCCATTGCTGCCTTCTTGTGCTAAGTTGCGTTTAATCGCTGCGTCGCGTGCATCTTCATTCGGTGTGCCACGTTCTTTTGCTGTAGCGCTTTGTTCTTCGGCCTGCCTGCGCTGACGGTTTGCATTTACCAATGCCATCATGTCCACTGGTTGGTCTGCGGGTATCTGCTTGGAAAGCTCAGGTTGCTTAACTGGCACCTGAAATTGATTTTCATTTTGTGCTTTCTGACTTGCTATCACAGGGGAGGGTGTTTTTCTCACAGTCTTTTGGTGTTTAGGCTGAGGCGTTGGCGGTTCCGGCTTAATTTCTGACTCAGGATTCTTTTGTGGTCGAGGATTGTTTAGGCTAATAGTTAGTGCTTTTGGGGGTGGAAAAGCACTGTTGGGTTTTATTAATTGCGGCAGGACCAAAAATAAAATGACCGCATGAATGATTAATGAAATAAGAATCGCAATGCTGGTGTTTCGACTAATGCGAATATTGAGGTGCTTATCGGACTTCGTTGGAAGATAAAAAGCTAGTTCAGTATTCTTTAGGCTAGCATTAAGCGCAGCAATTTTTTGTTCACGAGAGGTCCAAGGTAACTTCATCAATGACTTTACTTAAAAGCTAAAGTAGTTAATTAAAAGCGAACTCAATTATACTTGATCAATCTTAGCAAGCGCGCGATTAACAGCTACAAATGAACCCATCCAGCCCAATCCAATTGCGCTTAGCAACATGGCGCCGATAATATTTGCATTAGGCATGCTGAGTCTAAATTGGCTGGCATATAAATCAGCAATTTCGGTCACTGAAGTATTGAAAAGTTGCACTACGGCATATAAGACAAGCAGACCTGCCAAGCCCCCACCCAGTCCATAAAGGGTGCCTGCGTATAAAAATGGACGGCGAATAAATTGGTTGGTAGCACCGATCAGTTTGCTCACTTCAATCTCTTCAAGTTGTGTCATGATTTGCAAGCGAATTGTGTTGCCGATGATGGTGATTAGGGCAATACCAAGCAGTATCACCAAGACAAAAATCACTTTTTTGCCAAGTTTGATGACGGTATCCAAACGTTTAATCCAATTGGCATCAACTTGTGCTGATTCAACGCCATCCCATTGTTGCATTTCTTTTTGTAAACGTTGCAGATTTTCTGGTTTAATGTCTTTAGGCGTTACAAAAAACGCATCCGGTAGCGGGTTCTTATTTAAACTTGCGCTGATCTCTGCTGTGCTGGCATTTTGTTGCATCTGCTCCCAAGCACTTTCCTTGCTTACAAATTCATATTTGTTGATTCCGGGATGTTTTTTTAACTGCTCGCTAATTGCTTCTTTTGTGCTATTAGAGACATCTAATTTAAGAAATAAATTTAATTGAGGCCTGTTTTCGAGGTTGCCGGTCACTTGACCCAGATTATCAATGATTGTGAATAAAATCGTTGGTAATGAAAGCGTAAGTCCTATTACGCAGCAGATTAAAATTGAGCCTAAAAGATTTTGCCGCATGCGGCCAAGCACCATGCTCAGTGGCTGAATATATTGGTTTAGCCATTGGTTCATGCTGTTAATTCTCCATGTTGCAATTGCAATACTTTGACGACGTTTTGTATATTCTCTGGGATGATATGTGGTAGCTCATGGCTTGCGATGATGACAGTGACCCCAACTTGTTGGAAGGCATATAAAGAGCTCAAAATATCTGCAGCGTAGTCCTCATCAAGATTGCCGGTCGGTTCGTCAGCCACGAGTATTGCAGGACGGCTGACCACTGCACGGGCAATGGCTAAGCGTTGTTGTTCACCGCCTGAAAGCGCAATCGGCATGGACTTTTCTTTTGAAAGCAATCCAACCTTATCCAGTGCTGCGCGAATACGCTTTGCTGCCTCTTCACCTAAAATGCCATTGATGTGTAATGGCAAAGCTACATTTTCAAAGCAGTTGCGGTCGTAAAGTAGTTTGTGGTCTTGGAAAATTAAACCAAAGTTGCGGCGCAAGTAAGGAATCGCTGCTGTCTTTAATTGGCTGACGTTTTGGTTGTTAATGAGTACCGTACCAGAGGTTGGGCGCTCTATCCCTGCAATGAGCTTAAGAAGTGTGCTTTTACCTGCACCAGAAGCACCTGTGACAAATACCAAGTCACCTTGCTCGATTTCAAACGAGGTCTTCTTAATTGCGTCAAAGCTACCTGGATAACGTTTGGTGACTCGGTCAAATTTAATCATTCAAATAATGCCTCTACAAATTCTTTTGCTTTGAAAGGACGGAGATCTTCAATGGATTCCCCTACACCGATAAATCTAATTGGAATTGGTCTAGTTTGCGCAATGGCTGCAATTACTCCGCCTTTGGCCGTGCCGTCTAACTTGCTAAGTACTAATCCCGTTACGCCAAGTGCGTCATCAAATGCTTTGACTTGCATCACTGCGTTTTGACCAGTATTCGCATCCAGAACAAGTAATATCTCGTGAGGAGCACCTGGTAACGCCTTGTTGATTACGCGTTTAACTTTGCTAATTTCTTCCATTAAGTTGAGCTGTGTTGGTAAGCGACCTGCGGTGTCCGCCAATACGACATCAATGCCTTTAGCTTTGGCTGAGTTGATCGCGTCGAAAATCACCGCAGCGGCATCTCCTCCCTCGCTTGCAACTACATGCACATCGTTACGATCACCCCATGCTTTTAATTGCTCGCGAGCGGCTGCTCTGAAAGTGTCGCCTGCGGCAATCAATACTGATTTACCTTCGGCCTGAAATAAATAGGTGAGCTTGCCTATGGTTGTAGTTTTGCCTGCGCCGTTAACCCCTGTGAGCATAATCACAAATGGTTGATGATTGTAGATATTGAGTGGTTTTTCAAGTGGTGCCAACAAGCTCATGAGGGAGTCTTTCAGTGCAGCCTTGAGCTGCGTGGTGTCGCTTAAGGCTTGACGCGCAACGCGCTGTTTGATGTCGTCGAGCAATGCTTGAGTGGCTGAGATTCCAACATCGGAGGTGAGTAAGATGGTCTCGAGCTCTTCGTAAACCTCCTCATCAATCTTGCCGCCAGCAAATAGGCTGGCAAGCTGATTGCCTAGCTGGCTGCGCGTGCGTGAAAGCCCTTGTTTAAGGCGCTCAGCCCAGCTTATTTGTGCTGTGGCTTCAGCTTTGCTTTGCGCTTCAGGGGTTTTGTCTTTTTTGAAAAAATCGAACATAGCATCTTATCTAGTGGATTAATGCTATTTTAGTCGCAAAGCCCCCCGCACGCTATCGTCTTGATGGCGTTTTTTGCGGTAGGGGAATGGTTTTTAGGCTGATGCGGTGTTGTCTGCAAAAACGCGGACATTACGCGGATAAATAAATACTTGCTCGCCAATATTTAATCCAAGTTCGCGGAAGCGTTCTTGTGTAAGCTCTGCCTCGATAATGGCATCTTGACCGATTTGTTGCAGCTCAAGTCTCACCAACGGGCCGATAGCGTGGATGTAATTTACCTTCACCTCAAAAGCCGTGGCAATGCCACTTTTGATTCTCTGTACATCTATATCATGTGGACGAATATAAGCAAGTGCGGCGCCATCAGCTTGTTGGTTTTCTTTTTCAAGTTTGATGTTGATGTCGCCAATTTGAGCTTCGCCTTTAAGCACGTTGCTCTTAAATTGATTAACATTGCCTAAAAAGTTGTATACATAGGGTGTTGCTGGATTGTCATACACCTCTTGCGGTGTGCCGATTTGTTCAACCTTGCCCTTGTTCATCACGACAATGCGGTCAGCCACTTCAAGTGCTTCCTCTTGGTCGTGCGTGACAAATACACTTGTGATGTGTAGCTCGTCATGCAGACGACGTAGCCAGCGGCGAAGTTCTTTACGTACCTTTGCATCTAGCGCGCCGAAAGGTTCATCGAGTAACAAGACTTTTGGCTCTACCGCTAGGGCGCGCGCTAAAGCGATACGTTGACGTTGACCACCTGAAAGCTGAGGTGGGTAGCGGTCTGCAAGCCAGTCTAATTGCACGAGCTCAAGTAGCTCATGCACGCGGCGTTTGATTTCTGCATCGCTAGGGCGTGTCTCTTTTGGACGCACACGTAAACCAAAGGCGACGTTTTCAAACACGGTCATGTGGCGGAAAAGGGCGTAGTGTTGGAAAACAAAGCCAACTTGGCGCTCACGTACATCTCGTTCTGTGGTGTCTTTGCCGTGAAAGTGAATGCTGCCAGCATCAGGTGCTTCAAGGCCTGCGATGATACGCAGCAATGTGGTTTTGCCGCATCCAGAAGGACCAAGTAACGCAACAAGTTCACCGCTTGGCACATCTAAGCTAACATCATTAAGCGCACTAAATGCACCAAAATTTTTCTTAATATTACGAATTTCGATACTCATCAATATTCCCTCTTTTAATTTTGTTCTATAGCACGTGCGGTTCGAGCGGCATGCCATTCAACGATGGACTTCAATACCAAGGTCACGAGTGCCAACAAGGCTAGAACCGAGGCCACCGCAAACGCTGCCGCGTAGTTGTACTCGTTATATAAGATCTCAACATGGAGTGGCATGGTGTTTGTCATGCCACGGATATGGCCTGACACCACAGACACCGCGCCAAACTCACCCATTGCACGGGCGTTGGTTAGGATGACACCATAGAGCAATCCCCACTTTATATTCGGTAAGGTCACGCGCCATAAGATCTGCCAACCAGATGCGCCTAGCACTAAAGCGGCTTCCTCTTCGTCTTTGCCTTGCGCCTGCATGAGCGGAATAAGCTCGCGTGCGATAAATGGGAAGGTCACAAAGATGGTCGCTAATACAATGCCTGGGATTGCGAAGATCACTTTAAAGTCTTGGTTTGAAAGCCAGCCGCCGAACCAGCCCTGCAATCCAAAAATTAGTACGTAAATCAAACCAGCAATCACAGGTGAAACTGCAAAAGGGAGGTCGATTAATGTGATGAGGATGCTTTTGCCCCTGAACTCGAATTTGGCTATCGCCCAAGCTGCAGCAACTCCAAATACCAGGTTGAGTGGCACCGCGATAAGTGCCGCAATAAAGGTGAGCCTCATTGCTGATAATGCATCCGCGTCAGCAAGTGCTGAGATGTAAGTATCAAATCCTTTGCGCAAAGCTTCAGTAAATACTGCTGTGAGCGGCATGAATAAGAACAAACTTAAAAACAGAAGCGCTGCTGTGATGAGCGCCCATCTGATCCAAACGGGTTCAGATGTTGCCCGGCTCTTGGCAATTTTGGCACTGTATTTTGAAAACTGAGTGGTGCTTTCTTCTGACATTGTGCTGATCCTTAAATGGCACGCGTATTGCGACTACTGTTCCACCATTGCAGGCCGTTAATGGCGAGCAGTAAAACAAACGAAATGAGCAGCATAACCACGGCAACTGCTGTTGCCCCAGCGTAGTCATATTGCTCTAGCTTGGTAATGATGATTAGCGGGGTAATTTCAGACACCATCGGCATATTGCCCGCAATAAAAATCACTGAGCCGTACTCGCCAATGGCGCGGGCAAAAGCCAATGAGAAGCCAGTCAATAAGGCAGGGGCGATAGCGGGAAAAATGATTTTAGTAAAGGTTTGCCAACGGTTTGCACCCAAGCTTGCGGCTGCCTCTTCTGTTTCGGCTTCTAAATCTTCCAAGATAGGCTGTACTGTTCGCACCACAAAAGGCAAACCAATAAATGTCAGCGCAATGACTACACCGATCGGTGTAAATGCGACCTTGATGCCGTGCGGTGCAAGCAAACTACCTATCCAGCCATTGGGGGCGTATATCGCCGTTAATGCGATACCTGCCACTGCCGTTGGTAGGGCAAAAGGCAAGTCCACCAGGGAGTCAATAATGCGTTTGCCAGGGAATGTGTAGCGAGTGAGTACCCAAGCGGTGAGTAAGCCAAATACGGCATTAATTGAAGCGCCAATAAGTGACGCGCCAAAGGTAAGCTTGTAGGAGGCAACAACTCTCGGTGAAGCGACTGCAACCCAAAATTCGTGCAAACTTAATGTGCTGGTTTTAATGAAAGCCGCTGAAAGTGGGATCAGCACAATTAGGCTTAAATAGAAAATAGTGAATCCTAGGGATAGATTAAATCCTGGGAGCACGTTGTTATGTTTTTTTGCCATATAAAACCGTTGGTGAAAAATAGCGCTTAATTTAGCAGGTTTACTTATCTTAAATTAAGAATACTTTTGAATAATGATATTCCAGAATCGTATAAAGAAGTCTAGATAAGGCTTTGCTTGCAAGCCTTATCTAGACGAAATTGATGGATTTACTAAGCAACTGCTAGTTTAGGGCGTGAGAAGGCTTTGCTTGGTTGCAGTTCTTTAGCGCTGACTGCCTCGCCAAGAAAAGGGCCTTGTAGAATTGTGGCACCTGTCTCAATGGCCACCTCCAGTTGTTTCTGATTTTCAATGCCAGTCACAATGGCATCGCCACCAATGTCGCGAATCATCTTGATGAGGCCAGGAAGTATTTTCTTTAATTGGCTGTTTGTTTCAGCTTTTTGAATAATGGTTGGATCTAGCTTCACGAAATTAGGCGAAAACTGCCACAAGCGGTCGATGTGAGACTTTTTGTTGCCAAAATTATCGATCGCAATTAAGTAGCCACGCTCACGGTAATTATCAATGGCCTCTGCTAGTTGTTTGTCCTGCTCTACTAGACCCTCTTCAATTTGAATCACCACGCGATTGGTTGGCACGGAGTGGGTATGAAGTATGCGTTCAAATACCTTGCCGTGTTCGTTCACGCTAATTAAAAGTGAAGGGTGAACACTCAGAAATAGTAGGCCTTTTTCATTATAAATTTGGCGAAAGTTAAGCACATGAAGAGCTCGGCTTACTCGGTCAAATTGGACTAACTTGCCCGCTCTTTCTGCATAGCTAAATGCAAACTCAGGCGTGCTAATAAGCTCCTTACCGAGGAATGGTTTAAGGACGGCCTCGTGGCCAAGTAACTCACCCGCTGCGCTGTCATAGATAGGTTGGAAAGCGCTATTTAGTTGAACGCCAATGTATTCACTCCGATATTCGCCGGAGGACTCCTCGGAGAGTCCATACTCTTCTAAGTCCAGTTGAAGGTCGCGTTTAAGTTCTTGCGTGAGCTTTTTGAGTCTGGAAGGACTGGTTGCCATTTCTTGAATTTCCTTTTTTATTTTGAGTAGATTTGATCGAAGGTGCCGCCATCAGCAAAGTGCGTTTTTTGTGCTTTCTGCCAACCGCCAAACAATTCTTCCACAGTAAATAGATTGATATTTTTGAAGTCTATTTGGTGCTTACTTAGAACGGCCTTGTTGATTGGGCGTATGTAGTGTTGCGCGGCAATTTCTTGGCCCTCATCCGAATATAGGTAGTTCAAATATGCTTCTGCTTGTGTGCGAGTTTTATGTTTATCTACCACCTTGTCGACGAACGTTACTGGGTTTTCTACCAGGATGCTATTTGATGGATAAACGACATCAAACTGATCGTTCCCCAATTCTTTTTTGATGAGGAATACTTCATTCTCAAATGTAATTAACGCATCGCCAATTCCCCTTTGTACGAAGGTGGTGGTTGCGCCACGTCCGCCGGTGTCCAGCACAGGTACGTTTTTAAATAGTTGACCTACAAATATTTTCGCTTTAGCTTCATCACCACCCTTTTTGATAATGTGACCCCAAGCGGCAAGATAGCCGTACCTACCATTACCTGATGTTTTAGGATTGGGTAAAACGACAGCAACGTTTGGTTTGATTAAGTCTTCCCAGTCTTGAATGTTTTTAGGATTGCCCTTGCGTACCAAGAAGACGGTGGTGGATGTGGTCGGTACACTGTCGTTTGGTAGGCGTTTTTGCCAATCCTTAGGAATTAATTTGCTGCGCTCATACAAAAGATCAATGTCGTTAGATTGATTCATGGTAATCACGTCAGCTTCTAAGCCGTCCGCTACGGCGCGTGCTTGTTTGCTTGAGCCGCCATGTGATTGATTAATGGTAATGTTTTCGCCTGACTTTTGTTTCCAGTATTTAACGAATGCTGCGTTGTAATCTTTGTAGAATTCTCTTGTTACATCATAAGAGGCATTGAGTAGGCTGCTATCAGCATAGGCGTTAGATACGATAAATAAGCTCGCAATGAGTATTTTTTTGAACATTGTTAACCTTCTAAATCCAACAAGGCGTGAATTTTAATGCGTTCTTTTAATAATGTAAAAGAATATATAAGTATTAATATATTTCCAAATCATATATATAGATTTTATATTGAGTGATGTAAAATAGGACCCTACAATGAATATAGACTTAGTAATTTGTCTCGTGTATATTCTGATTAGATTAGTGCAAAAGCGCTAAAAATATAATTTGTAAATGATAAAGAACGTTAGCTGATGCTGACCGGACAACCGGAAGCCAGTGAGTCAAAAGACTCACTGGCTTTTTTGTTTTCTAGCGCAGCTTTTGCTGTTTAAATAGGTGTTAGTGTGAGTCAAACGAAACTGCAGTCGCGGTCTAAAAATTCAAAAAAAGCTCAGCAGCTTAATATTGCGCAGATCGTCAGTGAGTTGCGCGATGTTCGCTTGGCTTCTTTGGACAACAGAAAACGTCGTGATAACCCCCCTAAACTGCCCTCACGTAAATCTTTAATCAAGATCGTCGAAGGACTTTCTGCGGCGCTGTTCCCTAATCGCCTAGGTACCCCAGATATTAATGATGAGGGCATCGATTACTTTGTGGGGCACACCTTAGATGTTGCCTTGCGTGATTTGCTTGCCCAAGTGAAATTAGAGCTGCACTTCTCATCTGGTTTGGAGGTGATGACGGACAAGCTTCGTGAGAAGGCTGTGCACATTGTTCAGCAATTTGCACATCAGTTGCCAGCCATTCGTTCGTTACTCGATAGTGATATTCGCGCTGCATTTGAAGGTGACCCAGCAGCCAAGACTGCGGATGAAGTATTAGTTTGCTATCCGGGCATACAAGCCATTACCCATTACCGTTTGGCACATGTGCTCTTTACATTAGGTGCTCCGCTCATCGCGCGCATTATTTCAGAAATTGCCCATTCAGATACTGGTATTGATATACACCCCGGCGCAAAAATTGGTGCAAGTTTCTTTATCGACCATGGGACAGGTGTCGTGATTGGCGAGACCTCTATTATTGGACAGCACGTACGCTTGTATCAGGCAGTCACTTTGGGAGCGAAGCGTTTTCCGACGGATGAGTTTGGCGCCTTGATTAAGGGTAATGAGCGCCATCCAATTGTAGAAGACGATGTGGTGATTTATGCCGGCGCCACGATTTTAGGCCGAGTGGTGATCGGGCGTGGCTCAGTCATCGGCGGTAACGTGTGGCTTACCCGCAGCGTTCCTGCGGGCAGCAACATCTCACAGGCGCAGATGCTCAATAGTCCGCTTGAGCCTGTTTATTTAGCACAACAAGATGCAGTGAAGGGCTCGGGATCGTCGGGCACAATCAGTCATTAATCATTATTTAATTAGCAGTATTTAACAGGAGAAAGAAATGGCAGAGAACAAACAATTCCATAGTGCATTAGGAGATGTGGCAGCACGTACCCTCTCGAATGCAACTAAAACGGTGCCGATGCTTAGCACCATTACCCCACGTTGGTTAGTCCACCTCATGCATTGGGTGCCAGTTGAGGCAGGTATATACCGTGTCAACAAGGCGAAAGACCCAAGCGCGATTGAGGTCGATTGTTCAAATAAAGATGAGCGTGAGTTGCCAGCCACATTCGTTGATTACGAAGAGTGGGGCCGTGAGTATGTGCTCAATGCTGTGAATACAGTAGTTGATGTGCATACCCGCGTTTCGGATTTGTATAGCAGCCCACACAACCAAATTCGTGAACAATTACGCTTAACGATTGAGACTGTTAAAGAACGTCAAGAGAGCGAGCTCATTAACAATAAAGAATATGGCTTGTTACACAACGTGGCAACCTCACAAAAAGTAAAATCACGCACTGGCGCGCCAACGCCTGATGACTTTGACGAGTTGTTGACTAAAGTTTGGAAAGAGCCAGCATTCTTCTTGGCTCACCCACAAGCGATTGCTGCATTTGGTCGTGAGTGTACACGTCGCGGTGTCCCACCTCCAACCGTTTCATTGTTTGGCTCACAGTTCATCACATGGCGCGGTGTGCCAATCATTCCTTGTGACAAACTAAAAGTCACTGGCGGTAAAACTAATATTTTATTGCTCCGTACAGGTGAAGGCCGTCAAGGTGTGGTTGGTTTATACCAACCTAACTTGCCAGGCCAACAAACCATGGGCTTGTCAGTGCGTTTCATGGGCATCAACCACAAAGCGATTGCTTCATACTTGGTGTCTCTATATTGCTCGCTCGCTGTACTTACAGAAGACGCGATTGCGGTATTAGAGAACGTTGATGTAGGCAACTACTATGAGTACAAGTAATCTAAACAATCAATCTTTGGCAGACTTATCATCATTCGAGCCAGAAGCGATTTTGGCCGCCATGCCTGGAGAACATCCACGTGCGGCCGCTGCTTTAGCTTTGGGGAGAGAAGCTTCGGAAACAGGCAACTTTGATGTGGCTGAGTTAAGTCGCATTGCCAATGAGCTTTATGCAGAAGGCTTTCCTGTAGGATCGCCTTTGGCATCTGGCGCCGCTGAGCCAGCAATTCCGTCTAATGCCTCTTTGAGCCCTGTGGTTAGTGACGCGGTTATCCCTGCAAATGTCGCACCTGCGGCAACCCCTGCATCTAAAGCGAGTCTGGCGGATGTACCGGTCCCGGCAGCCCAAGCGAATTCAGGCTTTGGTGACTATTTACCTTCTAAGGAAGTGGAGCTTAACCAACTGCTTGGTGGCTTGAATATTCCTTATGAAAGTGAATTACAGTCATTGTTTGGTTTGGCTGGTGGGCAACAAGGTTTGCCGAATTTTGCGCTGCCAAGTGCCGGTCAGTTAGTTAACCCTAATAGTTCAGCAGCATCTGCAGCTGCTAATGGTTTTTACTTCTTGAATGATTTGGATGTGAATCCATCGGCTGAGCAATTGCCAAGTGCTGGGAAGCATTTTGATGCGAAGCCAGCGTTTGATGTAAATGCCGTGCGTAAAGACTTCCCCATCTTGCGCGAGCATGTTAATGGTCGCCCGCTGATTTGGCTGGATAATGCAGCGACTACGCAAAAGCCGCAGTGTGTGATTGATCGCATCGCCTATTTCTATCAACACGAAAACTCAAATATTCACCGCGCGGCTCATGAACTTGCTGCGCGTGCGACCGATGCATATGAAGAAGCACGCGAAACCGTGCGCCGCTTTATCAATGCGCCCTCTGTGAATCAAGTGATTTTTGTGCGAGGTACCACTGAGGCGATTAATCTTGTTGCCAAAACTTGGGGTAAAAAGCATCTGGGGGATGGTGATGAAGTCTTAATCTCGCATTTAGAACATCACGCCAATATCGTGCCCTGGCAACAGCTTTGCGCTGAAACTGGCGCTAAGCTCAGAGTGGCGCCTGTCGATGATAGCGGTCAGGTGATTTTAGCTGAGTACCAAAAGCTACTGACTTCTCGCGTGAAATTGGTTTCATTCACGCAAGTTTCAAACGCGCTTGGTACGGTCACCCCTGCTAAGAAGATGATTGAGATGGCTCATGCTAACGGCTCAAAAGTGCTACTCGATGGTGCGCAGTCTGTTTCTCATATGCGTTCAGATGTTCAAGTCTTAGACGCAGACTTCTTTGTGTTCTCAGGACATAAAGTATTCGGCCCAACAGGGATTGGCGTATTCTATGGTAAAGCGGATGTGCTTGCTGAAATGCCTGAATGGCAAGGTGGTGGCAATATGATTCAAGACGTGACCTTTGAAAAAACGGTCTATCATGAAGCGCCAAACAAGTTTGAAGCAGGAACAGGCAATATTGCGGATGCGGTTGGTTTAGGCGCAGCGTTGCAATATGTGGAGCGGATCGGTATCGATAACATTGCCCGTTATGAGCATGAGTTGTTAGTGTATGCGACCAATGCAATGAGCCAAGTGCCAGGGCTTCACTTAATTGGTACAGCGCAAGATAAAGCCAGCGTGCTTTCCTTTACGCTTGATGGATTTAAGAGCGAAGAGGTTGGTGCGGCGCTTAATCAAGAGGGGATTGCAGTTCGTTCAGGCCATCATTGCGCGCAGCCGATTTTGCGACGTTTTGGGGTTGAAACAACCGTACGCCCTTCACTTGCTTTTTACAATACCACCGAAGAAGTGGATGTATTAGTGAGCGTGCTTAAACGTTTATCCTCCAACAAAGTGCCTAGTATTTCTTAGTTTGTTGATTGTGCAGTTCAAAAAGCCCTGTGAATTTTTACAGGGCTTTTTTTATTGAAGTGTCCCGTCCTGAAATAGATTGACACTTTTTGAATCAAATCAAGGAGAGTCAAATGGGAACTGATATCAAGCGGACACAGCGAGATTACACGCTGGCTTTTAAATTATCTGTGGTTGAGCAAGTAG
>TBL_comb47_HYPODRAFT_10000166_pt1 | contig 84055 bp, 60 predicted proteins | sample TroBogypolimnion_40_FD_10682 | JGI IMG/M metagenome (IMG submission 10682) | reverse complement strand
GAGTTAAAGGATAAAGGAAAAATTGACAGAGATTATAATGTAGGAATGGCAATTCAGAATATTGATGAACTGATAGCACAGTCCTCAAAACTTAAAACCACAAAGGGCGTAATAGTTACGCAGGTTGTTGCAAATGCTTCGGCAAGCAGATCAGGATTGAAAGTGGGCGACATAATTCTGAAAGTGGATAATTATACAATTTCAAATGACCAGATGATTAAGGGTGTATTTCAGGAGTTTAGAACGGGACAAACAATAAGTCTTAACATCTTAAGGGATGATGAGCCAATGACAATTAAAATGACACTGGAGAAAAAATGATAGACCGGTATACGCTTCCTGAGATGGGTAAAGTTTGGGAGGATCAATTTAAGTACGGCACATGGCTTAATATTGAGATTCTTGCCTGCGAGGCAAGAGCGGAACTGGGACAAATACCCGCATCAGATGTGGAGGTAATAAAACAAAAAGCCCGTTTTGATGTTAAGCGGATTCTGGAAATTGAGGAAACAACCAAACATGATGTTATTGCTTTCCTTACTAATGTTTCGGAAAATGTCGGACCTGAATCAAGACATATCCACTACGGAATGACTTCTTCAGATATAGTTGACACAACTTTGTCAATTCAAATGAAATCTGCGGGACAACTTCTGCTTAAGAGATTAACGGAGTTGAAGCATGAACTGAAGGTAAGAGCTCTTGAACATAAACATACCGTCTGCATCGGGCGGTCGCATGGAATTCACGCTGAACCAACAACAATGGGCTTAAAGTTTGCATTGTGGTATGAGGAAATCAAGAGGGATATTGCCCGCATGGAGAATGCGGTTAAGACAATTAGTGTTGGACAAATTTCGGGTGCCGTGGGAACGTTTGAACATCTCAGTCCAAAGGTGGAAGAATATGTCTGCAAAAAGCTTGGATTATCCCCCACCCCGGTTTCAACTCAGATAATTCAAAGAGACAGGCATGCGGAATTTATGAGCGCAATAGCAATTACCGGCGCCACGCTTGAAAAGATTGCTGTTGAGATAAGGCATCTGCAAAGAACTGAGGTTATGGAAGCAGAAGAATATTTTGCTAAGGGACAAAAAGGTTCATCAGCTATGCCGCATAAAAGGAATCCAATTATTAGCGAAAGGATTACTGGACTTGCAAGAGTGCTTAGAAGTAATTCTATAGCTGCTCTTGAAAATGTTGCTTTATGGCACGAACGCGATATTTCACATTCATCGGTTGAGAGAATTATAATTCCGGACAGCTGCATTGCCCTGGATTATATGCTTGATCTTATGAACAAACTTATAAAAGATCTTATTGTCTACCCTGAGAATATGATTAAAAACCTGAACCTGACACGGGGGCTAATATTCTCGCAAAGCGTTCTGCTAAAATTAATTAACAAAGGGATGAGCCGGGAATCTGCATACAAACTTGTTCAGGATGCATCAATGGAAGTATGGGAAAACAAGGAAAAGAATCTGAAAGAAGTACTGTTAAAATCAAATGACGTGATTAATTACCTTACAGTGGAAGAGATTAATTCTATATTTGACAGCAGCAGCACACTCAAAAATGTAGATTACATTTTCACAAGATCAGTTGAAACAAATTGACCTGCATGCGTGTTTGACTGGTATAAATTTTCGGATAAGGAGATCATATGTTAAAGGTATTATCAATAATCCTGGTGGTATTTGCACTGGGATTCTATTTTTACAGAAATCAGGATTTGAAACTTAAAGCGGGCGATAAAGCCCCCGGTTTTTCGCTGCAGGATTCAAATGGAAAGGTTTATTCTCTTGCAGAGTACAAGGGCAAGTCGCCTGTTATTGTTTATTTCTATCCCAAGGCGGGAACCTCAGGGTGTACAAAAGAAGCCTGCGGAATTCGGGATAACTGGAGTAAGTTCTCCCAGAACGGAATCCAGGTTCTTGGCGTTAGCGTTGACAGCAAAAGCGAAATTAAGAAGTTTGTCGATGATTATAAACTGAATTTCCCTCTGCTATCTGATAACGATAAGTCCGTGTCCAAAAAATACGGAGTGCTTGGTATCAGCGGTTTTGACCGCAGGATTACTTTCATAGTAGACAAGAACTCTAAGATTGCAGATGTCATCGAAGTAAAGGATATCGCTAATCATGCCGATATGATATTCCAGAAGGCGCTCGCTCTTAAATAAATTATCCTTCCTGTTTGGCATTAATACTTATTTGGATATAAATTGTGGTTATAAATTTTACGGAATTATAACCACAAGTATCCATGCAATACGAACTTATCCTTAAGAATCTGGGGAAACACGTCACTTTAACCGAAGCAGAAAAGGAAATGTTCTGCTCCGGCCTTAGAGAAAAGAAGGTAAAACGGCATCATTTCTTGAGTGAAGCAGGTGAGATTAGCCGGTACCAGAATTTTGTAAATAGCGGGTGCCTCCGGTCTTTTTATATTGACGAGAATGGATTTGAACATAACCTTCAGTTTGCCGTTGAGGATTGGTGGATTGGAGATATGACAAGTTTCCTTACCCAGAAGGCAGCTTCACTTTACGTAGAGGCGCTTGAGGACAGTGAAGTTCTGCAGATTGACAACCACACAATGGAAGATCTGTACATTAAAATCCCCAGGCTGGAAAGGTTCTTCAGGATATTGCTTCAGAACGCTTTTATTACTTTCCAGCAAAGGATAATTTCCACGATAAGCAAACCGGCCGAGGAAAGATACCTTGAATTTATTAACAAGTACCCCTACCTGGAGCAGCGCCTGCCTCAGATTCACATAGCTTCCTATCTTGGGATCACGCCTGAGTTTCTGAGTAAGATAAAAAAGAAGCTGCTGACTGAGTCCACAAAGAGAGTTAAATAAGGGAGCGTGCTCCGCACTTTTTTATTTTCTTGTACACAATTAGACTTTTTTTACTTCACAATTTCAGACAAATCCTTTAATTGATTAAATTATAATGAGTTACGTGGTATTGTTTCAGTAGTTAATTAGGAGCAAAACGTGTGGCGCATGCCACAATTAACAACTTATCCACAGTCTCTTTTTATTGCTCCCTGCTATAAATTGCATTTGCGCATAATTCCCGAGTATTTCCCGAGTATATTCCTATACATTTCCGATATACTCCCTATATATTTCCGAGGCCACTTACAGGTCACCCAGTGGTCACCTACAGGCCACCTTGAAATTGTTTGGTTTGTTGATCATTTCCCTATTCTGAACTTGCATTCAGCTATAAGAAATGTATAAAAAATATCCGCTTTTGTCAATAGTTCCTGTCGATAACCTTATTCTCATTCATGCTTTTGTTTGTCATGCTCCCTAAATGTCAAACATAGAATCACAGTCCTTCGCGGAATCAACGCCATTATTGCTTACGATATCGTCCCCTTAATCACAACCGGCAGAATTTAATTTTCTGTTCACTTGCTCTTCAAATGAGTATAGTGTACGTTTGTTCACTATGACTGACAACCTTATAAATCTTACTGAATACACGCTTCCATCAAAACTGCCGAAGATCGTGCATATATACCCGAATCTCTTCACTAAAGAGAACCTGGGGTTTGACATATTTGATTATGAGTTCCTTTTCCATGACCCTGAGACGCTCAAACTGATACGGGAGGGACAAACTATCGGGTGTTTTTACATCGAGTCGCCAGGCATGCGTAATCTGCTGAAACAGCTGCAGGTTGACACATTTGAGATGCTTACAGCAGCAAGTTCTATTATCCGCCCCGGTGTTGCGGAGTCGGGCATGATGCAGGAGTTTATAGCGCGCCACAGGGATCCTTCAAGGCGGACGTACCTTGTGCCGGAAATGGAACAGGTTTTAGGAGAAACCTACGGCGTAATGATCTATCAGGAGGATGTTATTAAAGTTGCGCATTATATCGGCGGGCTTTCGCTTGAGGAAGGTGATCTGCTGCGGCGGGCAATGTCAGGCAAGATGCGCTCCCATGGCGCAATGAAAGTCCTTGAGGAGAAGTTCTATGATTCTTGCAGGAACAAAAAAATAAAAGAAAGCGCGGCTAAGGAAATCTGGCGCCAGATTGAAAGCTTTGCGGGTTATGCTTTCTGCAAGGCGCACTCGGCAAGCTTTGCCCTGCTTTCTTTCCAGGTGGCGTATCTTAAAGCCCACTACCCTGCCGAGTTTCTTGCATCGGTACTGAGCAACAGCGGAGGGTTTTATTCGCCGGCAGTTTATATATGGGAAGCGAAAAGACTCGGGCTCAAGGTTAGGCTTCCTTCCATAAACCAGAGCCGCTTTGAATATCTTGGCTACCACAAAACGATACTGATAGGGTTTATGGCAGTTAAAAATTTCACGCACGAGTCCGCTGATAATATTTGTGCCGAGCGGGAACGGAACGGCAAGTTTGTTTCGCTGCAGGATTTCCTTGTAAGGACAAATATCAAGTATGAAGAAACTGCAATGCTGATAAAGTGCGGAGCTATGGATTCTTTCGGAGAGCTGCGCCCTAACCTGCTGCGCCTGCTTGATATTTGTTTCGCTCGGCTGAAGGACCTTTACGGCAGTTACAATGACCTTTTTGCGGATGAGGCAATTAAACTTATTGATGAGGTAAGAATAAAAAGAGATTACACCATTGAGGAAAAATGCATAGCGGAGTATGAGACTTTCGGCTACATGATAAGCCGGCATCCGCTGGAGTTCTTCACAAACCTTACAGACCAGAGGAAGATTATTAAAGCTGCCGATATGAAACATAACGCGGGAAAGAAGGTAAGGATGATGGGCTGGTATATGACATATAAAAGAATATCGACAAAAAAGAAAGAGGTAATGAAGTTCCTTTCTCTTGAGGATCTTACGGGCACGTTTGAAGCGGTTATTTTCCCCGGGGTTTACTCCCGCGTTGCGGAGAAGACCTTGTCGATGGGTCCTTACATTGTGGACGGGAAGGTCGATGCAAGGGACACCAACAACCTTATTGTTGAAAACCTTGAGGTGCTTACGAGTAAATCAATCAAGGCAGAATTCAGATACGACACCGCGGAGGACGTCTATAAGCCCAATGACGAGGGAACCGGCGAAGTCGATTTTGTAATGAACCAGGCAACAGCAGAGAAAATGAGAACAGCGTATCTGGGAATGGCATCATGATTCCGCTTCACGTCCATTCAAACCACTCCCTTCTGCAGGGTGTAATAACAATAGACGACATTGTGGCGAAAGCCGTGGAATATAACCTGGAGGCCGTGGCGCTTACAGATACCAACACGATGTCGGGACTTATTGCATTTTTCAAGAAAGCAGTTGAGTGCGGTATCAAGCCGATCCTCGGCACTTGCATAGATGACACCCAAGACAGGAACGTCTATGCTATTTTTCTTGCCAGAAATATTGAGGGGTATTCAGACATCTGCAGGATAATTACTTCCAAAAAACTTAAGCCTGACTTCTCGCTCGTTAATCTCCTGCAGGATTATCTGCCGAACCTGTTCATATTAATTCATTCGTATCATCTTTTCTGCAGGGTGCCGCGGTATGATAATATCTTTGCGGAACTGATAATATCAAATGAGAAAAGAAAAAAGGAATCGCGCCGGCTGTACAAGGAAGCCATCGAAAGGAAGATGAAGGTGGTTGCATCAAACCCGGTTTTCTTTTCAACTCCCGATCACTACCTGCTGCACAGAATTGTTACTGGCATTAAGCAAAGAAAGATGTTAACCACAATTGATGCGGGTGATCTGTCCGATCCTGAATTTTATTTCAGGAACCCTTCGTTCCTTTACAAGGAATGGAGCCGCATCCCGTCTGCGATTGAGAACATTTATTATATAGTTGAAAACTGCAATGTGGATCTTGGACTTGGCAAGTACAAGTATCCTTCGCTCCCCGGCCTTAAGGGGGAAGATTCATTTACCACGCTTTGGGAAACAACTCATAACGGACTGGCAAAGCGCTACAAGAAAATAACGCCTGAGATAAGGGCGCGCCTCGAGAAAGAACTGAATGTTATAAACGAGCTTTCGCTTGCGGATTATTTTCTGATCGTATGGGACATATCAAGAGAAGCAAAACGCAGAGGAATGCTGACTATCGGACGGGGCTCTGCCGCAAATAGTATTGTTTCATATTGCCTTGGCTTCACTGACGTTGATCCTATTGAGCATAATTTTTTCTTTGAGAGATTCCTTAATAAGAGCCGCTCCTCCCCTCCTGATATTGATATCGATTTCTCCTGGCGGGAGAGGGATGAGATAATGAAATATGTGTTTGATAAATTCGGATATGATAAGGTTGCGATGATATCGACGCATGTAACATACCGGGCGCGTTCTGCATTCCGCGAAACAGCAAAGGTATTCGGCATTGCGGAGAAGGAGATAAATAAGATGGGTAAATTTATTCCGTGGACGGACGCGCGCAACCTGATGGATCTGCCGCGTCTTTTCCCTGAAGCAAGATCGCTTAAGTTTGATGAGGAGCCCTGGAAATCAATTGCATCATCAGCAGTACAGCTTGCGAACTATCCGCGGCACCTGAGCATACATCCGTCGGGGATAATAATTTCGCCGAAAGTCATAACTGAATACACAGCTCTTGAGTATGCAAAGAATAAGGGAATAGGAATTATTGTTACTCAGCCGGACATGTATTCTATTGAAGACCTGGGATTGCTGAAGATTGACCTGCTGAGCCAGCGCTCGCTTGGAGTCCTCCGCGACACCCTAAACATCATCCACAAAATCCTGATAAAGAAGAACGCGGGAATGAAAGTTTATCCCCTCCCCTACTCCGCAGCTTAAATTTAAAATAAAGAAGGCGCTTCGGTAAGCGCCTTATGGAACGTGGGCAGAGAGGGAATTGAACCCCCGACACAAGGATTTTCAGTCCTTTGCTCTACCGACTGAGCTATCTGCCCCCTAATTTAAGGAGACGAAAAATAATTATTTTTAGCTTTAACTCAAAATTTATTTTTAGAATGACAAAGAGCCACCCCCCCCCTTCGCTAACCCCCTTTATTAATGGACGAATAATAAAAATGGCGTCAGAAAATGGTTCCTGACGCCCAAGAGGAGATCCTTCGTTTCGCCCAGAATGACAATGACCTTTAGCATGACATTCCGGGTAACTAGTTAGATTATGCCTTTTTCTTTGAGTATGCTTTCAACTGTAACTCCGCCGAGTTCCTGTAATTCGTAACGGACTCTGGTAGAAGGTTTATTTATCTTAATAATTCTGCGTAAATCAATAGGTGTTCCGATAATAACGGAATCACACTTGGTCTGATTTATGGTTTTCTCAAGATCCTTAACCTGTTGATCTCCATAGCCCATAGCAGGCAGAAGAGTTCCAATTTTAGGATATTTTTTATATGTATCGCTGATAGATTTAACGGTGTATTTCCTTGGATCAATAATTTCAGCAGCGCCGAATGTCCATGCGGCAACCATTCCTGCGCCGTATTCCATTTCGCCGTGAGTTAATGTAGGACCGTCTTCAACGACAAGGACTTTTTTCCCATTTATAAGTTCAGGTCTATCGACAGAAATAGGAGAAGCAGCTTCGATAATGCGGGCTTTAGGATTAACTTTTCTGATATTATTTCTGACAATATTTACATTCTTAGGATCAGCTGAATCAACTTTATTTATGATTGCAACATCAGCAATTCTTAATGATGTATTGCCAGGGTAATAGTTCATTTCGTTTCCTGCACGGTGAGGATCAACTACTGTGAACACAACATCAGATTTGTAGAACGGAAGATCATTATTCCCGCCATCCCAAATAATAACATCTGCTTCTTTTTCAGCTTCAGCTAAAATAGCGCCGTAATCAACGCCTGAATAAATAACACTTCCCATTTCGATATGTGGTTCGTACTCTTCCATTTCTTCAATGGTACATTTGTGTTTTTTAAGATCGGCAATAGAAGCAAATCTCTGAACTTTCTGTTTAACAAGATCGCCGTAAGGCATGGGATGTCTTATTGAAACAACTTTCTTTCCTGCTTTTCTGAGAGCTTCAACAACGGCGCGTGAAGTCTGAGATTTACCGCTGCCGGTTCTGACTGCAATTACGGAAACAACAGGTTTATTACTTTTAATCATAGTCTCTTCAGCACCGAGCAGACGGAAGGATATTCCGCAAGCATTAACAATTGATGCCTTGGTCATAACATATTCAAACTTAACATCTGAGTATGCAAAGACTACTTCATCAACCTTAAACTTTTTTATAAGACTAACCAGATCTTTTTCATCATATATCTTAATCCCTTTAGGATAAAGTTTTCCGGCTAGCTGAGCAGGATAGCTTCTTCCATCGATATTTGGAATTTGAGTTGCAGTAAATGCAACAACATTATAATCCGAATTATCTCTGTAGAATACATTGAAATTATGAAAATCTCTCCCCGCTGCACCCATGATAAGTACATTTTTTCTTGACATAAATTGTCCCTGAATGTTTATAAATTATCCCGTAAATTTAAGAAGAATAAACAACTCCCCCTAATTTTTATTCCACAGTAACGCTTTTGGCAAGGTTCCTTGGCTGGTCAACATTCAGTCCTTTTTTAACTGCGATATGGTAAGCGAGCAGTTGAAGCGGGATAACGGTAAGTATCGGCATCAGCATTCTGATTGTATCTGGAATTTTAATAGAATAATCGACAAGACGGTCAATATTGTCATCATTTTCACTGGCAATTCCAACGATGATTCCTTTTCGTGCTTTTGTTTCCTCGATATTGCTGATAATTTTATCATAAGTAGAATCTTTAGGAGCAATGAAAACCGTTGGCATATTTTCATCAATTAGTGCAATAGGGCCATGTTTCATTTCCGCTGCAGGATAACCTTCTGCATGTATATAGCTAATTTCCTTGAGTTTAAGCGCTCCTTCAAGTGCAACAGGGAAATTATAGCCGCGTCCCAAATAAAGAAAGTTATTGGCAGATTGGAATTTATCTGCAATGGCTTCAATCTCGCCATTGAGCTTGAGTATCTGATTTATTTTCTCGGGCAGTTTTCTCATTTCCTCAACTATTTTCTGACCATCTACAAGGCTCATGTCTTTCTTGCGGGCTATTAATAAAGTAATAAGAGCCAGTACAATTAATTGAGATGTAAATGCTTTAGTAGAGGCAACTCCTATTTCCGGGCCGGCATGAGTGTAAACGCCGGTCATGCTTTCTCTTGCAATAGAGCTTCCTACGGCATTACAGATGCCAAGAGCAAGCGCTCCTTTCCTTTTGGCTTCACGCATCGCTGCTAGAGTATCTGCAGTTTCACCGCTTTGAGAAATAAAAATAATAGTATCATCTTTATTGATAATAGGATTTCTATATCTGAATTCGGATGCATACTCCACCTCTGTCGGAATACGGGTAAATTGTTCCAGCATGTACTCGCCGACGAGTCCGGCATGATATGAAGTTCCGCATGCAGAAATAATAATTCTCTTGGAATTAACAATGCGGTCGATATAACCTTCAAGTCCTCCTAATTTAGCAGTCCCCTCTTCCCAGAGAAGTCTGCCCCTCATTGAGTTTTCAACTGAATCTGGCTGCTCCATTATTTCCTTGAGCATAAAATGAGGATATCCGCCTTTGCTTATTTCATCAAGGGACATTGTAATTTCAGTAATTTCCTTTTCAATTTCTTCATCGGCAATTGTCTTTGCCACAAAGTGATCTTTATAAACAACTACCATTTCGCCGTCTTCCAGATACACTACCTGTTTGGTATGAGCCAATATTGCAGAAACATCTGAAGCAACAAAATTTTCGTTTTCACCAATACCGAGTATAAGCGGTGAGCCTTTACGTGCAGCAATTATTTTATCCGGTTCATTCAGATAAATAACAGCAAGACCATATGTTCCTTCAATTTCATTTAATGCCAGCTGCACAGACTTGCATAATGATAAACCTTTTTTAAGAAAGCTGTCAATTAAATAAGGTATAGTTTCAGAATCAGTATCCGTAATAAAATTATAACCTAATTTTTTTAGACCGGTACGAATAGTCTGATAGTTTTCAATAATACCGTTATGGATGACATATAGTGTTTTATCTTCATTGAAATGCGGGTGTGCATTTATTTCATTAGGAATTCCGTGAGTGGCCCATCTTGTGTGCCCTATTCCAAGATGCGAGTTTATTTTCAAATGACTTAATTTTTCTTCAAGCAAGGAAACTTTTCCTTTGTTCTTTACAACAAAAGAAGAACCATTTTCCAGGTAAGCAACACCGGCAGAATCATACCCTCTGTACTCCAGTCTTTTCAGACCGTTAATTAAGATAGGTATACAATTTTTATCACCAATATATCCGACAATTCCACACATAATGTTCTTTTGTTTGTTTGAAAATTAAGAATTATTTGATTTTAGCCAGTTTTTCAATGGCAGTTTTAAGAATTCCATTATTCTTGGATGCAATTTTATAAAAATAAACCCCATTTGCAATTTCATTTCCATCCTGATCCCTGCCGTCCCAGTAAATTTTATTAAATCCTATTTTTAATAGAGATTTTGGTACTGACAAATCTCTTATAAGTCTGCCAGCAACGGTAAATACCTTTATTTTGAATTCTTCAGGGGGTTGTACTCCGTGTAATTCAAAGGTAAAATATGTATCGTTTTTAAATGGATTCGGGTAATTAAAAACATTTAATAGATCTGGTGTGCTAAACACACTAAAATTATATAAGTGCGAAACGGAATCAACAGAATTTCCTGAAGCATCCTGACCATATACAGTAAGTGTATGGTTGCCGTCCGGTATTGCAGGCGTCCAGGTTATAACTGCCTGGGAATTTGGATAAGGCGTATAGGCAAATTTAATATCAGGGAGATTGAAATTTACTTTAGATTTATCATACAAAAGTGAAAACATGCTTGTATCGATGGGAAGCGGTCCATTACCTTTTATTGTAACTAATATATTTGGTTTCGAAGATACTATATCACCATTCCCAATCTCTTTTCCATCGAAGGTAACTGAGACATTAGGTCCGACAGAATCCCTGATAACATAAAAACTTTTTTCAGCTATGTTGTTAAAGGTATAAAATTCCCCTACCGGTAACGACGCTATTATTTTAGTGTTATATAGAGTTGCGGGATGCCAACTGGCTGTATTTATAATATTTGTCAATAAAACAGAACTGTCTTTAGGGATAGATACCTTATTAACCATAAAAGCCGAATCAGAGTTGTTTATGTAGTATTTTAAAGTAACGCTGTCAGCATTAGATTCACCGTAGTTAAAAGCTTTAAGATTAACCATAATATTAAACCCCTGCAGCACTGAATCAGGTGTAAATGAAATATCATTTTTATTAATTGAAACTTCGGGGGCGGTAGCATAACCTGTAAATACTGATTTCAATTTCAAAGGTTCCGATGCGCCGTAAGAAGTATCAATAAAATTAAAAGCAAGCTTCAGATAATTATAGGTTTTGGCGTTTACATCGGCAACGGATGCCGATGGCGGAATGTTTGTTTTAAGTGTATCATAATTTCCGGTACCCCTGTTAAGCCCCAATAATGACACGTTGTATTTACCTTTTGATGCAGAAGTATCAATTATATAATTCAAATTATTCCATGTTAAAGCCGGACCGATATCAGGAGTGGTAACATTTCCCTTTGCATCCTTGTAGGTACCTACAAACTTATAAAAGGATGGTTTATAAACAGCCTTTGGAATAAATATAGAACCCAGAACATTATTATTTATCCAATCATAACAGATTGTATAAATACTAAAAGGATTATAGGCCAGCCATTCTTCCTCAAAGACTAAATCTGACATCCTGAAACGTCTCATAAATCCGGACAAATAACTTTCATAAGTAAACAAATATCCGTTTACAACCATAAACCCTGTGAAGCCCTGAGCCGATGTACCCGAGAATACTTTATCTTCACCTACTTTGCTCCATGAATTTTTAGGATCAAAAATCCTCATAACATATTGGTTCCTGTTGTTGCCGCACCCGGCAGAAAGGTTATATACATAGTTTCCGTCACTGGTAAGATAATATCCGTTATTCGGCAATAGTCCGTCAAGCGAGGGAAGAAGTGTATCCCCCAATGGTATCCTTACGGTGTCACCGCTATTTTTATCAATTCGCAGTAGACTATTATTTTCACCGGTTGGAGCATATAAATATCCATCACTGTAATAGAACATTTCATTTTGGATATTTAAGGAAATATTAGGAAGCGGACCATATATTTCTCCTCTAACTGTTCCGTTAAGACCAGTTCCTACTTTGTATATTTTCGATAATGCGCCTGATTCGTAAAAAGGAATATTTGCATAATAATAATATGATCCGTCTGTTGTAAAAGTAGTAATTGCATTTGCATCTATTGGAAGCTTGATGTTTATTGAATCCAGAAATTGTGCATTAGTCAAATGAGGAGGGAGTAATGAAGTGTTAATAACTAAGTCATTCCCGGCTGAATTAAAGGACATATTTTGTGTGCTTAGTAAATTCAGTTGCTTCTTTTGAGCAAGAAATCCATTAGTAAAATTATTATTTATAGAAAAAGTATAAATTGAACTGGTATTGGTATCTGTGTTATCAAAAATTACCGCTTTCCAGAAATATTCCCCCGCTGGCAATGTAACATTCCATTTTACAATGCCATCCAATGGTGTAAGTGAAGGTGAATTTATTCTGGCGGAGGAATTTAAGCTTAAACTTGTATCAATTACTATTTTATAGTTAAACTGTCTTCCGACGAAACTTCCGAGATCGATGATGGAGAAATCAATAATATTTGAGGAGGTAGTAAAACCATTTACTGGTTTCACAATATTAGGTTTACTGAAGTCATAAACGGCAATGCTGGTAGAAGCAATGTTATCGCTATGATCAGGTTCTGCGATATTATTGTCTCCATTTATTTCAACAATCAGGTTATATAGCCCTGATATCAGGGGAATCCATTTGAAAGTAACAGAGTCGAGATCTCCAAAACTTGGACGTTTATTAATGCTTATTCTATGCGCCAAATCTACTTGCGAGAAGTATAGCGCTACAGTCACTGAATCATTAAACGAGACGCCAAGGTTATGTAATAGAACTTTTACAGATACAGTATCACCTTTAACCGGATTAGATGGTGTAACCGTAAAATCATTTGTGCTAACCTGGAAATCAGCTGTTTTAGGAAGTGCCAGTTCCAACGCGGGATCACCAAGCAATGTTAACAGAGCAATCTGTGAACCGACAAATGAATCTGATAATGATATTCTGGTTTTAGAATTAAGAATTGCGCTGCCGATTATATAATTGCGTTTATTGAATATTTCATCGAAAAGATAATTATTAAGATATGCACCTGTTGGCCACCAGGTTAAACCGGAGCTTCCAAAAAAAGCAACACATCCCTTCCCCGGAACTTTATTAAATTTTTCCCCGAATATATCCTGATTATCAAAATGAGCAGTATAGCAGGTAACACTTGTAATAAATGGAAGCATCCCTCCATTATTCAGCATATAAATATCGTCATTGGTAAAAGTGAGATCCCATTGTCCGCCTCCACCGTGACCATAGTAATTCGCTAAAACGGCACCTTTATCAAACTGGTTCCTTATTTCAGGCCCTGCACCCTCGAATTGCACATACTCTGGCTTATCCGGGAAACGGTAGACTTTTGATGCCGCTATTCCATTTGGTTTAAGATAGGTATTGTCGAGAAATTCGCTTTGATCATTAAATCCAAAACTAGATTCATCTTCAGCATCAATTCCTCCTGACATTAAAAGTACATTTTGTTTCCAGTTCTTTGTATTGTCAGCAGGATAATTAATAATTTTATCAACAAGTATATTACCTTCATCAACTGTTTCACACGACAATCTGCCTATAGCAAGATCAGGGACTTCATCATCTCCTTCAATACAAACTATGAGGTTATCACTGGGTGCCTGACCAAATGTATAAGCCTGATATGGTATAGATGGAATGAAATCAGGCAGGTCGCCGGACAAAAGATTTCTATAATCATAACTCATGTCTCCTAATAATGTAACATAAGTTGGCGCAGGACCTTGCCAGTTTTCAAATGCATATTTAACAAAATACTGCAAAGCCCATGGGTCTAATAGACCGTATGAAAACTCATTATAAATATCGTTTATATTCACAATTTTAATTCGCGGATTAGCAATTCCTGATAAATGGGTTGACCTGAAGTCAGCTAATCTCTGTGCAACGGCTCTGAAATTGGGATGAGTAATAATTATATAATCAGCGCTATTGTTTGTGTTTCTTAAATCTGAATTATTATTATGCACAATTGAATCTGGAGATAATAAACTTTCTTCTGCAAAACAAAGGTATTCTGTTTTTTCATTCACCAGAGAATCAGAAAAATAAACAGAACGATCAGATGTATTCCTTATATCAGCATTTCTGATAACCTCTCCGCGGGAAGGTATATAAACAGACATATTGTTACTATACCATTCAAACAAATAAAAGGGGCACCGCCCGGTTCTTGCCGGAGGACTGGTAAAAATAAACTTGCTTCCATTTGCTTTGTTATATTTCCAATAGTCAATTTCAAACCAGTTCAGCCTGCATTGATCATTTCCTTCCGGATCACAAACCTGTCCGTCCAGAACGAATTCAAAATAATTTTTATCAGGAAACAATTGAACATTCGGAGGGGCGTAAGTAGTAGAAAAATTAAAATTAGAACCTAATGTAACGGAATTTTGCCCGTTAAATTTCTGAGATGCAATCACAATTGAATTTAATTTGATCTGTGCGCTGTGGCCATAAGCTGTACAGCTTGGATTAGTAATGCCCTGAATATTAGCACGTAAATATCCCTGTGGATTATTCCAATCAATAAAATAAGCAATGCTGTCAGTAAAGTAATGTAGGAATATATCGTAAGGCGTTCCGCTTCTTGCTTCTGAACTTCCCCAAAACCAATAATCGCGTTTGTCATCTGGAGCATATCCTAATCTTTCATAAAGACTATCTTTTTCAAAATGCAGAGTAGACACTGATGACATTATTAAATTGTCATAATTTCGTGGAAATCCATCAATACTCTTATATTTTTTCACGCTGTCTGCCTGGTATGAAAACCAATAAACATTACTATTATTATAAATATTTAAATAAGTATAAGGAGTATTTGGCTGCGGCCTGTCTCCAACGAACTTGAAATAATCGCCTGAGTTAAATAGTCCGTCATTGTTCACATCAACAATATCAACTGGTAATTGTTCCCCATTATTAATAATTTCCAAATTACCATTTTGAATTCCTTTATCAGAAGGTACTCCGGATGCAATCAATTGGTCATAAGTTATCTTATAAACTCCTTTTGTCTGAAGATAAATTTTATAATAATCTTTTGCAGGTTTATACCAGTTCGTGTCTGAAAGAGAAATGGATGGTTTAACCTTTTCATTTGGTTTTCCGATAAAAGCTTTGGCATCTGCAGCGTTGATAAATCCCGATTCAACAAAGTCCTCAGTCATTTTATCAGTCAATTTGTTAATGGTTGCGAGATTCTTATTAATAGGTTCAAAAGTAATCTGGACCAATATTTTTTTGTTAAATACTAAATCCCTTGTTACCGGATTATATTGGTAAGGTTCAACCTCCAAAGTTGATCCCTTTACATACCTCATAGTAAATTCACCACCTATATTTACGGGTGATGAAGGAAAACTCTTATTTACCTGATATATCTGTGGATCAAATTTAAAGTGATCTATTGGTTCATTGATTGAATCAGGGACTGGCAATAAGGAAACATTCGGTGTTTTTTCCTGAATGATATTTAAGATTTTATACTTTGCGGATGAATAAAAAGGCAGTCCGAAGTTATAATTAAGAGATGGCAGCCAGGGTTGACCCGGTTTTCTAAAACCAATCCCGCCCTTTTCAATAAATGTGAAATTCTTACCCTGGTAAACTTTTGTTTTTAGTGAATAGTTGCCCGAAAAGGAAAATTCTATCTTTATATGATCAGAATTTGATTCAATTATTTTATAATTTTGCGCTTCAATGTTGTATGGGAAAATGAAATATAAGAACAAGATTGCTAATCTTAACTTCATTCAAAAAACCTGTATAAATTGTTTTGTCAAAATAGATTATAAAAAAAGACCATTCAAGGGGAAAAAATAATATCTTGAATTATTGTTGTGTTAAAACCAGATAATGCTATAAAATATTATACCTGAATACTCCCCAAATATTATTTTCAGTTTTACTTTCAGTACCTTCTTTTTTAATGTTGGCAAAATCGTATTGGAATCCAAGATAGAAACCGATGATGAACTCATATTCAAGATTGACTGAAAATTGATTCGTGACTTCATAAATTCCATCAAGAATTTTAGTCCTTTTATTCCCCCCGGGTTTAATGAAATCAAAAACATTTCCGCCAACATTATTTATTACGTTGCCATTTTCGTCGTAAGTATTATCTCCATGCCTTATATTGTCAACAGAAGCGCGGAGAATCAAGTCCTGATTTATTATGTAACTTGCCCTAATAGAAGTTTTTATTGAATTCGGCTGAACATCTGGGCCTATTAAAAATCCGTTATTTGTATACATTAGTGATTCGCCAATGCCCTGATGTGAAAACAAATATGGACGTAAAATCAGGTAATCCATATTTATAATCAGATTTTCAGGCAATACAGGATTTGTCAAAGTTATATTACTTTCCCAACCATATCTTGTCAATAAACTTCCAAATCCATCTGTACTTATAGATTTGACATCTATATCATCAAAATCAATAATTGATGACAATTCTAATCCATTTATAATTTTATATCTCAAATCAAATGCGAGAAAAGAATTATCGAGATCATTCAATGATCTTTGGGCAGATTCCAGAAAAAGAAAAGGATTTAGATATGCCAGTTCCAAAGGTCTGTTCGCATAAATAATACTTTGGGTTATACCAAAGGAAAAATTACTGGAAGGGTTCAAACCAAACCGGCTAATTACAATATATTTTGGATCTTTATTTTGAAAATATGAATCTGAGGCTGCGTCAAATGTATAATATGTGGGTTGTACCAACCAGCCATGAAGGTAATCAATTGACAAAATGCCAAAGTCCGCATTTAATCTTATGAAATCAAAAATTGGAGCATTATTAGAAATAAGCAATTTATTGATGCCTCTTCCCACTAATATTCTTTCTCTACCTATTTCCAATCCTATATTACCCTTCTCGATCCGTGTATAACCTGTTGTATAATCAAAAAAATTGATTTTTGTGTTGTTAAAAGAAAAACTTTGGTTAACAGCCTGGTCCAATTCAGCAACAGTTCTGTTTCCAGATTGATAACCATTCGAAGCGGCCATATAGAAACCAAACCAATCACTATAAGATCCATACATCTTAATACCAAAATTGAATAAGTTGGTGTTCCCATGGTCATTTTGGGAGTATATAAAATCATTTTCAAGGATGGGATTGCTATATAGATTAAACGAGGAATCTTTAAATGTATATAAATACTTAGCACTATTCTTATCAAGAAAAGATTTTATCTCCCCCGTAAAGATATCAGTAAAACTAACATTTTGATTACTCTTCACTAAGTCTAATTTTACTCTGAATTTTTCAAGCTGTGATTTTTCATTATCAGACAAATATTGCTGTTTGCTTTCAGCTTCATTCAGAAACATAGTTACTTTTCGTTTACTGAGCGGAAGCACTATGTCATCATAATTCGAGATTATTCCTTTAACAGACAGTCCTTTTAAAAAATCATAAATATAATTATCCGCAGGTATAGTTTCTACCTGTGAAAATATCGATTGTTGAAGCAGAAAAAAGAAAAGGAGCAATACATAAAATTTCAAGTATTATCCTTATTAGTGATTACTACTTTTATGGTTTTTAGTAATAGTATAAAATCTCCCCATAGTGATTCATTTTCATAATACTCAATTTCCATTCTGACCCTTTCTTCGGGTGTAAGCATCTGACGACCATTGGTCTGACTATAACCCGTAATTCCTGGTTTAAATTGAAATACCTTCCGTTGAATATCATCATATTTTTGAGTGATTGAGACAATTTCCGGCCTTGGGCCAATTAAACTCATTTCACCCCACAGAACATTTATAAAATTAGGTATTTCGTCAATACTGGTTCTTCTTAGAAATTTTCCAACTTTTGTCACTCTGGGATCGTTAATTTGGGTTAGTTCCGGGCCATGAAGCAGTGCGTTATCAATCATTCCTCTGAATTTTAATAACTTAAAATGTTTACCATTAAGTCCGGCTCTTTCCTGTATGAATAATGCAGGGCCATCAGATTCTAACTTTATTGCTATAACAGTAAGCAAAAAAACCGGAGAGCTTACAATTAAAACCAATATGCTAATTATTATATCAAATAATCTTTTAATTAAGCTACCTTGTTTACCCATTTTTAATAAATATACCTAATGAATTCAAACCAGAATGATTTTATGCCCCGTATCTAAAAAGGCGGATTTAATTTTATCTGCAAATTAATTTACATCATTTAATAAACTAAATAGCCAATAAACTTGTAATTAATATATCTATACAAATTTTTGTTAGTGTTTTAAAATAATGATTTGCATTATAATATTACAAATGAAAATGAACTTTATTTCAGCTTTTCCCCTTCTTTATTAAGAGTCTAAGTCCCAATATGAGTCCAAAACCGTAAGAAAAATGAATTGTTGAATAAATAATCAGTAATAGGAATTTAATTAAATATCTTTCTCTATTAATGAAAGAAAACAACAGATTTGTAACTAAATATAATAATAATGGAATAAAGAAGATGAGATTATGGAAAAATGGTGTAATTAACAATATACTATAAAGACTAAATAACGATGGGATTAGATGTCTCATTTTCATCTCGGTTGGGACACTTTTTAGAACCATGGGCTTATAAAGGCCATATTGAAAATATTGTTTTATTAGTTTGAATATATTACTGCGGGGAAAATAAAAAGATCTTATTTCAGAAGACAAATAGATTTTTTTACCTTTACTTTTGGCTCTATAATCAAATTCATCATCCTGATTCCTGATTAATCGAGTGTCAAAATATCCAATTTCATTAAAAATACTTCTTTTCCATGATCCAAGATATACATGGTCAGCATATCCATTATAATTTATATCGTGAATTTTACTACCGCCGATACCGAATTTAGACATTGTCGCTATAGAAACGGCCTTTTGGAAGAGTGTCTTTCCGATAGGATTCATAGGACCACCGACAATATCAGCCCCTGATTTATTGAAAACTTCTAATATCTTCAATACATAATTTTGACTATATTCAGTATGTGCATCAAGTCTAATTATAGGATCACCGCAACTCTGATTTATACCCATATTTAATGCAAAAGAAACATATTTATTAGTATTTTCTAATAAAAATATTTTATTACTAATCGCTTGCCATTTTTTTACAATAGCCTTAGTCTGATCAACTGATCCTCCATCTATAATATATAATTCCTTTTCTACAGGTAATGAATTGACAAAAAAATGCAGAACATTTTCGATATATGCTTCTTCATTCAATGTAGGACAGATTAAAGTTACCAGAATAACCTCTAAATAATATTGGTATTTCTTAAATACAATCTGATTAAATTTTCCAAATAGGCGAATTAAATATTATCATTCAAATATCATCCTGGCCCATTTTTCAGCAATATAAGTTCTTGATATTTCCGTATAATGTATATTTTTATTTTCGTTCTTAAACATTTCATAATAGTTCAGGAATTTATTTTTATCAAGAATCCCAATTTTGTCAAGAACACTATCCTGAAAAGATTCTGTTATATCTTTACTAAATTCTTTTTTCAGCCATAATTTTTCAGGCATTACAAATCCCTTTTTATCCCTTCTCCATCTAATTTCCTTAGGTAGATCATACATTGATTTTCTAAGTATGTATTTATTCCAACCCTTATTAATTTTGAATGAGGTTTTAAGGCTTAAAGCAAAATTCACTAACCTATGGTCTAAAAATGGCAGCCTTATTTCAAGCGAATGGGCCATTGAATTTCTGTCCTCATACCTGGTCAGAATCGGGACAGAATATTTATCAATATCACGGATTTGATAGTCTAACATATTTTCAGACTTCCATACATTTTCTAATTTAATATCATTATTTAAATAATTCCCATGCTTATTCAAGAGATTTGGTCTATACCGTTTAGCCGCACTCCTTTGATACTGCATAATAACTGTACGGTTAATAATTGAAAAAAATATTTCTTTAAATACAGTCATATATTTTTTATTAGCAGCAAGATTTTTCAGATAAAAAAAATAAAATCTGAGATAACCCATTAATACTTCATCGCCTCCTTGCCCGCTCAATACGACCTTAATATCCGAATTATCTCTTAATCTGTCAAGAATTGTATAATGTGCCATTACAATGAATGAACTAAAAGGTTCATCCTGATGAAAAATGACTTTATCAAAATTATTAATAATATCCTCAGGAGATATCAGCATTTTTTTATTAAACACTTTATTGAATTTCACAAACTGATCTATAAATGCTTCTTCACTATATTTTTTATTCTCTGAAATAACAGAATATGTTTTTAAATTACCATTAAGAAGCTTGTTGCCAACAAGAGAAATAGAAGAAGAATCCAGCCCACCGCTCAATAAGGAACCAATTTCTACATCACTCCTCAGACGTATTTTGATGCTGTCAGTAAATATCTCCCTGAATTTATCCATCGCAAATTCAAGGTCGTCAATTTCGGATATTTCGTAGTCCCAATATTTTTCTTCCCTTATTTGAGAACTAATCAAATCTATTATCAAATTGGTTTTTGGTTTAACTTTTGAAATGTCTTTGATAAAAGTATCTTCTGAATGATCAAGAATCCCCTGTTTTAGGAAAATGGAAATAATTTTTTCATTCACACTTTTTTGAGTTATTAGAGGGACTAACTGCTTGATTTCACTGCTGAAAAACAATGAACCATTATTTTTGCAGAAGAATAGGGGCTTTATTGAAAATCTATCTCTGCTTACAATAATTCTTTTCTTATTTAGATCAACAATAACAAATGCCCACATTCCGTTTAATTTGCTAAACGATTTTTCACCATATTTTTGGTAAAGTTTTAATATTACTTCAGTATCGGTTTTTGTTCTAAATATTATTCCGCTTTTAATTAATTCTTCCCTTATTTCAATATAATTAAAAATCTCACCATTGAATACTATATATACATTGTTATCTTCCATAGGTTGATTGCCATCGCTGCTAAGATCAATAATTGACAATCTCCTATGCCCAAGGAAAATATTATAATCCGTGTTACTGATGGAATTATTGATTGAATCAATTCCCAGATAGCAGTGAGCATCAGGGCCTCTATAATAGACCATATCCGTTAAAGAAGAAAATTTTAGATAATCTTCTTTTGTGAATTTGGAATTGAAATTTATGGCCGCAAACAAACCGCACATAATTAAAAAGTCCCCTTTTTTAATACTGATTCATAATGGGAAATCATTTTATCTACATTATTCTTCCAGTAGAAATCCTTTATAACTTTCTTTCTCCCTTTTTCTCCCATGCCGCGTCTTAAATTTTTATCTATAATCAACTTCCCGATTGCTTCAGCAAGTTTATTTTCATCTAAGGATTTAACTATAATTCCAGTTATATTATTATCAACAATTTCCGGCATTCCTCCCACGTCCGTAATTATTACTGGTTTTTCACATGCAGATGCTTCGATAACAGAAACACCAAAGCTTTCGCTTACTGATGGAAATACGGCTATATCTATCATATTATGATATTCATGCACTTTATTATAAGGGACATGTCCGGTAAAAACAATTTTACCCTTCTCTATAAATAGTTTCGCCTGCTCCTTTAATTTATTCTCTAGAGATCCTCCGCCAACTATAAGTAACTTTAAACTTACATTCTTATATTTTTCTTCCAGGATAAAAAAAGCCTTGATTAAATTTTCAATACCGTAATTATATTCTAATGCTTTTACAGTTCCAATTATCACGTCATTTTCATTAAATATACTTTTAACTTTTCCTGGTTTAAATACTTCAGTATCCACACCAAAAGGAACTATCTCAATCTTTTTTTTTGTATACCGGCTGGTTTCTTTAGCCATAACCTTACTAGTTGAAAATATTTCATCCGGTTTGGTTAAAATACTTTGTAATATGAATTTATGTATAAATGATTTTTTAGGAAAATCAAATACATCATTTCCCCAGACAGAAATAAGAAAAGGATGGAACCTGCATAATGAACCTAATAAACCATAACTAGAGGCATAATATGAATGAAGTATGTCAGGTTCAAATTTTTTTAATATATTTCTCAATGACGGGTATGCTGAAAGATATAAGGATTTTAATATGCTGCCATCGGTCCTGTATTTAATGCTGTTAGGTGTCTTATAAATCTCGATATTAATATCCCTGTTATATAATTCATAGTTATATTCTGACAAACCGAATAATAATATTTCAATTCCAGCCTCAGATAATGAATTTACCCATTTAACTGTATGAGAAGGGACAGGGTCGGCTAGGACTAATATTTTCATTATACTAATTTAAACATTTTTTAATAAGGTTCATTTTCTAATCCAGTTAAATACATTCTAAAAGATTTATACACATCATCCACGCTCAAAAGATTCAGACATTCAAACGAAGGACACCCTTTTTTCCCTCCATTCGTATAACATATTTTCTCATTTCCCCTAGGCGAACATTTTATATTATAACTTATGAATTTATGATTCTTCCCACGTGGGAGGTGAAATGAAGGGTTGGTAGGCCCATATATTGAAAATGTAGGTTTCCCCAGAATTGCCGCTATTTGAATAGGTCCGGTATCATTAGATATAAGAATACTGCATTTATCTAATTCATTCATAAGCTCTTCGGTGGAATAGCAACTTATTACTGATATCCCTTTTCTGTTCATGTCAATTATTTTTTCATGCTCTATTGAACCAGCAAGAATGATAAAGGCACTTTTATACACTTTATTCAACTCTAGACTTAATTCTATAAATTTATTTATATCCCATTCTTTTGATTTCCATCCGGCAAAAGGATGTATAAGTATAATTTTTGTCCTATCATATTTTGCATCAACTTCATATTTACAGTAACAATCTGTAAACTTTAAACCAATAGCTTTTAGATAAATGTCTGTGCTGTGTTGGATTTCGTCAGTTGGATAGAATTCTGTATACAAACCTTGAAACAAATCCCGATTAGTGCCTATAATCCGGGAAGCACCTGAATTAATTATTAATGTAGCAGAAGTCATTACTCCTGTAATATCAAACAATATTGCAGGTTCTAATTGTTTTATTTTTTTGCGAGCATGATATCCAGCAATTCTATCGTTTAAGATAAAATTATCGTGAGTTAATATTTCAGTTGCCACTCTGAAATATTTTTCATACAGGGCTCTGCTATTTTCATAGCAAATAATTATTATTTTCTTCCCTTCATTTCTCCTTATTATCTCGCCAACAGCCGGAAAGGTAAATACAGTATCTCCGAGTTTATGCAATGAAATTATTACTACATTGACTCGTTCATGATTGGATTTCCTCGGGGTTTTATTTATAGTCTTGAGTATTTTAGTAAAAGTCCAAATTACAATAGACTTGAATAAAGGGAATTGCTTCAGAAAATCATAGTAACCCAACATTATACCTTTAATTTCCGCGAAAACAATAATTTGCTGATTAAGGCCTTAGTTTTATAGTAATTATTGTTTTTATATGACTCCCATCGATTATAATAATTAGTAAATATTTCTATGTCTGTTATAAAAGAAAATACTTTTAACTGTTGCATCATTATATTATGGTATGTATACGATGCCGTATAACTTCGCGGATACTCAAATAGATAATAACTCGACCAATATTTTTTATCATAAAATGGAAGTATTTTAATTAAGGAGATTATCCCCTCATCAAAAAGTTTCTTAGCCAATGAATTTTTACTTATCAGATAATAGTCATATAACCCAAACAGAGAAAACATAAAACCATTCAATACAGCTACTGTCCGCTTGGGCGAAGGATACTCTTCATAAACAGGGATATCTTTAAATTTATTAACTAATCCACCTGCAATTACTGGCAATGTAAATGGTACTATTGCTTTTTCACAAATATTAAGATATTCTGAATTTCCTGTAATTTTATATGCTCGGGTTAATACCGATAGGGCTTCTCCTTGTGCTAATGCAGAAAACCAGGGTGGATATAAGCCGTATTCTTCAATAATATAATCCACGTACCATACAATACCTTTTTCTGTTTTCACACCGGATTTAAGAAGCCAGTCTGCCTGAATAAGAAATCTTTTTTCAGAAGTTTTATCTGAATAATTTGATCGGTGTAAATTCTCATAAAGACCCAATGCATATTGACAAATTACTATCGGATGGTAAATGGCTCTTTTATCGGGGAACTCATAAATGGGCACGCCGCTTTCGTCAAACCTTCCAGGATACTCGTATTTACTTGAAAAATCTAGATAATAATGATCTAACTCAATAGGTTTAGAATTAATAGAGCAAGGTGTAATAGTATGCCAATAGCTAGCTCTGTCTGGTCTGTAAAACATCAGTATTTTATTGAAAAAGTGACTAAATAGTCTTATTTCGGAATGTTTATTTTTTGGCAGCACAAATAAAATCCTGAGTTAGTATTTTTTCAAAACCTCCTGTCTCTACAAATCTAATTAGATTGTAAATCATTCTGATTATTTTCCATAATATAAACCTTATAAAACTATTGATATTACGAATAACAGGTCCAGTTTCAACAGAACATATATTCTTAAATCCAGATAGATTAAGTAATTGAAATAATGAATCGGGAGTAAATATTGTTAAATGTGTAAGGTCCCCATAAATAATTTTATGGGGTGTAATACCTTGTCCATTTGGGGTATGTATAATAAATATTCCTGAGCTTTTTAAAGAATTATAAATAATCATCGCAAGATTGTATATTTCTTCTTTACTGAAATGTTCAATAAAATCATACGCGATTATAATATCATATTTTCCCGCTTTATTCTTTAGATAGTCAGATACATCGGCAGTATTTACATTGTATCCTCTGGCTTTTGCTTTTTGAACCTGTTCTTCTGAGATGTCAATGCCGGATAAATTTTTATACCCCTCATGATCTAAATATTGGAGCAGTAGACCAGATCCACACCCGACTTCAAGAATTTCCGCATTTTTACTATATCCGATTAATAATGGAAGAATTTTTTTTCGATACTTTACCCAATCTGATTTATTAATAATTGCATCGGAGTTTAAGTAGAATTCCTTAAACTTTGAAACATAATTCTTATATAGCGGTAGTCTAAAATCAGACATTTACAATTAGATTTTTATTGGGTTTAAATATTTTACTTATATATTCTATCGGAGAGTAATTTAATACTATCAAGCTATTAAGGTTAAGAATTAAAAATATAATTATTTTCATAATTTCTTTTACCAGAATTGGCAGAAAGACTATCCTGAAAATTACTTCAACTATTAAAATACTCAAGAAACCATTTAATAATAAAAACAATAATATAACATATATACCATTTATTCTTTCAAAATGCAGTTTCTTTTGAATAACACCTGTACATGATACAAACAAAAATGCATAGGTAAACGATGTGCTTAAAGCAAGACCATCCTGTTTTAGATAAATTACCAGAAGATAATTCATTGTCACTTTTATTATTAAACTGCTAATTGTTACTATCAGCAAAATTTTTAACATTCCTGCGCTGTAAAACAATTTATTTATTACTCCATAGACAGAAAAAATAAATAAACTGATAGATAAATAGCTCAAGGCATTTCCTGTTATAAGATTGTCTCTATTCCCAAAATTACCATGTTCATACAATATTGAAATTATTGATCTATTATAGAAAAAGAAAATAAATGTTATGGGAATAAAAATAATAAGACATAATTTCAGACTCTTTAAGAGAAATATCTCAAGCTCATCATATGATTTATTTGTATAAAGCTCAGTTAACCTGGGAAATATAACAGTATAGAATGATATTGCTATTATAGAAATGGGCAGTAAATAGATATTCAACGCATAATTCAGAGCTGCAATTCCGCCTTTATCAACAGCATTAAAGTAATACCGGTCAGCAATTAAAAATAGTTGACCTATTGATTCAATCATAATAATGACTATTAAACTGCCTGAAATTGAAATAAAGATATTCTTAAAATGTCTGAATTCATAAAATCTAACCAGTCGAATTTTTGCCCTGTTCACTAAATATATCAATTGAATAAAAGTTCCGGCAACATAACTAATTGGGATAATTAGTATTCCGTATTTCATATGGAAAATGGGTACAAGAACTAAAATACTAATGTTTAAAAATAATTGTGAGACAGCCGGAATAATAAAAACGAGTTTTTGCTGAAAATATGCTGACAATATTGAAATAACACTATATGCCGGAATGGATAGTAGATAAATTGAAAAGATCAAAACTGCTTGACTTTTAACATAATAACTTGAATTGGATAAATATACACTAATAATCTGCTCCCTTAACAGATATAGGCTAAAAGCTAAAATTGTTCCAAATGTTAAGAAAACAAGAATGTTAAAATTTAGAAATAAATTCGACTGTGTCTTATCAGATTTTAGAGATTTATTGAATAATGGAATAAAGTAGTTTTGCCCAAGATAAAGAATAATTGTACATAAAGTCAAAGGTAATACCGAACTTACAAGTAATAAATCATAATCCGACCCAAGACCGAATATTCCCGCAAAAAGCATCTCTCTTATAAATCCCAGTCCCTTAGAAAACAAACTTATTATTGTGATTATAATTGAGGCACCTGCGATAGAAAAAGAGAGTTTCTTTATCATTTTACCCGAAGCTTTTTTCGAGGTATATTTCAAAATAGACTTCTTTTTTGAGTGGGATTGCTAATAAAAAAACTGGCAATAGCAAAAGGGAAATAAGATATGGTCCTGAAAGGAAAGGATATTTCAGAAATTCCAAACGACAGGCAAAATTTCTTTGGAATTTAACTTTCAGATTTGATTTCTCAACTATGTAATTAAGAGATTCAGAATTAAATCCACCAATATGATATGGAGATTTAAAAGGCATTAGTTTTTCAGATATTTTTTCCCCTTTTAATCTAAATATAAATTTCCGAAAGACATTTAACAATGAATCTTCATTTGGCACACCAATATATACTAACCCTCCTTTTTTCAATATCCTATTAACCTCTAATAAATATTGCAATGGGTTGGTTACGTGTTCCAAAACTGAATCCAAATATATAACATCGAAAAAACTATCTGGGAAGGAAGAATTTAGCAATTCACCTTTCGTAAAGAAATAGCTGTTTTTTTTGTTTTCTTCAATTCTGCTGTCATGTATATCCAACCCATAGGGTGTCCATCCTCTTTCAAATGCTTCAGTCAATGTATAGCCTTCACCACATCCTATATCAAGAAAGTTCTTTATTTTTATTGATGAATATTGCTGCAAATTATCAAATCTTATTTTCCTATCTGATTCCCTCTGTTTAAGATGCCAATTAGTAGGTTTAGCAAAATAATCATCGCTATATAAATACTCCCATTCATCATTGGAATAATTGATGGGAGGAAGTAAAAAATAGAACTTACAATTATTGCATTGAACTACGCAATAATTAGTTTTATTTATTTTTTGTGCTTTTAACCCAACAACAGGAATCCCTATCTCCAGATAATCTGAATATTTACAGAGAGGACAACTGTTTTTCATAATTGCAAATAACTTGAGATTATATGATCTGCTTGAAATACTCTAAAGTTTTCTTCAAACCTTCATTTCTGGCAACAAGAGGCTCCCAATGTAAAATATTTCTCGCTCTCTCAATATTAGGCTGACGAACCATTGGGTCGTCTTCAGGAAGTTCTTTATAAACTATTTTACTTTTTGTGCCTGTTAATTGAATCACTTCTTCAGCAAATTCTTTGATAGTTATTTCATCAGGGTTTCCAATATTAACCGGATATTTTTCATTCGACATTAATAACTTATAGATTCCGTCCACTAAATCACTTACAAAACAGAAACTTCTTGTCTGAGAACCATTACCAAAAACTGTGATATCCTCTCCTCGTAATGCTTGCCCAATAAATGCAGGCAGAGCTCTTCCATCATCTAATCTCATTCGCGGCCCATATGTATTGAAAATCCTTACAATTCTGGTATCTACTCCATGGAATCGTTGGTATGCCATGGTGATTGCTTCGGCAAATCTTTTAGCTTCATCGTATACCCCGCGAGGCCCGATCGGATTTACGTTACCCCAATAGTCTTCACTCTGTGGATGTACTGTTGGATCTCCATATACTTCAGATGTTGAAGCAAGCAGAATTCTTGCTTTTTTTTCTTTTGCGAGTCCTAAAACTTTATGTGTACCTAAAGAACCTACTTTTAAAGTCTGAATTGGAAACTTGAGGTAATCTATCGGACTGGCTGGAGATGCAAAATGTAGTATATAATCAACTCTGCCAGGTATATGTATATAATTAGTGACATCGTGTTTTACGAATAAAAAATTTTCATTCCCAAATAAATGGGAAATATTATTAGTACTTCCGGTTAATAAATTATCGACGCAGATAACATTATTACCTTCTTTGATTAATTTATCACATAAGTGAGATCCAAGGAAACCAGCACCGCCGGTTACAACTGCTGTGGGTTTATACATTGTTTTTTATAACCTTAATTTAGTTTTATTCTATCAATATATGTGATATTACAAAATAAAACAAACTTGTTAGAGATTCACATTTACAAGTTTTGAATCTAATTAATTAATTAAAAACAACTGAAAGGTATCAGAAGGATAAATTGTATATTTAGTATTCACTTTCCAGATTTATTAATTATATTTCTTTTTTATCTGAGTTCCTTTATCCAAATATTCATTTTAGATTTACAATGGAAATAATACCAATAAATGACAAGTATATTCATCAGATTGCTGAATTACATAAAAAAGCATTTCCAAAATATCATTTTACATCTAGGTTTTCGATAAAATTTCTTGAGCAGTATTTCAGATGCCTGATCAAATATCTTGAATTTCCATACATGATAATCGGGGGCAATCAGCAGCTGATCGGGTATTTTATTGGGGGAAGTAACTCTGCTCGGGCAATTTCAGCTTTTTATAAGGAACATTGGCTTAAAATTATTTTATTATTATTAAAGAACCCATCCTTTATATGGGAAAAATTTTTAATCATGCTGGATAGTGCTTCAATAGGAATAAAAGACAATTCTAAAAGATACAGTGGCTACGTAATATGTGTCGATCCCGATCTTCAAATCCCTGCTGCAGGATATGTATTGATTAAAAATTTTGAAGATAAGTTGATTGAAAATAACATCAAAGAATATTATGTCTCAATCAGACCCGACAACTATAAAGTTATTGAATGGTATGAGAAGATGAACTTTGTTAAATTCGAAAAGAAAAAATCAACTATTGTTTATAAGAAAACATTAATATAGGATAAATTTAAATTATGATTTTTTCCTTTGAATATTTTCCCTTATGAATCAGACTTTACCTGCTAAAATAATATTTTCTGTTTCTTTGGTACTTTCGGTATTATTCATCCTATTTAAAAACGAATTATATGCCTTTTCATTATTTTTCCCAATTCTGGCTTATTATTTAATTTTCTTTAAACAAAAAATTTCTATTTGTTTAACTGTTCTTCTGATTATTGCTTTTACAAGATTAGGTTTTTCTGAATTACGTGATGTTATTACCTACTCCATGATTTTGGGTTTGCTGGTAATATTTATTAAAGAATTTGGATTAAATTTTAACTTGTACCCCTCAATCCCCAAACCTGTAATTATATTTATTGGACTATTATTCCTGGCTATGGCTATTTCATGCTCCTTTTCTAGAATGCCATTGGTAAGTATTATTCCATTTATACGAACAATCATTTTCTTTATAATTTGTTATCTGCTTTTTTCCTTTATTAAAAATATATCTTACATTTATTTATACTTATATGTTATTTTTCTGGCACAATTGGCAGTAGGATTAAGCATTTATTTTGAATTTATTAAGTCAGGATTTAATTTTTTCCTTGAAAATGGAGGACTTGCCCGATATTCAGGTATTATCGATAATCCCAATGTAGTAGGTCTCCTGATCATAATAACTACAAATATAATAATAGGATTACTTTTCACAGATAGTTTCAAAACAGTTAGGAAAAAATGGTTTCTCTTCTTCCTTCTATTTAATAATTTACTTATAACTATTTTTACAGATTCACGGGCTGCTATTATTGCAATGGCATTTGATGGATTTCTCCTATTATTTCTCTTTAATAAAAAATTACTTCTAAAAATTATAATCAGTACGGCATTAGCCATATTGCTAATGTTTTCTATCCCTCCTATTAATGATTTTGTAAACATATTACTCAGAATTGAAGGTTATTCTATCAGACCTTATTTGTGGGAGGCCGGTTATAAAGTATTTATAAATAATTTCTTTACTGGAGTGGGTCCTGGACTTTATGGTAATTACTGTTTTATTTATTTGCCATCGGGAATGGTCCAGTTTTTTAATAATATGGGGTTTCTTGACCCAGGACTGGATATTAAACAAACTCCGCATAACTTTATCCTTTATATAGCTTCTGAAAATGGGATATTAGGACTTATATCTGTAATATATCTTTATTTTCTGTATTTCTATTTAAACATTAAATCAATCTTGTATTATAAACAAAGGAATAAAGATATCTATATATTATCTATAAGTTTTTTTGCTACAGGAATAGGAGTATTCTGGAGATCTTTTTTTGAAGTAAGCGGAATTATGAATTATGGCTTCCTTTCACAGGACCTGCCATTTTGGCTGATTATGATTATCATAATCTATCTTTATTATAATCGGGAAGAAATTATTAAAACAGGAATAACACCTTTTTTCTCTTATAATAAAACTAGAAACGATTAGAAAAGTCGAAGAATAAAATAATTAGTGATTTCAAAATAAATTAGCGGTAACAATACATTGTTAACTTTTCATTTTCCTTTGTTCGGTATAAATTATTACCAATGTAATGCATAAAAAGACAAATAACCCTCCGACTAAAGGAGAAATTAAGAGTCTCGGACCTGATGGTTTCCTCGGCGGAATAGCATTATCTAGAATTTCTACAGTTGGCAGATCCCTGTTTTCCTGGATTTTTTCTTTATAATACTGCTGTTGCAAAAGTAGATAAACTTCATTTTGAATTTTCACTTCTCTTACTAATGATGCTAATTCCCTTCCTAATGTTGGTACTTCATTAAAAGAAACCAGATAGTCCTGGTTCCCCATTTCCATTTTATTATATTGCTCTCTTAATTGATCCAACTTGCTTTTTAACGCAATAATAGCACGATTATCTTCTTTCATATTTAGCTGAGCAATGCCCAATTCAACTTCCGTAGAAGCAATTTCACTTCTTAATTTTACTGCTGCATCAATAGCTGCTTTAACTTGTTCTGGCAGTGATATTGTTTTGTTTGATTTCTGAAAGGTCATTAGTAAAGTTTCAACTGAATCGAGGGCATGCCTTGTTTTCTCTATTTGAGTTTCAATATATTCCCTTGCCTTTTTAGCTTTTGAAGTTAATTTATCCCTGTTTATCCTGTCTAAAGCTTCAATATAAGAATTCGACAATGCAGCAGAAAGTACCTTTACCTTCTCTCTATCCCCGGCAAATAAGGAGAAAAAACCTGTAGACACATTAACATTTAAGACAATAATCCCTTCTTTATTAAGTTCAATGTTAAGATGTTTTTGCAATTTTTCAACAGCTTCCTCAAGATCATCAGCATGATAAAAATCAATCAGATTATTTTTTTTAATAACATATTCAGCTGCAATGCGGCTTTTTAATATTTCCACATATAACTGTGAACTGGTACCTGATGATCCACCGCTTATTAAGCTTGCTATATCAGTATTAGAGCCCAATAAACTTCCTAATCCTCCAATTGATGAATTTTTTTCTGGTGGAAGGACTGTTACGGTTGATTCATAGCTAAATGGATATATAAAAAATAAAATAATAAATATTAAAATTACAGAAAGTGCCGTAATCTTAATTATAATATTCTTGTTGAATAAAATTGCATTTAATATTTGGTGATAATTCAATTTATTTCCTTGTTGCAATAATTACTGCGACGGTGGCAGCAATAACAGCCGCAACCTGTCCCACAATATTTAATGAAGTAGTAAATATATCCCAGAATTTAGGCGGTTGAGGTTTCTCAGGAACCCATACTGCATCACCAGGTTTCAATGTATCGGATTCATCAGCATCAATCCATTCACCCGTATTTGCTTTTATAATCCTTACATCCCCCTTTTTAGCACGCCAGCCAAAGCCGCCTGCAAGGTCAATATAATCTTTGTAATTCAGACCGGGCTGGTAGATAATATTGCCGGCAGTAACCACCTGTCCAAGCATTATGATATAATTTTTAGCTTCAGGAATAGAAATAACATCCCCTCTCATTAACACTACATTTTCCGTATAATCATGTCTTGTGAATAAATTGTAAAAGTCAACTACAACCTTACCTTTCCTCTGTCTCGATTTTGCCTTCAGGTAATCGTATTCATCATCAGACATGTCGATTCGTGGAATCAATTTTAACCTATCAAATTCAGGATCATTTTCTACTGTTCCCATGGTCCTGAATAATGATGCTTCTGTTAAAGATGCTTCCTTCCTGAATCCTCCGGCTTCCCGGATAATATCATAAAGTGTTGTCTTGTCCTGGATTATTTTATAATATCCTGGATAATTCACAAAACCTTCAAGTGAGATGTATCTATCGATATAATATTCTGGGATTTCCCTGACTATAATCTGGTCCTGCTTTGAAAGGATCACCCTTCCCTTCTCCAATTCATTAAATGAAAAATAATTGCTGACCTGATGTTTCCCATTACTATCAAAACTGATAATTTCAATTGTATCCATTCTGGCTTTACTCAATAACCCGCCGGCAATATCAATAAGTTCCTTAGCGGATTCGTTTTCTTTGAATTCATATGCTCCTGGATATTTTACAAGCCCGCTTATATAAACAAGACGGTCAACCTTGTCAATAACAATAATATCTCCCTCGTTTAATATCGGATTGCTAGTTTTATCTCCGAATCTTAAATATTTAATAAGATCATAATATTTTACATCGCCTTCACGACCTATTATCTTGATATTCCTGTAATTTGAAGTTGAATTAAGACCTGAAGAACTGACAAGAAGATCCATCAAATGGGAATTGCCGGAAAGTATATATGAAGAAGGCTTTTTTACATCCCCAAGCAGATTAACTTTAATTTTTCTGAAGTCTGTGAGTGATATGAAAATTTCAACATTCTTAAAAAACTTATTAATATTAAACGATATTTTCTCTTTGGCAGATTTCAAGGATAGTTTTCGTAAATCTATACCTCCAACCTTCGGGATGTATAAGTAACCCTCCTGGTTGATTGTTACATTCAATGCAGTCTCTTCTATTCCACCAATGCTTATGAATATCTTATCGCCTGGGCCGACAAAATAATCATTCGCATCCACACTCCCCTCTGTTGCAGTCACTATAGGATTAAAATTATAAACAGTATCAGACAAATTTGTAATAGTTCTTCCCCTATAGTCAGGGAAATTCTGCCCGTATGCGGACATAAATGCAATTGCTAAAAAGAATATAATTTTCAATATTAAATTTTTAATGTAATTTTCCTTAATGAGAAGATACTAACAATAAATCCGATAATGGGTCCTGTTAAAAGGATTCCGGTTAAATAATATTCGTTCCGTAAATTGAATATTTTTAAGAGATTAATATACCTATCAATATAAGTTACATACAAGATAAAAATGGAAATTGTTATCAAACTAGCAAGAAAACCTATTAAAATTCCGTTAAACACAATGGGGATTTTTATTGTGGAAAGTTTAGCCCCCACAAGTTTCATCGTTTCAAGTTCTTCAAGTTTTAGAGCAGTCACTAATTTTACGGTGCTGTAAACAATATAGATTGATATTAAAAATAAAATTAAGGTAATAACAAAAAGATATTTCTTAAATTCAGATAGATAAGTTAATATTCTTTTTACATATTCCTGCTGGAATACTACTTCATCTACTCCTTTGATTTTTGAAAAAACCGGAATTATGGAACTTAATGAATCCGGATCAACATAATTTTCCTTTAAAGTAATCATAAATGAAGCGGGCATTGGATTATAATCGAGTATTCGTCGGAAATCTTCGCCTGTTTCTCTTATAAAATTCGAAGCAGCTTCTTCTTTATCAATAAACCTGATAGTGTTAACCGATTTTTTATGTCTAATGGATGCTTCAATAGCTGAAATGTCTTCCCTTGATAAACTATCTTTCAGAAAAATATTTACAGAAATGTTATTCTTAAGAGTCTTTTGAAAGTCAGCAGAAATTTGAAAGGTAATTACACATCCGGCAATAAGCACTAAGGCTATAACCATAGACGTCAATGAAAGGACAAATGAAGATTTTGCCCTTTTTATTGATTTTATTGATTCTTTAATGTAAAATGTTATCATATATCTTAAAAATTGGATTGATCAATCCATTGAGTGATCTGCCACGCCGAAGTGTCAGAAGGTCTGTTTAGTGCAATATTAACCCGCCCGTCTATCCGAATCACGTCTGTAGGGTTAAATGTTATTGTTAAGTTAAATCCCCTTACTATGTTGGCTGTTAATGAATCTTCTGTTGATAATACAATGTTATCCCAAATAAGATCAAGAGCTTGGGCATTTTGAAATAATCCATAAGTAGTTTTCATTTCTTCATCCCTTCCCCATGATACATCAAAACCCTGATCATAATCTCTGTATGTAAATATAAAATCGCCTGTCAGCAATTTACCATAAATGGATGTGTCTTTAACTGAATATGCATATTGGAAATTCTGAAATACACCCTCTGTAGATTTCTGATCTGATATTGCTGAAACTGCAGTCCCAATTGAAGTATCAAAGGCCGGTGCAAAAGGATTTTTACATCCCGAAAAAATAAGAGCTAAAACGAATAGTGCTAATACCCGTTTAATAAAGCCTCCCTTTGAGGTCACTCCAACTTGAATTATTTGAGCTTTTGATGTCCTGCCATTGATATATTACCCAAAAAAGTCTCGAATCTAAAACCATATAAAATTTCAAATCTCCCTGATAGGAGCTTGGATATGCCGGATCTGTAAAAGGAATATTCATTGTATATGAAGCTGTATAAATCAGGCTGTCACCCTGAGGGCTTGAAACTTGATTTGAAAAAACAATTGTTATCTGCTGATTATCAGGAACTTTTAATGTCAGGTTAGTAAAATATTGAGATTCACTTTTTTTATCCCATGAGATGAATGCCTGCTGATATAATGACGCTGCACTGCTTGAGGGTATAAAATTATAATTTTTATTCGTAAATCGTGGATCTGCAAAACAATCTAAATAATTTTGCAGATTCTTTTCGATCATTGATTGTGTTAAATTCAGAATAAGTAAATCTGGTGTAACCGGCTGCTGGTTATTCGATCTCGGCTGGTCAGGGGTCTGTGGGTCTCTGGTCCTGAATAGATCACAGCCTCCTATTGAGAACAACAAACATATCAGCAAAACAAATTTCATTTTTGCGCAACAATTATAATACGCGGTGAAGATTCTTCAATATATTTATTTCCCTTAAAATCTCCAAAAGTTTGCTTAATGGCAAGACCTTTTTCAGATACGGCTTTTACTAATTCATCCAGACGGTACATTTTAACTGATTCATAAAATGTTTTTGTAATTCCATTGTTGCATATTATGATATCCTTAATTACCCTGTCCCCTTCAATCCTTCTTTTCTGTATTATTACTTCACCGGCTACCTGCCCCTTTGACTCTTTAACAAGATTGTTCTCAACATAACCCCTGTTCATAAAATCAAACACGAAATAGCCTCCCGGTTTTAGCATTCCTGAAGCAGTAGCAAATATTGAAAAATTCTCTTCATCTTTCTCAAAATATCCAAAACTTGTAAACAGGTTTACTACCAGATCAAACTTCTCATTAAGCCAGAAATGCCTTATATCTGCTTCAATAAATTTTACTTTTACTGCCTCTTTCCATGCATTATTTTTGGCAACTTTCAGCAAGTTTTCACTTAGATCCATGGCTGTAACATCAAACCCTTTCTTAGCAAAAAGGACAGAATGTCTTCCTGACCCGCATGCAAGATCGAGCACCTTTCCTTCTTCCGGAATTTCGATGTGATCCATTATCAAACTAAATAATTCCCTGGCATCAGCATCATTTCTATGCTGATAAACTTCCTGGTATTCCTTAGTATTAAACCAATCTTTGAACCATTCAGACATATTATAAAGTATTCCTGTTTAACATCGCTCTTCCTATTGTCGCTTCGTCAGCAAATTCAAGATCTCCGCCTATAGGAAGACCCCTGGCTAACCGTGTTACATTCGGTACTATAGGTTTGATTAATTTTGCAAGGTATAGCGATGTGGTTTCCCCCTCAGTATCCGGATTTAAAGCAAGAATTACTTCTTTGATTGATTCATTTTCGAATCTTTTCAACAATTCTCTTATCTTAAGTTCTTCCGCCCCTATGCCGGAAAGTGGTGAAAGTACACCTCCGATAACATGGTAAAGTCCGTTAAACTCATTAGTTCGCTCGATAACTATTATATCACTTGCTTCTTCCACAACACATAAAATTTCCTGGTTCCTTTTTGAACTGTTACAAATCTCACATAATTCATCTACAGCTAGATTATAACATCTCTTGCAATAATGTAGTTTCGTTTTCAGCTCAAGCATCGATTGTACTAATTTGTTTACGTCTTCCTCACTGCTTTTTAGTAGAAATAAAGCAAGCCTCTGGGCGGTCTTCTTGCCTATTCCCGGCAATTTGCTAAGTTCCTCTATAGCTCGTAATAATGGTTCTGCTATCTGCAATTTAAAATCCTGGGATATTCAGTCCCGGTGGAATCATTCCTTTAGTAACTTTTGCCAATTCTTCTTCCGCTACTTTGTTAGCTGACTGAAGTGCCTTGTTAACTGCTGCTACAACCAGGTCTTCAAGTATATCTTTATCTTCTGCTTTTATTACCTGGGGATCAATTTCAACTGACACAAGTTCTTTATGACCATTTGCAGTTGCTTTGATCATGCCCCCGCCGGCTTCTTCTGTAACTGTAACATTTACAAGCTCTTCCTGCACTTTTTGCATTTCTGCTTGCATCTTTTGAACTTGTTTAAGCATTCCTTGCATTCCACCTTTCATCAAATTCTCCTTATTTTTTATAAATAGGTTGTTTTTATTTTGGTGCAAATATAATATATTGACCAGACTTTATACATTTAATTTTCAAAATTTAAATTTAAGAGGAATAGAAGGAAATTTTGGGGTCAAAATTTAACAACAATCAATTATTATATGAGGATTTACTGAAAAAAGATAATCCTGAATCTGATCAACCGGCTCAAATAATTGAATACCATGATTATTATTCCAATGGTAATGGTAAAATAAAATGTAAAAACCTGGGTGAGAAATTCGCTTCTATAAATTCGTATTTCCTTGAGTATTTGAAAGAATATCACATCCCGGGTGCCTTTATTAAACTTGAAGGTAAAAATTCACTTCTATTCCAAAAACACGATAAATTCCAATTTTCTGTCAGAATTCTGAACATTATCGACAAAAGAACAGCTCGGGTTTTTGATAAAAAGGAATTTGATCCTCTTGTTCTTCCTTTATTCGAACTTCATCACGGCAATGGAAAAGATTCCCTTATTTCGGAAAGTCATCTCATTGCTTTTGATCTTTGCAACATTGAAGAGATAAAAATAATAAACAGAATCTGCTCTAAAATTAATGCAGTCCTTAAATCATTCTTTGAAAGACGAAATTCTCAACTCGCTGAGGTTACCTGTTATTTCGGTAAAAATGAAGATAAGATATTCCTCATTAATGAATTTACTCCGTCTAGTTTGAAAGTAATCCCCTTCATTAAAGATAATAATTTCATCGACCCCTACAAATTCGCCACTGCTTCTGAAATAAAGCAATATACTGACCACCTCTTTAACCTCATGAGTACTTAGAATGTTTACTAAATACGGTTATTCAACCATCGGGATAGTTGCCATTATCTCGATTTTAATTTATTTAATAGGTTATAATCAGCAAAATAATATTGTTAGGTATAGTATCCTTTTCTTTTCACTGATGCTTTTCCTTTTTACTCTTAATTTCTTTCGCGATCCTGAACGGAAAACCCCGACTAATGAAAATATCGTTGTGTCTCCGGCCGATGGTAAGGTTCTGTTTGTTAAGGAAGTAAATGATAATAAATTTATCATGGGAAAAGCTAAACAGATTTCCATCTTTATGTCCCCCTTAAATGTTCATGTAAATAGGATACCAATTTCCGGTAAAATAGAATACTTTAAATATATAAATGGAAAATATTTAGCTGCCTTCGAGGATAAAGCCTCAGAACTAAACGAAAGATCCGAATTCGGCATAAATAGCCCCCTTGGTAAAGTATTCTTCACTCAGGTTGCTGGCTTTGTTGCTAGAAGAATTGTTTATGATATTAAACTGGGCGACTCAGTTACAATAGGCAATAGATTTGGCATGATTAAATTTGGAAGCAGAGTCGATGTTATTGTCCCGGCAGAATGGCATGAGAAAGTTAAAAAAGACGATAAAGTCTCTGCAGGGGAAACAATTTTATTTGAAATTAATAAATGAACCGTCTTAGAATTACCCCTTCAATAGTTCCTAATATGTTCACTGCTATGAACATGTTCTGCGGTTTTATCTCAATTATAAATGCTAGCTCTGGTGAGTATACCTATGCGGCCTGGCTTATCATTATTGCCGCTATCTTTGATACGCTTGACGGCTGGATGGCTAGACTTACCCATTCTAGCAGTGCACTTGGTGTTCAGCTTGATTCGCTCTCCGATCTTGTAAGTTTTGGTGTTGCTCCCGCTTATCTCATTTATAAAGCTAATCTTATTAGTTATAATGAAATCGGTATCATTATTAGTTCACTGCTTATGATTGCCGGTGGATTCAGACTCGCAAGATTTAATGTTCAGCTGGTTGGATTTGATAAAACTTATTTTACTGGTCTACCTATTCCCTCCTCTGCTATTACTGTGGCTACTTTTATAATAGCTTTCTATGAAAAAAATCGGGGTTTTATTCCATCAGTAATAGTCTTCATTATTCCAATGGTTTTTATCCTTTCATTTTTAATGGTTAGCAAAGTTCGATATGATACTCTTCCTCATTTCAGAAAACAAGATTTTAAAGAGAAACCGTATTTTTATTTAGTCCCTGTCATTCTTATTGGCTTAATCATCTGCTTTCCATTAAGATGGGTACTATTTATATTATTTGTTTTAATGATTCTATTTGGTATTTTTCGCCATATATACAACTTGTTTTCAGGAAAAAAACCGAAATAAATTGTTTATACTATTAATAATTAGACGGTTTAAAAAATGAACGAGTAAATATTCTCGGAATGATGCCTCATCCCGAAAAATACTGTAATCTTGTATTAGAAAATACACGCGTACGGTCAAGTTTCAGTAAATTTGTTTATAATATTTTTAATTAAAGGTGCATTATGTTCGAGGATTTAGGCCCGATGAAATTGCTGCTTATAATAGTAATTATTCTTGTTCTATTCGGAGCCAAAAAGATACCTGACCTTGCCAAGGGTATAGGACAGGGAATAAAAGAGTTCAAGAATGGAATTAAAGACAGTGCGGATAATGAAATTTCATCCGATAAAGATAAAAAGAAAGATTTATAGAAAGGAATAATATTATGTTTGAAAATATGGGAATGGGTGAACTCCTCGTCATTTTAATTGTTGTTCTTCTCCTCTTTGGCTCTAAAAAGATTCCTGAAATTGCTCAGGGACTTGGCAAAGGCATCAGAGAATTCAAAAAGTCTATGAAAGAAGTTGAAGATCAGATTACAATTACAGACAAAGACAAACCTGACGAAACTAAAAAAAGTTAATATATTTAATATATAAACTTATTTTTTTCTGCATATTCAATAATCAAATTAAGGCCGGATTTGCTGCAGTATTCTTGCATTTCTGATAAGATTAAAAAAATCCATTCAGGTGAAATCAATTTAACTGAAAATGTGCTTTATTTCCTGGATAGGATTGAAAAAAATAAAGACTTAAATGCCTTTAACTTTGTGTTTAATGAAGATTCTCTTGTTCAGTCAAAGACCATAGAGAATAAAATAAAACAAGGGTCAGCTGGCAAACTAGCGGGTATGGTGATTGCCGTTAAAGACGTTATTTCAATTAAAAACAAACCTTTAACCTGCTCCTCCTCTATACTGAAAAATTTCAGTTCTGTGTATTCTGCAACTGTTATACAAAAATTAATTGATCAGGATGCAATAATTATCGGCAAAACAAATTGCGATGAATTCGCAATGGGTTCTTCAAATGAGAACTCCGCTTTCGGTAATGTCCTTAATCCTTACGATAAAACCAGAGTTCCTGGTGGTTCCAGCGGTGGATCTGCTGCTGCAGTTGCAGGCCTTCTGTGCGATACTGCTTTAGGAACTGATACCGGCGGATCAATCAGGCAGCCCGCTTCGTTCTGTGGTGTTTATGGAATAAAACCCACTTACGGTCGAGTCTCCAGATATGGCCTTACAGCTTTCGCCTCTTCTTTCGACTCTATCGGATGTTTTGGCAATAACGTCTCTGACCTAGCCGCCGTTATGGAAGTAATTTCCGGTAACGATGAACACGATTCTACCTCTTCTGCCAATCCTGTTCCAGAATACTCCAAAGAGCTTGAATTCTCAGACCCACTGCCTTCTACTGATTTTACCATAGGTATTGCAGATGAATATTTTGGCCCCGGCCTTTCTCCTGATATTAAATCTGCAGTTGAAAATCTACTTTCAAAGCTTCAAAACAAAGGATTTAAATCTAAAATAATTCATCTCCCTCATTCTAAATATACTATCGCAGCTTATTATATTTTAACTACCGCTGAAGCATCTTCAAACCTTGCCAGATATGATGGCGCGAAATATGGCTTCCGCTCCAATGACAGTTCATCACTGCTTAATATGTACAAAAACTCACGCTCTGAAGGCTTTGGTAATGAAGTAAAAAGAAGAATTATGCTCGGCACTTATGTCCTCTCTGCTGGTTATTATGATGCATATTATAAAAAAGCCCAGAAAGTACGCAGACTTATTAAAAGCGATTTTGACAATACATTTGAAAATGTGGACATAATTCTGACTCCAACTACTCCTACTACCGCCTTTAAAATAGGTGAAAACATTCAGGACCCACTCCAGATGTATCTTAATGATATTTATACTACTGCCGCTAACCTGGCTGGTATTCCTGGTATGAATATACCTATTGGGAAGGACTCTCTCGGACTCCCAATCGGAGCTCAGATTCAGGCCGCACAGTTTAATGAATCAAAATTATTCAAATTAGCTAAATTCATTGAATCAGGTATTTAGTCATATATCGTCTTTTCCTATTTTTTCACCTCCTTTTTACCCTAACCTTTTCCTGAATTAAACGATTTCAAATCGATTTCAAAACGATATCAAATCGATTTCATAACGTTTTTACATAAATACATGAAGCTTACATTATGATGACAACTGTAATAACTAAGTATAGAAACGTTCAAAAAGGATATAATAATTATACCTGCACTATCAAATTCTAAATCTACTTCCCCTATGCCTATATGAATAGTAAAATATACCTTTTCATTTTTTGAGTAATAATTTCTAATTTACAAGTCTTGATTCATAATTTTTGAGGAATTCTCATGAGCATTTTGGTTGACAAGAAAACAAGACTGGTTGTCCAGGGAATAACCGGAAGTGAAGGTTCATTTCATTCTCAGCAAATGAAAGAATATGGCACTAATGTAGTTGCTGGTGTCACCCCTGGTAAAGGTGGAACAGAATTCGATGGTGTACCAGTGTTTAACACTGTTGCTGATGCAGTCAAAAAACAAAAAGCAAATACTTCTGTTATCTTCGTACCCCCTGCTTTTGCCTCTGATGCTATCCTTGAAGCTGCAGATGCCGGCATTAAAGTAATTATCTGCATAACTGAAGGTATTCCCGTTAATGATATGATTAAAGTTTATAATGCCATCCAGGGTAAAGGGATTGTATTAATTGGACCAAATTGCCCCGGCGTTATCTCCCCCGGAAAAGCTAAAGTTGGAATTATGCCCGGCTTTATTCATAAAAAAGGAACTATTGGCGTTGTGTCCCGCAGCGGAACATTAACGTATGAAGCTGTTAAACAATTGACTGATGTGAAATTAGGCCAGTCCACCTGTGTCGGCATCGGCGGTGATCCAATTATCGGCTCCAGGTTCATAGATATGATTAAGTTATTTAATGAGGATCCTGATACTGAAGGTATTATTATGATCGGCGAAATTGGCGGTACGGCTGAAGAAGAAGCCGCTGATTTTATTAAAAAACATGTCTCTAAACCTGTCGTTGGTTTCATCGCTGGTAGAACTGCGCCTCCTGGAAGAAGAATGGGCCACGCTGGCGCCATTATCTCCGGCGGAAAGGGTACAGCTGATGAAAAGATTAAAGCTATGAAGAAAGCTGGTATTAAAGTCGCTGACAGCCCCGGATCTATCGGTTCTGCTATGTTACAGGCAATGCAGGAAAGACTCATAAACCCAAAATCTCTCTCAATCATTAAACCTCCGGCTAAACCACCAAAACCTTCTTCAAAAAAGACTAAATCCGCTTCCGTAAAAATGAAAAAGAAGAAATAACAATAAAACCAAACAGGAGAAAAATTGACTAACAGAACTTTAGCTATAATTAAACCCGACGCTGTTCGAAGAGGACTCATCGGTCAGATAATTACAAAAATTACTGATGCAGGCTTTAAAATAAAAGCTATCAAAATGGTCAGATTAAACCAGGATTCTGCAGGTGGATTTTATGAAGTTCATAAAGAACGCCCTTTCTATAATAGCCTTGTCGAATTTATGACCTCTGGACCCTGCGTCCCCATCGCCCTTGAAAAGGATAACGCTGTCGCTGATTTCAGAAAACTTATCGGCGCTACGGATCCCGCCCAGGCCGATGAAGGTACAATTAGAAAATTGTTCGCTGAAAGTAAATCAGAAAATGTAGTACATGGCTCTGATAGCGATGATAATGCGGCTCTTGAAATATCCCACTTTTTCTCCAGAAAAGAACTCCTCGAAAATTATCTTTGATTATTTTCCCCGCGAAAGCGGGGATTCCTTTCCTTTACTTGTCTGACATCTTAACTATGTGACGTATGTACACCTTGCGCCTCCTTTATCTTTAATCATAATTATTTAACGTCTCTTAATATAAATTGTTGTTCAGTTAGCAATAATTATTAGGATACTGTAATGAATATCGGAATTCTTGGATCTGGCATTGTTGGACAAACTCTCGCTTCTAAATTGGTTTCCCTTGGCCATCAGGTAAAAATTGGCTCTCGCTCTGCTTCTAATGATAAAGGTGCTGAATGGGTTAAAAAACATGGTGCTAATGCCTCTCAGGGTACTTTTTCCGATACTGCTAAATTCGGCGAAATTGTCTTCAACTGTACTAAGGGCGAGGCTTCACTTGAAGCATTAAACCGCGCAGGTAGAACTAATCTTAAATCTAAGATTCTGCTGGACGTCTCAAATCCCCTCGATTTTTCGAAAGGTATGCCCCCCTCTCTTCTAATTAGCAATACCGATTCCCTTGGAGAACAAATTCAACAGCATTTTCCGGATTCCAAAGTTGTTAAAACTCTTAATACTATCTCTAACTCTGTTATGACTAATCCGCGCTCCCTTTCTGATTCACACACTATATTTCTGGCAGGTAATGATTCCGATGCTAAGAAAAAAGTAAAGGATTTGCTCATAACTTTTGGCTGGCAGGAAAATGAATTTATCGATCTGGGAGATATTACAGCATCTCGCGGCGTTGAAATGTTCCTTCCGCTGTGGGTCAGACTTATGGGAGTTTTGAAAACAGGTGCTTTTAATTTCAAAATAGTTAAACAACTATAAAGAAATGTGTTACCTCTATTGTAAATCCGGAGTTAATCACTCTATTTTGGTACTTCAGTGTACCGGATAAATAATGGTTGTAGATTACAACCATAAATAAAGTATATAATCTGGTTAGATTATATACAAAAACATCAGGTATTATATGTTATTTGGTATTTTAAATATCAGTCAGTTAGATTCAAACAGTATGAAAAATCTATTAATAGTTGAAGATGAGAGCATAATTGCTAAAGATTATCAATTAATGGTGGAACGAAATGGCCACCATGTTATTAAAATAGTTAACAATGGTAAAGATGCAATCGATGTAGCTGTGGAAAAAAACCCTGATTTTATCCTTATGGATATAAATATTAAGGGAAATATGAACGGAATTGAAACAGCTAAGGAAATCTATAGCAAGCAGGTAAAATCACAAATTATATTTATTACAGCTTTTGATATTAAAGCCTATGTGTTCCCTGAGTTTAAACACTACTTTCTTAATAAACCTATTATGAAAAACAGTTTACTGAATATCCTCAATAATTAAATATGTAGTCCACTTATCAATTATTGATATTCACTCCGCCATTATTTACTAGGTATCGTTTTATCTTTTGAGTTGTAGTCTTTTCGAATTCTCTGTCGCGGATATAAAATTTCTTAATCTGTTTGTAGCTTGCTAGTTCCTTGTTAACATTCTTCACAACTTCGGCTATTGTCTTCTTAACCAGTTCATCTGTTATCTGTACATTATTCTTTGCCGCATATTCTATAAAGGCCTCGGCATCTATTACAACCTGTAAAGCAATAACTTCATCATGCTTTGCATCCTTCTCACCATATATAAAACATTCATTCACAAATGCGCTCCTGTTTACTATATCCTCTATCTCCTCCGGAAAAACATTCTTACCGTTGTTGGCTATTATTACATTCTTCTTCCTTCCGCAAATATGAAGAAAACCATCACTGTCTATAAGTCCAAGATCCCCGGTATTAAACCAACCTTCATAAAATGCTTCTTCTGTAAGCCTTGGATTTTTATAATAACCCGGCATCACGCTATCCCCTTTCACATAAATTTCTCCTACTCCATCAGCATCTGAGTTCATAATTTTAATCATAATCCCATCAAGCGGAATGCCCGCCGCATCATCTTTGAAATTTTCCCTTTGGTTTAATGCTACAATTGGTGAGGTTTCTGTCAATCCATACCCCTGAAGAAAAGTAAATCCAAATTCCCTCAAACCTTTCGCAACTAATGGGTCAGGGGCTGCCCCGCCTGCAATAAATAATTTAATTGACCCTCCGAATTTATTATGAAGCTCTCCGAATATTAGCCGCTTAAAGCTTTTCCATCCAACCCGCTGAACCATGTCGCTTATCTTAATCATCGGCTTAATTATCTTCGACTTAACCTTGTCTCCATTTATTGTTAGATAGATCCTCTTGAACATCTTATCAAACAGTAAAGGCACACCCAGCATTATTGTTGCATGAACTTTATTCAAATCATCTGCTACTGTTTTCAACGATCTGGCATAATAGATCGTCGAACAACTGTATAATGGACAAAGAAACCCGCATGTGCACTCGTAAGTATGGTGGATCGGAAGTACTGATAGAAAGATATCATGCTCATCTATAATGATCATTTTTCTCATTGCCATTAGATTTGATGCCAGATTCTTCTGTGTCAGCATTACACCTTTAGCCCTTCCTACTGAACCCGAAGTGTATATTATCTCAGCCATTTCATCAGGGTTTATTTTAGGCAGCGTTGAAACTGTAGGTGCTTTGGAATTATCTATTAGTTCCTTCATTGAAAGAAACCCCTTTTTACTTGTAAGATAGTCCATGCCTATAAACAATTTTAATTTTTTAAGCGAGTGGGTATCATACCTTAACATGGTCTCATAATTTTCCGCAAATACCACGGCTTCAGAGTCTGATTCATATAGAATATTAAGTATTTCGTTTGAAGTAAGATTTTTATCAATTGGTACAATCACAAAATTATAACACATTGCAGTCAAATATGCTATACCCCACTGAACTCTGTTCTCCCCAATCACTGCTATATGGCTCTTTTCTTTCAAACCAAGGTTCTGTAATGCGGTACCAAAACGTAACACAAGATCAACTAGCTGGGCATACGTAACACTTGAAATTGGATAGTTGTTTAAATCTGATAATGCAAGCCCATTTGGGTTTTTTGCGGCTGATTTAAGTAGCATGTCCTGAATAGAAGATATTTCTTGTACGGGGTAAAGTTTCACTTTCATATCTTACCTTTTATGATAGAGAAATAATGTAGTGAATAAATATATGGATTATTCTCCCCATTTATTAAAATAAATCTTGGCTTTTTATCTCTTACCCTCCCCTAAATTTAAGATTGCATCTTTAAATTATACCCCAAACTCTTTTGCACACGAAAAAGAGTATACGGGAATCAACAATATCCCGCATGTTACTACTGCACAGTCATAGTCGCTGTCATCATTGCACCATGAATACGGCAGTAATATTTAATTACTCCCTTAGTATTAAATGTATAAGAAAAAGTCGCACCCGTATTCATGTTTCCCGAGTCAAATACTCCGTCAGCTGCATTTGGAACCCCGCTGGTAACTGTATGTGCTGTATTATCTTTATTTGTAAATAAGATTGTCGTCCCTGAAGTTATTGTTTTTGATGCTGGAACAAATGCTATCCCCTGCATCCATACTTCATTCGCACCGGGCGTCCCTCCCCCAGTGGTTGTAGTAGAAGGATTACTTGAACTCTTATTACACCCTGCTATTCCTAATGTAGCAAGTATTATTAACAAAATAAATAAATTGATATAACCTTTATTTTTTGTTTCCATATTATCCTCTCAGCCTATTCTTAGTCCGGGTAATTAATATTCACTGAATAATAAGAATAAATATGCGTGTCGATGTGTGTAACAGCATTATTTACAATAAATATATCAGGTTAAATAAACTTAAACGTTTAACAAATGTGATTTTTTTCCCTATGTATTTGTATTCTAAAAAAATGTAATCATTCTTAAGTAAGTGTTGAAAAAATATACAGTAAATTATTTGGATATATCAAATCAATTTGTAAATTAAGGTGTGCATAGGGGATTAAAGAATTTGGGGAAAATAAATATTTAGTATCCTGGTTCTGCGGATGTTCCGCATCCAACTTGTTTCGTTCCTTGTTCAGCTCTTTATAAAGCGTAGAGTTCTAAATAATAATATCATAAAATATACTTAGGAGTAAAAGATGAAATCTCTATTCAAATCTAAAATGTCTGTAGCATTTTTATCTATTGTTATATTGACGTTTTTATCAGCTGATCTGTTCGCATATAGCAGCGGAATAACCGGAAGAACATTGAAAAGCTCTTCAGGATGCACTTGTCATAGTTCTGTTACACCCGCTGTGGTTGTAACTATTACGGGGGCAGATTCACTTACTCCGAACATGCAGTCTACATACACTGTTACTATAAAAGGTGGCCCCCTCGTTGCTGGCGGTATTGATATTGCTGTTTCTGCTGGAACCCTTGCGATTGTTACTTCTGATTTACAGCTTTCTTCAAGTGAGTTAACACATACAAGCCCAAAACTCGCTGCCTCCGGCGCTGTAACTTTCCAATTTAAATATACTGCTCCTGCTTCACTGGGAACCCAGACTATTTATGCAACAGGATTAAGCGCTAATAATACTGGCGGGTCCTCCGGTGATCAGTATAATAATGCTCCAAATAAAACAGTAACAGTTGTTGCTTCTTTACCTGTTGAACTTACTTCTTTTACTGCTGCTGCTATTAACAATTCAGTAGATCTAAAATGGGAAACGGCTACCGAATTAAATAACTCTGGTTTCCGCATCGAGAGAAAAACGAATAATTCCGCCTGGGACTTTATAACTTTTATTAGGGGTGCCGGCAATAGCGCTGCACCAAAATCATATTCCTATACTGATGCTTCTGTCTCCGGCAAGAATTTGTACTCTTACAGACTAATCCAGATTGATAACAATGGACAAATGTCATATTCTAAAGAAACAGAAATAAATGTTGATTTTATCCCTGCCTCCTTTTCTCTTGAACAGAATTTCCCGAATCCTTTCAATCCATCTACAACTATAGTCTATAATCTTCCTCAAAACTCATTTGTAAGTCTGAAAGTTTATAATGCTATCGGATTGGAGGTTGCAGTACTCGTTAATGAAACTCAATCTGCGGATATTCATAGGGTTTCTTTCGATGCTTCCAGACTCGGTTCCGGCATTTATTATTATAGTATAAAAGCAGGATCTAATTTTTCACAAACTAAAAAGATGATTGTTCTTAAATAATCTGCTGAGTATTTTAATACTACTTATTAAGGACCTATCCCCGCGTAAGCGGGGATTCCTTTTAAACTCCCTTTAATCGGTATTTATTAAATTATTTATTTATTTTGCATATCTAAATACTATTATAATTAATTATCGGATTGAGATGACCCGGAATAAAAGGGTTTTAATTGTTTTACCCGCTTATAATGCCGCAAAAACTATTGAGAAAACCTATAAGGCAATCCCTATTGACTATGTGGATGATGTGCTTCTGGTTGATGATAAAAGTAATGATGAAACTGTCCAAATTGCAAAACAGCTTGGTATAAAAACTATCATTCATGAAAAAAATAAGGGATATGGCGGAAATCAAAAAACCTGCTATAAGTATGGAATTGAATCAGGTGCCGATATCATAATAATGCTGCACCCTGATTACCAATATACTCCAAAGTTGATCCCCGTGATGATCGAAATGCTTCTGACTGGTGAATTTGACGCTGTCCTTGCTTCAAGGATTCTTGGTGGAAAGGCTCTTAAACAAGGAATGCCCATTTATAAATATTATTCAAATAGATTCCTTACCTTGATTCAGAATCTTCTCCTCGGTGCCAAATTATCTGAATATCATACCGGTTACCGGGCTTATTCCAGAAAAGTCCTTTCCTCTATTCCATTTGAATCAAATTCCAATGGTTTTGTGTTTGATAATGAATTGATAGCTCAGGTATTGTATAAGGGCTACAATGTTGGCGAAATTACATGCCCCACTAAATATGAAACTGATTCTTCCTCAATAAATTTTCTTAATTCAGTATCCTACGGCCTGGGATGTTTAAAGGTTAGTCTGCTTTATAGATTAAACAAATGGAATTTTATTAAATCAGATCTGTTTTGTTTTGATAGGAAAGGAAAATAAAAAAGCCGGATAAGAAAAACTCATCCGGCTCTTAATCTTCAATCTGCGGAAATTACTTAAGTAGAACCATCTTTTTAATTGATGAAAAATCTTTACCTGATGACTTATCTATTGCATTTAAGCGGTATAAATAAACACCTGATGAAAGATTCTTATTAATTGTTGATGTACTAAAGTCAACAGAATAAAATCCAGCTGCTTGTTCCTGATTAACAACCTGTCCAACTTTCACACCTGCGATATTATAAACATCAAGTGTAACCCTGGCATCAAAAGGCAGACTATAACTGATCTTTGTTGATGGGTTGAATGGATTAGGATAATTCTGGCTCAATTCAAAATTTGAAGGCAAATTAATATCCGATTCTACAGCATTGCTGTACTTATATGTCCCGTCATTATCTATCATCTTCAGTCGGGACAGGTACTTCCCTGCCTGCAGATTTTTTTGAGTATATGCATATCGTTTGGGAGAATTAGCTGTGCCCGCTGCATTTATGGTACCTACGGTTTCCCACTTAATAGCATCGGTTAATGACCGTTCAATTTCAAATTTAGAGAAATTTAACTCTGTCTTGGTTTCCCAGGCAAGTTGTATATTCCTTCCGTTTGCAATTCCGGTAAATGAGGATAATTCTACTGGCTGGACTGTAGCATCAACAGTTCCTCCAATAGCTAAACCATTGGTCCCTGCAGTTGCTGTAGACGCAAATCCCCAGCCGCCTGTAGAGGTTAATCCGCTCGCATAATAACGCAAATAAACTACCGATCCTGCAGGAACGGCCTGTAATGCAGTTACTGTTGATAAAACTATTTGAGTCATAGCTATAGGTGCTGTACCCTTAATATGCTGAACTGTATCAAGTAATGTAAAATTAGCGGATGTGGTGTCATTTATGCAATAAGCAAATTGAGAAGCGACTCCTGTAGATCCATAAAAGCTCGAGGTTCCGTTAAACTTTGCATCAATTGTAGAAAGTGACATTGTGTATCCTGTAGCTGCTTCAAGTGTTATTTGAAAGTAGTCTGCATTTGCTGTTGAAATACCGTCACTTTTAAAACCGGTTGTCCTGAAGCTATTAGAAGCTCCTGTATAAGTACCTAATGCAGCGCTCGCACCACGTGTAACAGTTTTACTTACTGTACCATCAAGATTTGCATTCCAGGTAGTTGCAGTAAATGTGGCAGGAGGAGCCGCAGTAGTCACTCCATAAAAATCCCAGGCAGCAATTTGCCCGAAACTTATATTACTCCATACCAATGATATGAAGAGAGCAGAAAATAGTAAGCTAAATTTTTTCATAGTTAACCCTTAATTTATGATGATGAATATTAAAAATTGTTCCAAAATAACTCTCTCAGTAAACCTTTTTATAACTAAATAACCCCAACAATAATCAGCCTTTATGACTACCATTATTCAATATGGCTAAAAAACATAAAAGCATTCTTTTGGTTTATAATGTAGATATTCATGGTCAATATTGCAAGTTTTTTTTAATTTATTATTGTAAAAAAAGGTTATAATTAAAAAAAATGTCTCTTTCTGATTAAAGTGGAATTTGTCTATTTTTCACCACTTATATTACATGTTTAATTTTAGTTTAAATGAAATTCAAAACGCAGAATAAACCGGAAAGTCTCATATTTTACATTCTCATTCTCGTAATAATTCCGGCACTACTGTATTTCAAGGTTGTAAATTTTGGACTTAGCGGCCTCGATGATTCATCAATAATTTATAATATTAACAATACTTCCGGAAGTAAAATTAATATTATCGGTGCTTTGACTCATGATGCCTTAATGGGAAATAAAGGCGACACTTTTTACCGCCCTATGCAGGTTATATCCCTTATGATAGATGCAGGGATATCTGGAACTCAGCCTTGGATCTATCATTTTTCAAATCTGTTGCTCCATATCCTTACAGTTATAGCTCTCTTTTCCTTTTTATGCAATATCGGGATTAAAAAGAATATTTCTTTCCTCATTTCTCTTCTCTTTTCAGTTAATCCTATGATTTCTAATGCCGTAGCTTGGATTCCGGCCCGGGGAGATCTGCTTCTTTGTTTATTCAGCCTTCTGTCATTCATAACTTTCCTTGAATATTCTAAGAAAAAGAACCCGGTTTATATCTGCCTCCACTTTGTAGCTTTTCTTTTAGCTTTGCTTTCAAAAGAAACAGCAGTACTGCTTCCCTTTTTAATAATTACATATTTGATTTTAGTACAGCAAAAAAAAATTACTGTAAATGAAATAAAACCATTCCTTTCTGTCTGGTTAATTTCTTATGTCTTGTTTTTTGCTCTTAGATACATAGTCTTAAAAATAAGCCACCCATCAAATGAATTAGGATTCATTCCCTTATTTAAAAACCTCCCTGTTATTCCAATTACATTTGGGAAGTTCTTTATACCGTCTAATCTTACAACTCTCCCGTTTTTTGACAATACTGCTCTTATTACTGGTGTAATTGTATTCTTGGTTATTTTAGGATCAGCAATAAAATTTGCTTGGCCCAAAAAACATCTTCTTCTTTGGGGCGCCATATGGTTCTTTGCGTTTTCAATACCCCCAATGTTGTTCAGAACATATTTTGCGGAAATCGGGTACGAGTATTTTGATTACAGGATATATCTCCCTTCTGTGGGAATTCTGATTATGACAGGAATAATTATTGAAGACCTATCTTCATTCATTTCTTTAAGAAAGATGGTAATGATTCTTGTGCCAATAATTTTGGTTTATTCAGTCATTACATTTGTACATTTACATGAATTCACTGACCCTATTTCATTTTTTACATCAGCAATAAAAGCAAATCCTAAAAATGTTTTGGCTTATGGCGAAAGAGGAACAGGATATAATAATATTGGTAATAATGAAAAAGCAATGTCAGATTTTGACAAAGCTATAAAAATTAACCCAGGTTATTCTACTCCATATTTTAATAAAGGTGTTCTATATGCGGCAAGTGGTGATCATCTCAATGCAGAATACTATTTTTCTCTCGCTCTTAATGCTGATACTCTAAATCATGAAATCCGGCTTCTTAAAGGAAATGCTTACCTTAATCTTTCAAATGAAAAACTCAATCTTTATAAATTTAATGAAGATATTGTTTTAATAAAAAAAGGAATCAGAGAATATCCTGAGTATGCTGGCCTTCATAATAATCTTGGTTTGGCATATTATTATACTCTTAAATTTGATTCCGCTCTTTTTGAATATACCTTGGCGATTGATCTTGATAAAAACTCTGCCAAATTTTACAATAGTAGAGGAATGGCAAGGTACCATTTAAATGATTTCATTGGAGCATTGAGTGATTTTGACATGACACTCGAATTAAAGCCTGATTTTCTTGATGCCCTCGGAAACAGAGGTATGGTTAAAATAAAGACAAATGATTTTGAAGGAGCTGTTTCAGATTTGACCAAAGCCGTCAATTTAAATCCATCTGCTGCAGCTGCATATTATTTCAGAGGTATTGCATTTATGAGTCTTAAGAAAACGAATGAAGCAAAAAATGACTGGCAGCAGGCTCTTAATCTTGGTTATAAAAAAGCAGAAGAAAAATTAAATTCTGCCGGTGAAAAATGAAAAAGATAAGACGAATTAAGGCTGCCGAATCAGTTAAATTACCAAAAAATAGATTTATAATTTATCTTTCATTTCTTGTCGTTATTCCTTTTACGCTCTATTTCAAAACTATCCATTTTGATTTCAGCAGGTTTGATGATAAAGATATTATTTTGGCTAATTATGATACAATCAGCGACTTTAGCAATGTAAAAGAAGCTTTCACCCATGATGCGTTTATGAGTCAAACCGCTTATTCGTTTTACCGGCCCGCTCAGACTATCTCTTTTATGATTGATGCACAAATTGGAGGACAACAGCCTTGGATATATCATCTCTCTAATCTTATTCTTCATATACTTACTGTCATTGCACTCTTTTATTTCTTAATAAAGATTGGCTTAAAGGAAACAACAGCATTTGTTCTATCATTAATATTCTCAATCCATCCGTTGCTGACTAATGCTGTGGCATGGATACCTGCACGTGGCGACCTGCTTCTTACTTTGTTCAGTTTATTGTCCATTATTACATTTCTGAAATATTTTGAAAGCCGTAAACTTATAATCCTTCTCCTGCATGCTTTTATATTTCTGCTGGCAATATTTTCAAAGGAAACAGCAATACTATTACCACTGCTTATTTTGCTTTATTATTATTTTGTAAAAAGAAATATATTCAAGCTAAAAGAAGCCGCTCCTTTTCTTATTGTTTGGAGTTTTTCCCTGCTTATCTTTTACTTTCTAAGAAAAAGTGTAATCAAAGCAAATCCCGCTGAAGATCTATTTGGATTTGTTTCTTTCATAAGAAACCTTCCGGCAATTCCTATTTTATTCGGCAAGTTCTTTATTCCCTTAAACCTTAGCACTCTCCCATTATTTGATACGGTCTCGATTGTTATAGGAATTATTATATTAATAGCATTTACAATACTGACTGTAAGATCGATCGATGGTAAAATAAACTTGGCCGTCTGGGGAAGTTTATGGTTTCTTGCTTTTCTAATACCCCCGATGTTATTCCGGACTAACATTGCCAGTATTGGATTTGAATACTATGAATACAGAGGATACCTTCCATTGATTGGAATTATCGTCATTTTAGGAATATTAGCGGATAATTTGACCAGAAGCTTTTCATTAAATAAAATTATTTATGCTGTTCTCCCCGTTATTCTAGTATATGGAATAATTGCATTTATTCACTCTGGTGATTTTGCCGGCCCAGTCCCCTTCTTTACTTCAGCAATCGAAGCCAATTCTAACAACGTGCTTGCATTAGATTTAAGGGGATGTGAATATTTGCATAACGGAAATATTAAGCAGTCACTGGCAGACTTTGAAAACGCAATTAAGATCTGCCCTTCATACTCACATGCACACTTTAATGAAGGAGTTCTTTATCATTATACACATGATGATAAAAAATCTGAGTTCTGCTTTACACAGGCGCTTAAATATGAACCTGCTCCGGGATTTGATTTATTATTTAATCTGGGGTGGGAACGAATAGCGCTTAATAAATATAGTGATGCAATTATAGTATTCAAAAGAGCTGAATCTGAATACCCGCCTGACGCAAGTGTCTATAATAACCTTGGATTGGCATATTTCTCAACCTGCAGATATGATTCAGCCATTTATTATTATTCAAAAGCTATATATTTACAACCTAATTCAGGTGAGACACTTTATCATAGAGGTTTAGCCTATTCTTTATTACATATGCAGCCAGAAGCAGAAAATGACTTAGCTGAGGCACATAAACTTGGATACAAATAAATAACAGTGAAAAAGAAAATACATAAGGATATTCCAGCTCCGGTAAAGATCAATAAAAACAAATTATTGATTTACCTTTTTATTCTTCTGCTGGTTCCTTCAGTTTTATATTTTCGGGTAATGGATTTTGATTTCAGCAGATTTGATGATACCGAAATTATAATAAAGCACTATAATACTATTAGTGATTTCAAAAATATAAAGGATACTTTTACTCATGATGCTTTCATGAGTAATGATGGTGCGCTTTTTTACCGCCCAATGCAGACAATTTCTTTTATGCTTGATGCACAGATCGGGGGTAAAGAACCGTGGATTTACCATCTCACAAATTTATTGCTCCATCTCCTTACAATAATTACTTTTTTCTTTTTCTTAAAAAAGATTGGCATTAAGGAAGAGATATCATTTCTCCTGGCATTATTCTTTTCCATACATCCGCTTTTTACGAATGCAGTTGCATGGATTCCTGCAAGAGGAGATCTTCTTCTGGCTTTATTTAGCCTGCTATCATTTATCACATTCCTGAATTATTTTGAAGGCAAAAAGACTTTTAATTTAATCCTGCATGGGGTTGTTTTTCTGGTAGTATTATTTTCAAAAGAAACCGCCGTCTTATTACCAGTCCTTATATTAAGTTATTATTACTTCGCATTAGAAAAAAAGTTTATACTGAAAGATATTATCCCCTTTCTTGCTATATGGGGTTTATCGTTTTTATTATTTTTCTACCTGAGATCGGATGTAGTTAGGATGAAACTACCGCCCGGCAGATTCGGCATTATTCCCGTTTTAATAAATATGCCTACAATCCCAATTACTTTCGGTAAGCTGTTTATACCCATAAAATTAAGCACTCTTCAATTATTTGATACAACATCTACGATCATAGGTGTTATTTTAATAATTTCCTTTACTATCTTAATATTTAAATTCAGCAAAGGGAAGAACCGAATTATCATGTGGGGTGCTGTTTGGTTTTTAGCATTTTCACTTCCTCCAATGCTTTCACGGTATTACTTTGCTGATTTTGGTCATGAGTACTTTGATTACAGAACCTACCTGCCCATGATGGGAATATTGATTATTATAGGCACTATTCTTTGTAATTTTCTTAATAATTATTCGTTTAAACAAATATTTATTCTCGCTGTTCCTGTTTTAGTGATTTACATAGCTGCCGCATATATCCATTTAAATGTATATACCGATCCTGTTTCGTTTTTCACATCAGCAATTGATGCTAACTCTAATAATGCATTGGCGCTGAACTCACGGGGATGCGTTTACTCTGACAGGGGTGCGCTTGATCTTGCAATGACAGATTTTAATAATGCAATTTCAATTTCGCCGGGTTACAGCCTCCCTCTTTACAATATTGGTGAAGCATTTAAGAAATCAGGCAATTATGTGAAGGCAGAATATTATTATTCAAAAGCTTTAAAGAATGACACTTCGTTTAATTTCACAAATGAGCTTCAGGAGGATGCTTATATAAATCTTTCTGCTATGGATTTAATTCTTAAGAAATATGATACTGCCCTGTTAATTTTGAATAAAGCAAATAAAGTTTATCCCAATAATTTTAATGTTTATAATAATCTGGGAAACCTCTATTTCTCAATTGGCAATTATGATTCTGCTATAAGCAGTTTTAATCGTACTATAGATATCAATCCGAACCCTGCTTCTTTTACAAATAGAGCAATTGCCCGATATAAAACTAATGACCTGGAAGGTTCAATAAATGATTTCAATAAGGCGCTAAATCTTGATCCGGGTTTCAGAAATGCTTACTTTAACAGAGGTTTAACAAGAATAGATACCCATGACTATGAAGGAGCAATATCGGATTTTACCATGACGCTGAATTTAGACCCTCATTCTGGACAAGCTTATTATTTCAGAGGTACCGCATATTCTAAATTGAATAATCAGCCTGAAGCTGAAAAAGATTTTCAGGAAGCTCATAAACTGGGTTTTAAATAATATTTCAATACACAGAAGTATTTATCCATTTCTTCTAAAGATCAATACGTGATAGGGTGACTTTGCTTCGTAATTATATACTTCACTATCCCATTTGTATATAGTCCTGTCATTAAATATATCGACTATACCTTTGAGTTGATATTTATTCTTAAGTAAAAAAGGATCAACCCAATTAAAAATGTAGTTTTCGGAATAATCATGCATCAGCCATGATGTGGATATATTAACATAAATAAAATATTTAGGCATAGCCGATTCAATATCACTTATCATTTCCTTCTGCATTAATAAATTATACTTATGGTTTTCCATTAGTGCGTATGTGGTTATATGACCTGTTGCTGAATGCCTGTTAGCATAAAAACAAATTTGAGGCTCGGAACCTAGAATTGCGATTTTATCACCATCATTTGAATTGGCCTTAATATACTCTCCAATAGGTACAGATTCCGGAAATGGATTAATATTATATGCCTTCTTAATAATTTCAGTTGGGCTGAGAATAAAGAAGTAATCGTACTGTGAAATAATTCCAAAAGTAATTGAAATGATTAAAAGACTGCAGCTAATATACTTTAAGATCTGTCTTTTATTGAACTTTGACATCTCCCAAAGATAATCTATTGATAAACCGAATAATATTGATACAGCTGGAAGAAGCGTTACAAAATAATGAGGCCTGAATAAAAGTCCCGGGCAAATGCTTAAAAAGGAAAATATCAGGAATAACAATATAAATAGTGAGCGGAAATCTTTTTTTAGCCTGGGATGAATAAATAGTACTCCAAACCCTGAGAGTGCAATAATCCAAATAAAATAGAATTCATGCCATAGAGAGCCGAAAGTGTCCATAAAATTAAATAATCCATCTTTTAGATTAACCTGATTTCCAAATCCCATAGCATAATCGATTGTCCAGAACCAGAATTTATCAAAGACACCGTACATTTTGAGAATAATGCATAATATTGAAAATGGAATAATTACACCGGCACTATATAAAAGTAAGGATATAGAATATTCTTTAAGATATGATTTCCGTTTAATATATAAGATAATTGATAAGAATATCCATCCAAATATTGGAAAGAAAAGTCCGGTTTGTTTCATAAGAGGCGCAAAACCAAGCAGAATACCAGATAAGAAATAATATTTTAATTTATTATCAGATACAGCTTTAAAGAGTATAAATGTTCCGGCAAGTGCACAAAATATTACAAACTGCGTTGCATGTGCTGCAAATCCATAAACAGAAAAACTGATCAATAATACTGCAAATGAAACGGTTGCTGAAATTGCAGCGTAATCACCAATTAACTTTCTTACTAGTAAAAAAAGGAAATAAATTGAAGCTATATTGGATACTAGAAGACCAGCATGAACTCCTGAAACAGATTGACCGAATATTGACATAAAGAATGCATAAATGAAATAAATGCCTGGGAACTTCATATTATATGCTATCTTATACGGAGGTATCCCCTGCAGAATTAATTGACCCATATATGCAAATTCACCTTCATCTCTTTCTAAAGGTGTCCCCAGTGATCGAATTTTAATAATAATAACCATCAACAAGATAAAACCAAGAGCAATCCAAATGCTGTATTGGTAATTCTTACGTTTTTGAATGGATATCGTTACCTTACTATTTTTTCTCATTATTAAGTAGTATTTAAACCAAACAATAAAGGAAAGCCATAAGATTATTTGTAAGTTAATTAAATATGTCTTTAATTTCCTATAATTTTGTTTCCCTATCCTATAAATTCATCCAAATGACCTTTCTCTGTCAAATCAATTCTTCTGATTTATAAGGATTTTAACTATTTTTCGGAATGAAGAGGTATGAATTTAAATTGAATAATAACTGATTTTAATAGAACAGATACATTGGATTGAATGAAAAAGAAAAAAGAAATTAACAAGGGATCAATCATACCCACCATTAATAGATTAAAAATATATCTTTTGTTTCTTGTTATAGTTCCTGCAATTTTATATTACAGAGTTATAAATTTCGGCTTCAGTGGATTTGACGATAGTTCACTTATAGCTAATATTACTAATTCTGTTGGTAACAAATTCGATTTGAAAGAAGCATTCACACATGATGCTTTTATGAGCAATAACGGTGATGTGTACTATCGCCCAATGCAGACTGTATCCTTAATGACAGATGCAGTTGAGGGAGGAGATCAGCCATGGATTTACCATCTCACAAATCTTTTGCTTCATATTCTAACTGTTCTAGCTCTATTCTTTTTTCTAAAAAAAATTGGAATAAAAGAAGAGATCTCTTTCCTTTTATCTTTATCCTTCTCTATACATCCGCTGTTCACTCATGCCGTAGCATGGATCCCGGCCCGTGGAGATTTATTGCTGGCCTTATTCAGCCTCCTGTCAATTATTACTTTCCTGGAATATTTTGAAAAGAATAAAGTTGTTTATTTAATATTACATGCAATAGTCTTCCTGATAGCAGTGTTTTCAAAGGAAATGGGATTATTAATACCACTACTTCTTTTATTATATTCTTATTTAGTTCTTAATAAAGTCTTTCGGTTCAAAAAGATGAGCCCATTCTTTGCCATTTGGATCTTTTCTTATGCTTCGTTTTATATTATGCGGCATAACGTGGTTCGAATTGCTCTTCCTTCAAGTATGTTCGGAATAATTCCTTTAATTAAAAACCTGCCAGCTATTCCAATTATATTTGGTAAATTTTTAATCCCCTATAACCTTAACTCCATGCCGTTATTTGATATACTGTCATTAATTATTGGTGTTTTACTTTTATCAGGATTTATAATTTTAATTGTTAAATTCAAGCAAGGAAAGGAAAAAATAATACTTTGGGGAACTGTGTGGTTCCTTGCCTTTTCAATTCCCCCGATGTTTTTCAGGGCATTTAGTGCTCAATTTGCATATGAATATTTTGAATATAGAGCATACCTCCCTATGATTGGGATTTTAATAATAACTGGGATGCTATTGAACAATCTTTTTGATAAATATTCATTTAAACAAATATTAAATGTGGCGGTCCCTGTTTTTATTGTTTACGGAGTAATCGCATTTTATCATTCAAATGTTTTTTCTGACCCGGAACGATTTTACTCTTCAGCGATTGAAGCCAACGCTAACAATGCTTTGGCTTATGCCGGCAGAGGAAATGTTTATTTGAACAATAACCAATTAGCTTTAGCTATAGGAGATTTTGATAATTCTATTTTAGTCTGCCAGGTAATGAGTGAACCGTATTTTAAGAAGGGAGTAATTTATAATTCACTAAATGACCATATCAGAGCGGAACAATTTTATTCACTTGCGCTTAAATATGATACTCTTTATCCTGCTGAGAACAAAACTGCAATAGAATTTTCATACATCCATCTTGCGGTGGAAAAAATGATACTTAAAAAATATGATGAGACTATATTATTGCTAAATAAAGCTTTGAAGAACAACCCTGAAAATGTAATTTTACATAACGATCTTGGTTTAGCATATTCTTACAGCGGCAAACCTGATTCAGCCCAATATGAATACAGCATTGCCAGAAAACTAGGTTATAACGAGAAGAATGGGAAGTAAAAAAAATAAAAGCTCTGATAATCAGCTTAAATCAATTAGGAATAGATTCTATATTTATCTGAGTATCCTGATAATAGTGCCCCTTATACTTTATTTCAGGGTGATTAACTTTGGATTCTCAAATATTGATGATGCAACAATAATTAATACTAACTACGGAGTTATAAGTAATCTTAAAAATGTTGCTCAGGCATTTACAACTGATGCTTTCTTCTCCCACTATACAAGTTATTACCGTCCGCTTCAGACTGTTTCTTTCATGATAGGTGCCCAGATAAGCGGTCATAATCCTTGGGCTTACCACCTCACAAATCTCCTTCTTCATATCCTTATCGTTGTCATTCTTTTCATATTTCTTAAAAAGATAGGGTTTAAGGAAGACATTTCATTTTTACTTGCCTTGTTGTTTTCTATACATCCCATGATGACTAATGGAGCATGCTGGGTTCCAGCTCAGGGAGATTTATTTCTTACTTTATTTGGTCTTATATCTTTTTTAACATTTATCGATTATTATAATAACAGGAAACCAATAACCCTGGCTTTGCACTTTATGGCTTTTACACTTGCTTGTTTTTCAAAAGAAACTGCTTTGGTCTTCCCAATCCTTCTATTATCCTATTTCTATATATTTTTGAAAAAGAAGAAATCCTGGAGAGATCTAATACCCTTCAGTTTTATTTGGGGAATTTCATTCTTTCTTTATTTTTATATGAGACATGCTTCTGTTTTGGCAAATAACGTTGCTATAAAGTACTATGCTGACGCATTTATAAAGAATCTCCCTGCAATACCGATTACTTTTGGAAAGTTTTTCCTTCCGCAGGATTTAAATACTATGCCGATATTCAACAATTTCTCTATTGTATTGGGTATAGTAGTCCTCATTCTTTTATTAGTATTGGTTAAAAAATATAAAGCTTATAAAAACCCCTACTTAATATTCGGTCTAGTATGGTTTATTGTTGCGACCTTACCGCCATTGCTAATCAGAATTAGCTTTGCAGATGTCGGTATAGAATATTTTGAATACCGTGCAGAGTTGCCTTTTATTGGATTATTAATAATAACGGGAATATTATTTAATTTATCATCGGGTCTTACATTTAACAGACTGCTAAAAATATTTGTTCCGGTGTTAATATTATTCACTTTTATATCTTTTTACCATTCGAATGATTACGCAGATAACATGTCATTTGCAGTTTCAGGAATAAGCTCAAACCCTAATAATGTGTATGCATTAAATTTAAGAGGGATTGCTTATGGAAGAGGGAATAAAGAATTAGCTATGCAGGATTTTGAAAAAGCGATAAAAATTTGTCCTGTATACACAGGTCCTTATTATAATGAAGGTGTCATTTATAATTATTCCGGAGAAGAACTCAAAGCGGAAAAATGCTATTCAGTGGCACTCGGATATGATACAATTTCCCCTGATAGAACCTGTCTGCCTATAAATATATTATATAATTTCGCTTATGAAGAAATACTATTAAAAAAATATGACATGGCCAAGTTATTACTTAATAAGGCGTTAACTGAGTTCAAGTCGAACAGCGACATTTACAACAATCTGGGATTTGTATATATCTCAACCGGAGTATATGATTCTGCTGTATATTGCTTTACCAAAGCTCTGGAAATTCAACCCAATTCCCTTTTCTCATATAAAAACCGTGGAAAGGCAAAATTTTCACTTAAAGATTTTAAGGGTGCTTTAGCCGATTATAATAAAGCCTTAGAGATGGACCCTGGAACTGCTGAATCATGGTATTACACCGGAATAACAAAAATTGAAGTTGATGATTTTACTGGAGCTATTTCTGACTTAAGTAATGCTATAGGTATGAGCCCAAGTTGGGCTGAAGCATATTTCCATAGAGGCACTGCCTATTCTAAGGAGAATAAAAAGGTTGAATCTGACAAGGATTTTGAAGAAGCCAGAAAGCTAGGATATAAGGTGAATTAATTATGGCATCTGTCGTATAAACGGAACGCATTAAAAAAGCCGGATAAGAAAACTTATCCGGCTTTATCGGTTCTATGGTAAATTTACTTTAGAAGAACCATCTTTCTTATTGATGAGAAATCCTTCCCGGTTGTTTTATCAATTGCATTCAATCTATATAAATAAACACCGGATGTTAGATTTTTATTAACCTTTGAATTACTAAATTCTACAGAATAATATCCGGCAGATTGCTGCTCATTAACTAACTGACCAACTTTCTCGCCTACTATATTATAAATATCAAGAGTTACTTTTGAATCAAAAGGAAGACTGTAACTAATCTTTGTTGAAGGATTAAAAGGATTAGGATAATTCTGATTTAATTCGAAGTTCTTTGGTAATGATATCACTATTTCAACAGTCTTGCTGTATTGAAAGGTACCATCATTATCCAACATCTTGAGCCGATACTGGAAATTCCCGGGTTGAAGGTTTGTTTCCATAAATGAATATTGCTTTGGAGAATTACTTAGGTTAGCAGCTTTAACAACCCCAACTGTAAACCAACTATTGCTTTCTACTGCATATCGTTCAATTTCAAACTTATCACTATTTTTCTCATTCTTTGTTTCCCAATTTAATTGGATATTCCTTCCATTTAAATTAGAATTAAATGAAGATAGTTCAACTGGCAATGGAAGATCCAGGCAGCTCTGACCTACTCTGATTCCATCAACAATTACTCCGGGGGCGGCTGTAGCGCTTCCTTGACGTAGATTGATTGACGATATTGATGCTGCATCTGCAACAGTTGCTGTTGCTGTCAAAGTTGGAGTCGGCATACTGCATGGAGTAAGAGGTAACACAGGATCTATCCATAGTGAAACAACATCGTCAAGAGTCGACCCATTAAATGTATATTGCAGAACTATAAGATGTGTTGGGAAACCGGTATTACTATATGCAGATGTCCACGTAGAAGGAGTTCCGCTGGAATGCATTAATGCAAAATCAATTCCGGAAGCTGCATCTGCTCTAACATACACTCTTCCATAAAAATTGGCTGTGCCACCATCTCCGAAATGAAGGAAATAATCTCCTGTAGTTTGCGCAGAAGTTACACTGATCATTGCTGAAGCTAGAATACTTCCCGAGGTAACTGCTGGAGTAAATGGCAAATTGACATCCTCGCCGGATGTAGCCAGAGTGACCGCATTAAAATTACCCGACCCTGCATAATTAGAATATGACAAACCGGGAGATGTTACAAGAATTGGGTTTGTTGTCGAGGTACCTGTAAGAGCCCAACCGCCTTGACCAACGAGTGTTGACCCTGTAGTATAATTAAAATCCTCCGTTTTTATATTTTGAGTTGTAACTACTGCAATTGTAGAGGACGTAACAGGTGTCAATGAACCGCCTGCTGCCTGAATTGTAAAGGATGTAACTGCATTATACTGAACATCAGACCAATTATATACTCCGGATGCCAAACTATGTGTCAATCCGGTTGCAGAACTTAAAACACCGCTTCCCGTAGGATTTGATAGCGTTATAGATGCTGTTTGGTCTAAATCAGTGTTTTGATTTACATCTACCGCCTTAACTCCAACACTAAAATTATTAGAGGGATTTACACTTGCTGGCGGTGTACCAGTTGCAAAAACCAATCTATCTGCAGTAACGACAATTTTATTATTATTCCCGGTTACTGAGGTGGTGGCGGCTCCTGCATCAGAAGCAGCAAAAATAGAACCTGTTGGATCCGCAGTTGCTGATGTAACGGTAAATCCTATATACTGATTATCTGTCACAGTTGTATTAAAACTTACTCTTAAAGTAAAATCCTGCGTACCCCCATCCGAAGCTGTTAAAGATAAACCCGAAAAACTAACTGTAGCCGCTCCTGTTTGATCCGCTCCAAGTTCAGTTGTTCCGGCCGCATCATAAAGAGCTATTTCTCTGATATTTGATGAATTAGTTACTGCAAAAGTTATTGCAGTTAATTTGGTTCCTAAAGCATCGCCATCAGTTGTACTCCCACCGTCACGAATCCTGAACTTTGCAACTTCTAAGTCAGTAGAACCCCCAGAAATGTTTGTGGCCTGATAACTCTTATAGTCTATATTCGTTGGATAATTATATGAAGGATATACAATTATATCAGAATAATTAGAGTTGATGCCAGTTCCCGATACTCCAACGGTTTGAGTAGTGGCTCCGGAGCTGGTGTGCGATATATTTATTCCTGTATATGCAGTAGCGCTGGTTGGTGCAAATACTACATAAATAGGAGTAGATGTAACTGTACCACCAGACTGAGTAAGAGTTAATGTATTAGGGTTATAAACATAACCGGATCCGTTTGTTATTGAAATCCCAAAACCAACCGGAGGCGTTAATACAATATTGGAAGTTAAACTGGATCCCGAAACTGAATATGTTTTTGAAGATGATACTGTACTTACAGGTACGTTTCCAAAATCAGGGACTGGAATCGTACCGGTAACTGAAATAGTGGGTGTACCCGCACTTATACCAGTTCCTGCAACTGCCACATTTTGTGTTGTAGCGCCGGAGCTGACATTTGTAACGTTATCTGAGTAAGATTGTACCCCTGTAGGATGAAAAACAACATAAATAGGAGTTGAAGCAACTGTTCCTCCTGATTGCGTAAGCGTTATCGCCGAAGAAGAATAACCGCTGCCGCTGGTTGTTGATATTTGAAATCCTGCAGGCGGTGTTACGACTATATTAGCCGTTAAATTCGATCCTGATACGCTAAATGTTTCCTGTGACGAATTGCTTCCGACAGCTACACTTCCAAAATTTGACAAGGGGGTGCCGGTTACCGCTATTGTTGGCACTGCTGCAACCTGGTAAGTACCGGTAATTGTAATTGGTCCCTGTAACCCGCCGGTTCCAGCTGCAGCTGCATTATAACCATAAAGACGGAATCCGCTTTGAGAGGTTAAATTTGAAAATGTAGCAGATACATCCAATACAGTTCCAGTATATGCAGTACCTTTGGTTCCTGTTAATACTCCGGATGCATTAGTAAGTCCTGAACTTAGGGTTGTATAATTAGATAATGCAGCCACATAAGAATCACTATTACTTCTCCACTGCCAATTTCCTGGTCCTGTTCCGCTTGTTCCAACTCCAAATGTAATAGTGCTTATTGTGTATTTGTAGCCTGCTACTGCATCAATTGTAAATCCTATATAATCGGCCGTATTTACTGAAGCAGTCGTAGACCAACCCGTACCTCTAAAATTTCCACTGCTGGATGATGTTACAATTCCCGCCTTTACAATTGCACTTGGTGTTATGCCAGCATATGCAGTTCCATTGTAAGCAAAGGATGCAACATTTCCTGTGGTACCCGTAAATGTGTAGGTAGCAGTAAATGCAGTCTGACCAAACGCAATGCTTCCAATGGTAAACATAATCAAAAATAGTAACCCAACTTTTTTCATAATACGCCCTAATATGTGTTTAAGATTTTTTTATTGCAAGATCAATCGTATAATATTTAATTATAGTTGCTTAATTAACACAAACTTCGTTATTTGCCTGTTTCTTGTATGCATGTGCAATAATCATTAATAATCCAACTGTTACTAAGAAACGTAAACATTCATTTTTTTTAAAGCAAGTATTTTATGAAGAAATGAAAAATATTCAGCCGCTCTATTGTACTATGTAATACATCATCCTTTATTATGGATTGATTCAATATTATACAATTTCATTGACTTTTGAAGACATTGTGAGGATAAATCTCGGTAGAATAACCGGGGTTAATGAGGTCCTTTATAAATTACAATATAATTTGGAGATTCAACTTTGTATCTCTCAGCTTCACCATCCCATTTATAAATTGTCTGGTCTGGAAAGAGTTCCACTATGCCCGCAATTCTGTACTGCCGACGCTGTAAAAATGGCTGTATCCAATTAAATATATATCTGTTTGACTCTGGTTTCATCAGCCAGGAACCAGCTAAACTTACATAAATAAAATATTTTGGTAAATCCCTTTCTATTTCATTAGTCATTTCATGCTGCATAGCCAGACCGTTTGATTGGTTTTCCATCAGACTGTATGTATAAATATATCCGGTAACTGAAGGCCTGTTGGAATAGAATAATATTTGTGGCTCAGAACCAAGAATTGCTATTTTGTCACCTTCTATTGACTTCGATTCAATGTATTTGCCTACTTCGATTGATTCAGAAAAAGGATTACTGCCAAAAATTGTCTTGCTTATGCTATATGTATTATCAATAAACAAATAATTACTCTGAAAATATAGAAAAAGGATACATGAAATAATTAGTATTCCATAACTAATATATTTCATATATGCCATATTTAAATAAATTCTTGACCGCTCTAAAAAATAATCAATAGAAATACCGAATAATATTGCAACTGCTGGAAATAATGTGATATAATAATGCTCTCTAAAATAGAAACCTGGAATTATTGTTAATAAAGAAAAAATAAAAAAGAAGAATATAAATAGGTTTTCCTGGTTCTTCTTCAAGCGTGGTTCAATGAAAATAGCAAATAAACCAAAAACAGAAGTAATCAATATTGGAGAAAATATTTTTAGTATAGGAATAAATGTTGTCCCTAAATTGTGGAACGCCAATCTAATGGGAACTTCTTCAGAATATTTCATTGAATATTGTATTGTCCAAAACCAGAACTTATCAAATACACCACTTGTAATAATTAAAATTAGCATTAAAGCCATTGGTGTTATTGCTCCAGCAAGATATATCAGAAACTGCCGGACTGATACTTTGAATTCATCTTTTGATTTAATAACTAGTACAACAAATAAAAATAGACCTCCAAAAATCGGGAAAAATAGACCCTGTTGTTTCATAATAGGAGAAAGACCAAGCAGTAAACCGGCTCCGAAAACATAAAAATAATTTTTACCCTCGGTTATGGCTTTAATAAGAAGAAATACACCGCCTAACATGAATAAAACTACAAAGTGAGTTGCATGTGCCGCAAAACCAAATACCGGAAGACTTAAAGACATAGATGCATATGCAAAAGAAATTGACACTGCGGCAATTTCAGAAACTAGTTTTCGGCCAATCATGAACAATAATATAATTGAAATAATATTGACAACTAAAAGACCAAGATGAATACCAGTTATCGATTGCCCGAAAAGAGACATGAAGAATGCGTACATGTAATAAGTTCCGGGGAATTTCATGTTATAGGCAATTTGATAGGGTGGTGTCCCACGTAGAATTAATTGACCCATATAGGCATATTCACCTTCGTCCCTTTCTAAAGGAAATCCAATTAATCTGATTCGGATAATCGTAACTGCAATAATGAGAATACTGAGTACAATCCATGATTTATTCAGAGAATTAGCTGATTTTAACACTGGAAGGCTTTCAGTTTTATTTCTATTATTGTCTCGCTGTCCCTGCTTAATTTTCATTGATTTTGTATGAAATAAGATTAACTTATTTAAGAACTACTATAAACTTGTATTAAAAATAAATAATTATCTCAGCAAATCCTTATAATTCAGTTACGGTTTACTAATTGGAATAGAAATTAGCTATTTTTGAGTCGTTTTATTAACTGATACCTGGTTATGAGGATATAAGTAAATGAAGAAAATATCGAAGAATAAAAGCCGCGATAAAAAGACAGCAAAGAAAATTTTTATATATCTTGCTTTCCTTATGATAATGCCGTTGATCCTGTATTTCAAAGTTATTAATTATGGATTTACTGGATTTGATGATACATTACTAATTTCAGCAAATTATAACAAAATCAATAACCTGGACAATATTCCAAAGGCATTTACTACAGATGCTTTCTTTACCAATAAAACAGGGTTTTACAGACCCCTGCAAACTGTTTCCTTCATGTTTGACGCTCAGGTTAACGGTGAAAAAGCAGGGGCTTATCATTTCTCAAACCTCCTTCTTCATTTATTAATAATCGCATCTGTTTTCTTTTTATTAATAAAGGTCGGCTTCAGTAATGAGATATCTTTTTTGCTTGCTTTGCTTTATGCAGTACATCCGTTATTGACTAATGCTGTATGCTGGATCCCAGCCCGGGGTGATCTGCTCCTTACTTTTACCGGACTATTAACATTTATTACGTTCATTTTTTACTATGAACGCAAAAAAACAATATTCCTGATAACGCATTCATTCATTTTTCTGCTGGCATGTTTTTCTAAAGAAACAGCCGTTGTATTCCCAGTTCTCCTGATGCTGTATTTTTACTTTATTATAAAAAAAGACCGGTCATGGAAGGAGATTCTACCATTCTGTTATGTCTGGACAGGATCATTTATGTTATATTTCTTATTAAGAAATAATGCGGTCGCCGGGGGCGATAATTCATCAAACTCTGGACTTCATGCATTTATTAAAAATCTCCCTGCTTTCCCAATAACTTTTGGTAAATTCTTCATCCCACAGGACCTCAGTACTCTTCCCCTATTTAATAGCTTATCTGTTATAATCGGTATTCTTTCCTTGATTGCTTTAGTTATTATAATAATTAAATATAAAATTTATTCTAATCCTTTGCTGATAATAGGAGTTGTATGGTTTGTTGGGTTTACTCTCCCTCCTTTATATTATAGGTTAAGTCACGCAAATATTATGGCCGAATATTTTGAACACAGAACAGGACTCCCGGTCATCGGCTTACTTATTATAATTGGCATTATTCTAAACACAATATCCGGTAAATCAATCTCTGGGTTATTAAAAGTGTATATCCCTGTTTTAATTCTATTTACTTATTTGTCATATAATCATTCAATTGATTATGCTGACTCTATGTCATTTGCAAATGCAGCAATCAGTTCAAATCCTGACAATGCTTTTGGCTATAATTTAAGAGGCATATCAAGCAAGAATCTCCGGCTTTCCTTAGCAGATTTTGAAAGTGCAATAAAAATCTCCCCTTCATTTAGTGACGCATGGTTTAATGAAGGTATTTTATTTCATTCCCAAAATGAAGATAATAAAGCTGAATACTCATATGCTCAGGCATTTAAATATGACACCCTTGCACACGAATCTTCTACATTGCATCAGAATATTATACTAAATTATGGTGGAGAGGAGATATTTCTCAAGAAATTTAACGAGGCAATATCTATTTTATCCAAAGGAACTTCAGATATAAAAAATAATGCTGATATCTATAGTAATCTTGGATATGCATATTTAAAGACTGCAAAATATGATTCCGCAATATATGCCTACTCTAAGGGAATCGAAATCCAGCCAAATAATTCGGTATGTTTGGTTAGCCGTGGACAGGCAAAATTTTTCGTAAAAGATTATTACGGCGCATTAGCTGATCTAAACAAAACAAAAGAACTTAATCCTGAATTTGCCGACTCATGGCTCTACTCCGGTAAATCCAAAATTGAAATCAATGATCTCGAAGGTGCCTTATCAGACTTAACTCATACAATTGATATGATGCCAAAACTTGGCGAAGCATATTTTTACAGAAGTATAGCATATTCCAAAATGCAAAAAACAGCAGAATCTGAAAAAGATTTACAGGAGGCAAAGAACCTTGGATTCAAACAATAAAATTGGAATAAAGAATATTATCAATTTATTGAAGTACATTATTCTACTTGCCTTGATTCCCGCAGCATTATATTTCCGCGTAATAAATTATGGAATATCGGGATTTGATGATGCATTAATTATTTATAATGTTAATAACTCACCAGGAAATAAAATAAACATTCAGGGCGCATTTACACATGATGCCCTGATGGGCGAAAAAGGAGATACTTTTTATCGCCCGCTTCAGATTATTTCCATGATGGTAGACGCAGAAACATCTGGATTGCAAATGTGGTCCTACCATCTTACTAATCTGCTGCTCCATATTTTGACTGTAATAACATTATTCTTCTTTCTGAAAAAAACAGGAGTAAGAGAGGAAATTTCATTTTTATTGTCACTATTCTTTGCCGTGAATCCGATGTTGACAAATGCTGTTGCATGGATTCCTGCTAGAGGTGACCTTCTCCTGGGATTATTCTGCCTGCTTTCATTCTTAACCTTTATTGAATATTACAATTCTCAAAAACGAGCTTACATTATAGCCCATGCAGTTGTTTTCTTTCTTGCAATTTTATCAAAGGAAACGGCAGTCCTGTTACCTTTAATCATCATTTCCTGGCATTATTTTGTTCAAAAGAAAAAAACAGGAATTAAGGAAATCCTTCCTTTTCTGATTATTTGGCTTGTTTCTTTTATGATATTTTTTTCAATGAGACACTTTGTCTTAAAAATCGATCATAACTCAAATGAATTAGGAATTATTCCCCTTCTTAAAAATATTCCGGTTATTCCTGTTACATTCGGTAAGTTCTTTATTCCTTTGAATTTAACAACTATGCCTTTTTATACAACTACCACAATTGTTACCGGATTAATTCTAATTATTTTAACAGTTATAGCAGTTGTTAAACTAATAAAGCTGGACAAACGGGCTGTAATCTGGGGATTTCTTTGGTTTCTTGCATTTACTGCTCCTCCAATGTTATTCCGAACTTTTATCGCAAAAATCGGATTCGAGTATTTTGACTACAGGGTTTATCTTCCTTCGGCGGGACTCCTGGTTATCCTGGGTCTAATTCTAAATGAGGTAACCGTAGACATTAGGTCTAAAACACTTCTTAAAGTCTCAATCCCAATTTTATTTATATACGCTTTTATAGCAGTTATTCATCTGCCTGTATTCATTAATCCGATTTCATTTTTCACATCTGCTATTAATAGCAATTCTGGTAATGCAATGGCTTATGAAGAAAGAGGTCTTAATTATGATCAGATTGGTAATAGAGAGAAAGCAATTGAAGATTACAATCAGGCAATAAAAGCTCATCCTGAATATTCATCCCCTTATTATAATTTGGGTGTATTATATGGTGAATTGGGCGATCATATAAATGCAGAAAAATATTTTTCTCTCGCCGTAAAATATGATACACTAAATCACGAAATAAGATTTCTTAAGGATATAGCTTATATAAATCTTTCCAAAGCAAAATTATCTCTTAGAAAATTTGACGAAACTATTGAGTCATTAAAACAACCTGTAAAAGATTATCCAAACAGCGGTTATCTTCATAATAACCTGGGCCTTGCTTACTATAGCAGAATGAAATTTGATTCTGCACTTGTTGAATATAATCAGGCAATCGAACTGGTTAACAATGATGTTAACTTTTATAACAACCGCGGGATGGCTAAATATCATTTAAATGATTACAATGGAGCAAAGCTGGATTTTGAAAAAGCTCAGGGACTAAAACCTGATAATATTGAGGCTCTCGGAAACATGGGAATGGTCAAATTAAAACTCAATGATAATGAAGGTGCTGTAGCCGAATTCACTAATGAAATAAAACTATCCCCCACTTTCGGTCCGGCATATTATTGGCGGGGAATTGCTTACATGAATTTGAACAAAGAAGGTGATGCAAAAAAAGACTGGCTGAAATCATCAGAGCTTGGATTCACTAAAGCAAATGAAAAATTAAAGAATGGCAAATAATCCTTTCTGGGAAGAAATAAAAAAAGCCGGATATAAAATCTATCCGGCTTAATCAAATCAACTTATTTCAGATCTAAATAATTACTTAAGCATTACCATCTTTTTAATTGATATAAAATTATTTCCGGATGATTTGTCTACGGCATTTATACGGTAGATATATATCCCTGATGAAAGGCTCCTGTGAATTGAGCTATTGCTGAAATCAACAGTATAATACCCTGCTGCTTGTTCCTGGTTAACCAATTGTCCAACTCTTTCGCCTGTAATGCTGTAAACATCAATAATGACCTTGGAATCGGAAGGAAGACTGTAATCTACCTTCGTAGAAGGATTGAACGGGTTAGGATAATTCTGGCTTAATTCAAAATTCTTCGGTAATGTGATTTCAGATTCTGTAACTTTACTGTACTCAAATGTTCCATCATTATCAATCATTTTAAGTCTGTATTCATATTTCCCTGACTGAAGATTCTTGTCAATAAATGAATATTCTTTAGGAGAATTACTTAAATCAGCAGCTTTAACTGAATTGATACTTACCCAGTTATTCATATCCAGAACAGAACGTTCAATTTCAAATTTATCACTGTTCTTCTCAGTTTTAGTTTCCCAGTTTAGTTGAATATCCCTTCCTGATGAATTAGATATGAAAGTAGATAATTCGACTGGTAAACCTGCATTATTCTGAACAATAGAAACGAATAATCCGCCTGTGAAATCCCCAGGATGCTTTGTGAATGTGATTGCTGTTAATGCATAAGGATCTGTTCCTGACATTGTTAAAGATCCGGTTAAAAGATCATATGGGCTATTATTTCCGCTTGTATTACAAACAATATTACAAGTTCCTGATGTTGGAAGATTACCCTTGTTAGTTCCAGTCCACCCAAGTGTCATTGCGCTGAATGTTGTTGAATTAGGAGTTGTTTCCTTAACACACCATTGTCTTGATAATCCGCCTGTTGGTGAAGTAATACTTACAGCTCTTACTTTATAACTTTGAGACGTCCCTGAATTAGTAAATGTAAATGGAGTGTAGTCTCCTGATGCACTATATCCTACTGGGAAAGTGACAGAACTGCCGCCGACTGTTCTGATAAGTGAACCGGTGCTGTTAGTGCAGATATAGTTTGAAGTTCCAACCCCTGAAGCAGAACTAGACAATGTCAGGTCATAGGCTCCTAATGACAGGATTCCATTAGTTAAGGTTAAAGTTCCAGTGATGCTTTTGGAATCATTCAAAGTAACATTTGTACTCACTGCATTCAATTGTACATTAGAAGGTGAATTGGTGGTTGGCCATTCAAAATCAGTACTTGTGTAGGGACCACCGTTTGCATATATAAGCGTTCCACCTTAAGTATAATTAACAGGAGCACCTGATGCTGCCTGTATATAGCCGTTGGCATTTATCTGAATTTTGCCTGTCGATGAACAAGTAAATGTGCCGTATTTACAAAGAATGCCTCTTTGAAGTATCAATGTTCCATCGACATTAATATGGAAGAACTTCTTTTCATCATCAGAGTTTGTTGTAGCATCACCGGTAAAAGTAGTTGTTGAAGTACTATTTACCTGGAGACTTAAATCATTTCCCGATCCGTTATCCACACCAAAAATACCGCCTCCTGTACTAGTACTTACAGTAATAGATTGAGTTGTGCCACTCATAGAAAGTGTATGGGCACCAAGTGCCTGAAGCGCTCCATTGGTTATCAATAAATTGCCCGACATGCTGATATCATTCTGAAGTTGAACCCAGGTATTATTTAATATTGTTACATAAGAAGGTCCGTTCGAAGTAGGCCATTCCTTCACCTGATTATATTTGGCACCTGATCCTCCACCGGTATTATATATCAAACCTGCACCAGTACCAAAAGCAGCAGAATTGTTAATTACAGCGCCACCGCTATTGATCTGTAAAGAACCTTTAATGGTTGTAAGTCCTGATCCAAAATCTACAGCATTGGTGCCTATTGTAACAGCAATAGGTGTATCAAAAACTAACAGACCTGAACTTGTACTGGTTACAGTTGCTGCTCCGGTGAAAGCAAAAGTACCTGAAGCTGTCGAATTTGTAATTGTTCTTGTCCCGCCTGTTACCTGAAGTCCAGTACCAGAAAGAGTTAGAACTTTTCCATTTATGTCAAGTCCACCCGTATTTAATAATTGTAATGCTGCACCGGATGCATTCACAGTAACATTATTCGCTAGTTGTACACTGCCGGCAGCTTTATTTATAATTAAATAAGCAAATGTTTCACCACTGCTGTTTGTAATTGTCTGTGTACCGGTAGCAGCATTAAAAGTAACTGCTCTGCCGTTTGGTGTGAATGTTCCTGAGTTTAACCAATTCCCGGCTAAATTTAAGTCACCTCCGGCAACTGTTGATAAAGAAAAAGTGCCTGCATTTGTAAAATTACCCGATACTGTCAAAGGCGATGTAATGGTGCCCAGGGATAAAGAACCGCCGCTGGAAATACTAACTGCAACCGTTGATCCGATTGATAGCGAGGGGGTTGTTCCTGTATAATTTATAGTTTTGGTTCCAGTAATAGATAAAGTTCCCGATCCTGTTGCAGTTATTGTCCTGGCGCCATTGTTGGCAAGTATATTTCCGCCGGATCCTGACATAATAAGAGTATTGCCATTTAGATCAATACCGCCTGCGCTTTGAAATTGAAGAGCATCACCTGATGTTGCATTAACAGTTACATTAGTGCTGGTACCAAGTGTCAAATTTCCAGCCGATTTATTCACTATTAAATATGAAAATGTTTCGCCGGTGCTTTTTGTTATAGTTTGAGTTGATGCAGAATTAAATGTTACTGCTCTTCCGTTTGGAGTGAACGTTCCTGTATTTGTCCAGTTTCCGCCGACTAAAATATCACCGCCAGAAGATGCAGATAATGCGAGTGTTCCGTTTATTATAACATTACCAAGGACAGTTAATGCAGCTGTCATGGCAGTAGTATTCAATGTTACAGTAGTACTTGCATCGATAGTGAGATTTCCTGCACATTGGCGTGGTGTGCTGGTTCCGCCGTTTCCTAAATCAAGAGAAGTACCGCTGGTGCTGGTCTCAACATTATATGGATAACCCGCACCTGAAGTTGCGCTCCATTCTAATCCTCTTCCATAGTTTGCACCGTTATTATAAATAAGTGTTGCACCTGAAGTATAAACCGGGGCATTTGTGGCAATATATCCACCGGTATTAAGTTTCAATGTTCCTGCTGCTCCTATTGTTAGATTACTTGCGGAACTGACAGCTAATTGAGCAGATGTCTGGCATATACCTGTGATAGTTCTGGCAGCGCCTAAAGTAAGACCTCCACTAGCACCACCTTGAACTGTAAGATTTGTTGGCCCGTTCGTTGCAGGGAAATACAGATGTGTCCCATCCATACCATATAAACTTGATGAATTATAAACTAATGTGGAACCTGCACCATATGTCCAGGTGCCTCCTGAACCATATCCTCCGGTGTTAATCTGAAAAGTTCCGTTTATTGTGGCAGTACCGGTATTTGCCAAAGTTGCGCTTATGCCGAGAGTTGACCCTGCAGCAACTGTTATCCCGCTTGCTACTGTCAATGTTGTAGAAGAATTTTGCGTCAGCGTCATGGTTGTATTACCCGAAACATTGAGTTGTCCAACCGTCTGCGATGGCACGTTCGTTGGGTTGACTGAAGTGCCGCTGGTAAAGTTTAATATGTCATTTGTTGCCGGTGTAGTTCGGGTTGGCGACCAATTCGTCGATACCTGCCAGTCTGAAGTTGTTCCCAGCCATGAGTATGTGGGAATATATGCGCCAAGTGAAGCCCAGGCCGCCGCTAGTGTGCTGGAACTTGGAGCTACCGATACTTTTAAACCGTCAAACTTAAAACTTGCTGATGTAGAACTGTTTTCCCTGAGAATAAATACTCCGTTTGAAGCAAGGTTTGTCCCCTGATCAGCTCCGGTAAGGTCGGAGATTTCAGCACTTGCTGTTGTCGGCTGACTTGAAATAGTAGGATCTATCCACATGTAGCAGGCGTCGTTTGATGTACCCGAAACCCAGGAATAACAAACTACTACAAGATGTGTTGTACCGGTTGCTAATAAAGTTGGAGTAGCTTTATATAGTCCGGTACTAGCATATTTTGAAATACCAAGATTATATCCTCCCGTAGTGCTCTGCATCCATAGTTTAGCAAAATAAGCACCTGAAGCGCTTGTTGTACTTAAGGAAGCAAAATAAGCTGAAGCTGTGGGTACTGTGGTAACATTTAATAAAAATGAGTACCATAGATATGTACCAGTTGTGGAGGATATCAGTGAATATTGTGGTGTTGCTGCATAGCTGGTTCCACTTGAATAAGTGACATTCACATAATTTCCGCCGCCGCCGTTATAACCCGGATATGTCATTGGCGTGCCTGTACTGGCAATAGTAAATGTACTCGTTCCTGATGTTGCCCAGGAAAGTGGTGTGGCACCCACACTGTTTCCAACAGTTCCTGAAGTGAAATCTTCATTTGTTAACTGTGACTGGGGGAAAATACTGACAGCAAATAAAAGAAAACCCAATAGTAGCAGCTTATTTTTCATGGAGCACCTATAATATATATGTGTTAATGAGCGTTAATTTCAAAACCGATAGAGAATATATGAAAATAGAATAGTTACAAATTAAAAATTATGTGCCGGGTTTAGGTTTCCCGGTATCTCTTTTTTATTAATATGATAAAGAATTAATAATCCACAACAATTTTACATTAAGATAATAATTCATATCTATCTGTGCAAATAATTTTTGCTTTTATTTTGATTATTTATATTATTAATTTGTTAATTTTAATATCAGTTTATCTAATTGTAGATCAATTTGAAATATTGGATATCCGTGTATAATGTCATACAGAGTTTTTGCTCATATAAGCACTTTTTTAGTATGCATTTCTTCCCTATTTAAGGCAATTTTATGAATATCAAATTCGCAGGAGCTGATCAATCCGTTACAGGATCGCAGCATCTAATTTCAGTTAATGGAAAAAATATACTTTTGGACTGCGGACTTGCCCAGGGTAAACGAAAAGATGCATTCGAAATAAATAAAAACTTCCCCTTTGATACTTCAAAAATAGATGCTTTGATCTTGTCTCATGCTCATTTAGATCATTCCGGCAATATTCCTCATCTTGTCAAAAGTGGATTTAAGGGACATATTTATTCAACATCCGCAACTCTTGACCTATGCCAGCTTATGTTGAGAGACTCTGCATTCCTTCAAGAAAAAGATGTTAAGTTTGTGAATAAAAAGAGGCATAAACAAAATAAAAATCTGTTTGAACCATTATATGCTATTGATGACGTTGAAACTGCAATGCAAAATTTTATTGGTCTTCAGTATAATAGAAAAATTGAATTATTCCCCGGCATCAACTTAACTTTTATGGATGCAGGACATATCCTCGGATCTGCCGGTATACTGCTTGAAATAAATGAAAAAGGGAAAAACATTAGGTTTGGTTTCAGCGGTGATATCGGAAGACCTGAAATGCCTATTATTAGCGACCCTTCTCCCCTTCCTGATCTGGATGTTTTAATCATGGAAAGCACTTATGGAGGACGGCTCCATCCGGTTAATACTCACGTGGAGGAAGAAACTGCTTCGGTAATAAATCAGGTTATCCAGAGAAATGGGAAAATAATAATCCCAGCTTTTGCTGTCGGAAGAACCCAGCTCCTTGTTTATGAACTTCATAAGTTATTCGATCAGAATAAACTTCCAGTATTCCCCATTTATGTTGATAGTCCTTTGGCTGTAAATGTTACTGAAGTTTACCGTACTCATCCTGAATGTTTTGATAGGGATACTTATCTTCAGTTCCTTAATAATCATGAAGATCCCTTCGGATTCAACAGACTTACCTATATCCGAGATGTAAATGAATCAAAAAAACTGAATGATCTAAATGAACCTTGTATGATTATTTCCGCTTCAGGAATGGCTGAAGGTGGACGTATTCTTCACCATCTCGCAAATAATATCGAAAACCCTAATAATTTGATTCTTTTTGCAGGTTATGCCGCTAAAGAAACTCTTGCTAGAAAAATAATGGATGGAGCTGAAGAAGTTAATATACTTGGCTCTCCTTATAAGGTAAAAGCTCAAATTAAAAGCATGGATTATTTTAGTGCCCACGCTGATCAAAAAGGGCTTGTTGACTATGCCATGGCATCAGTACCGGATAAGAGTAAAAATATATTCGTTGTTCACGGTGAATCTGAAGAATCTTTACCTCTTATTGCAAAGCTAAATGAAAAAGGCTTTACGAATGTTCATTATCCCAAATCTGGTGAAACAGTGGATATTTGACTAAAGTTTTGAGTATTTCTCTTTCAACTTTCCTAAAAACACACCCTCCGATCTAAGACGGAAACAACACCAACGTAACACCGAAGGAACACAGAACTTGTGATTAATGGGCAGGAAACTGCCTAATATCATTTAAGTTCGCTGGCACTTGAAATAAATTAAGGTCACTCATTTTGGGTCAATGGTTCTTTTTGTCTATTTTTACCTAGTGCTAAGTTTTGTTCCTTTTCTGCTCTTTTTGCAAAAGGGAAGTTATCTGGCTCAGATAATTTTAATTTAACTTCACTGCATTTTGTCATTTTAATAAGTAATAGGGAAACCACCTTTCGTGAGAAAATTATACAATTTTCTGTTCTTGATAATCATATTCTTTACAGTTTTTAGCCATTCTTTGTTTGCACAGGCTGGAACTTATTATGATGCACTTACTCCTTCCGCTTCATCTTTTATTACGGATCTCGAAACCAGATTAAGATCACCCTACACTCAGGTCTCCTATGATCAGTTCGATGAAACAAATGTCGCTAATTTTGCTTCAAGAGACACAACAAACGGTCAAAGAGTGGTAACCTGCGTTTACAGCGGTTTGAATTATGTTTATACTCCCCCGTTTGCATGGGGAACCTTCAGCCGTGAACATACCTGGTGCCAAAGCTGGTTCCCGACTGGCGGAGCCACAACTTCTATGGAAGGTTCAGACCAGAACCATTTATTCCCCGTAGAACAAAATGATGTCAATGGTGTAAGAAGTAACCACCCTTTGGGTGTCGTCAAGACACTAAAAAGCAGTTATTTAGCAAGTAAACTTGGAACTGATGCAAGCGGTAATACTGTCTTTGAACCAAGAGATATTCATAAGGGAGATGCTGCCAGGGCTCTGCTATATATGGCCGTTAAATATAACGGAGTAAATGGGTATGACTGGACTTTTAATAAACTGCAGACATATTTAACCACACACAGTGAAGGTCCCCAGGATGTGGCCACTCTTCTTGCCTGGAACAAACAGGATCCGCCTGATAAATGGGAAGTCGACAGAGCAAATTATATCCAGTCAATTCAACAAAACAGAAATCCCTTTGTGGATCATCCTGAATATGTAAATTATATTAACTTTAATGATCTCACTAAATTAACCCCGACCTACTCCACTGAGCCGACGAATTATGCTACTAATTTTACTGCCTCTAACGGCAGCGGCGCTTTGAATGTTTCATGGACTGATGCTGCCCCAGGAACACAGGCGCCTTCCGGTTATCTTCTTCTTGCTTATAGTAAGGATAATTATTTTATTCCGATTGATGGCGAAACTTATACCGACGATACTAATTTATCTGATGGTACGGCAGTCGTGAATGTCCCTTATGGAACCACTACATATTCATTCAGCGGATTAACTTCAAATACCCAGTATTATTTTACAATATACTCTTATAACGGAACAGGTACACTCAGGAATTATAAAATAAACGGAACCTTTCCCCGAACAAATGCAATTTATAATGGTACCCCCGTTGTTGAACCAACTGTGCAGGCTTCAAACATTCTGGTCAGCAATATTACATCTGCAGGAATGACATTAACATGGACAGCAGGAAACGGAACTTCAAGAATCGTACTTGCTCATTCAGCTTCAGCTGTAAATTCTGATCCCATAGATTTTACTACATATACATCAAATCCCGTATTTGGTTCCGGTTCTCAGATTGGCACCGGTAATTATGTTGTTTCGAATGGAAGCAGCAATACCGCAATAATAACCGGATTATCTCCAAGCACGGCATATTATTTCAAGGTTTATGAATATAATGGATCCGGTGGAACAGAAAATTATTTAACTTCATCTTCTGCTTCAGCCAGTTTTACCACACTTGCTGTCACTGAACCAACTACGCAAGCGTCTTCAATTACTTTCAGTTCGGTAAATTCAACTGATCTGACATGTTCATGGACAAATGGAAATGGAGTTTACAGGATAGTACTTGCACATTCAGGCAGCGCTGTAAATTCAGCGCCGGTTGATGGCACCACCTATTCTGCCAGTTCTGTCTTTGGTTCTGGTACACAGCTTGGTACAGGCAATTATGTCGTTTACTCCGGTACGGGCAATACAGTTACTGTTACCGGTCTAACAATTTCCACTACCTATTATTTTTCAGTCTATGAATTTAACGGAACAACTGGCCTGCAAAACTATCTTACCTCTTCACCTGCGGCCGGAAGTCAGACTACAAACGCTGTTTCTTCTCTTAACCATTTGATTATATCTGAAGTTTATGGCGCTGGAGGAAATTCAGGCGCATTTTATAAAAATGACTATATAGTTCTTTATAATCCTACTTCTTCTACGGTCGCTCTTTCCACATGGTCTGTACAATATGCATCAGCTACAGGAACATCATACAGCAGCAAAACAACTTTAACAGGAACAATAGGAGCACATAGTTATTATTTGATTTCTGAAGCCTCTGGCGGATCTGTTGGTCTGGCGCTGCCAACTGCAAATTGCACCGGCACTATTAACATGAGCGGTACTGCTGGTAAATTGGCGCTTGTAAAAAGCACAACTGTTATAACTTCAAAATCTGATGCTAATGTCGTCGATTTTGTAGGCTTCGGTACTACCGCAAATGAATATGAAGGAACGGGACCTACACCTGCTCCTTCAACTACCGCAAGCATTAGAAGAGTTAATTCCGGAACTCAGGATAATGATGATAATAAAACTGATTTTGCTTCTCAACCCCTTACGACAAATAATACACCACTTCCGGTAGAACTTTCCTCATTTGTTTCTTATTCAAATGGAAGATCAGTTCAATTATTATGGGAAACTAAAACTGAGAAGAATAGTGATAAATTTGAGATTTTACGAACTATAGCAGGAACAAATAACTGGGAGTTTGTAGCTTATGTTAAGGCTGCCGTCCTAAGCAATTCTCCAAAATCATATTCATTCACTGAGCTCGGACTTCCTTCAGGCAAATATCAATATGAATTGAAAATGATTGATAATGACGGCACATATGAACTCAGCAGTTTAGTTGAAGCTGATATTTCTTTGCCTCAAAACTTTGAATTAAAACAAAACTATCCAAACCCATTTAATCCTAATACAACTATTTCTTATAGTCTGCCGTATGACAGCAATGTAAAATTGTCAGTCTACGATGCATTAGGAAACCTTGTAAAAGTATTAGTTAATGAGAACCAGAAAGCAGGTTATCATGATCTGAATTTTAATGCTGGCAACCTTTGTTCCGGGATTTACATCTATAACATCATTGCAAGTTCCGGCAACGGCAATAAAGGATACCAGTCAGTCAAAAAATTTGCTCTTATAAAGTAATTGAACTGCTGATTACCGTAATAAATATCCCCGCTTTCGCGGGGATAACAGAATAATATTTACTTCATCAATATCAGTTTTTTTACCGATTGGAAACTGCCGGCTTTTAATTCATAGAAATAAATTCCTGAACTCAAATTCATCGCATTCCAGTTTACTGAATGCATACCAGGACTCATAATTTCATTAGCAAGAACATCAACTTTCTGTCCAAGTTGATTATAAATTGTAAGAATTACATTAGAGCGTTCAGGTATTCCGAATGTTATAGTTGTTGAAGGATTAAAAGGATTCGGATAATTCTGACTAAGACTATATACTGTTGGCATTCCATTATCTTCCCATTTTACACCATTAAAGCCAAGATTTAATATTACCCCGGCATCTCCTGGGGAAGCATAAACATAACCTCCCGAAACAGAGTTGCCTCCTCCAATTTTATAAGATGAAAATTTATTAGTTACCTGTATTGTGAAATTTCCAGTATTATTCTCGCTCCAACAGGAAGATTCTGCTATATCTCCAAGATCTGAAGCTATAAGTTGTACGGGAGTTGTAACATTATTTCCATTGTATTTAACTACTCCGCTTATTTGTGTATTTGTGCGGTATGCTGTAAGATTAGCAAACAAACTGTCACCGATATTAAGAACATTAAAATTCCAAACTGCAGCCATCATATCTGTGGTTACTCCGGAATTATTATTACTCGCTGCCCAGACACGCCAATGTTCTGAAAGATCGATACTTTGAGAAGATAAACCAAAATGAAAAATACCGTTTCCATTTGTGGTCGCTTCAACCTGCATGTTTGTATTGTTGTTATTATTAATTTTCATTAAATCTACATTCAGGTTGCTTAATATATTACCGTTGTCATCTTTTATTAAGCCTCCGACCTGAGCTGCAGGAGAAGAAAGTGTAAAATTTAAGTCTGCTGGATTTCCGGTGATTGTAACCATTATCTGATTCGGGACAACTATATATGACGCATATGGATTGGCAGTAATGTAAACTTGCCAGGGATTACCTGCAGTATCTGAATTCATCTGAATTGTGTAATTGCCGTTTGCATCTGTTACACCATCCCAAAAGTTTGGACTGTACTGATTGGATCTGCTTACTTCAACTATAAAATTTGCGGCAGAGATACCTGCGGGTGTTGTAACTTTTCCCGAAAGTGAATGGGATGGGTTTAGTAATGGAGTCACTGTTCCTGAAACGATAGCACTTGAGTTGTTTTGACTGAATTTTAGAATATACATCCCGGGCGCTAATCCTAATACTGTTGATGACAAGGTTATTGTGCCGTTAGCAAGGCCATCTCCATCACCGGGACCATTATTCCCATTTGCAATCCCATCTGTCTGGGGAAATTGTGCATAAAGAATATCGCCCGCATCAATTATACCATTCTGGTTTACATCATACCAGATCTCATCATTAGCGGTAGTTCCGGTAGGTACATTATAACTCCAGTATATTGCACCTCCTGAAGCCATTGTAAAATTACTCGAAACTCCGTTTATCTGAAGATTTGAAACTTGTGAATAGGTGATTTGTGAGAAGAAGAAGGAAAGCAGAAAAGCAAAGAAAAAATATCCGGTTTTCATAACACCTCCTAAGTGAAATTCATCCGATAGCGTAATTTTTGTGTACGCAGAGAATATCTTATCTTAACTTAGAATATATTCTTATCAATAGCGAATAAATCATAAATAAAAAACCCCCGGCTTATTTTAGAAACCGGGGGTTAAATACTCATCTTATAAATTTATTTCATCGATCTGATCGATAAATTCTGATCTATTGGTTATCCACCGATGCTTCAATAACCGCCTGTATATCTGCAGGAACATTAGAAAAGAAATCCAATCCTGTTAATGCTTCTACAGAATCAACACTTACACGATAACTTTGCCATGTACCAAATGGACCCTCATTATTGTTCATTATTACCGCAATACATCTGGTGGATGTAGTTACCCGGGAAACATCATTAGTGCCGGCCGGTAAAACCATAATTACTTTCCAGCATTTAGCAGGCACTGTTACTTTACCGCCTGGTATGGCAGTCATATATCCATTAACTCCCGTTCCGCCTTCAAAGTACGGTCCTGAATATATATACAATTTATTACCTGACTGAGCTAGTGTACGGCAATAAGTTTCCAGCGTTTCCCATGGTCCGCCATTCAGTGTCTGGGTCTGAGGGATCATAT